>Ga0302324_100001806_pt1 | contig 51027 bp, 48 predicted proteins | sample Palsa_T0_1_FD_201949 | JGI IMG/M metagenome (GOLD analysis project Ga0302324, IMG submission 201949) | Peat permafrost microbial communities from Stordalen Mire near Abisko, Sweden - Palsa_T0_1 | ecosystem: Environmental > Terrestrial > Soil > Palsa > Peat permafrost | place: Sweden: Abisko...
TAACCCCCAGCATGGTGAATTCACCCTCCGCGGAAGTGACCTGTTCACCATCGAAGATGAGCTTGGACGACTTGAACGTCATGGTCGGGTACTTGGCGACGTTGAAGAAATCCTCTCCCTTCATGTGGACGTCTAGGCGCGGATCGATCGTCTTGATCGAAGTCGTGTCGATCGTGACATCGATTGTGCCCTTCTTAGCGACTCGATCAAGCGTAACCTTGCCCGTCGCCCGGGCAAACGATCCGCGCTGGATCGAAAAGCCCATGTGCTTGACCTCGAACATCGGCTGCGAATGCACCGGATCGATGTCGTAGGTTTCTTCCGCGGCAACTGGCGCGGCGACCAAGAGCACAAGTGCAGCGCCCGCGAGAAATCGAACCATTATCGGCAACCTCCTCTGCGTTTAGAGACCCGTGACGGCGTTCGGCCGCCCCAAAACAACATCAACAGACGCGGCAGGCCAGCTATTCCCGCTACTTGACCGGCGGCAAGACCATGCGGACGCGAACCACGACCTCGTTCGCAACCGTGTCCGGATCGGCCCATTCGCCCTCACCGACCTTGAAATCGAGACGCTTCAGCGCGAAGCTGCCTTCGGCGACGCTGTTTCCCGCGGCATCCTTTTTCATCGTGATCGGGACCACCGCGTCGCGGGTGACGCCCTTGATCGTCAGTGCGCCAGCGACTTCGTACTTGTCCGTGCCGGTGTTGCGGACTGCGCTCGACACGAATTTCGCCATGGGAAATTTGACGGTATCGAACCACGACGGGCGCTTGATCTCGGTCTCCGCCTCGTCGCTGGCCAGATCAATGCTGCCGAGATCGATCTCAAAATCCGCCTTCGACGCGGCAAGATCCTTGGGCAGAAAGACGATATTTGCCTTCCACCGGCGAAACCGTCCCTCGACATTGACGCCCATCTGCTTGGAGATGAAGCGAATCTCGCTCCGGTCGATGAGCACGCCCTGCGCCCCAGCTTGGCCCGCGGCGAGGAGCAGCATACCGAGTGTCGGAATGAATGAGCGCAACAGAACCATGATCGGGAGCCTCAGCGCGGTGGTTTCGATATTGCGGCAGGCCACATGTTTGTCAATACGGCATCGCCGTCAACAAACTGGTGCTTCAGTGCCGCCGCGACATGCGTACAGACAAGCGCCAGGAGCGTGAAGTTCAACCACACGTGGCAGTCCCTCAATACTCCAGCCAGCGCCTTGTCCTTGGGCAGGAGATCGGGCAACGGGACGACTCCGAGATAGACGACTTGCACCCCGGACGCCGAGCTGAACAGCCAGCCGGTCAGCGGAATGACCAGCAGGAGCACGTAAAGGACTCCGTGCGCCCAGTGGGCTGCGCGCACCTGCCAGCGGGGCATGGCGGGCGGAGGGGGGGGGGGGGGGTGCACCCAGCGCCAGGCTAGCCGGACGCAGGAGAGAAGAAACACGGTGATGCCGATCCACTTGTGCCAGGCATACCACTGCAGTTTCTGTCGCGACAGTGGCAGCCCCACCATCGACAGCCCGAGTGTGAACCCGCCCACGATGAGTGCCGCGACCAGCCAATGCAGCGCAATGGCCGTTCTCGTGTACGTCGCCCCGCTGTTCGTGACTGCCGTCGTCATCGTCCGTCTTCCTCGCCCCGCCCCGTATAATGCCACGGCGATTGCGTGCAGTTGCGCCGCGAATTCCCAGTGTATCCACCCGGTTCATGACGTCCGCCAACGACCTGTGGCTCGCGCGCAGCCGCGCCGCGGTCTGGCATCCGTGCACGCAGATGAAGCAGCATGAGACGCTGCCGCTGGTACCGCTCGTGAGCGCAAGCGGGCCGTGGCTCTATGACTTTGACGGACGTCGATATCTCGATGCGGTGAGTTCCTGGTGGGTCAATCTGTTTGGCCATGGCCATCCGGCGATCAATGCCGCAATCGGCGCACAGCTGGCGGAACTTGAGCACGCCATGCTTGCCGGGTTCACGCACCGCCCGGCAGTCGAGCTCTCCGAGCGGCTGTCCGCGATCGCACCGGGCCGGCTGGGGCATTGTTTTTTCGCCTCCGACGGCGCCTCGGCGGTTGAGATCGCGCTGAAAATGAGCTTTCACTTCTGGCGCAATGCCGGCAGGCCGGAAAAGACAGGGTTCGCGAGCCTCGAGCATGGCTACCACGGCGAAACGCTGGGTGCGCTCGCCGTGACCGACGTCGCCCTGTTTCGCGACGTCTACGCGCCGCTGCTGCGCCGTAACACGACCGTGTGCTCTCCGGATGCGCGTCGGGCCTCTCCGGGGACGGCCGCGCGCGAGCACGCGCTACTGGCCGCCGACGCGCTTGAAGCGGTACTGGCCGAGCACCACGCGCGTATCGCGGCGTTGATCCTCGAACCCCTGGTACAGGGCGCGGCAGGCATGGCCATGTACCACCCGGACTATCTCAAGCGCGCGCGCGCGCTCACGACGCGCTACGGCGTGCACCTGATCGCCGACGAGATCATGACCGGATTTGGCCGCACGGGTTCGATGTTCGCCTGCGAGCAGGCCGCGATCGCACCCGATTTTCTGTGCCTGTCGAAGGGCATTACCGGCGGCTATCTGCCCCTCTCCGTCGTGCTCACGACTGACGCCGTGTACGGCGCGTTCTACGACGACGACCCTGCCCGCGCATTCCTGCATTCCCATTCCTATTCGGGTAATCCGCTCGCGTGCCGCGCCGCGCTCGCGGTACTCGACTTGTTCCGCGACGAGGACGTCATTGCGCGCAACCGTGCCCGCGCGTCCGAATTGGACGCCCTGGCGCAGCCGTTAGCCAGCCATCCGAAAGTGCGAAACTTTCGTCATCTCGGCATGATTTGGGCATTCGAGGTCGAATCGGAGCGGCCCGATTTCTCACGCTGGTGCTTCGCCGCCGCGCTCGAGCGCGAGCTGTTGCTGCGGCCGATCGGCAACACGGTTTACTGGATGCCGCCATACATACTCGATGCTGCCGAGGCAGGACTGCTGGCGGAGCGAACGCTGGAGATCGTAGCGTGCGCCTGAAAAACCAACGCTCGCTCGTGACCCTCGTGGTCGCTGCGCTTGCGGCTTTGCTGGCGGCACGGGCCAGCGCCGCGCTGCCTCCGGCGATCGCTCGCGCCTTTCTCGATGAGGGCATCCCGCTCACCGCGGTCGGAATCTATGTGCGCGAGATAGGGGCCGCACGCCCGCTGTTGTCGCACCATGCTGACCAACCGATGAATCCGGCGTCGACCATGAAGCTGGTGACCACGTTCGCGGCGCTGGAATTGCTGGGGCCCGACTATCGCTGGAAGACGGAAGCCTATGCCGACGGACCGATCGCTGGCGCGACGCTCGACGGCAACCTTGTGCTCAAAGGGTACGGCGACCCAAAAATAACGATCGAACAATTCCAGGCGTTGATCGCATCCCTGCGCGCGACCGGCCTCACTACAATTCGCGGCAACCTGGTCCTCGATCGCACCTATTTTGCCCCGGCGCCGCATGATCCGGCGGCATTCGACGCCGAGCCGCTCAAACCCTACAACGTAGGGCCCGATGCGTTGCTGGTCAACTTCAAGAGCGTGCGCTTCCTCTTCGCACCCAATGCGGCCGGCAATGCCGTAGCGGTGGGCATCGATCCCCCGCTTGCCGGTATCACGCTGCATGGCGCGCCGCAGCTCGCGAGCGGCGAGTGCGGCGACTGGCGTTCGGAGCTTGGTGCGACATTCGTCAACCACGCCGACACCGCCACGGCAGATTTCAGCGGCCGTTATCCCGGCGCATGCGGCGAGCACGAATGGTACGTCGCGCTTCTCGACCATCCGCATTACGTGCTTGCCATGTTCACGCACTACTGGAAAGACGCGGGTGGGAGCTTCGCCGGTGACGTACGCGACGGCCGCGTGCCACCCGGAGCCAAGCCGATCGCTACGCTGCAGTCGCCGCCTCTCTACGACGCAGTGCGCGACATCAACAAACTCTCCAACAATGTCATGGCACGGCAGCTGTTTCTAACCCTCGCGACAAGCGCTTACCCGCCGCCCGCGACCACGGAACGTGCAGCCGAGACAGTGCGTCGCTGGCTGCTGCATCAGAAGCTGCGTTTTCCGGAGCTCGTCCTGGACAATGGTTCGGGATTGTCGCGTCGGGAGCGCATTGCAGCGCAGAGCCTTGCACAGCTTCTCATCGCCGCGGACGCGAGCAAGCTTCGCACTGATTTTGTATCCTCGCTCGCAGTCGCGGCCACCGACGGGACGGTGCGCAAGCGCTTCGCCGACGAGGACGTCGCCGACTGGGCGCTGCTCAAGACCGGATCGCTCGAAGGCGTGCGCGCGCTTGCAGGCTATGTCTACGGCGCCGGTGGACGGCGCTACGTCGTCGTGTGCCTCGTCAATCATCCGAACGCGGCGCACGCGCAGCGGGCACTTGATACGCTCGTTGAGCGCGTGTACGCCGGTACGCTCGAAGGCGAATCGCGATGAGCGAGCTCACGCTGCTGGACTACCTCGCGGAGTCGCGCATCGAGCAGGCGATCGCGCAAGGCCTGTTCGACAATCTCCCAGGGGCCGGCCGGCCGCTCGTCCTGGCCGACGACCGGCTTGTGCCCGAACCATTGCGCGCCGCCTATCGCATCCTGCGTAACGCCGGCTGCGTGCCGCCCGAGGTCGATGCACGGCGGGAGGTTTCCGCTCTCGTTTCGATTCTCGCGACGCTCGATGACGACGCCGCCCGGCGTCGTACGCTGGCCAAAGTTGCGTTGCTCAGGGCACGGCTTGAATCGAGCGCCTCGCGCCGGAAGCACGGCAGCGCCGGCTAGCGCAGGCAACCCCTGCAGCGCCACGTGGGCGCACCCACCTAGACCCGGCTACATACCCGGCACGGGCTGGCTGGCATTGAAGAGCACGTAACCGCGGATCAACCGGTATAGCACCCAGATTGTCGTTGCCACCCAGATTGCGTAACCGATAAAGAGCCCGATGATAATGATCGCGAGGAGCACGAAGATGACGGCCCCGATCATGCCCCACAGCAGCGAAAACCAGAAAGTTCGAATCAACCAGCGATAGTGTGAGGCAAGCCAGGTGCCCGCGGCGTCGCCGCGCTTCACGTACGCGAGGATAATGGCGATCAAGCCGACCAGCCCCATCAGTGGCGCGATCAGCGGAAAACCCGACGACGCCAGACCGACGACTGCCGCAACGCCGAACAGCGCATAAATGACCAGCGTCATCGAGATCAGCGCCGGTGAAGGTGTGCCGCTGGCACCGGGTGGGACGGGTGCATCGGTCATGTCTGTGCCTCCCCTATTATGACGATCAGCGCGCCGTTGTTCGTCTTTGCCAGCAATCGCACGTTTTACCGCTCCCCCAGCCGCCCGCGTGTCGCCCGGAGGCGCTCCCCGCGTCAAGGGTGTCGTTGCGCCAGGCGCCCCGGTAACGCAGCGGTCCGCCCGCAGGCATCGCTCCTCGCTATAATACGCGATTCACCCCTCACCTCACGGGAGACCGACATGACTGCTGCAAGATTCGAACGCAGCCGCGATGCGCTAGTCAAGGATTTTTCCGACGTGCTCGCGGAAGCCGAAACCCTGCTCAAGCAGGCCGCAAAGGAATCCGGCGAAAAAGCCAGCGATCTGCGCACCCAGGTCGAAGCGAAACTGCGCTCCGCCAAGTTGCGCATGATGGACTTGCAGGATGACGCGATCGATACCGCCAAGGCAGCGGCCCGCGTCACGGACGATTATGTGCGCGATAACCCGTGGCAAGCGATCGGGGTCGCGGGCTTGATCGGCCTTCTCGTCGGCCTCGTGATCAGCCGCCGGTAGTCCTGGTGCCCGAACCCGCCTCAGAGCGGCCCGTCGCAGGGCTCGCCGCCGCGCTGTCCGGCATCGCCGCCACAGTGGTGGCGCTGCTGCGCACGCATCTCGAGCTTGCCACGGTCGAATTCGAGGAAGTGCGCGCGCGCGTAAGCGCGATGCTCGCGTTGATCGTGGTCGCGACTGTGTTCGCGTGCTGTACGTTCATCGCACTGTCGGTCCTGGTCGTGGTGTGGCTATGGGACCGCAATCCGCTCGCGGTCATTGCGGGTGTGGCCGTCGTCTATGCACTGATCGCCGCGTGCGCTGCGCTGGCGCTCAAGCATCAGCTTCATGCGCAAGGCCGCCCTTTTGCGGCGACGCTATCCGAACTGGAGCGCGACGCAGGCGCGTTGCGTCGGAAAACCTGAACCGGACGCGATGAGCCGATCCCTGGAACGCACCGCAGCCCGCAAGCAGCTGCTTCTTGCAGAAGCGCAGCTGCAGCGTATGCAGCTTTCCCTTTACGTCGATGACGCGCGCGATGCGCTGCGTCCCGTGGGCGTAATCGGCGGCGCGGTGGCTCGGCCGGCAGCGCTCATCGCGCTAGTCGATACCGTCGCGCGCATATTGGGCTGGCGTCGTCTCTCCGGCGTGGTGCGCCTCGGCGCAATTTCGTTCGCTGTATTTCGCATTGCGCGCGCCTGGCGCGGCTCCACGCGCTAGATTGGGCGCCGATCGCGCTGGAGTCGGGTGCGACGGCGGCGCGTCAACGATTTACAGCTTGAGGTCGCGGCAAAGCACATCAATGCGCCGCCTCACCGACTCATCCATCGCAATCGGCCGGCCCCAGACACGCGAGGTCTCGCCCGGCCATTTGCCAGTAGCGTCGATGCCCATCTTGCTGCCTAGCCCAGCAGTTGGCGATGCGAAATCGAGATAATCAATGGGGGTGTTCTCGACGATCAGCGCATCGCGTGCGGCGTCGACGCGTGTAGTAAGTGCCCAGACGACATCCTTCCAGTTGCGGACGTCGATATCGTCGTCGGTGACAATGATGAATTTGGTGTACATGAACTGGCGCAGAAAACTCCATACTCCGAACATGATGCGCTTGGCATGGCCCGCGTACTGCTTCTTCATGCTGACGATTGCGAGCCTGTACGAACAGCCCTCCGGCGGAAGATAGAAATCGGCGATTTCCGGGAATTGCTTCTGCAGCAGCGGAACGAAGACTTCATTGAGCGCTGCGCCAAGCACCGCGGGCTCGTCAGGAGGTTTGCCGGTGTAGGTTGAGTGATAGATAGGATCACGGCGCAGCGTGATGCGTTCGATCGTCAGCACCGGGAAGCGCTCGACCTCGTTGTAATACCCGGTGTGATCCCCGAACGGGCCTTCCAAGGCGGTCTCAAAGCCGGATGGATCATCGGCGTTGGGGTGGATGAACCCTTCGAGGACGATCTCGGCGGAGGCGGGCACCTGCAGGCCATGCGTGATGCACTTGACGATCTCCGTGCGCGCCCCACGTAGCAATCCGGCGAACTGGTACTCCGAAAGCGTATCGGGCACCGGCGTCACGGCCCCGAGGATTGTCGCCGGATCGGCGCCCAAGGCGACCGCGACCGGAAAAGGCTTTCCCGGCGATGCGAGCGCATGGTCGCGAAAGTCGAGCGCGCCGCCGCGATGGTGAAGCCAGCGCATGATCACCTTGTTCCGGCCGAGCACCTGCTGGCGGTAGATGCCGAGGTTCTGCCGTTCCTTGTGCGGGCCCCTCGTTACCGTAAGGCCCCAGGTGATTAGCGGCGCCACGTCTCCGGGCCAGCACGTTTGCACGGGCAAGCGGGCAAGATCGACGTCGTTACCCTCCCATACGGTCTCCTGGCATGGCGCCGAGCTGCGCACCTTGGGCGCCATGTGCATGACCTGCAAAAATACCGGTCGCGTGTTCTGCCATGCGTCCTTCAATCCCTTGGGCGGCTCCGGTTCCTTCAGGAAGGCGAGCAGCTTGCCGATTTCGCGCAGGCCGGCGACCGTTTCTTCGCCCATGGCAAGCGCAACGCGCAGCGGCGTGCCAAACAGGTTGCCGAGAACAGGAATGCGCGGGCCGCCGGCCTTTCCATCGAAGCCTTTAGGGTTTTCAAACAGCAGCGCGGGCCCGTTGGCCTTCAGGACCCGATCGCAGATCTCCGTCATTTCGAGATACGGGTCGATCGCGACCGCCACGCGCTTGAGTTCGCCACGTCGTTCGAGCTGGGCCAAAAAATCGCGGAGGTCGGCGTATTTCATGTTCGACTCGGTGCACGCGTTGCCGCGCGCGGGGCCATCTTACCAGCCGGCGCAGGGGTGACCGCAGTCCCCGGCGCGATGCGCCGGCGACGCCGATTCGGCACGAAATCGGCGCGAAATGGGGTGATTTGTCGGGGGACGGCGACAGTTGGCGTCGTATCGATGCCACAGCGAGCCGCGCAGGGGTTATTATCCGTCGCCGCGGCTAGACCGCCGCTGCAACCAAACGTTATCCTCATCGCTAGGGCCCCAAGCGGGCCGCATTGCCTGGAGATCACCGCTTGCGAATCGTCATGGCCGCGCCTAAGGCCTGCATGGGAATCTTCGCCCTTTGCTGGGCCACGGCGGGTATTGCTGCGAACGCCGGTACGGCGTCGTCCACCTTGCCGCATCCGGTGGGGAGTCCGACTGCGGTGGAAGAGATCCGCTTGCTTCCGTTGCAACCGAGTCTTGCCGGTAGCTGTGGTGGCAGTACCTTCACCGCGAACACGTACATCAACGTCACGACACAGGCCTCTGCGGACGTGAAGGTCAGCGCGCCGGTCGTCGGCGTGATTGAGGAATTCACCGACGAGACGGGCAAGAACATCGGTCCCTATAGCGCCGCTTATCCCATGTTCCAGATCCTGGCTTTCGGGGGTGGCTTGGCCCCGAATACTCCGATCACGATCTTGATCACTACCTATTCGGGTCCCAATCTGAGCGGCTCGATCACCTTTGTCAGTTCGCTTGAATTCAATTGCACCACCGGCACAGTGCTCGCTGTCCAGCCATCCGCCTCCTCGGCCATTCCTGCGCCGACGCTCTCGACCCTCGGGCTCGCGGCGACTGCGGCATTGCTCGTCTTGCTCGGCGCAGCGACGCTTCGCCGTCCGGCGCGCCAGCATCGCGCGCGCCGCTAGTCGACGCGTTCGGGGGCTACCCTTACCTCGGCCACCCGGGCCAGCGGTCCAGCCGCGTGGCAAAGTCTGCGACGATGCCAACGAAGACCGCGAGTCCCAGCCAGTGATTGCCGAGGAATGCGCGGAAGCATCCAACGCGCTCTCGCTTGCGGATCAACACGAAGTGCCAAAGTGCAAGCAGTGACGCGATCAGCACCCCAATGAAAAAGAGCGGTCCGAAGTCCGACTCGTGCCCGATCCACGTCAGCAGCGCAAGGTATATGGTGTAGCAGAGCATCACGGCTGGCACGTCGAAGCGGCCGAACAGGATCGCGGAGGTGCGCAGCCCCAGTTTGCGATCGTCTTCGCGATCAACCATCGCGTATTCGGTGTCGTACGCCATTACCCAAAAGAAGTTCGCACCGAATAACCACCAGCCTGTCGCCGACACAGCCCCCTGGACCGCGGCGAACGCCATCGGAATACCGAACGAGAAGGCAATGCCGAGGAAGGCCTGCGGCAAGGCGAAGAAACGCTTGATGAAAGGGTAGACGATCGTTATCGCGAGCGCAGGAATCGCCAGGATGATCGTGAAACGGTTGAAGCGAAGCGTTAGTAAAAACGCACAGAGCGCCAGCACCGAACCCAGAACAAGGGCTTCCCAGGGAGCGATCTCGCGTTGCGCAAGCGGTCGCTTGGCGGTGCGCTCCACGTGCGCGTCGAAATTGCGATCTGCGTAATCGTTGATCGCGCAACCAGCCGAGCGCATCAGCAGCGTGCCGATGACGAAGATGCCGACCACGAGCCATGTGGGCGTACCGCTCGCGGCAATCCAGAGGGCGGACAACGTAGGCCACAGCAGCAAGAGCGTCCCGATCGGCTTGTCGAGGCGAACGAGGCGTTCGTACGCGTCGAGGCGCGCCGCAACCTTCTGCCAGCGCGTCGGACCGCCAACTTCGGGTACTACCTCCTTCACAGCGGTAACGACAGCTGCTTCTTGAGCTCGCGCGGTGCAACTTCCGCGAGCAACGTCTGCGGCGTTGGGTACCGCAATCGGACTCGCAGCTCCCGCTTCATGCGCACATTCGACAGCCGCCGCGATTCGTTCATGAATGACAGAAGCAACGGCGCGATACGTGTTTCGGCCTCCTCCCAGGAGACCCGGGGCGGGCGTGGCAACTGAAACGCGTCCGCCACGGCGTCGAACCAGTTTCCCATCTTCAGCTCGGCGTCATCGGTGATGTTGTAAGCGCGATTCGGCTTGCCACGAAACGCCGCCGCGACCGTCGCCCGCGCCAGATCATCGGCGTGGACGTGATTGGTGAACACGTCATCCTCGGGACGGAGAACGGGGGTCCCCTGGCGCAGTCGATCGAGAGGCAGGCGCGTCTCTGCGTAAATGCCAGGCGCACGCAGAATCACGAGCCTGACGCCGTAGCGTTTCGCCCACCGCCGCAAGCGGTCCTCCGCGGCGACCCGGCGTCGCGCGCGCGGCGTTTGACCACGACGCGATCTCGTTTCGCTAACACGTGCACCCGAGCAATCGCCATAAACGCCAGTGGTGCTGATATAGACGAAACGCTGAGGTATAATCCGCGCCTTTGTGAGCGCGGCGATGAGACGCTTAGTGCGAGGGTCGTCGCGACCTTCGCTTGGCGGCGGCACAAAGTGCAACACCGCAAAGGGCGCTGCGCGCACACGCTCCAGACTGTGATAACGGTCGAGGTCACCAACGATCGGGACAATGCCGCGATGGCGCAGTCTGGCAACATCCTCATGTCGTCGCGTGAGGCCATACAGGCGAACCCTGCCGCGCAGCAGTTCAGCGGTACGCAAAGCGATGTCGCCGCAGCCGATCAACAGTACCCGTATCACGTTCCTGCCCTGCGCCAAACAAACCTTAATGATCGATTCAGCGATGCCGTTGCAGATTACCATAAAACCTAGCGACCACAGCTTTGCCTGCGACGAGGGTGAGACGGTACTCGCCGCAGCGATGCGCGCCGATCTGATGATTCCATATGGCTGCAGGAACGGGGCCTGCGGAACGTGCAAAGGGCGCATCCTCGGGGGCGAAGTCGACTATGGCGCATACCAACCGGGAACGCTTACCGACGCGGAGAAGGCGGACGGCTTCGCGCTATTCTGTGTTGCCACCCCTAAGACACCGCTCCTCATCGCGGTGCGCGAGGTCCGTCGCGCCGGGGACATTGCGATCCGCAAGCTGCCATGCCGCATCGAGAAAATCGACAAAGTTGCACCCGATGTCGCCATCGTATCGCTCAAACTGCCCGCGAACGAGCGTTTGCAATATCTTGCCGGCCAGTACATTGATCTGTTGCTGAAGGACGGACGCCGGCGCAGCTTCTCTATTGCGACAGCACCGGAAGACGATGCACTCCTCGAACTGCATATTCGGCATGTTCCGGGAGGGTTTTTCAGTGACGCGCTCTTCAGTGAGTACAAGGGCCGCGAGATCCTGCGTTTCGAAGGCCCGCTGGGGACGTTCTTCCTGCGCGAGGAATCTGCCAAACCGCTGATCTTCGTCGCTGGAGGAACCGGCTTCGCACCGATCAAGGCGGTCATCGAACACGCGTTGCGTCACGAGGTGCTGCGGCCTATGGTGCTCTATTGGGGCGTACGCAGTTTGCGCGACCTCTATCTGCCCGATCTGCCCCTGAGTTGGCAGGCGAAGCATCGCGAGTTTCAATTCATCCCGGTCCTATCCGATCCGCTGGCAGAGGATCTGTGGCCGGGCCGCACAGGCCTCGTGCACAAGGCGGTCATGGCCGATTTTCCAGATCTGTCCGGTCACCAGGTCTACGCCTGTGGCGGCCCGGCGATGATCGACGCCGCGAAGCGCGAATTCACAACTGAATGCAGGTTGCCGGCAGAAGATTTCTTCGCCGACTCGTTTACCTACGCAGTGCAATCGGAAGCGCCGGCGTGAGCAGTGGCCCCGCGAGCAAGACGCCCGACATTAGCGGCGCTTGAGCTCTTCCGTCGTCAGCTTGAGCGCGGCGACGAAGTGGCTATTGGCCTCGTCGCCTCTGCCGAGGCGGCCCAGCATCTCTCCCAATGCCAAATGCGTGCGCCAGTTGTCTTCGAGCGCAACGCTGGCCTCGAGGTAGGTCTGGGCCTTCCCCCAGAGCTGCTGGCGCTGGCAAAACGTGCCCAGAACACGCAGCAGCGCCGCGTCCTGGTTATGCGCGCCTAGCCAGCGCTCGGCTTGTTCGATCTGGAGTGTTGGGTCGACCAAGCGGCATTCGCCGTAGAGCTCGACCAGGTCGGAGTCCCACGCCCGGTCGAGGCTGCGCGCAACGATATCTGCCGCTTCGCGGTCGCATCCGAGCTGCAGAAAGCTCAGCGCTGCGGCCCGTGCGATCTGTGCTTGCGTGCGCGTCGCCTCAGGCAGGCGGCCCCACGCATCGCGCAACCCGGATGCATCGTGGGCGAGCGCGCGCAGCTGCTCACGCTGCGCCGCGATGCGGACTTGCTCGCCCTGTGCCGCGTCGAACACGCCGCGTTTGACCAATTGCTCGACCAGCGGCGGGATCGCTGCGAAGCGTCGAGCGGCCTGCGTCGCGCGTAGTTCGAGCCGCAATGCCGCCGTATGCAACCCCGCCTCGCGCCGCAGCGATTCGAGGATTCGCAACGCCTCCTGCGGCTGGCCCTGCGCCAGCGCAATCTCCGCCGAAAGCGTCAGGCGCGGTACCGCCAGGCTTGTCGCCTGCGTTTCGGGGCGGGAGAGTAGCCCCTCTGCCGCGTCAAACTGCCGCATGTCGATTGCCGCGCGCGCGGCGACGAGTGCAGCCAGACCCGATGAGTGTGGGAGCGCGAGCGACTCCCGCGCTTCCTGCTGGGCTTTGCCGTAGCGTCCTTCGAGCAAGGCGACAACGGCCGCGTCGAGCTTCGCCCGCGCACGCTGCTCCTTCTGCTGGCGACGCCACAGGCGAACCTGGGTCGGGAGCTGCACCGTGCGGGCGACCATACGCAGCCCAAAGTAGAGCAAGAGAAAACCGCCGACGACGAGAATGAGCAGAAGATTGAGCGAAAGCTCAATGCGATACGGCGGCGCCACCAAGAGCGCGTAGCCGCTGTTGAGCTTGGCCGCCAGCGCGGCGACGACCGCCGCGATGGCTAACAATAGGAACCAGAACAGAAAGCGCATTGCCGGTGCACACTTTCAGCGCATGTGCTTCTCGCGCGCGAGTTGCAGCACGCGCACAGCATCGAGGCTGCCGGCGAGCCCCGGCAGTTCGGTGGTCATATCGGTTGCGCGCACTTCCTTGAGCAGGACCTGCAGCGACTGCACCGGCTTCGACCGCGTGTCGAAGTATTTCTTCAGCCATGAATCTGCAGCCGCGAGGTCGGCGCGGAAGTTCGCCTGGTCACGGAACAGCAGATCGAATCGTGCGGAGAGAAGCCGGAGCTTTAGGTTCTCACGCAGAAAGAATTGCTCCGATGGCGTCAGCAGCGGAGCCTCCGGCCGGTCGAGATTCTCGATGCGCACCAGTTGCCGCAAGTCCTGCCATGCGTCGTGCAGAAAACGGCGCCATCCGGACTCATCTTTCGTAACGACATCCTGTATGGGGGCCGGCAGGTGCTCCTCCAGCGCGAGCGGCAAGGTGTCTACCACCGAGATCGCCTGGTCAAGCCGCAGCGACAGTCCCTGGACATCGACGAATGGAACCGCCTTCAGCAGGTCCATGTCGCGCGCCAGCGCACGGCGCAGCGGCACGAACTGCGGGCGGTCCAGACGCTGCAGTTTGGCATCGGCAAGCTGTAAGGCCGCGAGCGCCGCCGAGACATTCCCGGCGAGCTGCAGCTGCTGGCTGGCGAGCAGCAACACCTGCTCGACTTCGGTCAGCGCCCATTCGTCACGCGACGGCGCGAGCTCCCGGTACAGGGCCTCCAGCGCAGCCTGCTGCGTCTGCGATTCGGCGAGGCGGCTCTCGAGCAAAGCGATCTTGGCTTCTGCGTCGCGCAGGTTATCCTGCGCTGATTCAACCGCGGTGCGAGTCGCCTTGAGCTCGGCGTCCTCTTCCGCAAGGCGTCGCGCAACTTCCGTGCGCAGTTGCCGATCGCGGTTATACGCGTCGATCCCGATCGCGGCGATCGCCACCACCAGCACGACGAGGAGCACACCAGTCAACCAGCGGCGCTTGCGCGCCGAATCGCGCGGGTTGGCGTCGGACAGTGCTGATCGCGACTGCGTGGCTGTGGGCGAGGCCGTGCGGCCGTCGTCCTGGGGTGCGGACATAATGGATCGTGCAGGCGGAGCACACGGGACGGTCTTCGATTGTAGCAGGGTTACCCCCCAAGCCTTGCGCTGCAACTGGCCGCGCGACCCGGGCTCGACTAGAATGCGGGTCTCATCGGCCGCGCGAGTCCGCTGCGCCGAGTTGTTTGCTGATCGTGATCCTCTTATCGCTCCTCGTTCTGGTCGCGATTGCGACAATCGCCGGCTACATGTTCGGCAGCCGCCGGCGGATAGAGCCGCCTGCGACGCCGCCGCGTGTTTCCCCGTCCACCGCCGTACCTGCTGTCTCGATCGCTGCTCCGGCAAGCGACGAGCGCGGTGACGCCCCCGGTATCGCCAGGGAAAAGGCCCGCATCATTCGCAGCCGCGACACCGAAGCCGAGGCACTGCGCCGTCGCCTCGTCGATCAGGCAGCGGCAGCCTGGCAGCTCGGAGAATTCGCCTTTGAGCGACGCCACTTGCTCGAGGAGCTTGCCGACACGCGGGCCGCCACGGCGCGCTATCGGCAACTCGTCATCGACATCGAAAGCAACGCCCCGCCGCGTATCCTCGGCGGCGCCGGCGAACCCGACGATCTGAAACTGATTGTCGGCGTCGGACCCGTGCTGGAACGCATGCTGCATAGTCTTGGCGTCGCGACGTTCCGGCAGATCGCCCACTGGACGGAGCGCGACATTGCCGAGTTCGACGCCAAGCTGCCCGAATTTCCCGGCCGCATCGTCCGCGACCAATGGGTGACACAGGCGCGCGCGCTGCATCGTTCCAAATACGGCGAGCTGGCGTGAGCAGCCGGGCGGAGTTGCCTGCCGCGCACCACCCGGCGCCGGCGGCAAGCCTCCTGTTGGTCGTCATCCTCAGTCTGGTCTGGGGATGCAACTGGCCGGTACTCAAGCTCGGCGTCACCGGACTGGCGCCGCTGACGTTTCGGGCCATCACGTTGCCTTTTGCCGCGCTGGGCCTGCTGCTCGTGGCCAGATTCTCCGGCGAATCGACGCGTATTCCACGCACGTGGTGGCCGCGCGTCGCCGTTCTCGCGCTGTTCAACATCACCGGCTGGAACTGGTTAATCCTGTTCGGCATCGAGCAAATGTCCGCCGGCCGCGCTGCAATCCTGGCCTACACCTTGCCGATCTGGAGCGTGCTGTTCTCGCTCTGGCTCCTGCACGAGCCGCTTTCGCCGCGCAAGCTCGCCGGATTGCTTGTCGGCATGGGCGGCATGGCCGTCCTGCTTGGCGAGGAAATCCTCAATGTGGGTCGCGCACCGGTCGGAGCACTCATGATCATCGGCGCCGCCGTGTCATGGTCTCTGGGAACCGTGCTGTTGCGGCGCTGGGCGCCCCCAACGCCGCAGAACACGTTGACCGGATGGATGATGTTGATTGGTTGGGTGCCTCTCGTCGTGGCAGCACCATGGTTCGATGCGCATCCGCTCGCATCCCTCGCTGCCATGTCCGGCACGACATGGTTCGCGGTGATCTACAATGTCTTTTTCGCCGGCACCCTCGCGTACTGGGTGTGGTTTCGCATGGCGCGAACGCTGCCGGTCGTCGTCAGTTCACTTTCCTCGTTGCCAGTACCGGTCGTCGGCGTCGTCTCGGGCATGTTGGTGCTCGGCGAGCGACCCGGCGCGAGCGAGCTGATCGCCCTGACACTCGTCCTCGCCTCGCTTGCGGCGGTGATGTTTCCCGAGCGCAGCTAGGACCGTCTGACAGGCGTTCGCAGCGCCAACGCGGCCGCGCGGCGAGCGACCGTATCGCGCCTAAGCAAGGTCGGGAATGAGCGTGAGCACGCCCTTGCCAGAGAAATACGCGTCGAGGTTAGCCTTGCACAGGTCGCCCATTGCCTGCCGCGTCTCGCGCGTGGCGCTCCCGACATGTGGGAGCAGCACAACGTTGTCCATAAACATCAGTTCCGGCGAAATGTGGGGCTCATTGGCAAACACATCGAGGCCCGCGCCCTTGATCACGCCTGCCTTGAGCGCTGCGACCAACGCGGACTCATCGACGATCGAACCGCGGGCTATGTTGATCAGTGTCCCCTTCTTGCCCAAAGCCGCGAGTATTTCGGCATTGACGACGTTGCGCGTCGCATCGCCCCCAGGACAGGCAACCACGAGGAAATCGACTACCGCAGCCAATGATTTCAGGTCGCGCGCGTACTCGTACGTCACGTCCTGCGGCTTGCGCCCGGTGTATGCGACCTTCATGCCCATCGCCGCGACACGCGTCGCGATGGCCTTGCCTATACGCCCGAGTCCGAGGATTCCCACCTTCCGTCCGCTCAGCTTGGTCGTGAGCTCGGGTCCTCGTTTTTCCCACTCGCCGGCCTGTACAAATCGGTTCAGGCGTACGAAGCCGCGACCGGTCATGAGGATCAGGCCCAGCGCCACATCCGCGACGTCGTCGGTCAGCACGTCGGGCGTATTGGTCACTTTGAGACCACGCTGCCTGCAATAGCCGACCGGCACACCGTCGTAGCCGACGCCGAACACGGAGATGATTTCGAGCTTCGGCAACTGATCAAGTAGCGCGGGCGACGTCACCGTGCCACCGCTCTGCACCAAGCCGCGAATACGTGCACCCTCTGCGACAAGAAGACCAGGCTTATCAGTCGCCTGGACGTAATCGTGGCAGCGATAGTCCGCCTTCAACGGATCGTAGAGGAACGGCGGCAATGGCGCGGTGACGAGAATATCCGGGGACATGGTGTGGACTCAGTTGGGCCGTGGATGTGCGGAGAAGTATTCTAACAACGATGCAAGCAGGCCTGCATCGGCGGATGGCGTGACGATGATCGAGCGCAAACCGAGGCTGCCCGCGCGCTCTGCGATCGACGGATGCGGCACGAACGCCGGCGTCGCGACAAGGTAGGAGCGTGCTTCCGCGTCGAAGATTGCCCACAGATTATCGAGGCCCTCGCTGGAAGTGAGCGTCACCGCGTCGATGCGCTGGTCGCGCCAAGCCTCGATTAATCCGGCGGCGCCGGTGGCGGGCCGGGTGCGCCGGTAGCATTCGATCTGATCGACCCGGGCGCCACGGGTTTCCAACACCGTGTGCAGGAGCTCGCGCCCGCCCGACCCGCGGAAGATGACAATGCGTCTTCCTGAGACGTCGGCGAGCTCGGGCAGCGCAAGCAGACCTTCGCTGTCCATTGTCGTCGCCGGGACTCGAACGTTGGTAATGCCCACTGCCGAGAGCGCTGCGGCGGTCCCCGGTCCCGGCGCAAACGGCAGAAGCTTTGCGGGCCACGCGGCGGGATCACCGACGGCGTACTCGACCGCATTGGCGCTGACAAAGATGGCGATGTCGTATCGGCCAAGATCGCGTTGCACCTCGCGCAGCGGCGCATCATCCGCCGGGGGCTTGATCACGATGGCTGGAAAGATCAGCGGCCTGCCCCCAAGGGCCGCGATCTCGTGCGCGAGTCCAGCCGCCTGCCGCGCGGGCCGGGTGATGACTACGCCCGCCCCGTGGAGCGGCCCGCTCACGACGCGTCCGCCAGGATCGCCGCGGCGCCGCGTTCGAGGAATTCGTCGCCAAGCGCAGCACCGAGCGCGGCCGCCTCGCCGCTGTCGGCGACCACCCTCGAACGCTCTCCGCGCAGCACGCGGCGACCGTCGCGGCTGGCAATGAAACCACGCAGCCACAGTTCCTCCCCACGTACGAAGGCATACGCGGCAAGCGAGGTTCGGCAACTTGCCGCAAGCTTGAGGCCGAACGCGCGCTCGGCTGCCGTCGCGACGGTCGTCTCGGCATCGGCCAGCGGCTGAAGCGCGGCGGCGACATCGGCGCGATCGGCGCGGCATTCCACCGCCAGGGCTCCCTGGCCGATCGCAGGCAGGCTTTCTTCGGGCTCGAGTAGCGTCGTGATTCGAGCTTCGAACCCGAGACGCTTCAAGCCGGCGCTGGCGAGAATAACACCGGCCTGATTGCCTTGATCGAGGCGATGCAGCCGTGTGTTGACATTGCCACGCAACGGTTCGACGACGAGTCGCGGGTAGCGCTCGCGCAACTGCGCCTCACGCCGCAGGCTCGACGTGCCAACCACGCTGCCCGGTGGCAAAGAGGCAAGACATGGATGCGTGTTGGAAACGAACGCATCCCGAGGGTCTTCACGTGCCAGGATTGCCGCCAGCACAAAGGCCGCCGGCATGACCATCGGAACATCCTTCAGCGAATGCACCGCTAGATCGGCGCGTCCGTCGGCCAGCGCCTCCTCAAGTTCCTTGACGAAAAGTCCCTTCCCCCCGATGTCGGCAAGCGGTTGGTCGAGCTTGCGATCACCCTGGGTCGTAAGACCCAGGAGATCGACACGGCACGACGGATAGAGGGCGCGCAGTCGCTCGCGGACATGTTCCGCCTGCCACAGAGCAAGGGCGGATTGGCGCGTGGCAATAACCAGCGTCTCGGGTGGGAAGAGCGCAGTAGACATGACTTCAGGGCGGCGTCGCGCCCCTCGCAGCGCGACGATTCTAGCACCCGGCTTACGGTTCCCGGCGTCGGAACCACCCGGCGATCGACAGCCGATTCCGCGTCGCGGGCAGAACTTCATGCTCGTGCCGATCCGCGAGGAAACACACCATGGTGCCGCCTACCGGAAGGACGTCACACGTATCCCTCCCCGGCGAATGAAGACGCAACGCGCCACCGTCGGCCGCAGTCCACCCTTCATTGAGGTAGAAGACGCAGGAAAGAAGGCGCGCGTCGTCGTCGCGGAAGCGGTCGCGATGGCGGCGATAGAACGCGCCCGGTGGGTACAGCGCGTAGTGGCCCTCGAAGGAGAAGAGGCCGAGAAAGGTCGCCTCGTTGAACGCAATTCGCAGTCGCTCCAGTGCCTGCCAGAGTGCTCGCTCGGCTGGAGTGGGGGCCTGCACGTCGAGCCACAGCGTCCGATCGCCACGAATGTCCCTGCGCTCGAGTCGAATTGCGTCGCGCCCGATCCGCGCGGCACAAAACTCGCCCGCGATGTCGCGGCGGCGCGCGTCCGCCGCGAGGGACGCCACGATCGGCGCCGCAAGAAAATCGGGAATGACCGCGATACTGTCGGCGGCAATCGCTGCGCACGCGCATGCAATCGGGTCATCTATGATTGCCGCTAGCGTCATTTCGCTTGCGCATCCACCTGCATCATGCCGAAGATGTTTCCTTCGGTGTCGTCTGCATACGCGAGCCAGCCGACCGCCGGAATCGCCATCTTAGGCACGACGATCTTCGTGCCCAGCTCGCCTACTTTGCGCATCGCAGCATCGAGATCGGCCACGTCCATCGTGCAGACAAACGCGTTGGTCGCCTGCATCGGCGCGGGCCCGGCGCCGCGCCGCGGCAACAGGCCGCCGTCGATGCCGGGCGTCCCTGACTCACCGGTCTTGATCAACCAATAGTCCTGCGGACCATTCCATTTACTGAACGTCCAGCCGAAAAGATCCGTGTAGAACTTGATCGCCCGTTGCGGATTCTCGGCATGGATCTCGAAATGAATGGGACGTGGCATGAGACACCTTCAAAAGTAGGCTGTGGGAGCTTCATCATATAATGCGCGGGCCGATCGAGCGAATGGCGCTCCTCGGTCCGCCGCAATTCTCACGGAGCTATCGATGCGCATCGTGGTCACCGGCGGAGCCGGCTTTCTGGGAAACCGCCTCGCTCGCGCCCTGCTCGCTCGCGATGTGCTCACCGACGCGTGCGGCGAAGCACGCAGGGTGAGTAAACTCGTCCTTACCGATAGGGTCGCTGCAGACTTCACCGATCCGCGCGTGACCGTCATCACGGGTGATCTCGCGGACCCCGCCGTGATGGAACGCAGCCTTCCGTCTGATACGGACTCCGTATTTCACCTGGCGGCAGTAGTCAGCGGACAGGCCGAGGCGGAATTCGACGTCGGCATGCGCGTTAACGTCGACACGACGCGCGCGTTGCTTGAGCGGTGCCGAAAGCTGGCGCGGCCGCCAAAGGTCGTATTTACCAGCTCGCTTGCTGTCTTCGGAGGGGCGCTGCCCGAACCGGTGCCTGATGATGCGCCGGTGACGCCACAGAGCTCGTATGGCGCGCAGAAAGCAATCGGCGAATTCCTCGTCGACGACATGACCCGCAAGGGTTACATCGACGGGCGTTCATTGCGATTGCCGACAATTGTCGTGCGCCCAGGCAAACCGAACAAGGCCGCCTCATCGTTCGCCAGTAGCATCATCCGTGAGCCGCTGTCTGGCGTCGACATCTTCTGCCCCGTCGCGCCGACCACACGAGTTTGGGTGTCGTCACCGGGAATTGCCGTGGCAAACCTGATCATCGGCCATGAGGTTCCGGCGTCCAGGTTCGCGCACACGCGCTCGATCAACGTGCCAGGTCTTCAGGTGAGCGTGGGCGAGGCCGTTGCCTCCCTTCGTCGCATCGCTGGCGACGCGGTCGCCGATCGTGTCAAGTGGCGGATCGATCCGGCAATCGATCGTATTGTTTCAACTTGGCCTGCGCGGTTTGAACCGGCGCTTGGCTCCGCTCTCGGCATGCGCGCCGATCCGGACTTCGACAGCATCATCCGCGCCTACATTGCAGATGTCGCTAAAGTAACCTCATCCTGAGGTTGCCACGAGTTCTTCGGGTTCGACCTCTCGCAAAGCGTGCAGAAACAGTCCGGGTCCAGCGGCCTTGAGCTGCCGTTCGTCGGAAAGCATGCGCCTCCAAGCGCGGGCCCCCGGCTTACCGTGGTAGAGCCCTAGGACGTGTCGCGCGATGGCGCGCAGACTCACACCTTCGGCAAGCTGCGCCTCGGCGTAGGGAACCAACGCCTCGACGACCTCAGCACGCGAGCGTCCCGCCAACGCGTTGGCATCCTCCCCAAAACAAAGGCGATCGGCTTCGGTAAGCAGCCACGGATGGTGATAGGCAGCACGTCCTATCATAACGCCGTCTACGTGCTCGAGCTCGCGAGCAATCGCACCATGCGATTCGATGCCGCCGTTAATGACGATCGTCAGGTTCGGAAAATCGCGCTTTAGCCGGTGCACGTAATCGTACTTGAGCGGCGGCAGTTCGCGATTCTCCTTCGGCGACAAACCCTTGAGAATCGCGTTACGCGCATGGACGAAGAATGCGCTCGCGCCGGCTTGTGCAACGGTGGCGACGAAATGGTGCACGAACTCGTATGCCTCTATCGCATCGATCCCCACACGGTGCTTTACCGTCACAGGCAGTGCAACCGCGTCGCTGATCGCGGCGACGCAATCGGCTACAAGCGCCGGATCCGCCATCAGGCAAGCACCGAAGCTGCCCGTTTGCACCCGCTCGGACGGGCAGCCCACATTGAGGTTAATCTCATCGTAGCCCCATGCCTCGCCCAGGCGCGCGCAGTGAGCGAGCGCCTGTGGGTCACTGCCGCCGAGCTGCAACGCGATCGGGTGCTCGGCGGGATCATAGTCGAGATGTCGCGCTACGTTACCGAACATCAGCGCGCCGGTGGTGATCATCTCTGTGTATAGCCGTGCGCGCGGGCTCACGAGTCGCAGGAAATACCGGCAATGCCGGTCAGTCCAGTCCATCATCGGGGCCACGCACAATCGGTGCGACAAGTTGCTCATTCGTTTGATGTTTTCGATGCTCGGTCGGTCCAGTAAACCATTGGATCCACTCACCATTCTATCGTCATGCGAGCATGACCGCGTTCGCTCCAATACGGCGTGGTACTCGCAGATTGGAAATAGCGTTGCCCCAAGAGCGTTGTCAGTGCACACGTAGCGCACACGCAGATATCATCTCATGTGCGCTTACCGCCCCGTCTGAGGGTCGTCCCCGGTGGCCGGTGTCGACCTTCTCAGTCAACGAGGTTCCCTGAAGCCGCCGTTCAAATCGGGCATAGCGGTCGTTCAGCCTTTTTTGGCGGTCGCCCTTGCCCGAGCGATCCTTGTATCATGCGGGAAACGCGAATTGCGTATCGGTGACTGTGGGCGGCAGCGGCGGATGAAACAACGAATACGATTCTGCGCGTCACGCAACAACGTACGAATCGCCTTTGCGACAGCAGGTGAGGGTCCGCCCCTGGTGCGCGTCAACAACTGGTTCACGCACCTCGAGCTCGATTGGGACAATCCGGTCTGGTGTCATTGGTCCGAGGCCCTCGCCGAACGGCGGATGCTGGTCCGCTACGATGCGCGAGGCTCGGGTCTTTCCGATAGGGACGTGACCGATTTTTCCCTCGATGCTATGGTCGCGGACCTCGAGGCGGTGGTTGATGCGCTCAAGCTTCGCCGCTTCCCGCTGTTGGGCTTGTGCCAAGGCGGCGTAATCGCAGTCGCCTACGCGGCACGCCACCCCGAACGTGTAAGTCGCCTGGTGCTCTACGACAGCTACCTCTATGGCGCCTTCGTGGATGACGCAGGCGAGAAGCTAGCCAAACAGGCGCAGGCGTTCTCGCAAATGATCGAGATCGGCTGGGGCAGGAAGGTGGGGGCGTTTCGCGAATTGTTCGCGAATCTGCTGATGCCTGACGCCACCGCAAATGAACTCAAGTGGATCGGCGAACTGCAGCGATGCAGCGCGTCGCCGGCAATCGCATGCCAGCTCTGGAACGCCTTCAACACCTTCGATATTCGTGGCGAGGCGCCGAAGGTCACCGCACCCACGCTCATCTTTCATGTTCGAGGCGACGCCATGGTGCCGTTCGAGGCGGGCCGGCGTCTCGCCGCAGCGATACCGAATGCCCGCTTCCTGCCGCTCGAGGGGAAGAACCACATCCTCCGTGCTGATGAACCGGCGTGGCTGACCTTCAAGAAGGAGCTGAACGAATTCTTGGGCGCGGACGAGCAAGCCGACAGCTCCGAGGTGGAGGAGTTCGCTGCGTTGACGGCACGCGAAAGAGAGATTCTGGACTGTATTGCACGCGGTCAGACCAACTCCCAGATCGCGGACTGTCTGCGTATCGCCGAAAAGACCGTCCGCAATCACGTCACCAGCGTTTTTTCCAAACTCGGAGCGGAGCATCGCTCGCAGGTCATCGTGATCGCCCGCAAGGCTGGCCTCGGCCGCGACTAGCGGCAGCGGTCGGAACCTGGGACCCGCGTCCCACAAATCATCGTCGTCTCTCCGGGATTTTGACTCGACCTGTGGCCGTCGCCTCATGACGACGCCCGCGAGGTCGTGTCACCCTGCGTGCGTCAGGTCCACACCAAATGGAGGCACCATGGGCACGAGACGAGCAAGCCTAGTTCAGCGACGGCAAGACCCGCTGCGCGCGCGGTACCGCAGCGATCCAGCCGAGGCTTGGATCAGCGATGGCGCACAGACGATCAGCGCGTGCGGTGGGGATCCGTTTCACGGCGTCGTTGTGCCCGCCAACAGTCGTGACGCACCGTTGCAATTCGGGGTTCACCGGGCCGTCGGGGGTTTTCACGACTACCCGAATCCGGGCGATCTGCTGTCCGCGGCACTCGCTGCCTGCTTCGACTCGACGTTGCGGATGATCGCCGAGCATCTTGGCATTCGCCTGGAGTTGCTGGAGGTGAAAGTTGACGCGGAATGCGACGTGCGCGGTTGCTTGCTCGTGGAGCGCACGGTTCCCGTCGGATTCCAGCGCATGCGTTGCGGCGTAAAGCTCAAAACAAAGGATCACGTCGACGAAGAAACGATCAAGATGCTCCTTGGCGCCGCTGAACACAGTTGCGTCGTCATGCAGACGTTTCGCAACGGCGTCACCGTGCAAACGCAAGTCGAGACAAGTCATGCCGCGGCGCCAGCTGCTGCCGCCGCTTCCCGCCGGGCGGCGAAGTGCCGTGGAGCAGGCGGGTCTGGAACAATGGCATAGTCTACTCGACCGGTCGTCTGAAAGCGGGCCGCAGGCCCGACTCGTCATCACGTTTCTGCTACGGGAGATTCAACATGGCAATCCTTTCTGCCCTCTACGGATTGGTGGTCTACATTTTCTTCCTCGCCACCTTTGTCTACGCCATCGGCTTTGTCGGCAACCTGACGCTGCTGCCCAAAACCATCGACAGCGGCGCCGACGTGACACTGGTCGAAGCGCTGGCCGTCAATCTCGCGCTGCTTGGGCTCTTTGCCGTGCAGCACAGCGTCATGGCGCGGGGCGGCTTCAAGCGGTGGTGGACAACGAAGATTACCGAACCCCTGGAACGCAGTACGTTCGTACTCGCGGCGAGCGCCTCGCTCGCGCTGCTGCTTTGGCAATGGCGCCCCATCCCCGAGCCCGTCCTGTGGTCAGTGAGCGACCCGGTCGGCCGCTTCGTTCTGCAGGCCGTGTCCGGGCTGGGCTGGGGCGTGCTGTTGATCAGCACCTTCCTGATCAACCACTTCGAGCTCTTCGGTCTGCAGCAGGTATGGGCGAACCTGCGCGGCCAGGCGCTGCCGGCGCCGGTGTTCCGTACGCCGCTGTTCTACCGCTATGTGCGGCACCCCATCTACCTTGGCTTCGTGCTCGCCTTCTGGGCCACTCCACAAATGACGGCCGGCCACCTGCTGTTCGCAGCGGCCTGCACGGGCTACATTCTGATCGGCATTTGGTTCGAGGAACGCGATCTCATCGCGCTATTCGGCCAGCGGTATCGCGTGTATCGTGAACAGGTGGGCATGTTGGTGCCGAAGCTCGGGACCCGCGACGACAAGGGGCCCGCGCAATCCTGATCGCGGGGCCCGAGCCAACCCGAGCGGGCGCTGCGCGCATGGGTTGCGGTAGTTTCAATACGAATATCGCGCGCCACATCATTCCAGCGCGTTGGCGCGCATTACAGCTAAGCGTGTGCGTGCACATGATTTGCACACGCCGCGCTGCAAGCAACTGATGTTGAAAGTGAATCGCACCGATCCATCATAGGGGCCACGCACAATCGGCGCGACGAGTTGCTCATTCGTTTGATGTTTGCGATTCTCGGTCGATCCAGTAAACCATCAGATCTACTCGTCATTCTTTCGTCATGCGAGCACGACCGCCTTAGTGTCGGCCTACTCGTTGCGGCCACCGCGTTACGCTTAGAGCTGGTAGAAGGGAACCGGGCGTCTATGCAAGCGCTCGGGGATGGCGTCATCTTTCTTCCGCTCACGGGGCCCGTTACCCTGTTTGCGTTGAATCTCTCCCCGTATCACACTTGGCACGCCTTGCGGGCTCCGCTGTTGCGGAGTGCCCCACTTTTCGCAAGCTACAATAATATGGGAGGCAATGCGCATAGTGCGGTCAGGTTCCAATCGAATCGGGGAGGCCCCAGCTTGGGAAGCATAGTTTTGCTGGATCTCATGGGCGGCGTCGCACTGCTGCTGTGGGGCCTGCACATGGTCCACAGCGGATTCGTCCGAGCGTTCGGCTCGCACATCAGGCGGATTCTGGGAATCGCGCTGCGAAATCGATTCAAGGCGTTCCTGGCGGGAGTGGCTGTCACAGCCCTGCTGCAGAGCAGTACGGCGACGGCACTAATGGTGACGTCATTTGCGGCGGAGGGCATGGTGAATCTGGTGCCTGCCCTCGCCATGCTACTCGGCGCCAATGTCGGCACTGCCCTCGTCGTACAGGTCCTGTCGTTCAACATCTCCGCCGCTGCGCCTGTCCTGCTGGTTGTGGGAGTCGCCGCTTTCAGGCGCAGCGGACGCACCATCGTGCGGGATTTGGGGCGGGTTGCCATCGGCCTTGGACTCATGCTGTTGTCGCTGCATGTGCTTTTCGAGACCCTGGCTCCAGCGGAGAACGCGCCTGCCGTTCGCACAGTGCTCGCTTCGGTCACTGGCGATCCCCTGATCAACCTGTTGATTGGCACGCTTCTAAGCTGGGCGTCTCACTCAAGCCTCGCGGTGGTCCTGCTGGTGATGTCGCTGGGCTATTCGAACTTCGTTACGCCGGCGGCGGCATTGGCTTTGATCCTCGGCGCGAACTTGGGCAGCGCCATCAATCCGGTGCTTGAGGGAGGTTCAACGAGCAATCTAGCGACGCGGCGAGTGCCGATCGGCAACCTGTTCAATCGCGTCGTCGGGTGCGCAATCGTTTTGCCCTTTCTCGACCCGATTACAAGAGAACTATCGTCTCTCGAACCCAATCCTGCGCGGATGGGTGCGTATTTTCATTTGGCATACAACCTTGCGCTCGCCGCGTTGTTCATATTTCCGCTCGGGAGTGTCGCGAAATTGCTGGAGAGGCTACTGCCAGAACAGGAGAAACCCACCGATCCGGCGACACCTCTCTATCTCGATCCGTCTGCCTTGGAGACGCCAGCGCTTGCGCTGGCGTGCGCAACGCGCGAAAGCCTGCACATGGGAGACATTGTGGAGACCATGCTGCAGCGCGCGATGACGGCGCTGATGACAAATGACCGAAAGCTGGTAGAGGAAGTCTCGAAGATGGACGACATCGTCGATCGGCTGCACGAAGCCGTCAAGATGTACGTCGTCAAGGTCACCCGAGATAGCCTGGACGATCATGAAGGCCAACGGGCCATGGAGATCGTCACCTTTGCAATCAACTTAGAGCACATTGGCGACATCATCGACAAGAATCTGATGCAACTCGCTGCCAAGAAGATCAAGCGTAACTTGAGTTTTTCGCAGGAAGGAGCGGCCGAGCTGCAAGCCATGCATCAACGCGTCCTTGCGGACCTAAAGTTGGCCTTCGGCCTTTTGGTCTCGGGCGACGTTAAGGTGGCGCGGCAACTGCTTGCCGAGAAGACAGCGTTCCGCGAGGCAGAAATTGCCGCGGCCGAAAGTCATCTTTCGCGGCTTCGCGAGGATCGACCTGAAAGCGTCGAGAGCAGCGCCTTGCACCTGGACGTGCTGCGCGACCTTAAGCGCATCCACTCTCACATCTGTGCGGCTGCCTACCCCGTTTTGGAATCTGCCGGCGAATTGCGGCCCAGTCGGCTCAAGGACTCAACACAGGAAGCAAGTGTCGCTCCTGATCAACGTAGTAGTGTCAGCATCGATCACACAACAGGTCGTCCGTCGCAGTAAAGAGGTTTCTACTGGCTCGCTAGGCGCGGACGTCCGCTTTTGGTCGACAGTGAAGTTACGCATTCTTCGTGGACCGTTCCGGGCAGGCGCCATCGAACGACCACTCTTGGCGATTTCGTAGTGCGAACGCTGGTGGCTGCGATTCCTCATAGATTGCGCCGATAGAGCAATAACGCCAAGCCGAGGATGAGAACAGTGGCCAGTGGTGCTGCCCACTTTAATGGCACGGGGGCGGCGGCGGGTAGGCCGATAACACTGACCCTCACATTGTCTAGGGCCGCGCCGAAGCAGCAACCCGCGCCCGTTGTATCGCTGATGAAGGAAAGCGTTGTTGACTTTCCCGTTGCAGTGAACGTCAATTGGTTTGTCACCCAGCCCATATCCGACACAGATTTGCCGGTGCTGTCGAATGTATAGTTTTGGACTACCGTCCCGGCACTGACCGTCAGGGGTTTTATTGTCGGTGGTCCCGTAGGATTCCCGGCCACGTCGAAAAGCACCGAGTATGTCGCACCAGGAACGGTGTCGAATGTCTGCTCAACGCCGCCGACATTCTGATTGCCAACCAGATCCAGACTACGCGCACCGTTCGATGCTTCCCAGTACCCGCCGATATAGTCGATGTTCCCGGATACGACCGTCCATCCCGTGATCTGCGTGCTGCCAACCGCCAGCGTCACGAACGAACCGTCCGGATCAACGCTCGCATTTTCAAAACTTCCGTTCTGGAAGCGAGCCGCCATGCACGGCCAAGCAACCGCAAGCCAAAACACCGTTAGCGCAAGCCGACGCATCGCGTCTCCCGCCGAGTCCCAGTGTCATTATACGAGGGACGCCAGGGACTGGTGCAGCTCCGATAGGGATTCGGCGACCCCGCACGTTCAACAATCGCCTCAGAAGCGCTCAGCGCGCTCGAACAAGGATGTAGCCCCGGTTCTCTACGGTATCGAAGGTGCGCATGCCCTTGATGAGGGTCGTGACGGGCATCCAGACCCAACCCGCACTCGCAGGATTCACGTCCATCACGAGTACTGAATCTGTCTCGGTATCATAAGCACCAAGCGGCGAGATATGAGCTCCGCCTCGCTGACCGACGACCTCCCGCCGGTAATTCACGATCACGTAGTCGCCCGCACGCTTGAGGTTCTCCACGAAATCGGCACGAATTTCCTCTTCGGGCTTCTTGTCTTCGACCACGACGAGCCGAGTGACAAGGTCATGCGCCCGGAGTAATTCATCCAGCTGGCGCAGCTGATAGCCGGGGTCTCTGACCAGCCTGCCATTGATGGTGACCGGCTCTCCAAGAACCTGCGCGCGGGTCTTAGCGCCCTTGCCGATCACGTTGTCCTGGGTGAAACGCGGCACCGTCAGGTCGAATCCGCCCGGGAGATTTTGAAGGTCCTCGGGACGCAGCCGGCTATGATCGCGGGGCAGATCGTTGCTTCCGTTACGTACTGCATTGAGCACGATAGCCGCCGTGGTGGGCCCGCAAAACGCAAGGTTGGATTGCGCTTCAAACTGGTTCGCCAAGGCCGGAAAATCGACCTTGGCGCTTGAGCGTGCCAGGCGCGCAAGCCCTTCATCCGAGTTAAACAGAACAAGGGCTTGTACGGGAACCGCAGTTGCCTCGTCGCGCGCCAGCGCTTGGGAGACGACCGTAGTCGCCAACGCGACCGCAAGGGCAACACGGGTTAGCAGTGACATTGGCTTCTCCGAATGCCGGACCGACAGTTGGAAGCTTAGCTTGCGTCGACGCCTAGGAGCAAGGCTCCAACGCCTCGGCAACTCTCTCTGGTGCTTGTGAGCATTTCTCACAAGCGGCACAATCCGGCGTCGAGAGCGGCTTGCAGCTGGTCCGTTCGAGTGGTTGCATAGGTTCGCGGCCTACGCCGCGCAATCAAAGTTCCGGAGGACGTTCCATGACGCGATACCGCTTGCTTGCCAACCGCATGATCGTCGCGATTGCGGCAATTGTCTGTACCGCTGTGCACGCCGCGTCAGTCGCGCCCGTTGGCGGCGAACATGGCATGGTGGTCACGGCACATCAGCTTGCCACTAAGGTGGGCGTCGACATCCTAAAACACGGTGGCAATGCGGTCGATGCGGCTGTCGCCGTAGGTTACGCGATGGCGGTGGTCTATCCCGCCGCGGGCAATCTGGGCGGCGGCGGCTTCATGACCATCCAATTGGCGAACGGGCAAAAGACGTTTCTCGACTTTCGCGAAACGGCGCCGCTCGCGGCGACGCCCAACATGTATCTCGACAATGCCGGCAATGTCATCAAGGGTGCAAGCACCAAGGGTCATCTGGCCGTCGGCGTGCCGGGCAGCGTGGCCGGGCTCGAATACGCTCGGGAAAAATATGGCACCCTCTCGCGTGGCGCGCTCATCGCTCCTGCCATTGGTTTTGCCGAACACGGATTCGTTCTCGACGACGGCGACATCGCACTGTTCGCCACGGCGAACGATGATTTTCGCGACGACACCGCAACCGCGGCTATCTTCCTCAACAGGGGCCAGCCCTACAAGGCCGGGGAACGCCTGGTTCAAAAGGACCTGGCGAAGACATTGCGCCTGATAGCGCAGCGTGGACCTGCCGCGTTCTACCAGGGCTCGATCGCCGACGCCATCGCCGCCTCGAGTGTCGCGGGTAAGGGCATCATCACCAAGGCAGATCTGCAACAGTACAAAGTGCGCGAGCTGGCGCCAGTCGAATGCGACTACCGCGGCTATCACATCGTGTCGGCGCCGCCGCCAAGTTCCGGCGGCGTGGTGGTATGTGAGATTCTGAACATCCTCGAGGGATATCCGCTCAAGGATCTCGGCTTTCATTCTGCGCAGGCCGTGCATTACCAGATCGAGGCGATGCGTCACGCATACGTCGATCGCAACAGCTACCTCGGCGATCCGGACTTCGTGAAGAATCCGCTGGATCGTCTGCTGGACAAGGGCTACGCCGAGAAAATCCGCGCCGTCATCGACCCGAGCAAGGCCGGTGTTTCACAAGACTTGAAGCCAGGCGTCCCGCCACACGAAGGCACCAATACAACGCACTACTCGATCGTGGACAATCAAGGTAATGCGGTGTCGGTGACCTATACCTTGAACGACTGGTTCGGCGCCAAGGTAACCGCGGCGAAAACCGGGATCTTGCTCAACGACGAGATGGACGACTTTACGGCCAAGCTTGGCGTTCCGAACCTCTACGGACTGGTGCAGGGCGAGGCCAATTCGATCACGCCGGGCAAGCGTCCACTGAGCTCCATGAGCCCGACCATCGTATCGCGCGACGGCAAACCGGTGATGGTGATCGGCACTCCAGGCGGCAGCCGCATCATCACGGTGGTCGTGCTCTGCATTCTGAACGTGATCGATTACGGCATGGACATCCAGGAGGCGATCGATGCGCCGCGCTTCCATCAGCAATGGCTGCCGGATACGACCAACGTCGAGCTCTTTGCGTTGAGCCCGGACACACGCAAGATCTTGGTCGCCATGGGCCACAAGCTCGGCAATCCGCAACCGCCTGGGCACGCTGCCGGCATTCTAATCGGGTCGCCGTCGCTCAATGGTAAACCCCGCGGCAAGGACCGCTTCTACGGCGCCAACGATCCCAGGAGAGGGACGGGGCTGGCGTTGGGATATTAAAGCCCCTGGTCGTGGTTGTGCCGCAGATTTCCGATCGCGCGAATATCTTGGCGCCGCCACGCACACGGCGAGGAGTCTTAGCCGATTCGCGCGGCGTTGTCCGCGCTCCGCGTTCATGAACACGCCGGCACTCAAAGCGTTCTGTCGCCGATTTCCAGGCGCCGCCGAAACGCTGTACGGTGAGCCCTACAATTTTCTTGTGTACGCGATTGGCGGCAGGAAATTCGCCTATTTCAAGACCAGTCATCCGGAACGATGGCGATTCAGCACAAAAGTGGCACCCGATCGCTACATTGAACTGACCGATGTCCCCGGGGTGAAGCCCGCCAGATACAGGGGGCGTTTTCACTGGATCACGATTGTCAACGTGTCGAGCTTTCCGGCCTTGTATCTCGAGGAGTTGGTTACGTGGTCGTACCAAAGAGCGTTCACCTCTTTGAGCAAGACCAGACAGGCTGCGATCACACAGCACTAAGGAGTCGGCTAACGCACCCCGGTTGGCCCCGCAAAGGCCGCCTGCAACGCAGCGATGTCGATTTTCACCATTTTCATCATCGCGTCAGATGCCCGTTTGGCCTTCACCCGATCGGGGTCGGCCATCATCCGACCGAGAATGGTCGGAATGATCTGCCAGGAAAGGCCGAAGCGATCCTTGAGCCAGCCACACTGCTCGGGCGAGCCGCCCTTCAGAAGCGCATTCCAGTAGCGGTCGAGTTCGGACTGATCGTCACAGTTCACGACGAAGGATACCGCGTGGTTGAAAGGGTCCAGCGGTCCGGCGCTCATCGCGATGAAGGGCTGGCCGAAGAGAACGAACTCGACAACTTTCACCGACCCGGGCGCCCCGCTGGGCGACTCGCTCGGCAGCGCAGTGATACGGCTGACGCGGGAGTCGGGAAAGACGGACGCGTAAAACGCCGCGGCCTCCTCGGCATCTTTGGAATACCAGAGAAAAGGGGTGATCTTCTGCATCGGCTTCTCCTGCGACCGTGCGAGATGAGCGATAGCCGGTCGGGCTCATGCACGGACACCCATGCAGGCTCGGGCCCGTCTCGGGCGAGACGCGCAGGCCGCGGTCCTAGCCTATTTCAGCTCGCAGACGATTTCGGCCCAATGCAGTCGACCGCGTCGAGCGGACCTCCAGCGAACGAGGGCTGTGCGTCAACGCGCGTTCAGCGCATTGGATAATGAAACTGGCTTCATGATGTGCAACCGGGCGGCACGGGGCCGACTCGCCCCAACGTGATGGTTCCCGTCTGGCCGGTGCTGGTTCCACCTGTGAATATGTAGGTGAACGTCGCGGCCGTGCAGCTCTGGAATGCCAGCGTTCCGGTCCCCACTGCCACGGTTGGCGGGCCAGGCGGCGCGATCGGCGTGTTGAATATGCCTCCGGTGGTCTCGTAGATCATCACGGGAATCGAACGCATGCCCGGCGTAAAGGCTGCTTGCGCCGTATACCAGCGTTGCCCGGCTGCCCCGGCGGCCGTGCCTCCTGGCTCGTAGGTGTACCAAGCCAGGAAGAGATAGGGGGTAATCGGATTGACTTCGATCGTGAAACCCTGTCCCGCCGTCGCAGGACCCGCGTACCAGTTGCCGGACAAGGCGAAGTCCGCATTGGTGGGATACGGCGTGGTGATCGAACATGTCACGTTGGCTAGCAAGCGCGTCAACGCGATGGTCCCCGTTCGGCCCGTACCATCGGTAAAGCTGTACGAAAACTGCCCGCTGGAGCACGTGCTGAAACTCAACGTCGCGGTCCCGACCGGCGTGGCCGTGGTGGCCGGCGGCGCATTGAAGCTACCGTCGGTATTCTGATAGATCGTCAGCGACGCGGTGGGTTGTCCGGTTGTGACCGAACCCTGCGCCGTGTACCAGCGCTGATGGTCCGCTCCGCCGGCGACGGTATCGAAGGTGAACCAGCTCACAAAGGTCGAACCCGACCCGCTCGACGGATCGGCAAATATCTCCACCTCGATCCCCTGTCCACTGGTCGCCGGTTCGTACCACGATCCGGTCAGTCCGTGCTGATTGAGATCGGGTGTCGTGGGCGGCGGTTGGTCTGTCAGCGCGATGTAGGCCGCGAGATCCGCAAGGTCAGTCGGATTGTTGGTTAGCGTGCCCTTGAATACGTCCATGCCAGGGTCAAGGAGGGTGTTATTGATCGCGTTGATAATCCCCTGCGGCGTCACACCTTGATGCACGTCCGGGCCCGGAGGGGTAGCGTGGCAACTCGCGCATTTGTAGGTCGTAGACCAAAGCATGGCGCCCCGGGTGGGGTTGCCCTGACTGTGCACGGTCGGCGCCAAGATCAGCAAGAAAAGCGACGCCAGGCTAAGCAGGAGGCTTCGGCGAAGGTTCATCGTGTGGCTCCAAGCGCTGTTGTTGTTCAAATGCCGGGCTCCGGTCGGCGCAGAACAGGCTGACCCTTACTAGTCCCTGGCTTCCTGACCGGTGTCGTTTAGCTCACGCGGCACGTCCATGTACCGCTCCCCAACCCTTCGTCCCATGATAATGGGCATGAGCGGGGGCGACAACCGGTTTCCGACGAAATATGAGAATTGGGGCCTCCCTGTTCGCAATCAGTCGCCCGCGCGAGTCCCTCCCTTCAAAGCTCCGCAGCCATTCCTAGAAGGCGGCGCCGTCGTTGGCGCAAGATAAGACTTCGCCGGCGCGCCGTTCAATGGATTGTCGACGAACCTCGAAAATCTGGGTGTGAACGTGCCAGACAGGCGATGGTTATTGATCCGCGTAACTTCCCTGGATCTGTCAGAGTGACCCGTCCTGCATTCGCTGCCACGCTAAGTTTGGCGCCTGGGGCGGCATTTGCTACGATCGCTTGCTCAAGTTGAAATCAACCCCGCGAGATGAACCAGATCACGTGCATTGAGGACCTGCGAGAGATCGCCCGACGCAAGGTCCCGCGCGCTTTCTTTGACTACGTCGAGGCAGGTTCCTATTCAGAGGAAACGCTGCGCGCCAATCGCGCGGACCTCGAGCAGATCAAGTTTCGCCAGCGTGTAATGATCGATGTCTCGTCGCGCGACACGTCGACTTCGATCCTGGGTGAGAAGGTTTCGCTGCCGCTAGGATTGGGGCCGGTCGCTATGACAGGGCTGCAGCGCGGCAATGGTGAGATTCTGGCGTGCCGTGCGGCGCACAACGCGGGAATACCGTTCACGATGAGCACGCTCTCCATCTGTTCGATCGAGGACGTCGCTGCCGCTGTTGATAAGCCGTTTTGGTTCCAGCTCTATATCATGAAGGACCGCGGCTTCGTGCGCTCGCTGATCGAGCGCGCAGCGGTCGCAAAATGTAGTGCTTTGGTGCTCACGGTGGATTTGCAGGTACTCGGGCAGCGCCACATCGATATCAAGAACGGCCTCGCGGTACCACCCGCGCTCAAGTTCAAAAACCTCGTCAATATGATGACAAAACCCGGCTGGGTGCTCAGCGTCCTGTCGGGCAAGCGCCGATCGTTTGGAAACCTCGACGGCCACGTGAAAGGTATGGGGAGCGTCAGATCGCTGGCCCAATGGGTCGGAAGCCAGTTCGACGAGACGCTGAACTGGAAGGACGTGGAGTGGGTCAGGAGCCTCTGGCCGGGCAAGTTGATAATCAAAGGCATTCTTGATGTCGAGGACGCCCGCGTCGCGGCAAAGACCGGCGCGACGGCGCTGGTGGTTTCCAATCACGGAGGCCGCCAGCTCGACGGCGCGCCATCTTCGATCTCGTTGCTGCCGAAAGTCGTTGACGCGGTCGGTTCCGAGATCGAAGTACTGTTCGACGGCGGCATCCGCAGCGGCCAAGACGTTCTCCGGGCACTCGCGCTCGGTGCGAAGGGTTGCCTGATCGGCCGCGCCTACGCCTTCGGACTCGGCGCCCTCGGCGAAGCAGGAGTAGGAGAAGCCATTGGCATTATCCGCAAGGAGCTCGAAGTCAGTATGGCTCTCACAGGTGTCAAACGCATCAACGAGATTGGCCGTCACATCTTGACGCAATAGGGGCCCAGCAGGATCGGTAGGACAGCTAAGCACCCTCGACGATACGGATTTCCCGATCTGCGCCGTCACCGAGCGCAGCCAGCGCGGCTTGGTAGGCAGCGCTGTCATGCGTGGAGATGGCCTGCGCGACGCTGTCGAACTCAATGAGAACCGTGCGCTGCTTCAGGCCGAGTTCATAAACCTTCACCGGCTCGCCGCGCGCGAGAAAGCGCCCGCCGCCGGCAGTAATTGCCGGCCCGGCAAGTTTCGCATAGGCGGCGAGTTTCTCAGGGTCGTTCACCGCGCGGTACGCGCTGATCCAATAGGCTTTGGGCATGTTCTCACCTTTTTCCTTTCTAGTCGCGATGGTTCCAAAACAACTTCCTGCACTTGATCATCCATTCGCGGCGCATCCGGCAGGAACGGGACGCGCCAAGGAGAGCCACGTCCACAAACGGCGCCCTCTTGGTCACCGCTCGGGGTCATTTCCCACAAACAGGGTGCGAGCCACGTTGTGCACCATTTCTGCCAAGGTGTCATCATCGGACCAGCTCGTCCGCAGTGCCGATCCAGCACCTTGCAACAATAACGATACACGTGCTGTGACCAGACTGCTCGGAGCAATGGCCGGTGGAGCGAAATGATTGCACGCGCCTTAGGCTGCCGTTAACAAGAATTCGCCGCCCGAGCACCCCCCGCCTTACCCTGCTCGTCAAGCACTCAACTGCAAAATTGGATTGGGTACCACTGCAAGGCGTTTAGGCGTAAGCTTTTTTTCATGACAGAAGCTCAGACTCTCTTCACCGCACTGCGGCAATCTGCAGATCCAGAGGTCGTGGCGACTATTGAGAAATTGTTACAAGACGCGCCCGATCGCCGGCTCAATCGTATCAATGCGCTCGCGTTCGCGAAAGAGATGACGCTGGACGAGGAGAAGGTCGTCGCGGCGTTCCTACACGCGGCGCGGTTGGGTTTGTTCGAGTTGTCCTGGAACGTGCTCTGCCCCGGCTGTGGCGGCGTCCTCGATGCCGGCGCATCGCTCAAGAACGTGCGTCAGTCCGAATATGCCTGCGCGCTATGCGCCGCCGGCTACGAGCCGACGCTCGATGAAATGGTCGAGGTCACATTCACGGTAACGCCTCGATCACGCCAAATTGCGGCGCATTCCCCCCAGGATCTCCCGGCGTTCGAGTATTACAGGCAAATTTTCTGGAGCTCGGGGATCGACCTCCCTGACGAAGACTTTGAGAAGTCGCTTTCGGACATAACCCTTGAGTTGATCTCACTAACGCCGGGAGAAAAAGCTGTTCTTTCGCTGACGTTGCCCGCGGAGTTCGTGATCGTCTTCGATCCGGTCACGCATTCCGCGCAGTTCATCGACGTCAAAGGTGAACCGACCCGCGAGCAGCAGTCGCTGTCGATCGTTTTCAAAAAGATGCATGCCAACACCACTACCGAAGTTATGCGACCGGGCCCCTTGCGACTGGCACTGGACAATCGCACCGACACGCGGGTCGTTCCGGGCGTGTATGTCGCCGGGCAGGCGATGCACGATATGCTCGGCAAGCGCCGTCCATTTCTCACCGCCAAGCGTCTGCTGACCAATCAGACATTCCGTGAGATTTATCGAACCAGCACGCTTGATGTTGACCAGCGGCTGAAGATCACAAGCCTTACGTTCCTGTTCACCGACCTTAAGGGCTCGACCGACCTGTACGAGCGCGTTGGTGACCTGGTCGCGTTCGAAATCGTCAAGGAGCACTTCGGAATCCTGACCGAAATCATCGCTGCCGAATCGGGTGCCGTGGTGAAGACGATCGGCGATGCGGTCATGGCGACCTTTGCGACACCCGACCGCGCCCTCGCGGCCGCGCTGCGCATCCGCGCCGCAATGCGTGCGCTGAACGAGAAACGCAAGAACGAAGATTTGCTGCTTAAGATCGGCATACACGAAGGGCCCTGTCTCGCGGTCACGCTCAACGATCGACAGGATTATTTTGGGCAGACGGTGAACATCGCCTCCCGCGTGCAGGGCCTCGCGAAATCGCACTCGATCCTCGCGACCGGATCGATCGTCGATCATCCGCAGGCGTCCGAGCTACTCGAAGCGGATGGGATCAAGCCCTTGGCGCGCTGGCTGCCGGTTCGTGGTGTCGCCAACGAGCTGGCGGTATACGAGATTCCGTAGGCGCTGCGGGATGCTTCCGTGCCAATCCCAGGGCGACGGGCGGGCGCAAACCCCGCAGCGAGCCGCTGCACACTTCAGAGTTCAGAGTTCAATCTGCGCTCCCAGTTCGACGATTCGATTGCGCGGGATGCAGAAGAATTCGGTCGCGTCGGCTTCATTGCGATGCAACCAGCCGAAAATGTGGCAGAACAGGGGATTGATGTGCTCTCTGTCGTCCACTTTCTTGGAGACAGACACGCGGGAGAGAAAATACGTGGTCTGCATCTCGTCGAGCCCCTGACCATCAAGCAAACAATGGGCCAATGCAGCCGGAATGTCGGGCTGCTGCATGAAGCCGTAACGCAGCACAATACGATAAAAATCATGGCCCAGCGGCGTCACGCTGGCCTGCTCCGCCTCTGCGACGCGGGGCACGTGTTCGGTTTCGACGCTGAGTATCACGTTGCGTTGGTGCAGGACGTGGTAATGCTTCACGCTGTGCAGCATCGCGACCGGAACCACGTCGACTCGGCGTGACAGGTATACCGCGGTGCCAGGAATTTTGGCCTCGTTGGCCATCGATTCGATGAAGAGGTCCAGCCGCATCGTTTCGCGCTCGAGTTGGTGCAGCATCGCCAAGCGGCCGCTGTGCCAAGCCTCCATCAGCAGAAACAGCAATGATGCAGTGACCAGCGGAACCCAGCCGCCCTGGTTCACCTTGGTGAGATTTGCCGCCACGAACGAGGCGTCCACCAGAGCGAGCGATCCCGCGACGGCGATCGCAAGCGCCAGGGGCCAGCGCCACTGTTCGCGCATGATCTTGTACATCAGTAGTGTCGTCAGCAGCATCGTCAAGGAAACCGCGATTCCGAATGCAGCCGCCAGCTTGTCCGACGAGCCGAACCCGACCGTCAGGCCGAGCGTGAAAAGCATCAGCAGCCAGTTGACCGAGCCCACGTAGATCTGCCCATAGCCACTGGCCGAGGTCTGGGTCACGGTTAGGCGCGGACAGAGACCGAGCTGGATCGCCTGACGCGTCATCGAGAACACGCCGCTAATGATCGCCTGGCTGGCGATGATGGTGGCCACCGTCGCAAGCGCGACCAGGGGCAGCTGCAACCAGCTCGCGCCGAGCAGGAAGAAGGGGTTGCCGCCCGGGGGAACGGCCTCGGCAACGACCAACGCGGCCTGTCCTGCGTAATTGAGCAGCAGCATTGGCAGCACGATGCTATACCAGCCGTAACGAATCGGCTTCGCGCCGAAATGGCCCATGTCGGCGTAGAGCGCCTCGGCGCCCGTTGCGCTCAGGAAAACCGCACCGAGCACCGTGAAGCCTGTGAAACCATGTGTTGCGAGGTAGCGCAGACCGTAGCGGGGATCGAAGGCCCGCAGGATCTGCGGATGTTCCAGGACGCCAATCAAGCCGAGGATGCCGATGGTGAGGAACCACACGACCATCACTGGACCAAATAGGCGGCCAATCGTCGCCGTGCCCTTGCGTTGCAAAACGAACAGCCCGAGCAACACCAGCACCGCGGCCGGCAGTATGTATGGCGTCACCGCCGGCACCGGCTGCTTGAGGCCCTCAAGCGCACTGAGCACCGAAATCGCCGGCGTGATGGCGCCATCGCCATAGAGCAACGCCGCGCCCAGGATTCCCACCATGACCAGGCCATGCCGCTCGTGGCCCTTGACGGCCAACCGCGCGGTAAGTGCCAGGATTCCGCCTTCCCCTTGGTTGTCGGCCCGCATCACGAGGCCGACATACTTTACCGAGGTCGTGATAATCAGGGTCCAGACGATCAGCGAAAGCATCCCGTAGGCGACATCGGGAGTGGCGCCGCCGGCCCATTCGAGCGCCGTCTTCAGCGTATAGAGCGGACTAGTCCCGATGTCGCCGTAGACGACCCCCAGCGCGCCCAGCATCAGCGCTCCCAGCGGTCCGGAAACCTCGCGAGTTGGCAATGCCGGCGACGTAAGCGTGGAGGTGGACATCGGAAACTGCGATGCGATCTCGGGTCACCGCGCCGCGCATTCGGATACGACGAATCTTATCCCGGTCACACCCGTTTTTCTATCGCCGCGCCGCGCATGCTTCAGTTTCTTTGCACGCGCCCGGGCAACGGTACGCGTTCAGGCCGCTGCCGAGGCGTCTCGATAAGGATGCGATGTTCACTGGCGATCATGAAGTGGCACTCCCGCAGCGGGTGTAAACTTGGCCCGCGGTGAGGTCTGTCTTCGACCGGGGTAGGTCGCTTGATCGCGGCCGTATTTGCGTTCGTACCCATCCTTTGCGCTCCACCCGAGGGTCCGTTCCATGTCCAGACTGAGTTTTGCCCTGCCGGCACTGCTAGCGGCGCTCGCACTGGGCTTCGCTACACCTGCAGTGGCCGCAGAGATCGGGCAGATCAAGGTGATGAAGGGCCAGGTATCGGTCGAGCGTAACGGTCAGGTTTATCCTGGCAGCGTGGGAATGCGGGTGGAAACGTCCGATGTTCTGAAGACTGGTTCCGATGGCTCAGTCGGTGTCACGATGAAAGACGACTCGCTGCTCTCGGCCGGGCCGAACAGTATCCTGTCTCTGGATCGCTACGACTTTGATCCAGTCACCAACAATGGACGCTTCGACGCGCAGCTGAAGAAGGGCTCGCTCGCTGTGATTTCGGGGCGCATCGCCAAGCAGGCGCCTGACGCGATGACGATCCGCACACCCTCGGCCATTCTTGGCGTGCGCGGCACAGAATTCGCGGTCAGTGTCAGTGACTAAGGGGCGCAGCATGTTTGGCCGCTGGCATGTGCTCTGCGTCCTGGCCATTTTTTTGGGCGCCTGCAGCACAGGGACCGTGGTATTGCTGCCCGAGAAGGACGGCGGTGACACAGCGCTCGTCGTCAAGCAGGGCGACAAGGAGGTCCTGCTCAGCGAGCCTTATTCCGCGGCCCTGCAAACTCCGTTCGGACCGCGGGTCTACCACTCCTCACCGGAAGAGGTCGAGCAAGTCTTTGGCGTTGCGCTCGCGGCGCAACCGATGCGCCCGAAGCAATTCACCCTCTACTTTATCGAGGGCAAGGACGAATTCACCGAAGAGTCCAAGCATATCGTTGAGGGCGTGTTCGCCGAAATTTCGAGGCGCCCGGTACCCGATGTTCTGGTCATTGGGCATACCGACACCGTAGGTAGCGATCAGGTCAATGATGCGCTTTCGCGCCAGCGCGCCGAGACCGTCCGGGTCGCGCTAATCGACCACGGGATTACTCCCGAAGTCATTACCGTCATTGGACGCGGCAAGCGCGACCCGGTGGTCCCCACCGGGGAAGGGGTTTCGGAGCCGCGTAATCGCCGGGTTGAAATCATCGTGCGCTGAAGGCACGCACCGGCGATGCGATCGGGCTCAACTGGCAGCCAATGTTCGTCCAGCCGCACGCGTGTTGACTCAAACGCTCGCGTGAGCGCCGAGCCAACGCAACACCAGGATCGTGAAGTCATCCGCCGCCTCGGCGCCGGCGACGAAAGTCTCCACATCGTTCTGCAACTCCCCGATGAGGGCACGCGCGGTTGTCGCGCTGCCTTGGCGACGGATCATGTCCTCCAGCCGCCGGCGACCGTAGAATTCTCCGCCGACATTTTGCGCTTCGGTCACCCCATCGGAAATTACGCAGAGCAGCTCGCCTGGTCGCATGCGATAGTGCCCGCCACGGTATGGGAAATCGGCTGCCGCACACAGCGGCGGCCCGTCGCCATCTTCAATACGGCCAAGCGCGATATCCGGCGGATGCAGCAGGTAAGGGTTCTCGTGCCCCGCGTTGCAATAGTTTAATATGCCCGTTTCGAGATCCAGGATGCCTGCGAAGACGGTCACAAATAGCAATTCCGGATTGTCGCGTGAGACTTCCGCATTTGCCGCAGACATGACATCGCCGATGTCCGCGCCCGGTGCCCTGAGCATCGTGCTCTTGTACAGCGCCTTGCTGACGGCCATGAAAATGCTTGCCGACAGGCCTTTGCCGGCGACGTCTCCGACCAGGAAAAACAGGCGGCGTTCGTCGAGGGCAAAGAAGTCGTACAGATCGCCGCCGACCTCGCGCGCCGGAATCATGGTCGCGGCAAGGTCAATACGGCGCTCGGTGCGCAGAAGATCATCCCGCGGCAGGGTCGCCGTTTGAATTCGCCTTGCCGCCTCGAGTTCGCCGGCCAAGCGTGCGCTTTGTTCGCGCTGCGTCTGCACCAGTTGCTCGAGCGCCTTTTTCTGCCGCGTCGCCTCCGCGAGCGTCAGCCCCAGCATCACGCCGAAGAGCAGCATCAGACCCAAGCCCGACGTCGCAGCATCGAGCAGGAGCCGCTGCATTCGATAGGCAAGAAGCGCGAACGCGAAGAGTAGCGCGAGACAAAGGAGTGCGAGCAGGCCCGCGTGTTGTGGCTTCCACCGCGGTGTTACCCAGACGACCAACGCGCCGAGCGCCAGAAACAGTGTCGTCTCGACCGCGGATCCCCACGCTGGTCGGCGAAGCAGGGTCCGGTCGTAGAGGTTTTCCAACAATTGGGCGTGAATTTCACTGCCGGGCATGCGTTCGCCAAGGGGTGTGTTCTGATATTCGACCAGGCCCAGCCCCGTGACGCCTATCAGCACCAACTTGCTCTGCAATCGCGATGGGTCGACCCGGCCTTCGAGGACGTCGACGGCTGAGACGATGCGACCGGCGTCGCGCGGCGAATAATAAACGCGAACCGCGCCATCATCCTCGGTGGGGACAATGAAGTCGCCTATCGCAATGCCCTGTACCGAATCGCCCGAAACGAGAAGCCGGAGTGAGGGCGCGTGAAGGGCAACTTGCAACATCTCGATCGCCAGCGCAGGCTCAAGGGTTCCATCGATGTTGGCGACGAGCGGAATTCGCCGGATGACGCCGCCCGCGGGCTCAACCGAAATAAGCCCCCTCCCGACAGCCGCGCGATCGAGCTCATCGATGCTGGTCTGCACGCCGGCGTACTGTGCCAGCTTGGCCGGCGCGGCTGAAGCCGAAGGCGCAGCCAAATCACGCACGCCAAACGCCGGGGCCCGCAGCAGCTTGCCCGTCGGCTCCCGTGTGCCCGCTACAACGAGGATTGCGTGGGCGTCGGCGAGCGCATGGGCTAGCTCCGAGTCGTTGGAGGGCAGGCCGCGGAACGCACGCACCACGGCCGGGCTTTGATCTGGCGTGCGCGCGAGCACCTGTTCCGGAGAAAGGGCGTCGGCTTCTGGCATGAGGATGTCAAGCGCGATTGCGGCGGGCTGCTGGCGGGCAATCGCGTCCACCAGATGAGCCAGCAACGTGCGCGGCCAGGGCCACTGGCCGAGCGCCGCGATGCTCTTCTCGTCGATTTCGACCACGGTCGCCGGCATCGACTCCACATGTCGCGGTGCGAGCCCTTGGTACGCATCGAACCAAGCCGCCTGCAGACGCGCGGTCCATGGAGCCGCCACCCAGTTCAACGCGGCCAGAGTGACGAGAACGGCCGCCCCCACGGCGCGGATGCGGCCTGACCGAAGCAATCCCGGCGCGGCCGCCGCGGGGCGGTTCAAACTTCGATTTCCATTCCGTCGTAGGCCGCAGAGACCCGCAGCGGCGCGCCGTTCCGCGTGATCTCCTCGAGGCGTCGCGCTTCCTGCAGCGCTCCTTCGATCGCCTCGTCGCCGGATGAGGGCTCGTGGTGAAACAGGCAGAGGTGTCGCGCACCGGCCATCTGGCACAGTTCCACCCCTACGACATTGCTCGAATGCCCCCAGTCCGCTTTGATCGATATTGCGTCGGCGAGCGAATACATCGCATCGAAGACTACAACGTCGGCATCACGGAAGAACGCCACAAATCCCTTGGTCTCTTCGGGATCGGTAAGTTTATGTTCCGAGTCGGTCGAATAGATAATCGTCCGGCCGTTCGATTCGAAACGGTACCCGTAGGAATCGCCGCCATGTCTCTGCAGCTTGGTGGTCACGGTCATGCCAGCAACGTCGTAGGGCTTGCCCGGTTCCAGGTGCACGAATTCAATGCTGGCACGAAAGATCGAGAAGTCCACCGGAAATGATGGCTGGTCCTGTTGTCGTCTTAAGGCTGCCTCCAGCCCCGCGTGACTCCCGTAGATGTGAATCCGGTTGCCCGGGATGTAGGCTGGTGTGAAGAATGGCAGCCCCATGATGTGGTCCCAATGCAGGTGGGACATGAAGATGTGATAGGTCTGCGGCGACCCCGCGCCGTGGCGCGCGACGGCGGCCTGGCCGAAGGGCCGCACGCCGCTGCCCAGATCGCAGAGCACATACGCAGAGCCCCCGGTCTCGATCTCAACGCAGGACGTATGCCCGCCGTACGTTCCGGAAACAGGGAACCTCAGGCCGGCGAGGTATGTGTCGATTTCGGCATCCGAGGCAAACACGCGTCCAGACGCGCCACGCAGCGCCGCGAGTAACTTCTCACGCACTTGGGCCGCGGTCAGTGCAACAGGGAGCGAGCCGCGGGTACCCCAGAAGCGAATCCGCTTCATGTCGCCGAGGGGTCCTTCACCGCGTTGAATGCCTCGAGCGCGGGCGCGGAAAGTTGTCCGAGCGCGTCGGCCACCGACGGGTAGACATCGAGAATACGATCAAAACGACTGATGCCGAAAATTTCGGCGACAATGGGCTGCAGACCAGCAATGGCAATGCTCGATTCCTGTGCGCGTGCTTGCTTCGCCGCCGCCATCAAGACGCGCAATCCGACACTGCTGATGTATTCGACGCCCGAAAAATCCAGTAAGAGCGCCACTTCGTCGATGTTCAATTGCGCCAGAAGAGGCAGTAGTGCCCCCTCGAAGGGTCCGGCGCTGCCATGATCGATTCGGCCCACGGGCGACGCCACGACAACGTCAGCAAACCGGCGACTCGAAAATAGCATGGTATGTCCGGCCCAGTCCTGCCGTTGTGCAAGCGGCTCTGTGGGCAATTATATGAGAATCTCCCCGATACCTGTGCGCCTTCCGAACGGCGCCAGCCGCCCGGCGCTCGGCCAGGATGGCCACAAGGGTTCGTGCTGTCGATGGTGTCGCATGCGCTCCGCACACCCGATTATTTTCGTGCCAAGCTGCGACCGTTCAAGTCGCGGTCACGGTTCACGGTTGGCCATAGATGCGAGCGGCGCATACTGATCGCGCTTGATCCGGCAAGTTGGCCGGCGCGGAGCCGATTTTAGAATTCCGCATGAACCCGCAAGGAGAAAATCGATACCGGACCGCGGTCGTGGTTGTACGCGGGGTTGGCAACATACTGGTAGTCTGCAGACAAGGTAAAGTGCTCGGTGAGTCGCATCGAATAATACGTCTCCACGATGTCTTCCGATCGATAATGGGGCAGTTGCCCATCACCAATCAGGATGCCGAGACCACCGGCGGCGAAATACGCCCGCGCGGCGGCTGAGATGCCGTTGGCGACCAGCGCGAGACCAACAGTATCGTCGGCGCGGTTCCATCCCACGCCCTTGAGGGAAAGACCAGCCGATACGGATTGATCAACGTCGGTAAATTCGTACGTTTCTTTGCTACCGTCGTTGAAACTGATGCGTGCGAATGCCCCGAGACCCGGGGTAATTTCTTGCTCGAGATTGAGCTCGACGCCAGGGCGCCAAGCGTAATGGCGCACCAGCGCAGTATTCGGTATAGAGTCCGTCGCCTGTCCGAGTTGCACCGCATCGGTGTAGCTCCCCATACGTGCGTAGTTGACGAACCCAAGCAGCTTGAGCTTCCCGGGGTGCGCCTGCAACTCGTAGCGTCCCTCGAATTCTCCGACGAGTTCAAACTCTTTGAAACCCGGTTCGAGTGTCTTGCTATTGGGAACATCCGACAGGTCGAAAAATCCTCCGCGCAGGGTCCACCACGACCGAGTCCATTCGGCGGCAACGCCCACGGTATATCCCCAGGAGTCCGCGGCGTAGTCGAACGCCGGGGCGTCGATGAGGGACCAGTTCAGGAAATCACCGCGCGGGTCGTGCGCGTAACTGTTGTTATCGAAGATGTCGACCACGGAGAATTTGCCAATGGTCAGCACCACGTTCTCGGTCGTCTGCGTTCCCCCCAGCTCGTTGGCGCCGGGGCTTACGCCAGTGGCCTCGCCGGCAAGGTCGAAGCGCTGGCGGATGAACGCGCGCGGCAAGCGGAAGTATGGCTGTGCCTGACCGATCTTGTAGGCTTCGCCGCTGGAGAAACCCGCAAGACCGAGCGTATCGTCAAAACCAAACCCTTCGTCGACCTCGGGATTGACGTACAGCGCGCCCCCCTCCCAGAGGCGCACACCCAGGAACAGCGTCAGATCGGTTGTTTCCTCACTATTGCTTACCGGTGACAGGCTGTTCGTGCCCTGAAAAGGAGAAGTGAAACCGGGATGGTATTGCTTGACGAAAGTTGCCTGACCGTAAAGATTCCATGCCTCCGGCACGGTCGCCTCGGGAGCAACGGGCGCGGCGCTGGAGGCAGTCGATGCGTCGGATGATGCCTGCTCGGCCGGGCTTGCGAGGTCGCTCGCGAGAGCGCCGCCGGGCAGGTGCCACAACCCGGCAGCCAGCACGGCAAGGAGTCCCCTTCTCACCGCGCCGCTGCGCGCCGTCGAAATATTCCGCGGCACTCGTTGGGCCGAACCCCCGAGCCGAAGCAGGGGGCGGGCGCGGGTGAGATATCGCATGGATCGGCATCAAGTTATGACGTCGAAATGACAAGCAAATGACCAGTCCCCCGGATTGACGACGGCCGACACCTGGGCACAGACCAATCCCCTAATCTATTTACAGTACTGGGGTATAGTATATACAGGCACCTTTCGACGTCAATAGTAGACAGCGGCGATTCGAATGATCCCTTGCCGTCATCCGGAATCGCCGATATCGCCCGGCGCTATTTCAGGTAGGAATGCAGAACCTGGATAATCGCGTCGAGGTCCTGTTGCCGTCGCTCGGGCGGTCCCTTCGCCGTAACGTGCTCGCGCAGGTGGCCTTCCAGCACTTCGGTCATCAGGCCATTTACCGCACCGCGAACCGCGGCAATCTGTTGCAATACGCCGGCACACTCGGCGTCTCCTTCGAGCGCCTTCTCCAACGCCGCGGCCTGCCCTTGGATGCGGCGGACTCGGGCTATAAGGGGCTTCTTGTTGCGGATCGTATGCGGCATGTAGGCTCGAGCTTTATCATCGGATAAAATACTGGGGTACAGGATAACAGCAAACTCGCCGTGGGCGAATCTGCGATGCTCGCGCCCCTGGGCGACATTCCATCAGCGCCAAGGCCAAGCCGGCTGGGGGCAATGAATGCCGGGATTGTATGCCCTGCGCAGTAGCGCGCGATTGGTGTCTCCCCATCGGTGGTGTTCTAATGTGCGGACAGCCGAGGCGCGGCAGGTCACTAGAACGTTGCCACAGCTTTCGGTCGTTGGTCGATAGGAGGCATGCGCATGAAGCAGATCGGCGTCGGCATTATCGGCACGGGCTGGTGCGGCGGCGTTCGCGCTCAGACCTGTGCCGAAAGCCCTTTGGTGCCCAGCCTGCACTTGGCGGAGATCCGCCCCGAGCGTCTAGCCGAGGTCGCGCCAGCAACAGGCGCTCGCACTGCAGTGACCGATTATAGGGAGTTGGTCGGCCACCCCGAAATCGAGGCGCTGTACATATCCGCCACGCCGGCTTCAAGGCAAGATCGTGCCCGCCGCTGTCGAGAACGACCACGGTAAGGGGCGCGCATCCGAGTTCGGCTCCCCTCGCAAGGGCGCCGTCGATCACGCCGACGGCTACATCCAGGGTAAGCTTTGGCATTCGAGTCCTCGCTCCGCTACACGTATCTATTGACAGCATGACGCGCCGGCCATTTGTCCGGCGTTGGTGCAGTTCAGCGCGCCCGCGCTGGCGCAACGAGGCCGCGATGGTTCAGGCCAGCGCGGTCTCGAGCAGCCGTGCCACGTGGACCGCTTCGCGCGCGGAGCCATCGCGGATCTGCTGCCGGCAGCTGGCGCCATCGGCGACAACGATTGTATCCTTGGACGCGCTCCGCAGTCGCGGAAGCAAATCGAGCTCCGCCATCTTCATGGACAGGTCGTAATGCTTCGCTTGGTAGCCAAAGGCACCGGCCATGCCGCAGCAGCCGGAAGCAATCGTTGCGACATCGAGATCGGGAATCAGGTGCAGCGCCTGCTGTACGGCAGCCATCGCCCCGAAGGCCTTTTGGTGGCAGTGGCCGTGCAGCAACACCTTTGGAGCGATGCGTTTGAGTGGCAGCTTGAACCTGCCCGCGTCCGCCTCGGCGGCAAGAAATTCCTCGAATAGAACCGCGGCCTGAGCCAGATTCCTCGTTGCATCGCCCGGCAGCATCGATTGGAACTCGTCGCGCAAGGTCAACAAACAGGACGGTTCGAGGCCGACCACCGCAACCCCGCGTGCCGCATAGGGGCTCAGAACCTCCAGCAGGCGCCGCGCCTCGACCTTCGCCTCGTTGACCAGGCCGCTGGCAAGAAACGTGCGCCCGCAGCACAACGGTCGCCCGCCGGGCGCCAGGGGCAAGTGCACGCGATAGCCGGCTGACTGCAGCACCCGCAGTGCGGCACGCGCGTTCTCCGGCTCGAAATAGCGGTTGAAGGTATCGACGAACAGGACGGCTTCGCCGGCATTGCCACTGCCGCTGGGCGCCTCATCCCGGAATACGTCGCGCCGCCATCGGGGTAGCCTGCGCCTCGCGCTCAAGCCCAGACATCGCTCGGTCAACTGCGCCGCGCCGCCCACGCTGTCCCGGAGGTTGAGCAGAGGACCGAGCCGGCTTGCGACCGGCGCGTAGCGCGGTAGAAACGCGATCAACCGCTCGCCGAACGACAACGCATGCCGCTCGCGATAGAGGGCGAGGAACTCGATCTTCATCTTCGCCATGTCGACGCCGGTGGGGCACTCGCGCTTGCAGCCCTTGCAACCGATGCAAAGATCCATCGTCTCGAACATGGCGTCCGAGCTGAGCGCGTCCACCCCAAGCTGACCGGACAGGGCGAGGCGCAGGCTGTTGGCGCGGCCGCGCGTCAGATGCTGCTCGTCACCGGTGACGCGAAATGACGGACACATGACACCGGGGTCGCTCTTGCGGCAGGCGCCATTGTTGTTGCACATCTCGACGGCGCCCGCCAATCCGCCGTCTGCAGTCCAATCGAGCACCGTATCGAAATCCGCGGTACGGTAGCCAGGCTGGAAACGGAACAGTGAACGATCGTCAAACTTGGGTGCCCGAACGATCTTGCCGGGATTGAGCAGACTCTTCGGATCGAAGGCGTCCTTGATCTCCTCGAATGCGCGCACGATGCGCGCGCCGAGCATCGGCTCGATCCATTCCGAACGCACCAGCCCGTCGCCATGCTCGCCTGAATATGCCCCCTTGTATTCGCGCACCAGCGCACAGGCTTCTTCGGCGATGGCGCGCATTTTCCGCACCCCGTCCTCGGTCTTCAGATTGAGCACGGGGCGCACGTGCAGGCAGCCGACCGACGCGTGCGCGTACCACGTGCCCCGGGTGCCGTGTTTTTCGAACACCTGGGTAAGACGGTCGGTGTAATCGGGCAGGTCCTCCAGGCGCACCGCGCAATCCTCGATGAAGGAAACCGGCTTGCCGTCACCCTTCATCGACATCATGACGTTCAGACCGGCCTTGCGCACCTCCCAGATGCTCTGCCGCTCTGCTTCGTTGGACACTTCGACCACTGAGCCGGGGAAGCCCAGTTCAGCCATGAGCTCGGACAGGTGATGCACCTGCGTGAGCAGTTCGGCCCGATCGTCGCCGTCGAACTCCACCAGAAGGATCGCGTCCGGGTCCCCTTTTATGCAGCGCTCGACGATCGAACGAAATTCAGCGATGTCGCGCGCGAGTTCGATCATGGTCCGATCGATGAGCTCCACTGCGGCAGGCCGGAGCTCGACAATCGACCGGGTCGCGTCCATGGCGTCGCGAAACCGTGGAAAATGGCAGATACCGAGAACCCGATGCGCAACCGTCGGCTGGAGGTCGAGATGCAGTCGGCGGAACATGGCGAGGGTGCCTTCCGAACCGACGAGCAGCTGCGCCATGTTGTGCCCACCGGGGAAAACGGTATCGATGTTGTAACCGGCCACGCGGCGCAAGAGCCTCGGGTAGCGCGCGTCGATCTCCGACGCCTCACGCTCGTGAAGGGCGCGCATTTTGCGCACGAGCTCGATGTATCGGGTCGGCGCAGCGAAAGTGTCGAGATTCGCCGGCACGGCACCGAATTGCATCGAATCCCCGCTCGCGAGCACCGCATCGATGGCGCGCACATTGTGAACCATGTTGCCATAGCGCAGGGAACGCGTGCCGCAGCTGTTGTTCCCGGCCATGCCGCCAAGCGTTGCGCGGTCGGCAGTTGAAGGATCCACCGGGAAAAACAGGCGCTGCGGCTTGAGGAGCCTGTTAAGGTGATCGAGAACGATGCCCGGCTGCACCGATACCGTCTTCGCTTGCACATCGAACTCGATCACGCCATTGAGATACTTGCTGTGATCGATGATCAATGCCTCACCCACAGTCTGGCCGCATTGCGACGTGCCGCTGCCGCGCGGCAGAATCGGCACGCCGGCCTCGGCGGCAATCTGCAGGGCGCATAGCGCGTCCTCCTCGGTGCGCGGCACGACGATACCGATCGGCATGATCTGGTAGATCGATGCGTCCGTGCTGTAACGGCCGCGGCTAAAGCTGTCGAAAAGGACTTCGCCCTGCACCTCCTTGCGCAGGCGCGCAGCCAATGCGCTCTCCTTGGCGCGCGGATGCAGAGGAACGTAGCGTTGTTTTGCGGCCAAGGTCATCAGTCAGGTTGACGATGCATTCGTCGCTCATCCAGTCGGCAGATGATAGTCCCGGAAGCGCTCACGCAACGTGCGCTTGGAGAGTTTGCCGGTGGCGGTATGCGGTAACTCGTCGACGAACACGACGTCGTCGGGCAACCACCATCGCGCGATCTTGCCGTCGTAGAAGGCGAGCAGTGCTTCGCGGGTGAGATCCACACCTTGCCGCTTGACGACGATCAAAAGCGGGCGCTCATTCCACTTGGAGTGGGGCACGCCGATCACCGCCGCCTCGAGCACGGCGGGGTGTCCGACGGCGATGTTCTCCAGCTCGATTGAGCTTATCCATTCACCGCCGGATTTGATGACATCCTTGGAGCGGTCGGTGATCTGCAGATACCCGTCCGCGTCGATCGCTCCCACGTCTCCGGTCGGAAGCCAGCCGTCGGCCGTCAGCGGATCGCCGCCGGCATCGCGGTAATAGCGGCGCAAGATCCAGGGCCCGCGCACCAGCAGGTTACCCGCGGTTGTTCCGTCGCGCGGCAGCTCGTTGCCCTCACCGTCGACGATCTTCATGTCGACGCCGAAGAGCGGCCGGCCTTGCTTTAGCGAGACCTGAAAGCGAGCGTCGTCGCACAACTCGGCGTGTTTCCTCTTGGGCGCATTGAGTGTGCCGACAGGGCTCATTTCGGTCATTCCCCAACCGTGCATCACGCGCAGGCCAAGATCCTCCGACAGGGTCTTGATCAACGCCGGCGGGCACGCCGAACCGCCGATCGTCGTGTGGCGGAGGGTCGAGAACCGGAAGTTGTTCTGCTGCATGTAGTTGAGCAAATTCATCCACACCGTCGGCACCGCCGATGTGCTGTCGACCGCTTCGGACTCGAGAAGCTGGTACAAGCTCGCGCCGTCGAGCGCGGGCCCGGGAAAGACGAGCTTGCAGCCTACCAGCGGCGCGGCGTACGGAATACCCCAGGCATTGACATGGAACATGGGCACGATTGCGAGCACCGCGCTCAATGCCGAGAGGCACTTCGTGTCCGGCAGCGCAATCGCATAGGCGTGCAGAAGCGATGAACGGTGGCTGAAAAGGACGCCTTTGGGGTTGCCGGTCGTGCCCGATGTGTAGCAAAGCGCCGCGGCGGTATTCTCGTCGAATTCCGGCCAGTCGAAATCGTCGTTTTCGGCCGCGACGAGATCCTCGTAGCAAAGCAGACCCGGAATGGTCGTCTGCGGCAAATGATCGTGATCGGTCATTGCCACCCAGTGCTTGACTCCCTTGCACGCAACTGCAAGCT
>Ga0302324_100001807_pt1 | contig 51023 bp, 48 predicted proteins | sample Palsa_T0_1_FD_201949 | JGI IMG/M metagenome (GOLD analysis project Ga0302324, IMG submission 201949) | Peat permafrost microbial communities from Stordalen Mire near Abisko, Sweden - Palsa_T0_1 | ecosystem: Environmental > Terrestrial > Soil > Palsa > Peat permafrost | place: Sweden: Abisko...
GCGTCCGCAGTGTTGACTGAGCTCCGGATGCACAACAGCGGCACCTCCGCCGTGGAAGAAATGCACACACCGGACGCAGTAACCATCTCGGCGTCGGGATGCACCACGCTGAGCTACAGCACCACAATTTCCGGAACCACCAGCGAAACCCGCTCGATGTCCGGAACCTGCAGCAACTAGAAACGACTTGGAGTCTCCGGAGCGCGGCTGGGGGGCCGCGCTCCGGGGATTGTTCCCCACAAGCGCTGATCCCGCCTGGCAGAGCTCCATCGAACTGATTGGCGAAATCTAGAAGTCGTTGGGGCCTACGAATTTGGGCCAGGGCTGGTCGAAGGCGACATCGTATTCGCGCCAATTGCTGATCAGGCCGTTTGAGAATTTCAGGACTATTACTCCGTTGGTCTGCAGGTGATATTGGTAGGTGAATTCGGCCATGCCCAATTGCTGGGTGGGGTCGAAGACCAGGTGATGCCATTCGATTTTCATCGGCACCGCTGGGCCTTTTGCTCCGCCAAAATGCTGGTAGAGATTTTCCCGGCCTTGGTGAGCATGCGATGGCGGGGATGAGTAGATGGCGTTTTCGGTGAAGCAGCCGGCGGCTTGGCGGGCGTTGCCTTGGCTCCAGGCGTCCTGGATGGTGTGCATGACGGAGGCGAAGTCCTGGGAAGAAAGCTGTTCGCGGGTGCCGCATGTTTCGGGCACGGCCTGCGTTCGCGCGGCGCCCTGAGAGTCAGTGGATGATGGGTTCTGCTGGGATGAGGACGTGGCTTGAAACGGCAGTGCGATAAGTAAGGTTGATAGGACAAGTTTGATGCGCATTTTCAGGTCGCTCCTTGTGTTGGCGTGGCGTTGTGGCCTCGGGAAATTGCAGAATCGGTTAAGGTTACCGCACGATGTCTGGTAGTCTTGGTACTATCAGTATTTAAGTCTTGACTTGTCGCAGGCACCGGCGCAAGCTCCTTCTCCGCGTCACCTAAAACAACAATATTTAACCAAATTCGACGCGTTCATTCTTCAATAAATTCAGGCCCCTGAGTCGATCGCGTTGCAAATGGGTGTCTGCGGCATGAAAAGAGAAAGTATCAGCAAAGCGGGCATCCCGGCACCTCCTTCCTCGGCGGGTTTGATCCTATTGGATTCGCGGATGAATCCGATGGTGGTGAATAGCGTAGCCGCGGAAGTGCTAAGCTACCCTCACAAACCAGCCGGGCCGAAACGAATCAACGAATTCGTACTGGGAAAAATCCGCACCACGCTGCTGACCAAGACCGGCACCGACAATTCATCGTTCGTCTCGCAATTCCGGTCGGGAAGGCGGCTGTATTCGTGCCGCACGTTTCGCGTGGAGACCCACGCCAACGGCGCGCAAGCCAACGGATACCAGCCGACGGCAATCGCGGTAATCATCGAGCGAGGCTCGGCCGATTCATTTTCAGCGGCGAGAGTAGCGGAAAAATACCACCTCACCACACGCGAGCAGCAAGTGCTGGTGTTCCTGCAGGAAGGGCTCACCAGCAAACAGATTGCCGAGCGAATGAGCATCAGCACGAATACGGTGAAGGCGTTTTTGCGGCTGATCATGATCAAGATGGACGTTTCCACGCGGGCCGGAATCGTGGGAAAAGCAGTCTCCGCGAACTAGTTACTTGCCTCCTGCTCCTTCTCTACCATGCGGAAGCATTAACCCATTCGTGGAATTGACGGCACCGGGTAATACGCGCAGTATGCTCCCTCGGAGAGACTGTGGCCCCAGACACCGTCGTCCAAGAGCGAAGACATTTTCCGCGGTTCCCCGCCGAATTTGAAATGCACGGGAGTTTGCTGGCGCGAGTGGACCTGGTTCCGAAGCAGAAGCTCTTGCTGCGGGGAGAAATCGAAAACATCGCGCGCGGAGGATTGTGCGTCTTGAGCGATCATCCCGTTCCCGCCAATTCGCTGGTGCGCTGCGAACTGATGCTGGGCGGATCCGCGGTGGGAATTCCCACGCTACTGCGAGTGCGCTGGTTTGAGAAAGCCGGCGACAAGAACGGCTTTAGACTGGGCTTGCAATTCCTGCTTTGACTGAGAATTAGCCCAAAAGGATTACATCCTTCGCAGTAACACTGTTGGCTACACCCATCTGGGTAGTTGCTTCCTCTGTAAAACCCTCTATAACCGAAGGCACGAAAGCCCAAGTAGTTCAGCCAGAGTCAGGTGGCACGTAGAGGTGTGGACGCCGACGAGGTATCGGGGACACGCCTGCACTGCCGGCGAGCGCTTGAGGCCCTGGAGGATTAAACACAATGAGTGTTACGAAAAAACGGATGGCGGTTGGATCTACGGCGGTTCGGGTGATGTTGGTCACCGCAGTCGCCGTCGCAGTGCTCGTTTGTTCCGGGTCCGCCTGGGCCCAGACCGACGTGCTGAAGGTAACTTATTTTGACAACAACGGGACCAGCGGAGCACCGGGAGCATACATACACGTGGTTAACCCCGGCGATGGCGCGCTCTGTGCGGACGTCTATGTGTGGCGAGCGGATCAGGAATTGACGGAATGCTGCGCTTGCCCGATTACGCCGAACGGAATGTTTTCGTTCACGGTAGCCGCAGCCACAGCAAACCCCGGCGATGGCGGCGGTGTTGCGGTGTCTGGATCGATTGACATCGTGGCAGACAGCACGGCGAGCTGCACGGATACCTCGGCTGTGACTCCGACCCCAACCCCAACTCTGCGTGCGTGGGCGACTCACGTAAACGTAGACACCGTCGGGCCGACCACAGAAAGCGCATTCGACGTCACCGAGACGCCCCTTTTGGATGCTCCGCTCAGCTCCGGCGAACTGACCGAAGCTGGATCGCGCTGCGGCTTCCTGCAGGGGAACAGCAGTGGATTTGGCCGGTGCGACGCGATTTGCGCCTCCACCCTCACTCCATCGGTAAAGAAAACGGTGAAGAAATAAGCGGACGAATCGTCCGCCGTTCCCGGCAACCAGTGATGGCGTGAAGCCAGAAAATTGAAGCTGGGCCGAGCAGCGGCATGAAGCGGGCGAGGTAATCTCCGAACGGCGAGGCGTTGGCCCGGCCGGGCGGAGGAGTACCCGGCATGTGCGTGTGCAGGCCCGAAAAGAAAAGTGCTCACCGCGCGATCTTCGCGGTGGCGCAGGAGGAATTTCTTCATGACAGCACCAAAACGACTCGCCTGTTTGGTCTTTCTGCTGATCGCGGAACTGACGCTAGCGAGCTGCACGAGTACGCATAGTCCAGCAACAAGCAACGAGCCTACGCCCGAGGGGGATTTCGCGATCGCCGCAAGTCCCACCGCCGTATCGTTGGCGCAGGGTGGGAGTACACCGCTCAGCGTGACGATAACGGGGGTGCACGGGTTATCGGGAAACGTGAGTGTGGCGATTAGCGGTCTACCGGCGGGAATCAGCATTTCCCCGCAGTCTCCGCTAACCGTCGGAGTGGGTTCAACGGTGTCGGTCACGTTGTCGGCGGCGACAACAGCAACCCTTGGTCCCTCTTTGTTGAGCGTCGCGGGATTCCAAGGCTCGTTGAGCCACGCCGCAACAGAAGCCTTGAACGTAGGACCGATGGCGGATTTCGCTATAGCCATTCAACCGGGTTCGGTGGGCTTGACCCAAGGCGGGGTTAGTCAGCCGGTTTCGGTGGTGGTCACGCCGCTGAACGCGTTCAGCGGCAATGTGTCGGTCTCCCTCGCCGGGCTGCCATCAGGAATCGCAGCGTCGTCGGGAAGCCGATTCAATATTTCCGCCGGCGGGCAGCAAAGCATTACCTTCACGGCAGCCAACTCGGCGTCTCCCGGTACAGCGAATCTGATGCTGCAAGCCACCAGCGGATCGTTGAATCACTCCGCTGGCGCAACTCTGCAGATCCAGGCGGCGGTACAGCCGGACTTTGGCTTAGCGGTGCTGCCCGGCTTGGTGGCAGTCACGCAAGGACAGAGTAGTCGTCCGGTGAGCGTGGCGGTCACTGGGCTCAACGGGTTCTCGAGCGACGTAAGCGTTGTGGTCAGCGGTCTTCCCGGTGGCGTAACGGCTTCGCCGTCGACCTTGACGATCCCCGCAGGCGCCAGTCAACCGGTGACGTTTTACGTTCCACAGGACACACCGGCGGGTGCGGCTACATTGACGTTTACTGGGACCGCCGACTCGATCACGCACTCCGCGGCGGTAACCATGCAGACGTCGACCGATCCGGTATTCTCGATTACCTATTTCGATACCACAATCACAACGCCAGTCCCGGATGAGACGATCCATATCGTCAACCCGGGAATCCAGAGCACGCCTTCAGCAACACCCGATCTCTGCGCGAACATCTACGTATTCGATCCCACGCAAGAGCTCGAGGAATGCTGCAGCTGTGACATAACCGCAAATGGAAGCCTGACGCTGTCGGTCGCTGGCTTGACCAACAATCCGGACAACGGCGTCCCAATCACTTCGGGCAGTATCGCGGTGATTCCGGGAACGGGTCCCTGCGATCCAACCAACCCGACTCCGGCCCGTAATCTGGCGGTCTGGGGCACGCATCTCGCTCCGGGCGTCAACCGGTTGAGCGCGGTGAATGCCGCGGTGGTGGAAACGCAGGCCGAGGATCTGAGCCTGAGTGGCGGCGAAGAAACGGAGCTCGCATCGCTTTGTTCGATGATTGTTGCGAACGACAGCGGGTTCGGCATTTGCAGCTGCACCGGTGAAGTGACCGACACCGCGCGGAAGATCGCGCGGAAGTAAAACAATAGTTAGCTGTATTGAACCAAGCCGGTTTCCTCCCGGGCGCGGGCGGTCTGCCTGCGCCCAGGGAGGAACCGCGATTTTAGGGAGGAATTAAAGTGCGAGTGTTACGAATGTTGTTGGTTCTGGCGATCTGGGCCGCGTTGGGCGGATGGTCGGTTTGCGCAGGCCAGGAAGCCAAAGGCAAAGACGTGGTGGCGGTGATCAACAACGTCGGTATCACACAGTCCGACCTGGAGCGGAAACAGTCCGGGAAGCTTTTGAAGGCGCGCGATCAGTATTTCGCAGCCGAGCGGGACGCGCTGAATCAACTGATCGACGATACGCTGTTGGAAGCGCAAGCGCGGAAGGAAGGCGTGAGCGTGGAGGAATTGCTGGATCGGCACGTGAACAGCCAAGTGAAGGACCCGACCGAGGATCAGCTGCAGGTTTACTATGAAGGGCTGCAGACCGAGACGCCGTATGCCGATGCTCGCCAGAAAATTGTGGACACCATCCACAGGCTGCGGACAGACAAGGCGCGAGCGGAATACGTGAAATCGCTGCGAGCCGCGTCGAACGTGCAATTCATGTTGATGCCGCCCACCGCGGATGTGGCGCTGGGAAACGCACCGACGCGCGGGTCCGGCAATCCGAGCGTGACGATCATCGAGTTCGCGGACTACGAATGCCCGTATTGCCAGAAAATTCATCCCGAGCTGAAGCAGCTGGAGCACGAGTTTCACGGGCAGGTGCTTTTCGCTTTTAAGGATTACCCGCTGGCCATGCACAAGCGAGCCGAAAAGGCCGCTGAAGCGGCGCGCTGCGCCGGGCGCCAGGGGAAATTCTGGGAATATCATGACGCGTTGTTCGAGGGGAAAAGCGGGCTGGACGTTGGGCAATTGAAGCAGGACGCCCGAACGATCGGACTGGATGGCGCGGCCTTTGATAAATGCGTCGAGTCGGGCGATGAAGCGGCCGGGGTTAAGCACGATCTGGAGGAAGGGAGCCGGCTGGGATTAACGGGGACTCCGACACTTTTCGTGAACCAGCACGTCTTTAGCGGCGCCACCAGCTACGCGGTGCTGCACGCGATGGTGGAGGAGCAGATCGCGCAGGCCTCGGCGCACACGAAGGTGGTGCGGGCGACGTCGGTGGAACTGCAGACGGCGCAATTTCCGTCGCTCCTGCGCGAGTCGCACAGCCAGGCCGCAAGCGGGAGTGCTGGGAATGGCCCCACGGCGACAGCTACGGTACCCTGAGCCGCGATGGAGTATTCGGGGATCAGTTGAATTTGCCGGAAGGGAATAACATCCCATTCAACTTTGCTACCTAGGCTTCTAGGCGGCACAAAGAATTCGCGGACAGATGACGCGTGTGACTGCCTTGACTCTTCCGTACTGGGTTCTTTGTGCGAGTTCTGCTTGTTCCTTCCAACTATGAAGGCTGTCACAATGCCTCCGAGGCCAACGCCTCCCAAGATCGTGCCGGACCATGGCTGGCCGTGAGCGCTTACATACGCGTCGACGATGACGAAGGCCAGGGCAATCACTAGAGCAAAAACTTGCCCTAAACAAGCCTCTGCGAATTGCTTCGCATTGCTTCAATATTGGCATCTAGCGCTTTAGATTCACAATTTTGGCGATGTAACCCTTCGGCGCCAGCGGCGTCGATCATTCTGGCAGCTGTTCCGGGGCAGATTTTCTCGTACTGTTCCAGGATTCCGGGCAGAGGCAGCGGGCCGGTAAATTGCAGGCGTCGCTGAACGACTGTAGTTTTCGCGCTTGGTCCTTCAGGGTTTAATTGTGGAGAAGGTGCCTTCGCGCTTGGCTGATCTGTCATCGGCAAGCTCTACCTTTGCTTTTGATAGGGCCTCGTACAAATCTGCGCCAACGTTGTACCAGTCAGCATTCCAAGCATCATCTAATGAAACCCGCCAGGACCGAAAATCGGGTACATGGTAGCGGGTACTTGGGAACAGATTTACTACTCTTCCAAAGCCGCGGGCGATTTCGTCGAACCAAAGTGTTTGCGGTCTGGGTAGAAGGAAGGTATTGGAGTTGGCGCTCTTTGATGTCTCACGATAGTAGGTGAGCCAAGAATCATGGGCCTTTTCGAACGCTTCCGAGGTGGGTTCTTCCTGGTCTGCGACGAAATCCATACACACATTTTTACACCAAAAAGCCCGAATTAAGCAATTCGTGGCTTTAATTCACACGTACGGGTCGTTCGACGAAATGGGATTCCAGCCACCGCTCCTACAAAGTGGGGAATTCGGACGCACACCGACGCGACGACGCTGGCATGGCAGCGCTCACAGGGAGTGGCAGACGTTGCAGCCCCCGCTCAGTCGGCCGCGGATGCTTGCTTCAGGGACGGGGCGCGATGGGTGCGCTTGCGCTTCCATTCGTAATCTTTGCGCAGCAGCGCCTGATGTTTTTTCACCTGGGCTTCCAGGTCGGCAAAGGCGCTTCGGGCACAGAGAATCGCCTTTTGGCACTGGGCGTTGGCGTGGATGGTGCCGGTGGGCAGGGCAAGGTTCAAAGAAAAGAGGAAACCGGCTTTTCCAGAATGTTTTTCGAACAAGCCGTGGAGTTGGACCAGATCAGCGTCGTAGTGAACCAGCAATTTCTGCAGCTTCTCGATGTGATGCGTCGCTAAGGTATCGAATTCACTGCGGAATTCTTCCTGCAGGTTGCTGAATGCAATTTTCATGGTAGCACCTGAAGTAAGGGATTGGAGAGCGGGTTGCCAGTGGAAGGGTCATGCTTTGGTACCCGAGTAGAGTCTAACAAGCGGGCACGGAGGTAGCAACGGTTGCGTGCCGCGATTTTCCAGGGCATATCTATTACGAAATTGGATGGAGCGAGGGCGCTGAGGATTTTCATACGATATGGCGCAATCTGGCGCACTTCCGAACATAGCCCGAACATTATCCGAGCATAGCCCGCGCATTGACAGCTTCCAAAAATCCGTCATAGGCTGGAACGCCAATTGTGCAGTGCTGAGCGAACAAGGCGAAGCGGATGGCGAAGACACCACGAAAAACCAAGGCGGCTGGCGGGCGGGTGTTGGTCGGACCGGCGGGATGGGCCTACGCGGATTGGGCCGGGATGGTGTACCCCGCGCCGCGCCCCAAAGGGTTTCACCAGGCAACTTACCTCGCCGAGTATTTCGACACCATCGAGATCAATACCTCCTTCTATCACCCGATGAAGGCGGAACACGCGCGGCAGTGGATCGAGCGCGTTGCCGGCAACCCGCGATTCCTTTTCACCGCCAAGCTGTGGCAGAAGTTTACCCATGAGGATCGCACCGATCCGGAAGACGAGAAAATCGTGCGGGAGGGTTTCGACATCCTGTGCGATGCCAACAAGCTGGGCGCGATGTTGATGCAGTTCCCTTTCTCATTTCACAACACGCCGGAAAATCTGGCGCGGCTCGAGGCGCTGCTGAAGACGTTCCACGAATATCCGCTGGCGGTGGAGGTGCGGCACGCGAGCTGGGCCAATCCCTGGTTTTACGAATTGCTGCACGAGCGCGGCGCGGGTTTCTGCAACATCGACCAGCCGGTGATCGGGCGGTCGGTGAAGCCCTCGCAGGAGAGCACGTCGTCCGCGGTGGGATATTTCCGGTTGCACGGGCGGCGGTACGACACGTGGTTCACCGACGATCCGGCCATGCCGCCGTCGGAGCGCTACAACTATCTTTATTCGCTCGCGGAGCTTGAGCCGTGGAACGCCCGAGTGGAGTCGGTGGCGGAACGAACGCGCGACACTTTCGTGATCACCAACAATCACTACCAGGGGAAAGGCGTGGTGAACGCGCTGCAACTGATTGCGTTGCTGACCGGCAACAAGGTGAAGGTGCCCGAGCCGCTGCGGCATCATTATCCGGAGCTGGAATCGATCGCGGATCAGCCGGCCAACGAGCCGATGCTGTTTCCTATTCCGCCCAAGTAAGTTTATCGGGAACAGCGGAGTACCGGCGCCGAGCCAGCTTTGCGTTAGTGGGCGGAAAGTTACTTTTTGAAGAGATCTTCGAAGGCTTTGCGAGCGCTGTCGGGACGTGAGGGGCTAGCTGCGGCCATAACCGGAGCGTTGTTCGAATAGGAAACCGGCGAGGTATCTTTCTCGACGGTCATACGGAATTCGAAGAACGGGCACTCGTTGCGCGCATCTTTTTTGGGGATCCGCTCGGGAATATCCTGAGTGCATTCGAATTGCGCGCCGGTATCGAAATGCACGCATTGCTTGCAGGAATGCAATTCGAGCTGGCACTTGGGGCATTGGCCGAGGACGTCAAATCCCGGGGTGAACACCGCACCGCAGTTGGAACAGCGCGCGCGCATGATGGTGCCGACCATACGCGGAGTTCGCGGGCCCATTTGTTCCTGACGTGAGCGCGGCTCCGGTGGCCGATCCGGCCTGTCGCGCTTTTTTTCCGGGCGATCGCCATTCTGCTGATAGCCCTTTTGCTTATACTTCCGGTCCATGGAAAAACCTCCGGGGGGAAACCAATGATACCCCCAATACTCCATTGCAACGTCTGAAATCGCGCCAAGAGCCAACGAAAAGCGCTCGATTTGCAACTCGGCTCCCAGGCCGCTTAGGCGGTGGGTGCGGCCCACAGCCGGCAAAGCCCCTCTACCGGCAGATCGGGAACGAGAAATTTCTGTGGCCGGCCGGCAGCTTCCAGAATCGCCTCGGCCGCCAGATAACCGCTGCGCACCGCGCCTTCCATCGTGGCGGGCCATCCGGTGCGCGTCCAATCGCCCGCGAGAAAAAAATTATGGAACGGGGTTCGCGCCAGCGGGCGCCACTGGTCCGAACCAGGCTCCGGGGAAAAAGTGGCGGCCACTTCCTTAATTACCGTGGCTTTCACCAACTGCGCATCGCGCGCCGCCGGCAAGACTTCATGCAACTCGCGCAGGCAAAGGTCGATGATTTCCTGGCGTGAACTGGAAACCAAATCGTACGAGGCGCTGATCACCAGTTGCAGATACTGGCCCGTTTTTTGCGCGGAAGGGGCCGATGCGCCGCCGTTCGAATCCGCTCCGCGGCCGTTTCCACTGTCCGCAGCCGGTTGCGCTAGAACGGAGCGATTGAATACCCACTGGACGGTGTGATCCAGAAGCGTGATGAACGGTTCCCGCATAACTTCACGATCGAACCAAAAATGAATTCCAGTGATCGGAGAATTGTGCAGATGGCGAAGTGCCTCGAACACCGGCTCGCGATCGCGAAGCGCCTGGGGCAGCATTCCCAGCAAGGCTTCCTGCGGCACAGTGACGAGTAAGGCATCATCGCGCCATTCCGATTCGTCGTCAAGGATAACGGTGGGAGGAGCGTCACCGGAAACCTGAATCCGCTTGACCACCGCTCGCAGGCGCACTTCTCCGCCCCGGCGTTCGATCGCCGACCGGCATTCGGCATAAAGCGCGCCGAGCGGCACGGTGGGAATGCCCATGCGAAATCCCTGGCGGTTGGCCAGGAAGGCCTTCCAGAAAACGTCGATCCCATACTGGGCGTCGGAGCGCGCTAGTTCTTCGTCCAGCGCGCTCACCAGCACCACTCGCCAGAAACGTTCGATGGCTGCCGGAGTCTGGTTCATGCGATGCAGCCAGTGCAGCATCGAAGTGCCGGCGGCGCCCGGCGGCTTACCGCCGGAAAGCGCGATCTGCAGCAGGGCGCGGGCGATGCCGTTTTTGTCCTTCCAGTTCAACGCCGCGAAGCGAAGAAAGGATGGCGCCATGTGAAACGGCGGCGGCAAAAACGCCGTGGGGCCGATACCAAATCGCCGGCCGGTCTTGTCGACGAACGACATGCGTTCGTAGAAACGGATTTTGTCCCAGGCGCCGACGCGGCGGTAGAAATCCGCGAGATTGGTGCAACATCCCAGGGTGACGTGCTGGCAGTTATCGATCTCACTGCCGTCGGGGAGAAAATAGGAAGTGGCGCGCCCGCCCAGATGAGGCCGCTTCTCAAACAATCGAACGCGCAGGCCCGCGTCAGCTAGCGCGACGGCCGAGGAAAGACCCGCCAGCCCGCCGCCGATCACCGTCACGCTTTCGAGGGACATTGTCCGAACCCCGCCAACCGAGCTTTGCCTGCATGAGAATCCAAATTTTTTCCGATGTGGAGAGCCGCGCTACCCGGGCGGCCAGGACGTCGTAATCACGAATCTCAATTTTCTCAAGAATGCCGGAATAAATCCGCGCCAGGGCCCACAGAGCGGCGCGGCTATCTTCATGGACCAGGGAAATCAGCGGCCAGCCTGCGGCGTAAAGCTGCCAGGCACGTTCGCTTTCGAAGCGCACCAAATCGACGACGTTGGCGCCTCCGCGGTCTTTATCCAGGTCCTGGCCCAAATCCTCGCCGTGCACCTGAAACCGCGCGAGATCCTCTTCCGGAAGGTAAATCCGGCCGATTTGGTAATCTTTGCGCAGGTCGCGAAGAATATTGGTGAGTTGAAACGCGATCCCCAGCGTTTCCGCCAGCTCCGGCGCCTCGGGATCGCTGAATCCAAAAACGTGCAAGCAACAGAGCCCCACCGTGCCGGCCACGCGATAGCAATACTCGCGCAAACGATCGAACGTTTCGTAGCGCGACACGGTCAGGTCCATTTCCGCGCCCGAAATCAAATCGTGCAGGTAGCGGGTGGGAATCTGGTAACGCGACATCACTTCCCGGAAAGCCGGCCACACCGGATCGCTATCGAATTCACCGGCGAGGGCGCGATCCATCTGCGCGCGGCATTGGGCCAGGGCACGAGTCTTGGCGGCGATATCGCCGGGCTCGTCGGAAATGTCGTCGACCCCCCGCATGAACGTATACAGCGCGCACAAGGCGTCGCGCTTCTCCGCGGGAAGCAGACGAAAACCGTAGTAAAAATTTCGAGCAGCGGAACGGGCGGTGCGCCGGCAATAAGCGAAAGAATCCGAAAGCAAAACCGGTTCAGGCATGCCGTTTCGCGAGCGTGGTCTTGCGGGCGTCGTCGACCGGGGCGGGCCGGAAAACCAGGCGCAAGCGGGAAAGCATGGCGCGGGCGAGCATGCGCGCTTTAGCCGCGCGGCTGACTACCGGACGGCGATGGAGCGTATCGTAGCTCACCGCCTCGATGCCATCGAGGACGGCGACACCGGCGCTGGTGAAGAGCTCAACGTCGATGCGGATGTCGGGGGCCAAACGGCGAGCCAGCGGCGCGCCGGCGGCAAAGAGCGAACGGGTGCGAGAGACGATGTCTTTCATCATGTGGACGTAGCGGGTATCGAACTGGCGCTTGACCACGTCCGCGGCGGTCAATCCGTATTTCTTCATGACGTCGATGGGAATGTAAATGCGGCCCTTGTCCAGATCGCGGTCCACATCCTGCCAGAAATTCGCCAGTTGCAGCGCGGTGCAAGTGGCGTCAGAAAGATTTTGGCGCTCGGCATCGCGATAGTCGCAGATGTAAAGGACGATCCGGCCGACCGGATTCGCGGAATAGCGGCAATAGCCCATCAGCGATTCCCAAGTCGCGTAGCGGCGAACGGTCTGGTCCTGGCGAAAGGCGATCAGCAGGTCGGCGAATGGCTGGACCGGAATGTCGCACACTTGAACCGTTTCCTGCAGCGCGGTAAACACCGGATGAGTGGCGGCGCCTGCATAGGCGCGATGCAACTCGTTTTCCCAGGCATCGAGCAATTGCAGGGAGCGGCGCGAGTCTTTAATCTCATCGCCCAAGTCGTCGGCCCAACGGCAATAGGCGTAGGCGTTGTAAAAATGCTGGTGGAGATGCCGGGGCAAAAGCCAGGATGCTACGCCGAAGTTCTCATAGTGGTGGGTGGCCAGCCAGTGCGTGTAGCGCTGGGCGTCGTCGAGCGAACAACCATCCGGCGGAAGATTCCGCGCGATTTCCAATTCCTGAGGTCTCAACATGAATAATGGCAAATCCAAGCTGGGGAATCGATTATCACCGAATTTCGCGGCAGCGAAAGTAAAAAATTCGTCTCGATAGCGGCCGTTACACTCAGAGCAGCTCCCCCAACCCTACGACGGCACAGACTTTCATGGGATGACAGCGGTCTTCAGTTCCCCATTGCGATGCTTCATATGTTCGAACGCCTGCGGTAAATCGCTGAGCGGAATTTCGCCGTTAACGAAATCGGCGGCGCGGACGTCCCCGCGGGTAATCGTCTCGAGCGCCTCCCGGATGTAGCGGGGAGTGTGATGGAAGGTGGACTTGATGGTGACTTCGGAATAGTGCAGCGACGCGGCATCGAACTGCACTTGCGAGCCGTGCGGGCAGCCGCCAAAGAGGTTCACCGTGCCGCCCTTGCGCACCATCTGAATGGCCCACTGCCACGTGGTAGGCGAACCCACTGCTTCGATGACGGCGTCAGCGCCGATCCCGCCGTCGCTCAGTTCGCGCACCAGGCTGACCGGGTTTTCCACCTGCATGATGTCGATAGCGGTGCGTGCGCCCAGGCGCTCGGCGGCGCGGATACGGTCCTGGCGCTTGCCGATGGCAATCACGTTGATCTTGCGCTTGGAGAGCACGCGAATGAACTTCAAACCGATGGGCCCGCAGCCGAGTACGACGGCGGTGTCTCCAGCGTGTAGATTCATTTCGTCGATGCCGCGCAGAACGCAGGCCAGCGGCTCGACCAAAGCGGCTTCGGTAAATGAAACGTGGTCGGGAATCTCCAGCAAATTTTCGCGAACGATTCGTCCGGGGATGCGGATGTACTCGGCGTAGGCGCCGTTATTGAACATTAGATCGGAGCAAAGATTGGGGTGGCCCTTGCGGCAGAAGATGCACACGTTGCAGGGCGCCGAATTGGACGGCACCACACGCATGCCGGTGCGCACCCGGCCGTTCACCGCCGAGCCTTTGAGCTCGACGATTCCCGCCAGCTCGTGCCCGAAAACCGCGGGCGGCTTGATCATGCGCGCGTGGGAGCCCTGCTTCCAGACTTTCAGATCGGTGCCGCAGGTGAGGGCGACCTTGACGCGAACGAGAATGTCGTCCGCCCCCACTTCGGGGATGTCAACGCGTTCGATTTTCAGATCTTCGGCGCCGTACAGTACCGCGGCGTTCATATGCCCAGCGGAACGGGTTGGCGGCGCGAATTCCTGGACTTGCGTTCGGGTTGTCATGAATTCGTAATCACCACTTTTAAGGTATCATCCGCTGGACGCGCCGCCAAGGAAACCGCTTGGGCGATGTTTTCCAAAGGAAACCGGTGGGATATGAGGTCGCGCACCGGCAAAGACCTATTAAAAACCAGCGCGGCTGACTCCTGTTGATCGTCGATCGACGCGCTGTAACTTCCAAGAATCTCTTTTTCTTCCACGCCCACGGCCGCAGCGGGAAATTCGATCCGTGTGACCGGATCGTTCTGGGCGAAAAGCAGGACCCTTCCGCCAGGCCGCGCCAAGGCAATCGCTTCGGCCACGCGCTCGGGATGCGGCACCGCTACCAGGACCACGTCTGCGCCTCGACCACCGGTTCGCGCCCGTAGTTCGACGTCTAGATCATGGGATACCGGGTCGAACGCTGCGGCTGCACCGAAGCGCAAGCTCGCTTGGCGCCGGCCGGGCATTGGATCGCTGGACACTACGTCCGCGCCAGCCAGCCGGGCCAGCAGCATCAACAGTAAACCGATCGGCCCCTGGCCGATCACCAGAACGGTTTCGCCCGGCGCCACGCGCGCTTTGTGGATCGCTTTTAGGCAGGTGTTCACCGGCTCGACGAAGGTCGCTTCTTCAAAGGTCACGCCCGCGGGCACACGGAGCATGCCGCGCTCAACGATCCATGGCATGGCCCGCACGTACTCGGCGAATCCGCCGCCGTTGGGGTCAAAGCCGGCAGTGAGGCCCACCTTCTTGTAGCCGGCACACTGCGAGAAAAATTTCTTCTCGCAATAAAAGCAATTTCCGCAAGGGACGTGGTGAAAACTCACCACCCGGTCGCCGGGCTGGAAGCGTGTTACGCCTTGGCCCACTTCCACCACGGTTCCGGAAAGTTCGTGCCCGAAAATCTGCGGTGCGCGAACGAATCCATGCTGAATCTTTTTGATGTCGGTGCCGCAAATTCCACACGCCGCCACGCGGAAGAGCACTTCCCCCGGCTGAATGGTGGGGATGGGCACTGTTTCCACGGACATCTGCCCCTTGCCGCGGTAGACGCCGGCGCGCATGTTCCCTACGTGGGCCGCCGCGCTAGTTTGTGTGTAGGAAAGGCTCATCGAGCGGCCTCCTCGACTAAACGGGAAGAGCCCGCGAAAGAGTCGGTTGTTTCGATGAACGTAGTGAGAAAATCCGCCAGGCGTTCCGCGGCGCGACTGCTTTGGCGTCCCAGGCGAATCAGTCCAGGAAGCGCGGACGGGTGCGCGGCTACTTCGCGCAGCACCGGGCCCCTAAGCACGCGTCCATCTTCGGAAATCGCCCCACTGAAATCCATGGGCATATCCTGCTCGAAGGAATCGGAGACAGCGCGAATCACCACTACCGGCACGTTGAAGGGTTGCGCGGCCGCAACGATCGCGTAGCTTTCCATGTCCACCGCGTCGGCGATGTCTGCCAGCGCAGCCTTCTGCGTCGCGGTGCTGACCACGGCTTCCGCACTGAGCAAAGTCTCAATGCGGCGGGCGCCGAATTCCTCGGCTTCCGCGACAAATTCGGGATTGCATTGCAGAGCGCCTGAGTCCGCAGTGGTTCGAACGCTTTCCGCGACGAGTAAATCGCCCACCGCCCAGGCGGGTTTCAGCCCGCCCGCGAAACCGGAGGAGATGCACACGGAATACGAGGAATCCATTACCGCTTCCATCGCCCGGCGCGCGCTGCCCAAACCCATGCCAGTGAGAACTACGTCCACATCGGCGTGGCCAATCTTCGCGTGATAAACGGCCATCGCGCCCACTTCGCGGCGACGGAAGGCAGTGCGTCCGCGCCAGCGCGCAAACTCGGGTTCCACTGCAAATGTGACGAGAACTTTCAAATCTTTACGGCTCCCCCAAAAATCACGCGGCGGTCGCGTGCACCAGGCCCCGGCGCTCCGGCTTCACGTATCGGTTCGCTTCGTACCAATCCACGGCTTGTGCCAGCGCCGTTTCCACCGGGCCGGGCTGATAGCCGAGCTCCCGAGTGGCCTTCGACCCATCCACAAACATGCGGTGGCGCGAGATCCTCACGCCTTCCACCGGAATCTGCGGCGTGCGGCCGCGAGCACGCGAAACCCACTCATCCACATGCGCCGCCGCCAGCGCCACGAAATGCGGCAAACGAACCCACGGCGCGGGCTTGCCGGTAATTTGCGCGAGTGCTTGCAAAATTTCTTTCAGGGTCATATTCCGTGCGCCCAGGATATAGCGTTCGCCGGACCGGGCGCGCTCGGCCGCCAGCAAATGCCCCGCGGCAACATCGTCGACTCCTACCACATTCAACCCTGTATCTACGTAAGCGGGCATGCGTCCGTTCAAAAAATCCACCACGATTCGCCCGGTGGGCGTCGGCTTCCAATCCAGCGCTCCCACCGGTGTGGTGGGATTGACGATCACCACGGGAAAGCCCGTGGACGCCGCCTTCATCGCTTCTTCTTCCGCCAAAAACTTGGAACGTTTGTAGTGGCCGATCATTTCGTCGACCGTTGCATGAGTCTCTTCATTGGGCAGCGAACCGCCCCGCGGAACCGCTACCGTGGCCACCGTGCTGGTGTAGATGAACCGGCTCACTCCCGCGCATTGCGCGGCTTCCAGCATGTTCTTCGTGCCGCCCACGTTGCTTTCGTACATTTCTTCCGGCCGCGCCGACCACAAGCGATAGTCCGCGGCCACGTGAAACACCCGATCGACGCCTTGGAGCGCGGCGTCCAGCGATCCGCGATCGCGCAGGTCGCCATGGGCAAACTCCACCGCTTGGCCTTCCAGCGCGCGCAAATTACTCGCTGGGCGCACCAGCACGCGAACTGAGTCTCCCGCAGCTAGCAGGTGCCGAACCACATGGCAGCCGACGAAGCCCGTTGCTCCGGTGACGAAACTCCTCATCACTAGCTGCTCGCCTCGCTGCTTCTAACGCTGTTAGAAATATTCACCAGCGCCGGCGATCCCGAGGGACGCCGTGCGTGGCCGTTGGAATGCCCGTTGCCGCTGCCGTGGCCATTTCCGTTGCCATTGCCGCGGTTGGCGTCGGTCTTGGGCCCGATGCGGCCGCCCATCTGACCGGATAGCTGCCATTTCAGCATCTTCCAGGTGTCGCCGAATTTCTGGTTTCCGCCGAGCACTGCAGAGGGCTCGTAACCCGCATGCACCATGCAATCCTCGCAACGGGGATCGCGGCCGTGGCCATACTTTTCCCACGGAGTATTGTCGATGAATTCCTTAAACGTCTCGTGGTGCGCGTCGGTCATCAAGTAGCAAGGGCCCTTCCAGCCGCGCGGATTGTAGGTGGGATTGCCCCACGCGGTGCACATCAGCTCGCGCTCCCCGCGCAGGAATTCCATGTAAATGGGGGAAGTCATCACGTTGAAATCTTCCAGCAACCGGCTGGCCTGCTGGAATTTTTCGCGAATATCCTCACGGGACATGAAAATTTCTTTGGTCTGCACCGCGGCGTAGGAATAGGCCGGCGAAATCATGTAGCCGTCCACGCCGAGAGTCTTCAGATACGCGAAAAGCTCGGCGATCTCTTCCAGATCGGTTTCCTTGTAGACGGTGGTGTTCGAACACACCATAAACCCAGCCGCTTTCGCCGCCTTGATGCCCTCGATGGCTTCGCGGAAAACGCCGTCGCGCTCCACGGCCAGATCGTGGGTCTTTTCCAGCCCATCCAGGTGAACGTTGAAAAATAGCCGCGAACTCGGCTCGAACTCGCCCAGCTTCTTGCGGATGAACATGCCGTTGGTGCACAGGTAGATGTGTTTCTTTTTCGCCAGAATTTCGCGGGTCAGCCGGCCGATTTCCGGATAGATCATGGGCTCGCCGCCGCAGATCGACACAATCGGCGCGCCGCAGTCCTCCAGCGCCGCCATGCACTGCTCGACGGTGAGCATTTCATCGATGGTGGATTTGTATTCACGAATGCGGCCGCATCCGGTGCAGGTGAGGTTACAGGCGTGCAGCGGCTCAAGCATCATCACGAGCGGAAACTTCTCCGTGCCGCGAATCTTCTTGCCCGCCAGATACCCAGTCATGCTAGCGGTCAAACTCATCGGAAATCTCATTAGTCCCCTCGGCTTCGGTACAAGTGTGCAATATCGCGCGGCGCCACTTTTTTCGACTTGCATGGTTCGATGCCTTGAACCATGTTCCGGTAACGCGCCAAAGCGTAGACCGGGAAAGAATTGCGATAGAGATGGTATTGCAAGTAAAAGACCTGTGGAAAACCGGTGCCGGTGAACAAGTGTTCTTCCCAGGTGCCATCGGCTCTTTGATGCTGGGTGAGGTAGTTCACCGCGCGCTTCACCGACGGATCGTCCGGACCGAACGCGGCCAGCAGCCCGATCAAGCCCCACGCGGTTTGCGAAGCGGTGCTCTCGCCCTTGCCCTTTAGAGATAAGTCCTCGTACGACGCAGGCGTTTCTCCGAACCCGCCATCCAGATTCTGCACTTGACGCAGCCATTCCCCCGCTCGCACCGCTTCCGGCTGAAGGTTGGCCTTCAATGCGGCCATGGCGCGTAACACGCCGCTGGAACCATAGACGTAGTTCACTCCCCAGCGGCCGTACCACGAGCCGTCCGCGCATTGATCCTCGCGAATAAAATTCCATCCGCGGCGAATCACTGGTTCGGTATTCCCCCAACCCATTTGCCCCAGGCATTCAATGGCCCGCGCGGTGACGTCGGCGGTGGAAGGATCGAGCATGGCATTGTGATCGGCGAAAGGTATGTGGTTGAGCAGGCTCAGATCGTTGTCGCGATCGAAGGCGCCCCAACCTCCATCGCCGTTCTGCATGCTTACCATCCACGCCACGCCGCGATGCAAGGCTTTCTCCTGGGCGGCGGAGTCTGCGACTTCCGCGCGCGCCAGAGCCATCAGCACAAATGCGGTGTCGTCCACATCGGGGTAATGTTCATTGCGAAATTCAAACGCCCATCCGCCCGGAGCGGCATCGCGGTTCTTGATCTGCCAATCGCCTCCGGCGGTGATCTGGTTCTTCATCAACCATTCTGCCGAACGGGCTAAAGCGGGATGATTCGCGGGCAGACCCGCTTCTTCGAGCGAAACCATAGCGATCGCGGTGTCCCATACCGGCGAAATGCAGGGCTGAATGCGCATGGTGTTCGCGGTCTCGGTTTCATAGGACTTGATGAACTCCACTTCGCGAGTGACCATCGGATCGTCCCAACTGCGGCCCATGGCGTTCATGGCCAGCACCGAATTGAGCATCGCCGGATAAATCGTGGCCAGCCCATCGCTGCGCTCCAAGTGCTCTTCCACCCATTTCTTGGCCTTGCGCAAAGCGATTCGGCGGAAAGGCTTCACCGGCAGGGCTTCGTGCATTTTCATTACGCGGTCGACGATCAAAAAGAAGGTGCGCCATGAAAAGATGCGCGAATCCCATTCAAATATTTCGGCGCGTTCGGCCGGATCGCGAAATAATTCGTCCACCTGGACGTCTGGCGAAATTTTCCAGCACGGTTTGAGCGCCCATAGGATCGTGAGCGGCACCACAATCGCGCGGGTCCAGGACGACATTTCGTACAAATTCACAAAGAACCATTTCGGCAGCAGCATCAGTTCGGGAGGAATCGCCGGAACCAGGTCCCAGTCCAGCGCTCCCATCAGCGCCAGGTAAAACCGCGAATAGGAATTGGCTCGCTCCAGGCCGCCCAATCGATGCACGCACGTGCGCGCCAGCGTCAGGTGTGGTGAATCTGCACCATCTCCGGCGAGTTTCAGCGCAACATATGCTTTTACGGTGGCATTAATTTCCGAAGGACCGCCGGGGTAGATCGGCCATCCGCCGTCCAACTGCTGGCACGAGCGAATGAAGTTAGCCAGCTTTACAATCCGGTCCGGGTCGGGGTGACCCTGGATCAACTCAAACATGATGTGATCTGACTCAAGTGTGGAGTCAGCTTCGAGTTTCCCCCACCAATATCCTTCCGGCTCCTGCGCAGAAAGCAGCCAGGAAACTCCGCGCTGGATGGTTCGATCCAATAACGTCTGAGCGGACCTTACCGGAGCAACAGCGGTACCGTGGGTTGTAAGGAACTCGCGTTGGAGCCTTGCTTCAGGTGTCATCGCGCCTCAAAATACAAAATTCCGTCCCGCTAACACGGCACAGGACTTATTGGATGCAAGCTACCCGCTGCGGGTTGAACCTCTTAAATGAGCTACAGGGATTTCGGGTCAACCGTTACACGGCGTTTGTCTTGAACGAGGCCGGAACTGTATCCATTATAAAAAAAGTATAAAAAGGTGTCATCTTGGCATCACCCAGATAAAACCTTACCCCACTCAGAGTGGTCTTCCGACCTTGCGCGGGAAACCTCCGTTCCCCAATCTCTGAGCCAGCTATAACCTTTATCTTATCATAAACATTGGAGGTTGGGTCAACCTCAAAGAGGGCCGAGGTTCCGATCTGACTGAGCAATCGGCACGCCGTTACCGCGCGAAAGATGTGCGGGGGCAGCATTTTTTTTGCGCTATGACGCTGGGAATGGCTCTGGTGGCGTGTTCTCGGGGCTTCGGACACCGCCGGCCCGAGTCCGAACCGCAAGCCGTTATGGGCCTCTCTGGCCTGTCGATTGCATTCGATTCGGGTGTTCGATTACCGCGGGGTATGTGACTGACGGCGGCCAAACCGGGCCACCGGGCTACTTTGGGATGGTACGGCGGCGTGCAACCATGCGGGAAACCCGGGGGCTGTTGCAACACTCCGGGCCTCAGCCGTCATTTCGGCTCGGGCCGGCCTCGATTTCCGCTACTTTCGATCGGCATTCTCGTGTTCGAGCTTTTTCACCCGACCCGCCAGTTCCGGAAGACGGCTGACCCACGCGTGCTGCTCCTTAAAGCGTTCCATGGGCCGCGACGGAAATCCGGAGATCACCGCGCCGTCCCGGACAATTTTGCCGGGCAGAACGCCAGTCCGCCCGCCCATGGTTACGCCCTTCCCGATGATGCAGTGGTCCCCAATGCCCACCTGAGCTGCAATCACTGTGCCTGCGCCGATGGTGCAGCTTCCCGAAATCCCGGATAGGCCGGCGACGATGGTGTTTTCGCCCAACTGGACGTTGTGGCCGATCTGAACGAGGTTATCGATTTTCGTGCCCGCGCCAACGATTGTCGCGCCGAGCGAACCGCGGTCGATGGTGGTATTCGCGCCGATTTCCACATCATCGCCGATTTCCACGGTGCCGATTTGCGGGAATTTCCAGTGGCGGCCCTCCCCAAAGACGTAGCCGAAACCATCGCTGCCGATCACCGTACCGGAGTGCACCACTACGCCGTCTCCCAACTTCGTGCCTGGATACAGCGTTACGCGCGAATACAGGCGGCAGTTGCGTCCCAGTTTGGAACCTCGACCGATAGAACACAGCGCGCCAACCTGAGTGCCTTCGCCGACTTCGACGTCTTCCTCAATCACCGCGCATGGTCCGACCGAAGCGTTGACGGAAATGTTCGCGGAAAGCGATACCACCGCGGATTGGTGAATTCCAGGCTGAGCGGGCACCGGCGGAAACAGCCAAGCTGCCGCCTTCGCGAAACACAACTTGGGCTGTGCTGTCGCCAGGACGGTTTTCCCCGGATATTCGAGGCCGTGGATGGAGAGCACGCACCGCGCGGCAGAGGCGAGAGAGCGTTTCGCGAAACGCGGCGTATCGATATAGATCAGGTCCTCGGCGGCGGCAGACTCCGGAGAGGCAAGTCCGGTGATCGCTGCCGCCGGATCGCCGATAAGTTGTGCTCCCAGATAATTCGCCAGTTCCTGCGCTGTGGTTTTCATGTTTTTTTCCTGTGCAAAATTTTACCGCGAGTGCCGTGAAGCGTTCCCCGGGCAAAACGATGTGTCCGCCGCGTGGCTTCGGAAAGACCCTCAAAAGGTCTCAAACGCTCTCAGAGGCCGTCTAATTGGCACTTAGAACGTATAAATTGGCTTCTCGCCCGGCGGACGCGTCTTCCAGCGTTTGTGCACCCACAGCCATTGATCGGGATACGCCCGGGCAATGTTTTCGATGATTTGAATGAAGCGTGCGGTATTTGCCACAACGTCGGCGTCCGCGTCGCCGGTGCGTATCAGCTCCACCTGCGGATCAGTGTGCAGGCGATACTTGCCAGCAGTTTGGTCCCACAACGCGTACACCGGAACCACCGCCGCGCCGGTGCGCAGAGCGATCCGCGCCAGGCCGCTCGTGGAACATGCCGGAACGCCGAAGAAATCGACGAATACGCCCTCTTCCAACGCGGTATTATGATCGGCCAGGATGCCTAGTGCGCCGCTGGCGTGCAGTACTTTGAACATTACCCGCGCCGATTCGTTCTTTTCGATGGGTTTCCCGCCCGAAAGGCTGCGATATTGGTTCACTAGCGCGTCAACGCGGGAATTGGTGATGGCTCTAACCAGAAAGTGACACGGGTGGCCGTAGAGGCCCAGCGCAAACGAAGAAAGCTCCCAAGCTCCGATATGGCCGCCCAACAGCAGCAATCCCTTGCCGCCCCGCTCGGCGGCGCGATAATTCTCCTCGCCCACCATTTGAACGGTATCGTACACATTCTGGGGGGTATATTTCGGAAACTGCGAAAATTCGCCGGCCATCCGGCCAATATTCCGCACCATACGGGAGATGGTTTGTTTCCGCTGGGCGTCATTCCAGGCTGGAAATGCGAGCTGCAGATTGAAATCCGCCACCCGCCGCAGTTTAGGCCGCAATGCGAAGAACAACCGCGCCACCGTAACTCCTAGTGCGCGCGCCGCGCCTCGAGGCAAGAGTCCGAGCCCTTTCAGGACCACGAACGCGAGATAGAATTCCAGCCGCTCACGCATGCGGGGACATTATGCGGTAGCCAAACCCTCGAAGCTAGCCCGAGTGACGCTCGATTCGGTGGCTTGCCGCTCGACGACTCCGCCGCTCGCCGATCCGTGTCTTTCGAATGTCCCGCCGTCGTAGCGATTGTGTGTTTCCGACTGGGAAGGAATGAGGGAATGAGTGTAGACTCAGCCGGAAATGCGCGAAATTTCCAGAACCCGGGCGGTGGTAGCGGCCATCCTGGCCATCGCTATTCTGGGCGTCTGTTTGTGCACACATCTCGGCGCACTGGGACTGACCGGCCCGGACGAGGCGCGCTACGCGTGGGTGGCGCGCAGCATGGTCGCCAGCGGCAATTGGGTAACCCCGAATCTTTACGGCCGGCCGTGGTTCGAGAAGCCAGTGCTGTACTACTGGGGAGCGGCGGTTGGCTTTGAAATCGTAAAATCGCCGGAGTACGCCGCGCGGATGCCCTCGATGCTCGGCGCGCTCACCGCTGCGTTCGCGATCGCCATGCTCGCGTGGATATTCTACGGGCGCCGAACGGCGTGGTGCGCGCTGCTGATGTTCCCCACTATCGCCACCATCGGATTCGCGCGAGCGGCCACGCCGGACATGCTGTTTTCCGCTTTCCTCACCATCGCCCTCGGCACCGCCGCGGGCATTCTATGGCGCGCGGGCGCGCTGGGAGAGCTCGCGGTGGACGCGCCTCCCACTTTCCCTTCCGCGACGATCGATCGGGTGTGGTTCGGAGCATCACTGGGCGCTGCCACGCTGGCGAAAGGCCCCGCCGCGATCATTCTCGCCGGCGGCAGCCTATTGCTGTGGGCGGTGGCGGCGAACCGACTGCGCCTGCTGCGGCTTTTTTTTCATCCCATCATCGTAGTTTCATTCGCGGTGATCGCGCTGCCCTGGTACATCCTCTGCGCCCGCCGCAATCCCGATTTTCTGCGCACTTTTTTGATACACCAAAATTTCGATCGCTATCTCACCCCAGTCTTTCAGCACCAACAGCCATTCTGGTTCTTTCTGCCGATTCTGCTGATCGCGGTATTTCCCTGGACGCCTCTGCTGATCGCGCTGGGCGTCGACGCGTGGCGTTCGTATCGCCGCCGCAACTGGAAATCGTCGCCCGCATTTCTGTTCACCTGCTGGATCATCTTCCCGGTGGTGTTTTTCAGCTTTTCGAAGTCGAAGCTGCCCGGATATATTTTGCCGGCGATTCCCGCGCTGATCCTGCTGCTGGCGGTGAGCGCCGAGCGCCTGATCGAGCCAACAAAAGCAAAGACGCTGTCAGGCAGGCTGCTACTTGCGGCGGTAGGTCTGTCGTGGGTGTTCCTAGGCTTGGGGGCGGCGCTGCCCCGCTTTTTTGCGCTGATTGGTAAGAAGCTCGCGTTTGCGCCCCCGCCAACCGCGGCGTCGCTCACCACTCACGTGCACAGCCTGGTGGTTTTCATTGCGTTGGCCGGGCTGGCGAGCGTGTGGCTGGCGTTTGCGCGGCGGCCCTCTTTCTCGATAGTGGTTATGGCGTTAGCGTTCACCGCTCTTGCGGAGGATGCCGGGCGGCGCGTGATTCCCGCGCTCGATCCGTGGATTTCGGCGCGGACCATGGTGAAAAGTGCGGAGAAAACGTCGGCGATGAATATTCCGTGGCAATCGCTGGAGTTGAATCGCTCGTGGCTTTTCGATCTGAATTTCTACGCGCAGCGGGAAATTTTGGAGTGGAATCCGGAGAGCCCGGAGCAAGCGCTGGTGCTGACCAATCCCAAAGGGATCGAAGCGATTCGCCGCGCGGGCAGGGACTTTGTCGCGCTGGCGCCGGATTTCACCAGCGGGGAATTTCCGGTGGTAGATTATCCGCGCGCGGATTATCCCATCGCGGTTCGGCCGGTGGTGGTGCTTCCGGTGACCGTCGTTAAGGCCCACTGAGCCCACGAACCGAAGCTAACCGGTACGTTGGATTCCGAAAAATGATCGGCCCTGGCTGAGATGGGTTGGGAGGGGGGAATCGCCAGAGCGCGGTTAGCCGTGCCGCCGAACCCGTCGTTAGCGCTTGCTGGAAGATGCCGGCAGATTTTTCAGGAAGAACGTAACCACTAGCGTCTCGTAAGCCCTGCGATCGTCGTCGCCCATCTCCCAATATCTTTGCTTCCCTTCCCACAGATCTTTGGGCGGCGGCGCAACGCGGTAGAGCTCCAATGTGGTCTGCGCCAGCGACGGGCGGGCGTCGGTCTCGATGAACAGTTTGGGTATGCCCTGCAGAGCCGAAATGCGTGTGGCGACCGGGGGCTCGTGGCGATAGTTGCCGTTCAGCATCTCGAATCCCCATTCCGTAAAGTTGCTCACCATGGGCAGCACCGAGAGGCCGGAGCGATTCACTTCCTGGCTGATGACGTCGAGTGGGGTGGAATAGGCGGAATCGAGCACCAGCGCTGCCACGCGCTTGTCTCTCAAGGCGAGTTCGAGCGCCGCATAGGCGCCCATGTCCACGCCCCACGCTCCAAAACGGTTGGGGTCTACGTCATCGCGCGCGGCCAGGGCCTGCACCGCGGAGCGAAGCTCGACGGCCTCTTTGTATCCCAAAGTGGTGGTAGGAGCAGGGGCGTCGGTGGCGGTGTAATCGACGAGAAAAACGTTGAACTGTTGCTCCTGCAAGGATGAGGCCAGCGTGAGGATATCGGATCGCTGGGACAAGTAGCCGTGGCACAAGATAATCGTCGGTGCGCCGCGCTGGCCGGGGAAAAACCACCCGTCGCGCTGGCCGCCACCATCCAAACTATAGGTGACCGTGCTGGGATGGCCCATCATCACGGTCAGGTCCAGCGCGGTAGCCGCTTTCGGAAGGCGGAGGATTTGATACAGCAGTACCCCCGCCATCGTGGACACCGCCACGACGACCAGCAAAATAAGGGCTAATATGCCCGAAATCCACTTAGCCAAGCGCTGCGAGGGCGCCCGCAATTTAGAAAATAGGGCCATTCGATAGGAGACGCGCCTAGAAGGTGAGGGCTTCCTCCCCGCGCGATGTTAGCATAAGTGATGAATTTCTCTTTGGCGTTCGCCTATCTCGATTTCTTTCTGCACAATAGAGCAGAACCGCTATAATTCGGCCTGCCGAGCTGCACTTCGGCGAATTCCCTGGCCCGCCTCCGGTCGTCTAATCTCCCGGGGGATTCAAGGGAAAGCTTTCACTAGGGGCGATTTGCCGCCGGAAGCGTGTCATGCAAATCTTGGATCTGCGTCAGGTGTCGTCCCGCTCCCTCGAGCCGCTATTCGTGGAGGAGGCGCGCCAATGGAGGCACGAACTCCATTGGGACTACCGGCCGTCCCTGGAGCTGATTCGCAAGTTCATTGATTCCCGGGCGCTGCGCGGCGCGGTGGCGGTGCAAGACGACCGCCCGGCCGGCTATGGTTTCTACGTATTGGAAGAACGAAAAGGACTGATCGGAGGGCTATTCGTTGCCCCGCATGCCTCCGAACCCGAAATTACCCGCGCCCTGCTGCAGGAAATGCTGGAAACCCTATGGGCTACGCCGCGAATCGAGCGGGTGGAAGCGCAATTGATGCCCTTCGGCACGTCGCTCGAATGCGTCCAGCTGTCTCGCCAGTTTCGCCTGCACTCGCGTCAATTCATGCTGCTGGATCTCGCCAGCTCCAAGCTCAAGAATCCGCCGCTCTCCGCCGGCCTGCGGCTTGATCCGTGGAGCGACCGCGCGTTTGAATCTTGCGCCCGGCTGATCCATCTGGCTTACGCCAACCATGTGGACGGAGAAATCAACGATCAGTATTGCAGCGAGGCGGGCGGGATGAAGTTTCTTCGGAATATCGTGATTCTTCCGGGCTGCGGGCAGTTCCTGCCGGAAGCTTCTTTCCTGCTGCGGCCGGTGAACAGCGATCGCCCGATCGGGATGGTGCTAACGTCGTGTGTTTCCGAAGGCGTGGGCCACACCACGCAAATCTGTGTGATGCCCGGTCATCACGGCCACGGGCTGGGACGCTATCTGATGGAATCGGCGATTCGCGCGCTGCGCGCCCGCCAATTCCACACGCTTTCACTCACGGTTACCACTTCCAACAGCCCGGCGGTGCGTCTCTACGAAAGCCTGGGATTCCGCACCATCAAAACTTTCGCTGCCGGTGTGTGGACTCCCTAGCCCGCAACGGATCTGGAAAATCGCCCCAACCTATTTCAGCGGGCGGTCGCGCAATAAGCCTTTCAGCTCGGCCATGAATTCCTTCACATCCTTGAAATCGAGGTAGACCGAAGCGAAGCGGACGTAGGCCACTTTGTCGAGCTTCTTCAGCCGCGACATGATCATTGTGCCCACTTCCTCAGTGGTGCGTTCGCGCTTGGTGGTATCGCTGACGAATTGTTCGGCCTCGTCGACGATCGCTTCCAGCTTCACCGTTGGAACCGGACGCTTCTCGCAGGCCTTCAACAATCCTTGCAGCAACTTCTGGCGTTCGAATTTTTCGCGGCGGCCATCTTTTTTGATGACCATGTAGGGAATTTCGTCGATCCGCTCGTAGGTGGTGAAGCGGCGCTCGCACTTCAAGCACTCCCGCCGCCGCCGGATCAGGTCGCCGGTGCGGCCCTCGCGCGAGTCCACCACTTTGTCGTCCAGATGCCCGCAGAAAGGGCATTTCATGAAAGGCTCTCCCTGCCGCCGCGCTTATTCATTTCCCGCCCCGGCTTCCGCAGTCGCGGATATATGTCGTCCGGCTTCTTCCGCCGCTGCTTCCGCTTTCGCCAGCCGCCGCAAATCTCCCATGCTCCAACCTTCGCGGAAGAGAAGAGGCAAACCTACGACGCTCACCGCGCAAAAAGTGATCAGCCAGGTGAGGATGGCCGCAGCCGCCGCGGGTCCCTTCTCAATGCCGAAGATTGCCGTGTACGCCAGGTACGTCGCTACCTGCGCCCCGCCCGCCCCGCCGGGAAGCTGGACCGCCGAGCCGACCATGGTGAACGCCATGACCAGCAGCACACTCGAAAACGTCAGCGCCGCCAGTTTGCCTCCAAAACTCCACGCGATCCACTCGTACACCAGGGCCACCATCACCCAATGTAACGCCGTGTAGCCGAGGCCGGCGGCCAAATCTCCAAAGTTGCGAATCCCCTGCAGTCCTTCGCCGAACCCACTGGCGATTCCGGCAAACTTCGCGCGCCAACCGATCTGGGTTTTCCAGACCGCCAGACGGGCGTCCAGCGCGCGTGCCCCGTGCAGGCGAAAGTAGGTGAGAAAGCCCACCACCACGATCAGCCCGACCAGCAACACCGCGCCGCCTGTCCGCGCCGCGGCGATCAGCTTATCGTTATTCGGCCCGACGGCTGGATGCCGCGAGAAAGCCAGCAGCGCCACACCCGCCAGGACCGCGGTCGCTGCGGCATCCATCACCCGCTCCAGGATGTACACCCCGAACATGCCCGATACCGGCAGCTTTTCTTTGCGCGCGATCAGGATCGGGCGGATCGGCTCGCCCACGCGTCCCAACACAACCACGCAAGTGAAGCCGATAATCGTGCCCAAATAAACGCCGGGGAATTTTGCCGGTCCCATGGTTTGCGAAAATCGGGCCCAGCGCAACGCCCGCACCGCATAGCACCCATAAATCGCCACGATCGAGAGAGCCAGCAGTGACAGCCGCGCATGCCGGATGGAGTCCCGAAACGAAGCCCAAGTAAACCCTTCCAGCGTGATGGATCCGCGGAATCGGTACAGCAGGCCAGCGACAGCGAGGAGCGCGACCAGGGCCAGAAGATACTTGAACAAGGAACGATGCATCTGACGCGCAACGTAGCAGTATGCGTCGCGGAGTGTCAAGCGGCGCCGGCCAAGGATGTTCCGCGCAACCAGTCAAGCGAGCGGTATCCCCAACGGATTACGCCGGCCAGTATTGGAAATTGGAGGCGAGGGAACAGGGGATGCGCGGCTTTCCCCTGACGAGTGGAACAACCCATTCTAGCCTGTGCCGCGGCAGATCATTCCTCGCGCAGCAGCAGCGCGGGATCAATCGACAGCGCGCGCTGCGCCGGAATCCACGCCGCCAGCAGCCCCAGCGATGCCATCGCGAGAACCACACCCGCTAGCACCAGCGGATCGCTGGGTGTCGCCGAGTACACCACGAAAGCCAGCACACGGCTGGCTAAAATTCCCAGGAGCAGTCCTGCTGCGGAACCAACGGCCAGCAACTTGAACGCGCGTCCGAGCGCCGCCTGTAGCACTTCCCTGCGCTGCGCTCCGAGCGCCATACGAATCCCTAATTCCTTTAGCCGCTTGCTCACCGAATACGCGGCCATTCCAAAGATGCCAGTTACAGACAGCATGGCGCCCACTACGCCCATCACGCCGAGAGCCATCGCCGCTATGCGTGACGCAAACAACGCGGTATCCATTTCCTTGTGCCACGGCCCGATGTAAAGAGGCAGACCCGCATCGAGACGCCGCACGGCGATTCGGACGGCGGCGGCGAGCTGCCCCGGTTCGCGGTCCGAGCGCACCGCAAGATATGTCTGTGTCGATGGCGATTGCAGGATGGGAAGAAACATCGCCGGCCGCGGATCTTCGGTGACCCGGTCATATTTTCCGTCTTCTACAACGCCCACCACTTGAATGCGCGTTCCATCGGACCGCTTGAAGTACCGCCCCGTGGCGCTGGTGCTCGAGCCAAATACCTTGCGCGCAAATTCCTGGTTGATCACCGCCACGGGTGGGGCGTTCTTGCCGTCGTGCCAAGTGAAGGCCCTTCCTGAGAGCAACGCGGTGCCGGCGGCGTCGAAGTATTCGGGCGAGATGCTGAAGGTGAAGGCGTCAGCAGCGGCGTTCGATGGCTTCAGATCAGCGCTTACATCGGTAAAGACATCCGCGCCCCGTTCGCCCCCACTCACCAATGGCGCCCAGTCAGATAAACCTACAGACTTCACGCCAGGAATGGATTCGACTGCCTCGATCATGCGCTTTTGCATGGGTGGCACACTATCGCCGCGGTAACCGGTCATCGTCAGATCGGTGTCGGCCAATAGCACGTTACGGGGTTCAAAACCGAAATTGCTGTGCAGCGAGCGCAGCAGCCCGCGAACGGCGACCATCGAAGAAGTTACCAGCACGGCGCAGATGGCAATTTGCACAACGAGCGCCAGGTCGCGGACGATAAAGCGGCTCCCCACCCTCGCGATGGATCCTGACTTGATGATTTCATAGGGATCGGTGTGCAGCACCTGTCTTACCGGGACAGCGCCAAAGAGGAATCCGCTGGCCAGTGTCAACAGCAGAGCCACGCCGTAAACATACGCGTCAGGATTCACAGGCAACTGGATGGGCCATCGGGAAAATGGCTGCCACACGCTCAAGCTGCGCAACAGCGCCACGCTGCCCCATATTCCGACGGTGCCTCCCATCAACGAGAGCAGCAAAGCTTCCGTAAATAGCTGCCGCAAAATGCGTCCGCGGCTGGCTCCCAGCGCTAGCCGGAGCGCCACCTCGCGGGAACGGTCCGCGGCGCGCGCGGCAAACAGGCTGCCGAGGTTGGCGCATGCAGCCAGTAGAATCAGCCCCGCCAGCAACATCAAACCGGTCATGAAAGTGCGCACCGGCTTGCCAAGATAGTCGCCGTAAAGGCTGGGACGAGCCAGGGTAAAGGTTCTTTGGTCGTCATCTTTGGGATAGGTTTTTTCCAGATAGGAGCCAATCGAATTCAGATCGGCAACCGCTTGTGCCGGTGTCACCCCGGCCTTGAGGTGCCCCATGGTCATAAAAACCCAACGCTTGCCGCGCGCGTTCAGTTCGTTCATCCCCTCCACCTGTTCCTGGTCAACCAGCGGAACAAAGAAAGCAGGATTGAAAAACACCAGCGTCCCATGGAACCGAGGCGGGGCCACGCCGATGACAGTGTACGGATGCTTGTTCACCTGAACGGTACGGCCTACCACGCCGAAGTCGTCCTGAAAGTGAGTGTGCCAATAGTCGTAGGCCAGAACGATGTAGGGAGCGCTGTTTGCACCATGCTCGTCGGAGGCATGAAAGAAACGGCCAAGAAATGGCTGAAGACGCAATTCATCGAAGTAATTTCCGCTAGCTAGCAGGACCCAGGCGCGCGCGGTATTTTCGCCATTGTCCAGCCCAACTTGAGCCGCGTCATAAGCTGCCAGGTCATCGAAGCTGCGGTTGCGATCGCGCAGATCGAGATAGTCGGGATAGGACTGATACGAGGAAGCTTCGTTGCCGTGCTGGATTCCATAGAGGCTCTCGGATTGCGGCACATGGAGCGGGTGCAGGATCAGCGCGTTCAAGACGCTAAAGACCACCGCGTTTGCGCCGATCGCGAATGCCAACGTCACTACAGCCACAGCGGTGAAGCCGGGAGATTTTCGCAGCATGCGGAACGCGAAGACCACATCCCGCAACAGATTCTCGATAAATAGAAGACCTCTCTCGGCACGGTATTCCTCCCTGACGCCCTCCATGCCGCCGAACTTCAGGATGGCCTGGCGGCGTGCCTCGATGGGTGATAAACCGGCGCGAATATTCTCGGTGGTTTGCAAAGCGATATGTTCTTCAATCTCTTCCCTCAAACGTTCGTCGTGCGCCCGCCTGGTGGCGAAATTCAGCCCACGAGTGAGGAACCGCCTTAACGATTTCATGACAAGTCCTCCGCTTTGGCCGCGAAAAACCGGCCGATGATTGCGGCTGTTTGTTCCCAATCCTGGGTTTCCACCTGCAACTGCTTGCGCCCTTCCCGTGTCAGCCGATAGAAACGCGCCCGGCGATTATTCTCCGAGGCGCCCCACTCGGATGCGATCACGCCCTCCTGCTCCAGCTTCAACAGCAAGGGGTACAGCGTCCCTTGATTCACCGCCAGCAGATCTCCGCTGATCTGCTCGATGCGCCGCGCGATTCCATAACCGTGCAGCGATCCCAGCACGTCGAGGGTCTTGAGGACCATCAACGCCAAGGTGCCTTGCAGGACGTCCGTTTTCTGTTTCATAGCACCGCCATTTTGGTTTCCAACAGGAAGAGTGCCATACTTCCTTTAGGAAAACAACAGGTAAGCTGTGGAGCCTCCCGCGACGCGTGCCGCCCAGACCCTCACCAGGTTTCCCGAAGGGGGGTGAGGTCTAGATCGAACAACTAGGCAAGCCACGCTCCCCCGCCGGCGCCAAGGGCCCGGAATTGCAGTGTCTGGGCCTTTTGCTTGTATTACAAGGAACCCACAGCTAACATGCGCGTTTGGGTAAGGGAACTTTTCCGCCTCCTAATGCGTTCTTATGAGTGAGGTCGAAAGGAATGGCGGTTGCGAGGCTGACAGCGATTGGAGGCGGACGCCCAACTGGTGCAAATGTGCCTCCGCGGCGAAGGGCCTGCTTGGGAGGAGCTGGTAAAGCGGCATACCCGGCGGGTGTACAACCTGTGCTATCGGTTCACCGGAAATTCGACCGAGGCCGAGGATCTGAGCCAGGAAGTCTTTCTGCGGATTTATCGCACCCTGGCGTCTTACCAGGCAGTGTATGGAGGTTTCCCTACCTGGCTTACGCGAGTCACACGAAATTTGCTGGTGGATCACTACCGGCGGACGCGGCGAGACCGGCTGACCGATTCGATCGAGGACAAGCTGCCGCAGCTCGAAGAAAAGCATTCGGGCACTCGCACCCCCGACCGGCAGGCGCTGGACTCGGAATTGAGTGTGCAGGTTCAGCAAGCGCTCGCCCAGCTTTCTCCGGAACTTCGCGAAGCCGTGATATTGCGGGACTTGCAGGGTTTGGAATACGGCGAGATTCGACAGGTTCTCGAAGTTCCCGAAGGCACGGTAAAATCGAGAATCAACCGGGGCCGCATCGAACTAGCCCGGGTGCTGGAGTCGATGGGGTTGCGGCCGGCATGACCACCGAGGCCAGCACGACGATGCAAAACATTCTAGGAAATGAGTTGAGCGGAACGCGATGAACTGGAATTGCACACAAATCGAAGAGCGGTTGAGCGATTACCTCGACGCTCAGCTTTCGCCCGAGGAACACGCGGAGTTCTCCGCGCATCTGGCGACCTGTGCCGGCTGCACACAGTTGGTCGAGAGGGTGGGCGGGGTGCTCGGGCAAGTGCACCAGCTGGAGATGCTCGAACCGCCGCCCCAGCTGATCCGCAAGATTCTCGATGGCACGTTGGGGCCGCGCACCAGCGAAAAATCCTTGCGAGGATGGTTCGCCTGGTTCCCGGCGATGCTGCAGCCGCGGTTTGCGATTGGAGCCGCGGTAGCGGCGCTTAGCCTGGTGATCAGTCTGCACGCCCTGGGCGCTTCCCCGGCCCGGCTGAAGCATGCCAACCTGAATCCGATGGACCTGGCTCGCTCGGCAAATCGCCACGCGCACCTGGCGTACGCGCGCAGCGCGCGGTTCGTGAACGATCTCCGCGTGGTGTACGAAATCCAGACTCGCCTGCGCCCGGAAGCGGAGCCGGCGCCGGAAAAGCAGCCGCCTTCCCCCGTGCCGAGCGAGCAACAGAAATCGCAGGGCTCGCCGCATCCCGGGCGCACCGCCAATCGCGTGACGGTGGTGATGGCTTTCGCGCAGGTATCCAATCCGCTCAGGAGCATGCCATGAAGTGTGCCGTTCACAGCGAGGTGGATGCGACTGGCTACTGTAGAAACTGCGGCAAGCCGCTGTGCCCGGCCTGCACCCGCGAAGTGAAGGGCGCGCTCTACTGCGAGGACTGCCTGGGCGTATTGGTGACCGCCACACCGGCGCCGGGGACTAGCCACCCGGGAGTCGCGCTGGGACTGGGAATAATCCCCGGCTTGGGCGCGGTCTACAACGGCGAATACATGAAGGCGCTGATTCACGTGGTTGTCTTCGCCGCGCTGGTCGGTGCGGTGACCGCCGCCGGAAACTCCGATTCCGGAGGCGCATACCTGGCAATCTGCATCGTGTTGCTGGTCGCGTTCATCTCCTACATGCCCATCGACGCTTATCGCGTCGCGAAACTACGGCAGACCGGTGGAGGCGGCCCGGCACCCCTGTTTGATGGCAGCCCCACCAACCAGCCGGTAGGCGCGATCATCCTGATCGCGCTGGGTATGCTTTTTCTGCTGGGGAATTTCGGTTTGCTTCGCGGCGATTGGTTTGAGCACGGATGGCCCATAGCGCTGATCGCTCTGGGTGTCTGGATGCTATTTCGGCGGACCCAGCGCCCGTCCTAGGAGGGCTCGACATCATGGATCAACCTGTTCGTGGTCAATGCACGTGCACACGCTGCCGCTCGCGAGGGGTAATGGGTCCGGTGGTGCTGATCACCATCGGCGTGCTCTTCCTGATCCAGCAATTCAGCCATGATTATCTTACTTTCGTCCGGCTTTCTCCGATCATCCTGATCGTGATTGGCGCGGTGAAGATACTTCGCGCCGTTGCGCCCGCCGACGGCCACATTAGCGCCGCCGATTCTGTTACTCCCGCGGCCCCCGGAGCCCCTCAGCCCAATGGCCAGTGAACCCCGACAACGGCGCTCGATTTTCGGCGGACTGCTGCTGATACTGATCGGCATACTGTTTCTGCTCCACGAGCACTACCCCGAAATGAATATCGCGCACGACATCGGCCGGTATTGGCCTCTGATTCTGATCGTGTGGGGCTTGGCCAAGCTCTTCGATAATTTTGCGGCGCAGCAATCGGGAGAAACCAAGCCGCCCATTATTACCGGCGGTGAGCTAGCGCTGATTTTGCTCTTCGCCCTGGCCATCGGCGGAATAGCGGCCAGCGAGAAGTTCCACGATCATTTCCGGTGGGATTTGGGCGATAGCGTCTTTTCCCAAAAATATTCGGAGACCGACGAAGTACCCGCCCATCCGATCAAGCCCGGGGCGCAGGTAAACGTCGCTACCGACCGTGGGAATGTCACCGTGTACGCCGACGAAACCACTAGCCTGCGCGTGGTTGCCAACAAGACCGCCTCCGCGACCACCGAAGAACAGGCACACCGGCATGCCCAAAACATCACCATCGGCGTGAAAGAAATTTCCGGCGGCTACGAGATTCGTCCCACCAGCAGTGATTCCTTCAACGGCGTGACCGACGTCGATCTCGAAGTGCACTTGCCCAAGCAGGTGAATCTCATCGCCACTACCGGGCACGGGGACGTCACCGTGTCCGACATTTCCGGCACGCTGCATGCTTCCTCGTCGTCCGGTAGCGCGGAAATCTCGGGCGTCACCGGTAACGTGAACCTGGACCTGCAGGGAGGAACGGCGCGGATCAGCGACATCAAGGGCAACGTTCAGGTCACCGGACACGGCAACGAAGTGGAAGCCACCGACGTGACCGGCGATGCCACTATCGACGGCGAATTTTACGGCCCCATCCGCCTGCAAAACGTGAAGCAGACAGTTACCTACACTTCGGCGCGCACCAAGATGAATCTTCTTCATCTCGCCGGGCAGCTCGAGATGGACTCGGGCAGCCTGGATCTTTCCGACGTAGCCGGAGACGCCGAGGTCACCACCCACAATCGCGACATTCAAATTGAAAAAGTGACCGGGCGCCTGCGCGTGGTGAATTCCCACGGCGACGTTCAGGTGCATTACGAACAGCCCCCGCACGACGAAATCAGCCTCACCAACGATTCCGGCGGTGTGGATCTCACCCTGCCGGAAAATTCGGGCTTTGAAATCACCGCCTCGTCGCGTTCCGGCGAAATCGATAACGACTTCGAAGATCCCGGGTTGCAGGAAGCCGACCAGAACGGCGATCATTCGCTGCTCGGCAAGCACGGCACGCATGGCCCCAAAATCCACATCGCCACCAGCTACGGCACGATCTCCCTGCACAAAGGCGCGTAGCGTCGCTCTGTCTGTCGCGGACGATTCGCCGCCTGCGCTCGGTTTGAACTGTCCCGCCGAATACGGTAGCGTACCTAAATGAAACCGAGAGAGTTAGTGCAGCTGTGGGTCGAAGCGTTCAATCGCGCGGATGTGGATACTCTGGCATCGCTCTACCACGAGGACGCCATCAATCACCAGGTGGCGGAAAGCCCGGTGAACGGTCGCAGCGCAATCCGCGAGATGTTTAAAAATGGTCTCGCCGCAGCGGAGATGACTTGCATCGTCGAAAACTTATTTCAGGACGGGGAATGGGACCTGCTCGAGTGGCGCGACCCGAAGGGCTTGCGCGGTTGCGGCTTCTTCCACATCCAGCACGACAAGATCACATTCCAGCGCGGATATTGGGACAAGCTATCGTTTTTGAAATCGCACGGCGGCGGCGCGCACAACTAGGGGGGGCTGCCCGTGGCGGTTCTTGGCGTTTGCGCGGCTTATCTCTCGAGTGCTCGGTCCAGCGTCTCGAAAAATTCCGGGAACGAAACTCCCGCGCACTCCGCATCCAGAATTGTCGTAGCACCTTCCGCGCCGAGCCCCGCCACCGCCAGCGCCATCGCGATTCGGTGGTCGCCTTGCGGGTCCACGGTGGCTCCGCGCAACCGCCCGGCCGATCGGCCCGCCACCCGCATGCCATCCGGGAATTCCTCCACCTGCGCGCCCATCCGGCGCAAACCGTCGGTGAGCGCGGCGATGCGGTCGCTTTCCTTCACCCGCAGTTCCTGTGCGTCGCGGATCTCGATGCCATTTTCCGTGAACGGGCCCAGCGCCGCGAGCATCGGCAGTTCGTCGATCGTTTCCGCCACTTCCGCGCCGGCAATCTTGCCGCCTTCCAGCTTGGCGTAGCGGACCGCGATATCTCCGGTGAGTTCTCCGTCTCGCAATTGCACCGACGCCAGATGAATCGACGCGCCCATGGAAATCAAAAAATCTAGAATCCGCGTCCGCGTCGGGTTGAGCCCCACGTTGTGCAGCAGCAGATTGGAGTCCGGCAAGATGAGCGCCGCGCCGATGAAAAAAACCGCGGCGGATAGATCCCCGGGAATCAGTAGCGACCGCCCGATCAGATGCGGCCGGCCTCGCACCGCCGGATTTCCGCGCCCGCCGGAAACGTTGGCGCCGAATTCGCGCAGGGCAATTTCGGTGTGGTCGCGCGTGGCATACGATTCGCGAACCGTGGTGACTCCGTCCGCGTACAGCCCCGCCAGCAGCACCGCGGACTTCACTTGCGCGCTGGGCACCGGAACCGTGTAGTCGATGGCATGAAGCTTCGCGCCGTTAATTTTCAAAGGCGCGCGGCCGTCGTCCGCAGACCGAATGGCGGCGCCCATTTCCGCGAGCGGGGTAAGAATCCGGCGCATCGGGCGGCGGCGCAGCGAGCTGTCCCCCGTCAATTCAGACGCGAACGTCTGTCCGGCCAGCACGCCGGCCATCATCCGGATCGTAGTCCCTGAGTTCCCGGCATCCAGCGCGCGGCGCGAAGCCTTCCATCCATCCAGCCCGGCGCCCGTAACGCGGACCACGTTCTTGTCCCTTTCGATTTTGACGTTCAGCCGCTTCAGGCAGTCGAGCGTGCTCTGGCAATCCGCGGCGCTGGCGTAATTGTGCAGTTCGCTGGCGCCTTCGGCCAGCGCGGCCAGAATCGCGTAACGATGCGAAATAGACTTGTCGCCGGGAAATTCCACCACGCCTTCAATTTTTTTGCCGGGAGAGATGATTTTTTTGGCCACGCGCAATTTTAGGGCATGCGACACTCGATAGTCGATAGCGGGACGCCAAGTTTTCGCGCGTACCGTCCAAAATTTCCCGCCTCGCGCCCGGCCAGCCCGCCCAATGTGCCCATTGCGTCATCGGATTTGCGGGGACTAATTTGCGTCGCCGCCGTTGCTGCAGGTAAACTCAATAATTGATGCTCTCATTCCCTCACAGAACCATGCTATTCGCGTCGGCCATCGCATTGCTCCTTTTGATTTCCACTCCCGGGTCGGCCACCGATAAGCCCGAGATTTTCCCGGTGAGCGACGTGCGGCCCGGCATGCACTGCACCGCGTTCACCATCTTTTCCGGGGATCAAATCGAGAAAATGGATGCGGACGTGGTCGGCGTCCTGTACAACGCCTTCGGGCCGAAAGTCGACATCGTCATCATTGAACTCAAGGGCGAGAAGCCCGAGCACACTGGCGTGGTTGCGGGTATGAGCGGCAGCCCGGTGTACATCGACGGCAAGCTGCTCGGCGCGCTCTCACTCAAGCTAGGCATTTTCAATAAAGAAGCGATCGCCGGCGTCACCCCGATCGGATACATGCTGGACGTCGAAAACCAGCTCGAAGCGCCCGCCAACCCTGCTTCGTCCGCCGCCCAGGCGTTGCTTTCCGCGGATTCCGCAGCGATGGGCAATGCTTCGGCACTCTCCGGCGATGATTTCAACAGCCCGGCTTCCGCGTCGTTCTCACGCGTGAACCTTCCTGCCGATATCAGCGACCGCTCCGGCCTCGGCCGCGGCAACTATCTGGTCCCCATCGAAACGCCGCTGATTTTTTCCGGTTTTTCGGCGCAGACCCTGGCGCAATTTGCCCCGCAGCTCTCTGCCCTGGGGCTCACCGCAATGGCAGGCGGCACCACCGAACCCTCGGCCGACGAATCGAAAATCGTCCCCGGCGACATGGTAGGCATGGACCTAATGCGCGGTGATCTCTCGCTGAGCGCGGGCTGCACCGTCACCATCATCCATGACGGTCACGTTTTCGCGTGCGGCCACCCGCTCTTCGGCTTTGGCAAAGTGTCGTTGCCGCTCTCGCGCGGCCACGTGGTGCTCACCCTGGCGTCATCCATGGCTTCCACGAAAGTCATGAACAGCGGTGGGGAGATCGGCACGCTTACCCAGGACCGCACCAGCGCGGTGATGGGCGTTCTGGGCCCGTCGCCGCAACTGATTCCGATGGACGTCGATCTGCACACGCCCAGTTCCCAGAAGGCGTACCACTTTGAAGTGATCGATAACGCTCAGCTCACTCCCTTGCTGGTGGCCGTCGCCACTTTCAACGGCGTTACCTCCAACGTCTCTTACACCGAAGGCTCCACGCTGCGGTTCACCGGCAAGATTGACTTGAAAGACCACACCTCGGTGCAGCTCGAAGATCTTTTCGCGCCCACCGATCTGCCGGTACCCAGCGGAATTTTTGTCGCCCTCAGCGTGCAGGCCGCGTTTACCCGCTTGTTTCAAAATCCCTTCGAGCCGCCGCACATCGAGGGCATCCACATCCACGTCACCTGCGTTCCCGAACGGCGCCGCGCCACCATCGACAGCGCCTGGAGCGAAGAAATTGAAGCCGCGCCGGGTGAAACCATTGGCATCAAGGTGCTTTTGCAGCCGTACCGGGGCTCGCCCTTTATCCAGGAAATTCCCATCACTATTCCGCCGCAGACCGGCCGCGGAAACGTTGGCCTGTTGATCAGCGATGCGGATACCCTCAACCGCGTCGAGCAGTCCTATCCCATGGCGCAGCCGCAAGTTACCGGGCTCGAAGAGTTGATCGGAATGCTCAATCGCGAGCGGCATAACGATCGCCTCTACGCGACGCTGCTGCAGCCAACTCCGACCCTGCTCATTGAAGACAAGGAAATGCCCAATGTGCCGCTTTCCGAACTGAATATTCTCGACCAGCGTCAGAGCGCCGGAGCCGGACGCCTGCTGGGACAATCAACCGCCGGGGAATGGAACGTCGACATGAACCAGGTCATCACCGGCCAGCACTATCTGACGATCACCGTGAAATAAGCACATTTGCCAAGGAGCTCTCACTCCATGAACCGCCGAACTGCTTGGGCCTGCCTGCTGGCTGCCACATTCTTGTTGGTCGCGCCGGCATGGGCGGAACATACGCGCTTCTGGCGCCAATCGGATTATTCCGATTTCCAGAAAGGCACTCCCGACGGCGTGGCCCTGCGCAGCGACGGCAAGCTCACCCCCGCGCCGCGTTTCGTGCCCTACGCCGATTCGAATCTCGCCTATCTCTACACGCTGCGGCTCGATTCCAAGGGCAGGCTGTACGGCGCCGGAGGTTCCGATGCCAAGGTGGTGCGATTTGTCGCCGCGGGGAAACCCATCACGGTATTTGAGTCCCCCGAGCTCGCCGCGCAAACCATCGCTTTCGACGCCCAGGATAATCTCTACGTAGGCACCTCGCCGGACGGCAAAGTTTATAAAGTCACCGTAGACGGCAAGCGCAGCGTCTTCTTCGATCCCAAGGCGAAATATATCTGGGCGATCGCCTTTGATTCGACCGGCACGCTTTTTGTGGCCACCGGCGATCGCGGCGAGGTCTTCACCGTCGCCCCCGACGGCGCCTGGAAGCCCTTTTACAAGAGCGACGAACGCCACGCCCGGTCCATCGCCTTTGACTCCAAGGACAATTTATTAATCGGCACCGATCCCACTGGCCAGATCATTCGCGTGAACACCGCCCGCAAGGCCAACGCCGCGCCGGTAGCCACCTCCGGTTTTATTTTGTACGAGACCGACAAGAAAGAGGTCACCTCCTTGTTGGTGGACCCCCAGGGCGTGGTCTACGCTTCCGCCATCGGTGACAAACCCCGGCTCCCTCCCGCCGCTCAGGCGCCCGCGCCGATTCCTCCGCCTCCGGTGAACCCTGGCGCTGCGAATGGAGCGAATGGGGCGCCGCAACCGGCGCCGCAGCCGCCCGGAACTCCCGCGGTGTTTTTCGCCACCCTGACCGGCGGAGCCTCGGTGGTTCGAATCAACGTCGACGGACCGCCCGAGGAAATCTGGAGTTCGCGCGACGACCTGATTTACTCCATGACTCTCTCGCCAGCCGGCAAGCTTTGGCTGGGAACCGGAAACAGTGGCACCCTGATCGAGATCGACAGCAACGACCAGTTCGCGAGGATCGCTAAAGCGCCCTCCGCCCAAATCACTGGGTTCGTCTCCGTGCCGGGCGGCGTGATTTATGCGGCCACCGCAAATCCCGGAAAAATCTTTTCCATCGGTCCGGGTTACGCCCCCAAGGGCAGTTTTGAATCCGATACTTTCGACGCGCACATTTTTTCCCATTGGGGACGGCTGACCTGGTTCGGAGAGCGAGCCGCCGCTCCGGGCAAAGTCGCCTTTTACGCTCGCTCTGGCAATACCGCACGTCCCGAAAATAGTTGGAGCGCTTGGACCGGACCTTACAAGAGCGCCGCCGGTGAGACGGTCACCTGCCCGCCCGCGCGATTCATTCAGTACAAAGTGGAATTCCTCGATACTGACGGAGGCCCTCCCGAAGTCTCCTGGGTGAGCCTCGCGTATCAGCCCATCAATGTGGCGCCGGTAATCGACGCGGTTCAGGTGCAGGATCCCAGCGTGCGCGTGCAGGGATACGGTGCAGGAGGAGTTCCCACGCCACCCCCGCCGCAAGTTCGTTTACCCCAAAAGCCCAGCGACGCGGCGAACAGCCAACCGGGCGGAGCCGATTCTGGAGTCAGGGTTCAGCGCCCTGAGCCTCCCGTGCAGGGACTCGCGGACAAAGGCTATCAGAGCGTAGTGTGGTCCGCGCATGACGACAACGATGACGACCTGATTTTCAGCGTCTACTATCGCGGCGAAGGCCAAAAGAACTGGCTCTTACTGAAAGATAAAATCGACCAGCACTTTTATACCTGGGATAGCAATACCACGCCGGATGGGCCGTACTACCTGAAAATAGTCGCCTCGGATTCGCCCTCCAATCCGCCGGGAACGGTGCTGACCGCTGAAAAGGTAAGCGATCGCTTCGAGGTGAATAACACCCAGCCGGAAATTCGTGACTTGCGTGCGGATACCAGCGGCCAGCCGCACGGAACCGCGCGCGTTCGCTTCAGCGCCCACTCGCCCCACAGCGAACTTTCTAAAGTGGAATACAACCTGGACGCAGGAACGTGGCTGCCCGTCTTCCCCACCGGCCTGCTAACCGACGCGCCGGAAGAGACCTACGATTTCCCCGTCGCCGATCTTTCCGCAGGCGAGCACACCATAGCCGTCCGCGCCAGCGACCGGTTCGATAACGTCACCGTATCGAAGATCACTTTCACCGTAACCGCTCCATAAAACGCAGCAAGTCGCAGCGCCGCGATTCGCGGCGCTAAAGCGGCTGGGCTATGAATATTCCGCGATTCGCTTTTTCGCGTCTGGCACTACGGGGAAGTTCGCTTCACGCTGGCATCGGTAATCAAACGGATATTTTTTTGCGGCCCGGCCTGTTACCCTGCCGCCAAGGCTAGAATCAGGACCAGCTCACTCCCGCTCAGCTCCCGCGACATAAAATAGACGGAGAATCGAACATCGGGCGGCAGCCCCGCAAACAGGCCAATTGAATCGCGACAACTGTAAGGATCAGAAATCGCATCATCCATAGAATGAGCAACATGCAAAATCTAAATCGCATTGAAAACGCGAAAATCGACCCCAAAATTCCAGCTGATTCAGTACGTGGAATCATGGCGCTTCCCTCAGACTTGCGCGAAAGAAAAGGGGACATCGCAGGCATTGACGCACGAAACGCAACCGGGATTCACCAGGAAAACCGCCCGAAAAACGGCTTCGCCCTCTTCTCGTCCGGTAAGCGACCAACCCGGCACCCGCACTCGGCCTATAGAATTCAGGTCCTGGCATTTGGGAACGAAATCTCAGTGGCTCCACCGGTGCCCCGGATTTTCCAGCTCCACACGATCGATGTGCGCCCCAAACCCGTGTCGCCCATCCCTTTCCGTTTTCTGCCGCACGTGTATGATTCTCCCCCGGCAATGCACCGGCCTGGGCTGTGTTCCGGTAACTTCGCCCGGAATCGTGAAGAACATCTGGATCGGATCGCCGGGACGCATCAACCGCACCGCCGTAAAAAAAATCCCAGTATCCGAGAGATTTTCGCAGCGTCCCTCGAACGTTTCCTCGGAACAATCCGAGCAGGCTACCCGGAACCGCGGTGACATAGCGCAAGGCTTGCGGGGAGCGACACGCTGGTCCTTCGAGCCCATGAGGCCCTCCTGGCACAATTGCATCGGGAGTATTAGCTTCCAGGAAGGGGTACAGAAATTATCGAACCGGGCCGGCCAGAAGTCCAATTAGAAAGCTCTTTTGTGTGTGCCCACTCCGCCTCAAGCGCAGCATGTCGGCCAACGCACGATTTGTTACCCTTGGTGCTTGATGAGACTTACTGGCTACAACGAAGGGCGGAGCAAGGCTATGGCACTCCTAGGTATTCATCCTGGCGAACATCTCGCCGAGGAATTGAACGCACTCAACATGAGCGCGGCCGCTTTGGCACGCCATCTGCACGTTTCCACCAATCGCATTACGCAGATTTTGAACGGAAGCCGCGACATCACTGCGGACACAGCCTTGCGCCTGGCCCATTTCTTCGGCACCAGCGCCGAATTCTGGATCAACTGGCAAACCTTACCCGACCTGCGCATCGCCCAACAGACGACTGGAAAAGCCATTCGAGCTCTTCCGACCCTCAAACGGACGACCGCCGTGCACGCATAGGGGTGTTTCGACTGCGGAGGATGCGGCGCCGGCGAGGAACTGCGCCGTTGCGATTGGCCTACGCCCGTCGGCGCTACGCGCCGGCTGCGCGCCAATCGGACGGCGGAAAATCGATCTTCCAGAAATTCGGCGCCGGTGGATCGAACGCTACTGGGACCTCAAAGCCCCCGGACATGGCTTTCCCCGTGCGCACCACCCGGCACGTGGCCCGTTCCCGGGTATTCGGATTCTCCAGCACGATTTGCGCGGACTCCGGCAGCAGTTGCGGCGCCACCAGCAGCGCGCCATTGGGGTTCACGCTCACCGTGGTCACCGTGAATGTATTTGGCTTTCCGCCTACTTCCACGTGGGCCTTCATCGAGAAACGCAGCATCACCCGTTGGGCGCGCTTTTTGCCGTCATCCTGCACGAATGGCCGATTGTTTGCCTCTACCACTGCATATTTTTCGTTCATGCACTTGGACCCCAGTTATTCATTTCCGGCCGGACCAGTTCCACTCCCAGTTCCCAGCCATCTCGTCCGTGACTGCCTTTCCAAATCACCTGGCCTTCCAGGCTGCGTTGCGTCTTCAAATTCACCAGCCGCAGGCGCTGGCCAAAAATCAAATCCTGGGATGAGACCACCAGGCAACCGTAAACGTTCACCTCACGCGTGCGCGCCGGAACGGAAATATTGGAACCGTGCTCATCGATCCATTCCAGCTGCACCTCAACGAATTTGTACATTCGAGCGGTGCGACGCTTCGGTCTTACGTTTGTTTCCGAGAAATGTGCATCCATGTGAGACATTTTCGACCTTTGCTGGTTAATTTAAGCAAATTCGAACTGCAGGATTAAGGAGAAGGGGGCCTGAACGTGAACGATTCCTGGATGATCACAAGAAAATGTTAGCGAGTAGAAAAGTACGCGTCAATGGTACGGCGACTAGAAGGTCAACACTTCCAAGAGACCGGGAATACACCGCGAACCAAGCCGATGGAGCGACGATTCGTAGATATTTCTCATGAGCCGCTGGCGGCCTGATCCAGGTACCACACCACGCGTCCCGATGCGGGACGTATCCGTGCCGCCGGGTATTGGCTGGCGGCCGATGCGGGCTCGTTGCGAATCGCCTGCACGATTTCGCGCTTCGCTTCTCCCGCCACTAGAAAAAATGCCGCCCTCGCTTGGTTCAGTACCGGCAACGTGAGCGTCAGTCTTTGATGCGGTTTTGCCGGCACCACCGGAGCCACCACCCACCGTTCCCGCTCCTGCAGCGCGGGTGAGTCTGGGAATAATGAAGCGGTGTGCCCTTCCTGCCCGATTCCCAGCAGCAGCAGGTCCAGCTCCGGAGCCTGCGATCCGAAAAATGCTCGCATGGTCTGCTCGTAGCCCCGCGCGCCATCGTTCGGTTGCGCGTAATCTGTGCGCATCGGAAATACCTGCTCGCGCGGAATCGCCACGTGGTCCAGAAGAGTCTCTCGCGCCATGCGGTAATTGCTGGCCGGATCGTCCGCCGGAACGAAGCGTTCGTCCCCGAAAAAAACAAAAGTGCGATCCCAGGGCATGCGATCGCGATAATTGCTGGACCACAATGCGTAGAGCGTTGCCGGTGTGCTGCCGCCCGCGAGCGCAACAGAAAAGTGTCCGCGCTCGGCTACCGCTTGCGCCGCCAGCGCTAGCGAGTCTTCCGCCACGGTGCGAAACAATTGTTCCGGCGTAGGTGAAATGCGCGCGTCCTGGATCACAAGGGGGTCCAGTTGCAATCGACGTCGGTGAGCAAACGATCAGCTTCCGGCGGCCCATCGCTTCCCGCGGCATATAGCACCACCTTGGGGCGGCGCTCGAGCAGCGGCGTGTACAACCTCCAGGACGCCTCCACCTCATCGTCGCGAACGAACAGCGTGGCGTCGCCTTTCATCACATCGAGCAGCAGCGTCTCGTACGCTTCCGGCGACGGCGCGAACGCTTCGGAATATCGGAAGTGCAGGCGCCGGTTATCGAGCCGGATCTCATCGCCGGGTTCTTTGATCTGGAAATTCAAATCGAAGCCTTCATCCGGCTGAATCGTGATCACCAGGCTGTTCGAGTAATGCGGCGAGGAATCGAATATCTGGAACATCGAAACCGGCGGGCGCCGGAACGTAACTACGATCTGGCTGCACCGTTTGGCAAGCCGCTTTCCGGTGCGCATCAGAAACGGCACCCCATGCCAGCGCCAGTTATTGATCTCCAGCCGCACCGCGACGTAAGTTTCCACCACCGAGTGGGGAGCCACGTCCTGTTCCTGGCGATAGCCAGGCACGCCCGCGCCATCAATTTTTCCGCGCCCGTACTGCCCAAACACTACATCCTCGGCGCGGATAGGCATGATCGAATTCAACACTTTCGATTTTTCCTGGCGCAGCGCGTTGGCATCGATGCCCGATGGCACTTCCATCGCGGCAATGGTCAGCAGTTGGGTCAGGTGATTCTGGATCATGTCCCGCAGCGCGCCGGCGGATTCGTAGTATTTCCCGCGATGCTCCACGCCCAGCGTTTCGGCCACGGTGATTTCTACGCTTTGTACCCGGTCGCGGTTCCACAGCGGCTCGAAAAGAGAATTGGCAAACCGGAACACCAATAGATTGCGCACCGTTTCTTTTCCCAGGTAATGGTCGATGCGGTAGACCTGCGTCTCATCGAACCACCGGTGCACCAATTGGTTCAGGTTTTCGGCGGATTGCAGGTCCCTCCCGAACGGCTTTTCGATCACCAGCCGCGTCCAACCCGCGCTCTTATTCAGGCCGGCTTCGCCCAGCGCGCTGATCACCGGCGGAAACGCGGTAGGCGGCAGCGCCAGGTAAAAAATCCGGTTGCCCGGCAGCCCAATATCCTTCTCCACCTGGGCGATTCGTTCCGCTAGCTGCTTGTATTCTTCCGCGCCGCCGGTGGGCAACGCCTGGTAAAACACGCGCTTCTCGATGCCCCTGGATATTTCTTGCGCCGGAATCTTCGCCGCTATCAACTGCTCCACGCAGTGCTTGCGGAAACTCTCGTCGTCGAAGTTCGTTTCCACCCCGGCGCCGAACAGAACCGTTTTTTTGTTCAGCAGTTGGCGCACGAACAGCTTGTGTATCGCCGGGAGCAGCTTTCGCCCCATTAAGTCGCCGGTGGCGCCCAGCACCACGAATACGTGCGGCTCGTTGGCCGCCATTCCCGGCGGCGCAGGCACTGGAGTCGATTGCGGCAGTACTTCAATTGGTCCAGCAGGACTCAACGAAAACTCCTCCCCGCTAACTAAGAGCGGGCGCAACGCCCAGGGGTGCCAGATCGTCTTGCAGTTGTTTCGTGCTGATAAACGCGATCGTGGATAGGCCCAGTTCCTTGGCGCACTCCAGATTCAGCGGACGATCGTCGATCATCACGCATTCCGCCGGGGCCCGTTGCGTGATGCTCAGCGCCAGTTTGTAAATTGCGGCATCGGGCTTGCGAACGCCCAGGTAGCAGGAACTGAAAAACGCGCTGAAGTACTTCCGCAGTTCGTATTGGCGGATGCGGTATTCGTTCAATTCCAGCGATTCGTTGTTCACCGTGGCGATCAGGTACCGGCCGCTGGCAGCCAGACGCCCCAACAGGCCGATGGTCTCGCCCAAAGTTTGGGATTCGCCGAACATGAACGCCTGGAAATCCGCCGGAGAAAAAGCTCGGGGACGGTAGAACACGGTGCGCTGCAAATATTCCTGCAGTGTGGCCTTCCCTGTTTCGAACGCGTTCACCACCAACTCGTGCCGGTCCTCAAACTCGTCCCAATCCAAAGCGAATTGCTGGGTGGCCTTGCGGCGCGATCCGCGATCCCAACCGTTGGTGAGCAGCACTCCACCGACGTCCCAAAATAGGGCGGTCACATTACCCACGCGCCACCTCGAGCAACCGCCCGGTGTCCAGGTGATTGGCGACGGCCGCGCGGCAAGCGGTTCTCCGATTCGGCCCGCTCGCCGCGCCGGCGCTCACGCCTTCGCTCCAATTTTCTGCCGCTTGGAGTCGATCGCACTCATGAGGTCAGTGAACGACTTTGCGAACGACGCCACGCCTTCCACTTGCAGCTTGGCGGTCACGTCTTTGAGCCGAACTCCCGTTTTCTCGAGGTTCGCCAGATCGGTCTTGGCCTGTTCCACGCCCTGCGCCACGGTTGGGCCGGGAATCTTGCCGTGGTCGCGGAACGCGTCCACCGTGGCCGGCGGCATGGTATTGACGGTATCGGGCCCGATCAATTCCTCGACGTACAACACGTCGCGATACGCGGGATTCTTGGTGCTGGTGCTGGCCCACAATACTCGCTGCACCCGCGCGCCTTTCTGGCGCAGCGCCGCGAACGCATCGCCGTAGAACAGTTCCTGGAACCGTTTGTAGACCACCCGGCAATTCGCGATCGCCGCTTTGCCGCGCAACGCCAGCGCTTCCGGCGTTCCGATTTTGTCCAGCTCCGGATCGATCATGGTATCCAGCCGGCTCACGAAAAACGACGCCACCGATCCGATCTTCTCCGGGTGCTCCGCCGCCGTCAGCCCGCGAATATACGCTTGCGCCACATCTTCGTAGTGCTGCTGCGAAAACATCAGCGTGATGTTGATGTTGATTCCCAGGCTCAGCAGGTGCTCGATCGCCGGCAGTCCCGCCGGAGTGGCCGGCACCTTGATCATCACGTTGGGACGATCCACTTCCTTCCACAGCCGCTTGGCTTCGGCAATCGTTCCCTGCGTATCGTTGGCCAGCGTGGGCGAAACTTCCAGGCTCACAAACCCGTCCGCGCCCTTGGTGCGGTCGTACACCACGCGCAAGATATCTGCGGCCGCGCGGATGTCTTCCACCGCCACCGCTTCGAAAAGTTCGCCGGCCGGTTTGGCGGGATCCTTCGCCAGCAAGCTGGCCAATTGGCCGTCGTAGTCCGTGCTGGACGAAATCGCCTTCTCGAAAATCGTCGGGTTGCTGGTCATGCCGCTCAAGCCGTCTTGTTCGACCATCTTGTTCAGCCCGCCGTTCTTCAGCAGGTCGCGGCGAATGTAGTCCAGCCACACCGCTTGGCCCTGCTTCTCCAGCGCAATCAGCGGATTCCCTGAAGCGCCCGGACCCCCGCCAGAATTCTGTTCGGTCACAGTTTGCGATCCCATTTTTCTCTCCTTGCGCGCAACGGCGTCAGCCACCGCTGGCGACCATCTTCGCACAGTCGCTTGATCGATATGATTACAACCATATTATCGCCGTTCCGGGCGCAGCCGAGAAGCACAATCCGAACCGGCCCGCCGCGTCCGCTGCGAGTCGCGGCGAAGCTTCTTTGATGCGTGGAATATCGAAAGGCTACGCCGAAAAGATAACCCGAAGGGCAAGGCATTGCGCTCGTCGATAGACGCTCTCCGAATGGTGCTTGCGGCATCCTATATTCCGTGGCGTCGGGCGGCGCCTGTTGATCCGCCAGTTGCGCTACGATATAAGTAACAGCGTTAACTGACCGGCTTGTTGCGCCTGGGCTTGGCTTCGCGGGCTGCTTGTGAGAATGGTCGTTGGCTACTTTGTTTCGGTCACAGCGGCGGTCCCGATAACCGTCGCTCCGGTATCGGCGAGGCAGCAGGCATTCCTCACCGCCATCAAGGCGTAGCCATCGTTCTGGCCGGCTCACAAGAACTTGGTCGTTGCGTATGCCGCGGAAGGCAAATGGTCGGAGTTCGATCAGGAACGCGCGCTACTACGGGACGCCCGGGCCAAGGGCGAGCCTGGTCTTAGCCCTAAAGATGTGGACGTGATCGAGGTGCTTAGCCTCGGGTCCGAGCGATACGTGGTGCGGAGCTATGCTGAACTCAATGGCCGGTACAAAACTCGCTACAACTTCACCCACTTTGGACCCGACGGCAAGGTGGACTCCTGGATCGGGTGCGCATCGGACGAGGTGGATCAGGTCTTCTTCGCCGAGAAACATCCCAAAGAGGCAGCGGCTGGACAGCGCAGCTTCTCGCTGGATTTCTACATCGCCGCGAAACCAACCGCGGATGGAAAGGGATACACGCTCACCCACGGCACCATCAAGTTCTATCCCGACGGAGAGCCCACGTATGAAACCGTGCGATCGGACGTTTTGAAGGTGCTCCAGCACCAACTCACCCCCATGAGTACAACATCTGCGACAAAACCTAACGCCCCTGACGCGGCTCCGCCGGCACCGAAGTAACCTCTTTTGATGAAAACAGCACACCGCATCGGCGCGATTCTGGCGTTGCAGATTGTTCCTGCTGTTTGATATTGTGCGCACACTGTGACCAGCTTTGAAGGCCGCAAGATCGATCGGCGGAGTTTTCTTTTTGGTAGCTTCGCAGTTACCATGGGCGCCAAGGCCGGCGCAACCGGAACACCTCGTCTTGAAACATTCACTCAGTGGTTAAACGCGTCCCGTCAGCAGCGCGAACTTGCGTTGCAGCCATGCCTCGATCGCATTCACGCGATGGATCCCTCCATTCACGCCTGGGTCCAAGTGATGCCGGAGAAACCGACTGGCAACGGCAAGTTGGCGGAAATCCCGTTCGGCGCAAAAGACATTATCGAGACGCGGGGCTTGGCTACTGAATACGGCTCGTCAATATACAAGGGACGAATTGGCACGGAAGATGCCGCCATCATTCGCGAGATGCGCCAACGCGGTGCGATATTGCTGGGAAAGACGGAAACTACCCCCTTCGCATATCGCACACCAGGCCCGACCCGCAACCCCAGGGATTTGGAACACACGCCAGGCGGAAGCTCCAGCGGATCGGCAGCCGCAGTTGCAGCGGGGATGGTTCCGTTCACTATCGGAGAACAGACACAGGGGTCGGTTCTGCGGCCGGCCTCCTATTGCGGCGTTACCGGATTCAAGGCCAGCTACGGTTTGCTGTCAATGGATGGCGCGCTGCCTTTGGCGAAAAGCCTCGACACGCTCGGTTTCTTCACACACACACCAGCCGATATGCTCCTGCTCTGGGAATCAATGGGACATCCTACCGGCCGGGCGGAGGATTTTGTCCTCGGCGCCCCTGAACCCATGCCTGAAGTAGAGCCTGCCATGCAGACAGCGTTTAGGAATGCGCTCTCCGCGTTGCGAGCTGCTGGCGCATCGATCCAATCCGTTGATATTGCCGGAATGCTCGCAAGACTCGCCGATGAGAGCAAAACGGTGATGTTCTACGAAGGTGCCCGGTTCCACCAGCAGCGTTTTAAGGAGTATGGAACCCGGCTCACAGATCTCGCAGACCTGGTTCGGGAGGGCCTTCAAATCCCTGAAGAGCGCTATGACGACGCCAGGCGGTACATCGCGGAGTGCAGGGACCGAGTGGCCGAGATGTACAAGGCCACACCGGTTATCTTGGTGCCGGCCGCGACAAGGGCGGCGCCGCTAGGATTGTCGTCGACTGGAGATCCGAGAATGAATTCTCCGTGGACTGCGCTGGGAACACCCGCAATCTCGATCCCCCTGCCCGTTCCGAGCGGCTTGCCGCTGGGGCTACAACTCACCGCAGACCACGGCCAGGATGCCAGAGTGCTTCAGACCGCCGTCCGGCTGCACAAAATCCTTGTCAGCGCAGGTTGAGAGGGCGACCCTGGGAACTCGAAAGCTGGCCCGGCACTCACCCTTCCGCTATTCGATATCCAGGGTGACCGATACCGGCAGACCCTGGTAGCTCACGCATACGTGCAGCGATTCACCGGCGGCCAGCGCGCGGCATTGCGCTCCGCTCCCGGTGACTACCACCGGCGCCGACAACTCGCAGCGCCCTCCCACGCCTCCCAGTTTTGATTTGAAGTTCGCGGCGATCCTGTTGCAGATGTCCGCCACAGCCGTGGGCGCGTCCAGCAGCTGCTTGGACCGGTCCCGCGCGAAAAGATTTCTCGCGATTCGCTCGGCGGTTGCGCCCGAAACTTTCATCATCAGCACCGCCGTCGCGACAGGTTCCACACATTCTCGATGATCATCGACCGGGTGACGTCTTTCCCCGCG
>Ga0302324_100001808_pt1 | contig 50969 bp, 64 predicted proteins | sample Palsa_T0_1_FD_201949 | JGI IMG/M metagenome (GOLD analysis project Ga0302324, IMG submission 201949) | Peat permafrost microbial communities from Stordalen Mire near Abisko, Sweden - Palsa_T0_1 | ecosystem: Environmental > Terrestrial > Soil > Palsa > Peat permafrost | place: Sweden: Abisko...
ACAGGTCACGCTGCAGGAGGAAGTGGAGTACCTGCAGCGCTACATCGACATTCAGAAGATCCGTTTCGGCGACCGCCTGCGAGTGAGCATCGACATTCCCGATGAGCTGCTGGCAATGCAGGTCCCGAGCCTGCTGTTGCAGCCGCTTGTTGAGAACGCCATCAAGCACGGAGTATCCAAGCGCCGATCGGGCGGCGAGGTTCGAGTCGCCGGGATGAGCCGCGATGGTGCGCTTCGCTTGACCGTCTACAATGACGGCCCATGGGAACAGGAGGATATGGCGCTCGCTCCCCACCGCGTCGGACTCGGCAATCTGCGCACGCGTCTTAAGATCCTCCATGGCGACCGATCTAATCTTTTGCTGCAGCCAGCTGAAGAGGGCGGCGTCGAGGTCATCGTGACAATGCCGCTACAGGAGGCATGAACGTGTCGCCTGCCAAACCGCTCGGCTCGATTCGAGCCCTTGTGGTTGATGACGAAGCCCCGGCGCGCCGCTACCTGACCCTTCTGTTGCGCCGAGACCCCGATGTCGGATCGGTGATCGAATGCGAATCCGGGTTGGAGGCGATTGAGGAGATCAGGCGGTCCCGACCGGACCTCGTGTTCTTGGACGTGCAAATGCCAGAATGCGACGGCTTCGACGTGCTCGAACTGTTGGGCGCGGATTTGCCCGATACCGTCATCTTTGTGACGGCCTACGCCGCCTATGCTCTGCGTGCTTTCGAAGCGGGCGCGCTCGACTACATTCTGAAGCCTTTAGACGACGCGCGTTTTAGCCGCGCGCTCGAGCGCGCCAAGGGTAGGCTCGCTCGCGGAAATCCGTACCATGCCCACTCGGTCAGTCGGATTGCAGTGAAGAGTCGCGGCCAGACACTATTCTTAAAGGCCTCGGAAATCGATTGGATCGAAGCCGCGAGATACTATGCGTGCCTGCACTTGGGTGACGATACGCACATCGTGCGGAGGACGATCCAGGAACTCGAGCAGGACCTGGACCCTCGCACATTCTTCCGCATCCACCGCTCGATCATTGTTAACCTCGAACGGGTGCGGGGGCTCGAGCTGCAGGAAAGCGGCGAGTACGAGGTCGTGCTGGACTCCAGGATCCGTCTCAAACTGAGCCGCCGCTTAAGCAAGCGTTTCCAGGATCGCCTGGCCGAGCTGTCAAGCGGTTGAGCGAGTTACTGAAATCGGCACCCGCGTTCGCGAGTGCCAGCAACTGCATGCCGCCAATCGCGTGGTGTCGGGCGCACGCGCGATCGACAGGACTGGCGGAGCCTTCGAGTCAAGCTAGAATACTCCTCGCAATGCGCCGAAAGCCGGCGCTGCCCATGGAGGTTTTCGTGCGCTTGATGCTACCTTTCGGGCTCGCCGCGATATTTATTCTCGCTGGAGTGATGCTCGATGCTAACTACCAGCACTCGACGTCCGAGCCCATCTATACACAGGCGACAGTCGTCGACTTCGATCGCCCGCACCGTAAGCAGGTCTATCCGATATTTGAGTTCAAGGATGCTGACGGCCGCTCACACCGCGTCGTCAATAGGGCCCAGCAGGCAATTGTGCGCTTGACAATCGGTGATGTCGTTCCGATTGCCTACTCGCGATCAGATCCAGAGCGAGCGAGGATCGACACATTTTGGTTCAATCATCGCTGGATGACGGGCGCATGCATTGTCGCACTCACGCTTGTACTGGGTGCGCTGATGCGGCGTCAATCGACTTCTACCTGATTGCACGGCGCGCCGCTTGGCGAGCCATCCTCACCCCCCGAGCGATATACTGCTCCCTCATGACCATCCGAGAATCCATCCATCGCCGCGTCAGGTTCGTTTGGATCTTTTTTATGGCATTTCTCCTGACCGCAATGATCGGCGAGGTGACGTTCTCGGTTCTTGTCATGAGGCTCGATTCGAAGATAGCCGTCTGGATCGTCGTTTCGATCGGACTGGCTCTGGTCCTTTGGCTTCTTTATCGGATCAAGTGTCCCCGATGCCAATTGCCTGTCGGCCTCGCGGGCGCCATGGGTACAGTCAGCAACTGCCCGAATTGTGAGGTCAGTTTCGCAGAATCTGCTCTAGCGCCCTTGGGCACGATGACATCCGCTCCAGTGCCGCCGCTGACCATTCGAAAATATTTGCAGCGCCGAAGCGGGAAATGGCAGACCGCGCTCCTAGTCTGCCTCTTCGTCGGCATCATCGGCTTCGCCACGCTATACGACCAACCGCTTTGGATGGTGATGATCCTGGGAGGTCTTTCAGGGGTCGCGGGGATTCTGGCGGCGATGATTATCTCCGCGCTTACACCCTGTCCGCGCTGCTCGACCAAGCTGGGCCGCGCGGGAGCCTTCGCATTGTGGAAAAAGCCGACCAACAAGTGCTCGGCGTGCGGCGTACATTTCGATGAGCCGACGACAGACCAAGGACGCTAGACGCGTCCTCCGTCAACATACACTCTTCCTTCCCAGGTCCGGCGGTTTGGTGTTACGCCTTTTCGCTTTCTTCCGTAGCCGCGGGTCGTTCGACGACCCCCATCGGGTGCTCGTCCAGATCGCCGATCTCCGTCGTTTGCTCGAGTTCGGCCGGTCTTGCAACGGGATTGAAGCCGCCCGACTGCCTGCGCCACAGATCGGCGTAGAGGCCGCCCTGCCGCAGAAGCTCGTCGTGTGATCCGTCGACGACAATCGATCCTCGATCCAACACGATGAGGCGATCCATGTCCATGACCGTGCTCAGCCGATGTGCGATGGCAATCACCGTCTTGCCGGCCATCGCTTCGCGCATGGCGGCTTGAATGATGTGCTCGCTGTGACTGTCGAGCGCACTGGTTGCTTCATCCAGGAGCAGAATCGGCGCATCCTTGAGAATCGCCCGCGCGATCGCGATGCGCTGCCGCTGCCCACCGGAAAGCTTGATGCCGCGCTCGCCGACCAAGGTGTTGTAGCCTTGGTCGAGCTCAACGATAAACTCATGCGCATGCGCCCGCCGCGCCGCCAACTCGACTTCATCGTCAGTCGCGCCCGGTCTGCCGTAACGGATGTTCTCGCGAAGACCCCGATGAAACAGATTCGTGTCTTGTGGTATGAGTGCTATGGATCGTCGGAGGCTCTCCTGCGTGACCTCACGGATGTCCTGATCGTCGATGCGAATGGCGCCTTGGTCGACATCGTGCATGCGCAGCAACAGGCCCATGAGAGTGGTTTTACCGGCGCCGCTCGGTCCAACCAGCCCGACGCGCTGGCCCGTAGGGATGGTTAGCTCAAAGGCTTTGACGACATTGCGAGCAGGCTTCGCTTTGTCCTTGGAGGGGGCATCGTACGCGAAAGCGACCCGCTCGAAACGAATCGTGCCGCGCGTCACTGTCAGCTCTGGTGCGCCAGGCCGGTCCACAATCGTCGCTGGCACAATGAGCGTCTCGATGCTCTCCCGGGCTGAGCCTAGCTGATCATAGAACTCTGGAATTCGCTGTCCGATGTTGTAGGCCGTCTGCAGAAGGGAACTCGTGAGTGCTGTGATCATGACAAAGTCGCCGGCGCCGATCAGGCGGTGCACCCAGGCGTAGAGGGCACCACCGACGAAGACTACCCACATCGCGATATCCATGACGTATTGGACGGAGCGTAGCCGAACGACGGCACGATAGGATGCGCGGCGGCGATCGCGCTCTTCACCTGTGTAGCGCTTGAGCTCCTCGTCTTCGAGCGCTTGGTTGGCGAAGAAAAAGACGTTGCGAATATTGGTCAGGACATCGACCACGCGGCCGGTGACAGCCGCCCTGGCCTCATTATTTGCGATGGCGCGCCGGGTGCATTCGCGACCGACGAACAGGCTGACTGTGAAGTACACGGCTATTGCAGCAAATGCTGCCGCGGAGAACAAGGGACTTGCGATATAGAAGTACGCCGCGACAAAGACGAAGAAGAACGCCCCGGGGATGAAGTCGAACACCGTCATGTCAAAGAGCGCGAGCACTTGGTCGGGTAAGAGCACAGTCCGATGCGCGATCTTTCCGGAAAGCGTGTTCTCGAAATAGGCGCTCGAGAGGCGTTGCGCGTACGCGAAGACTTCCTCCTTAATTCGAACCAACATGGGAGAGCGAGTGTGGTAAGAGCTGAACCACATGCCGCCGTCCATCACAAAGCGGGCGACGACCAAGCCGACGAACAGCAAAAAAGGACCCTGGAGCGTGCTCGCTTCGGCCGCAGGATCGCGCATGCCTAAGACGGTGTCCGTCAGACGTTTCGTGGCATAGGCAATCGAGGCGAACACTGCGCGGCCGAGGACTGAGAAGACAAGGAGCCCCACGCAGCCCCAAAGGAACTGCCGGAAAAAGTGCAGCGCGAACGGCAATAGTCGATTGGGCAAGGACGAGGCATTCATACTACAACTCGACAGTAGTGTAGCACCCACAGTTCCCAGGTACCCCCCCCCCGGTGAGCTCAACGGGTCGTTGCAACATCATCTACTCTAATCCCAAATAGACATCACGGCTTTCGCGCAAAGGAACAACCATCCCAAAATCCAAGGGGGAATTAATCATGGAACTCAAATGGCCCGACCTGATGCCAGTGTGGTGGGGTTTCTTCTGGCGCAGCATGGTTTACATGTTTGGAGTGGGAGTTATTCTCTTCAGTCTGGCGGCGCTGTTTGGAGTACAAAACGGCGCAGGCGCGCGAACCGTCCTGACCGTCGGGACCTATGTTGGATGGTTACCGGTCTCCATGTTGGCCATCAAGAATGCGCTTGAAGACCGTCCGCCGAAATTCGCTGAGATCGCGAAACCGCCGGCGGCTTAAAGCCCAACACGACCCAAAGGTCGCCGCTAAACATGCGATTCGTTTTTACCGATCTACACCCGCCGTCACAACAACCAGTACCCCTGCCGCCCTGGCTATCGCTGATCCATTTCCGGCCGCGCCACCGCCTGCACAAAGGCCGCCAGTTCATCTTGATCCAACCTGCCGTCATGATTCCTGTCCGCCCGCGCGAACTGCATTTCCAGGAAGCGAAACACCTGATCCTTGGAGACGGTTTCAGTTGCCGCAATCGATCGCATGTAGTCTTGAATTGCCATGAAAACCTCCGGCCACTTAAAGGGCCAATCAATCGTGGGCAAACCACGCCATCGCGGTTTCATGGACGCCCATTATAACACCTCGGCAAGACCATCCGCTGAAATTCACTGCGGTCGTAGTCAATCACATGTAGCCGTCATCTGACGGTCACCTCGTGGGCGCTGTCTCGATTACACGGTGCGTCATCGTTGTTGAGTCCTCCTCGTTCGATTCACGCGCCAATAGCAATAAATTCCGTGCGACGTCGCTATTTTTTGTCCGCTGCGCGCCAGCGTACAGACGGAAGCAGGCGATCCGTCTAGCCTCGTCGCACGGCATGATCAATCGCCGCCTGTTACAGCACCCGGGGCGCCGACCGCACCCACACTCGACTCTTGAGGAGAATATTTTGAAATCAACCCACCTCGTTTCATTAACCTGCGCCGCATTACTCTTCGGATGCGGGGCCGCCTACTCTGCCGATGAAGGCCGGAACGATGCGCAACGCGATACCACGACGCATCGGGATTTCGACACCGTCGATACTCACAAACATGGATATCTCACCTCAAATGACGTCAAGAGCGACGATTATGTCAGCAGGAATTTCGCCAAATGCAACGTGAAGCACAATGGCCACATGAGCCGCGAGGAATACGCTAACTGCCACGAGTAATCCCAGCACGATCGGTTCCTAACTAGGCGCGGCCTTGCGATCCTTGATTGATGACGGTCTCCATGGATAAAGTCATCTCATCGTCAATATTGGACGATGGCCGCGCCGTTTGCACCGAGGACCCATGCGCTGACATTTCCCGCGGTGTCGGGCGCGCAGTATCCCGTTGACAAGCGCACCGCTTGCCAAATACAGTGTTACCGCGTAAAGCGGATACGTCGACAGAGGCGATGAGCGCCAAAGAAGCACAGCAGACGCCGCACACAGCATCGAGATTAGGGCATAGCTCCCGTTCTGCGGTTCATGCTCCTAGTTCTCCGTCTTCCGAACACCCTTCAGAAGGTAGTACCCACCAACAATCACTAGGAGAACCGCAAACACCAGCGCTCCAGTTTGCCCTGCAGCGTATGCCCCCGAGCCTTGTGGGCCGCCGCGCAAAAACGCGCTCACCAGCATAAGACCGCCCCAAACCACCCCAATCGCGCCAAATATCCGATTTCTCATGGAACCACTCCTTAGTTTCCGCACCCGATCCCTCAATTAATTCACCGGCCGGTTCCAATTACCGTGATGCGCATCGCACTCGAGGCGACGCTCGGCTTGCCCGCCAGACCTTTCGACGGGCTCTACGAAAAGATGCTGTCAACTAAGGAAGTGGGTCTGTCGCATCGGCCGTTTCCGCGCGACATTCAGCCGCGCCTCCCGTGGGGTCTTTCCTCGCGTCGTCACCTCACCGCCTTAACATAGCGCCGACGTCGTATTGGGTGAAGGCTGTCCGGGAAGCATCAAGGCATTGGCGATGAGCGAAAACTTCGCGGAACCGTCCAGACTGCCGGTAATCAGATTACGCGGAATACCGTCGATTCAATCCCGTGTAATGTTTGCTGCGCCAGCTCAGTTTGCGGGGGCACGAGGATCTGCATCGCCCGTGTAGGGTGGAATGACGTCGGGTTGCTCTAAGAGGAAACTTCGGATGACTTTGGTCATCAATTGAGGCTGTTCGAACTGCAGGTAATGTCCCGCCTTAGGGAAGGAGTAGATCCTCAGGTTGGCAAATGTCTGCCGGTAATCGAGTGTCACTCTCCAAGGAACGTAGTTGCATTCGCCCACTAACACAATGGCCGGCGTCTTGTTGGCTTTCAGTGCGGTATGCGGGTCCCCTTGAGGGTTCATCGTTAGGTCTATCAGTCGTTGCAATACGTACGGATTTAGACCGGGATTATCGGGTTGATCTTTGACGCCGGCGATCACGGCCGGTAGCTTTGCGGCATCTCCCTTGCAAATCACCGTGCTTCCGGCACTCGCCTCCATCGGACCCATCATTTCCTCTGCTTCCCGTTGCGGTACCGCCTGTTCCCCGGCTTCGAGATTCCGATCAAGGAGATACAGTCCCGCGATCAAGCGAAGGGGAGGGAAACTTTGAGTCTGCGTTCCGGCATCCGTGCGGTTGTACTCGTAGGGGTAAGAATCTCGAATGTTCCAAATCGATCCTGGAGAATGAAACACCACTTTACTGACATGGGCGGGATACTTGGCCATATAACTCGCTGCCAGGGTTGATCCCCAGGAGTGGCCAATCAGAATCATTCGCTCGGCGTGCAGTTGAAGTCGGATCGCTTCTAAATCCTCGACTGCGCGCCCGATTGTGTAGTCCCTTACATGACGCAAACGCGTCGACGCGCCGCTGCCGGTTTGATCGTATAGATAGACTCGAAAGCCATCGGCGGCGTAGACGCTGTAAATGTCGCTATCGAAGGGTCCAAATCGAAGTCCCGGGCCCCCGTGAAGAAATACGATCGGATCCGGCTTCACTTCCGTACCTGAAGGTGGAAGAAATTCCTGGTAGGAGATTGTTGTACCGTTGGGTAAGTGCCAGTATTTTCCGTTTTCCGCAGCTACGACGTCTGTGTATCGAAGAGGCAGAGGCCGTAGAATGAGAAAATACAGCGCGATGATAAAAACCACGGTCAAACCGCCGGAGGTCATCACAGCGAGGCGCGCAGGCTTATCAGTCCGCCAAAGCGCGGCGCTGAGCCGCATTCCGAGCCACGCGATGACGCCAAATGCCACTATGGCAGTCAGGGTCAGAAGCGAAGTTCGCGCGATGTGAACGGACAAATAATAGGGCGCCAGAATTCCTGCGGCCAAAGCAACTAAGGCCGCCACCAATCCAACAATGACCGCAACGGTGCGAAGCAAGATGCTGCGCGACGGTTTGGCCGATGACGGCATCATGACGTTTTCCTCAGAACGGGGACGGCTATTAGCCTGTTAGATCGCAAGAGGCACTCTGGGTCGCACTGCTTTATCCTTTCAATCATAGCGGTCGATTACTAGTACATAACCGAAAACCGCCTAGGTCCCGCCACGAACCACGGCTGATAGGAATCAAGCCTGCCCGAAAGCAGCCTGTCGCGATCGTCTCGTCAGGGTCGTGATGACCCATTGACGGACATCGGCTAAGTTGCCACTGTTAAGTCCGGGAGAGTGACCGGTTCCGAGTAGGCAATCGGTGTCTGTTCGGCAAGGAGCAGTCGGTGGCAGACAGGAACTAGTCGCTACATAGCAGTCATTCGATTTGCATGAATCCAGATCTGCCGCCGATGCTATTGCTATACGCGAAGCCCCCTAATGCTGCCCATCATAGAACGCCACTCTGACGCACTTTGGAGCTCGGCGTGGACAGCGATATTCCACCGCTCAGCGAGCGCTAAACAACCCAACTCACCGGATAATTGACGATCGGAACAAACGTGGCGCCCACCGCCTCCGCGGCCTTGCGGGCGTCCACGATCATTTCCTTCAAGCGACTCATCTGTTGCGCGTGTTCGTCCGTATCCCAAATGCTGATGTGAACGATGGAGCCTGTCGGTGACGCTGCGGCGAAGTATTCTACCAAGCCCGGGAGCTGGCGAATCGCCGGGATTAGATACTTGCCGGTCTCATGCGTCATACGCTCGACCTCCTCGAAACGTGCGGGATCAAAGGTTGCTCGCGACACGCGAATCACAGCGGTTGATGCAAGTGTCGTTGTAGTCATCGAATGGTACTCCTCCACGCTGCCGTTGGCCCGTGGTGCGCGCTCGCCTATTGCGCGTTGATCAAGCCAGGAAGCTCACATCATACCCAAAATACATTGCGGAAACCCTTTCCATTTCCGCGTAGCCCTGTTCGCGAAGGTCGGTGAAGCAAAGGGTCAGATAGAGTCCCCGCATCGTCTTACCCCGCCACCATCGCCACCTGCAAAATGAGCGCGGAAGCCCCAGTGGCGGCGACGGCAAGAAGAGCCTGCGAGAATCGAGTGATGAGGTTGTCCATGTGCGTCTCCGTTTCAATGAATCGATCGAACGCCTACACATTGCGCCGCAGGTCGATTCACAACAAATGGACTATCTCACCGACTGTTAAGTAAAGCTTAAACGAGGCGATTCGCCAAAGGCCCGCCTCAATCCAACATCGGAACCATCCCCGGATCCCCTTTCTGCATTGCACGCTGATACGCAGGCCGCGCGCCGATGCGCTTGAGGTACGCCCGGATATGCGGGAACGTCGAATAATCCTTTTGCACGAAGGCCCGCATCGTCGTTAACGGAAATAGCATCATGATGTCAGCCGCCGTGAAATCCCCTCCGGCGAAATAGTCGGCGTTTCCAAGTCTCTTCTCAATGAGGGAAAATGCGCGCTCGCTACGAACATTGAGCATCGCGATCATCGGGTTGCCTTCTTTGAGGAACGTGGCAATGAAGCTCGACATTTCGCTCGGCATCAGCGTGCCATTGGCAAAATGAAACCAGAAAAGATAGTCGGGGAAGTTCCCTTGGGCAGATCCCACAGACAGGCGCCCGTCGCCGTATCGCGCCATCAAGTACTCGAGGATAGCGCCGGACTCAGCGAGAACGACACCGCCGTCCGTAATCACGGGCGCAATGCCCATTGGATGCAATGCCCGGTACTCAAGTGGCGCCAAGCGCGTGGTCGGATCTCGATCGTACCGTTTCAAGGCATACGGGATTCCCAGTTCCTCGCAAAGCCAAACGACACGCTCAGACTGCGATATCCCAAGATGATGCACGGTGATCATGAATGCCGGTTCCTCCAACTATTGTGCTCGAGATCTTTTAACACCTTGGCAATATAGTTCCTTTCCACGAGCGTCGCGCCAAACCTCGAGGTGGACGCGCACACTCGTTGGCCGGAGCGTAAAAAACAGGAAGTTTTTCTCGCAGCCGCCACGGGCTTGCGCGCAGCATGGACAGCGCAGCGCAATGGCTTCACGGCGATCCGGGCGACGAGGGTGCGTGGCCACCCTAGGCTTCACATCCCGCGGCGCCATCCAGCACTCCACGCCATGCGCCTCTAGAAACGCACAAACGGAGTTGGCGGTACCCGCGTCCGCCGACGCGTAGCTTAAGAATCCTGAGTGGAAAGCGCCGCCCGCAGTCATGCCGGACGGTTCAGTTACCGCCTCGGAGGACCCCTCTAGCTCCTCGCCCCCTGGCATATTCGCTCCCTGCCACAGCTTTAAGGAGTTTCATGGATGCCAAGCGTGTACGCAAGGGTTCCAGAATAATCAGTCGAAGGTCCGAAGTATGGGAACTCAACCTCCAGCTGCTAAACCGACTCCCCCCACTCCAACGCCAACGGCAGGGTCCTCGGCCCAAACACAAAGTGCACCACTCTCCTTGATTGCGGAACCACCGCCTTCGAAGATGCATGCAACAGCAGTGGCCGCATCAATAATGCCCCACCACGCGCTCGAGTGACCTCTATCAAGAAAAAAACAGCGTGCGACCATTCCCTCCGCCTAAATTGCGGGTATAAATCCTCTGCGTGGTATACGTTCAACGAACCGCATCGCAGCCGAATATTAGACGGGGGAGCAGCGTAATGAATCCTTGGTTTGGAAAGGCGTTGATATTGGTCAGTATTGTTTCGACGGTAGTCATTCGGGCGCCGCACGGTGGCCGCAGCCGTAAAGTGACAGTGGTGGAAAGCCGGAAAGGCCCGCTCGATATTGCGTTGCTTGCGCTGATGTCGATCACCGGGATGATTCTTCCTTTGCTCGCAATCTTCACCCCGCTCCTTTCGTTTGCAGATTACCCACTTCATCCCGTCGCATTCGCAATCGGGGTCGTCGTCCTTTGTCTCGGCATTTGGCTCTTTTATCGGTCGCACACAGATCTCGGAACGAACTGGTCGATCAGTTTGGAGATACGAGAGAGTCACCGGTTGGTTACATCGGGCGTCTATCGACATATTCGGCATCCGATGTACACGGCGATATTCTTACAAGCCTGCGCCCAAGCCCTGTTGCTTTCCAATTGGCTTGCCGGACCTTCCTGTTTATTCGCGTTCCTTCTGATGCTCACATTCCGAATTGGTGCGGAGGAACGGATGATGCTAGAAAAATTCGGAGAAGCCTACTCTGATTACATGAACCGGACTAACCGTCTCATTCCGCATCTCTGGTGATGGTTGTTGGAGCAACTATGACACTCAGGATTGACGCACTCTTGAAGTTGGCTGCAGGCCGTGTGCCAATTCAATTTCTGTGAGACGGCTGACCACAATTTCAGATCCGGATTGCTGCCGTTCGCATTCGGCAGCTGTGGGTCGACCGTGTGCGTTCGCCGGCGAACTTTCTTAGTGGCCCGACCGCCGCACTCCGATTTACCAACACCTACAGGATGGCATCGAGCCAGACGGCAAAGACTCTAAACTTCTCGTTCCGCTGATAAAGCCACAACGCACGCGCCGTCAGCGATCCGCCCGGCATAACGAGCTCGAGCGCCGCGTACGGCGCTAGCTCTTAAACTTTCGAAACGAGGGCTGACATCGTCTTACGCCGCCACCGTAGTCAGAAACTACACCCCACTTTGCTTCATTTGAAGTTCTAAGTTGCAGGCCTGCACGTCGGGTGCATGCATAGCCACTTTATGATCTCGACGCTCAGATCGTTGGCATAGGGCCCATCTTTGTGTTGTATGACGCGCTGCACGTAGGCCTGTGCTGGCGTCCCCATGATTTCGAGGTGATGATCCATCCCTTGGATCAGGGTAAGCGTTGCGGCATTAGGATGCGTTGCGTTCACAATGTCCACGATCCGTTGGTGCTCTGCTTCTGCGGTAACAAAATCGGCTGTGCCGTAGACGGCGAGGACCGGAACGTCGAGCATAGCCCAAGGTTCCGCCACGTTGAGTGCTGCCACCTGCTGCATGTAGGGGGCGTCCACGGGGTACGAATTGCGCTTCTTGCAGTCGGGCATCGAGCTCTCGATGGATGCTTCGGACTGACGCTCGACCAGGAGCCGGTGCATACAAACCTCCTTCGACCGAAGAAGTTCGTCCGCTTGGGTGGGCGAGTCGCCGCCAATGACCGACTGCCGACGTCGGTTCGCCAATTCATACTCAAACCAGTTGATGCCAACGGCCTCCGCAACGATGACGCCGGCCACGGAGTTCTTCGTCGCAAGCCGGGGGGCAATCAATGTTCCGATGCTATGACCGAAAAGGAAGACCCTTGAGGGATCAACCTGAGGTGTCGTAAACAGAGCCGACAACCCCGCATCATACATTTCGGACTCAGAATGGAAGTCCGTGTTGAAGCAGGGGCTTCCCTGGCTGTCTCCGATTCCCGACTTCTCGATGCGCATGACGATTAGTCCGGCACGACTCAAATCATGCGAGAGGAACCTATAGGGGTCGTTTAGATCGGATGGATTGTCGATGGAATAGCAGCCTATGCCTCCGATGAGCAAGACCGCCGGAAGCCGTCCCATTGCCGCCTTGGGACGCGTGATCAGGGTTCGTCGGAGAGATCCCGCGACCTCAATTGCGGAGTACACGGTTTCAACCTTGGGATCAGATTCCATTGGGACCGGTATCAGGTGGACCATGAGCCTTTCCGGCTTGTCTGTTCGGAGAATGGAGAGGGACAAGGGTGCAGATGTGGGAGCGAACTTCGCGCTTTGCAGGAACTCTGTTGGATTGGAAATCGCGTGCGTTCCCATCTGGCTGATCACGTCGCCAACTTGAAGGCCGGCCGTTGCTGCGGGGGAATTCGCGACAACCGCGGTGACTTTCACTCCTTGAGGATCGGGATTGACTGCGGCGCCAAATGAATTGCGCCTTGGAAGGTCCTGAGCGCTTGCGGCACACGTAAGAAACAGGAACAACCACATCCAGTAACGATTCATCGATTCTCCGTTCATACGATCGAGTTCAATTCCAGAGTCTTCTGCAACACATACCATTGCGCCAAAATCTCGCGGTGGGTGCGTACACTCTTCGGCCGGAGCGTGAAAAACAGGAGGTTTTTCCCGCAGACCCCACGGACGGATTTACGGCGATCCGGACTAAGAGTGTGCGTGCCCACGACCATACCCCCACATGACCATACGTGAATCGCACCAGCGCGAATGCCAAACTAAATGCATAGGCATACCAAAATCTCTGCTGCCGCAATTCCGGCGCCGCCGGCCGCCCGATCTGCCGGTGATGAACGCCTGTGATTGATGGGCTTCTGCTATACCCGCGCTCTTCGACGTTTTAACTCCTTTCGATAAAGAATTCCGCCGCACACGATCAAACCGCAGCACGTAATAACAAGCGCCCAAGTCAGGAGATTGTTGCGGTAATGAATCATCAACGGAAAGATCAACCCGCCCAACTGGAGCAACACAGCCTCGTCGAGCTTTGAAAACCCGCTCCGCCCCCTAGCCAGTGGATCCGGCGTTTGGGCGGGTGCCGGTCGGTGCTGATCAACCTTCGGAACCGTTAAGTTCGGAAGAGTGTAACCGATAAGACGCCAACACTTCCTTGATACAAATGATGGGTAAGCCGAATCGCGAGACTCACAGCGAAACCAGCCACGAGGTGTTTGTTCTCTCGCAGAGATCTTCAGTCCTACCGTAACGCATTAGCATGCGGGTGTCTCGCCATCTGCCGGCTTGCATCACTGAGCTCAGATCAATATTGAGCGCCAACAAATCCTGCGCCGCCCCGACCCTTAAAATCGGTTGAATCCCAGGCTTGCGACCCTCCCATCATCGTCTATCGCCACGCTAAATTTGAACGTGCTTCCCGGACCACACTCGATTAAATAGTCAAACCAACGCTTGCCCTCGATGACTTGCCGATCTTTGAACACAAACGCAGTAGCTACGCCATAGCCTCCGAATTGGCGCGCCATTGTTTGGGCGGCGCCGGCTTTCAACTTGGCCTCGAGGCTCGCGCTAAAAACACTGCCATCGTCCTCGCCACGCTGCAGCGCCTCAAAGGCCGCCGTCGCCTTCGATGTCACGTTGACGTCTTCGTTCGGAGCTGGCCGCATCGCCGCTCTTTTCAGCTCTGGATACAAATCATCGAATATCGCATTGCTGATAATTTCGCCGGGCTCCGGCGCGTCTACCATGTTGGTCAGCACAATGATTCGAAGTGTTTGTTGTGGAAAGTAGAAATTGGCCGCAGTGAATCCGAAACTGCCGCCGGTATGCCCGATGCGAGGCTGGTCGTTCACCTTGTCGATGAACAATCCAAAGCCGGATCCGGTGTTCTCGCCCGCTGCGGTGATCTGCGGCGTCAGCATCAGTGCATAGTCGGACTTAGGCACGACTTTGCCGCCGACCAAAGCCTCATTCCATTTCTCGACATCATCGACAGTACTGACGATGTCTCCGGCCGACCAACCGTAGGAATCGTGAATGGTCAAACCATCCTCGAGCTCGCCGTTCACTCGCCGATACCCCTTGGCCATTGTGGCAAGAGATGGCTCGTCCGGAACGATATAAGATTGAGTCATTCCCGCGGGCCTGAGCAAATGCTCACGGCGGTATTGATGATAGGACTCATGCGAGGTGACCTCGATGATTCGCCCTAGAATCATATAGCCCGTATTGGAGTACGAGGCCCGGCTTCCGGGCGCAAATTCGAGCGGCTTGTCGGCAACAAGTTTCATGATCTTGGCAAAAGTGGTCGGTTTCGTGTACTCCTCATCGTTTTGCAGATCAAAGTAATCCGGTATGCCGCTCGTATGCGTGAGAAGCTGGCGAAGCGTAAATTCCCCAGCATGCGGCACATCCGGCAGGTAGGTAGAGACTTTCTCATCGATGTTGAGCTTGCCTGCATCTTGCAGCTGCAGAATGGCCGCCGCCGTAAATTGCTTCGTGATCGAGCCGATCTCATAGTGCGTGTCCATGAGCGCCGGAAGCTTGCGACCAAGATCGCGAAATCCAATCGCGTTGCGATAAACTACGCGACCGTCTCGAATCGCCAGCATGGTTGCACCCGGCGTCGCGGTGCGCCGAAGTACTGTCAAGACGTCCTGGTTGATTTGCTGAATCGCTCCATCGGCAATCCCCGCTTGGGCGATTGCGGGTAACGCCACGAACAGCAGCACAACAAAAGCAACCCTCATGCTCTCTCCCTAGTTTGTTACGCTCGACCCTGCTGTTTCGCCGCCCTGGCCATAGCACCTCTCCCCGCTAGAATTTTCTCTCCATAGCGCATCGGCATCCGCGTGTCTTTCCATCTACCGGCTTGCATCACAGAAGCTATATCAATATTAAGTGCCATTATCACTAATATATATGTATCAAAACATACATTACATATATTGTGACGTCTCCCACGCAGCCGACTCTCTCCTGCGCGAAGGGATCCGCCCCACCATCGAAAAAATCCGCGCCAAAATCGGCAAAGGCTCCCCCAACACCATCAATCCCCTGCTCGATGCCTGGTGGAAAACCTTGTCGGCACGGCTCGACTCCGGCCCCGCAGCCTTTCACCGCCTCCCCGAACCCATCGCCCACATCGCGGAGGCCTTTTGGATGCAGGCGCTCGAGGAAGGCAAGCGCCGCGTTCTTATTGAGCAGCGCGACAGCGCCCGAGTGGCCACCCTCGACAAAGAACGCCTGGAACTGCGCTCCCACGTCTTGAGCCTTCGCGAAGGCGAACTCGACTCCCGCCTGCACGAACGCGAGAAAACCATCACCGAACTCAATCAACGCTTAAGCGAACTCACGCTGCTGCTGCGCAAAGAGCAAGCCACCCGCGAATCCTTGGTGGCCCAACTTGCGAGGAGAACCAATGCTGCTTTTGCGACAGGGATTGTCGCAACGGGTTCGAAGTCGTTGCGTCCGGCCGGGCGACGAATTCAATCTGCCCGCGTCTCGAAGCCCAAACCGCGAGGACAGCCGAGTCCGTCCGCGAGAAAACGCAAACCGAAACTAATTAAGGGGCCGAGAACGAAGAGGCCAAAGAAGCGGAAGCGCCGTTAGGGCGCGCCGACACGATGAACGCGGAGGCACCTGCGGTGAGGGTCCGGGTATCCGGGGCAACCATCAGCCGCATTTGTCATAGCGCGACACTGCGCGGCTACTGTGCGACGCATCCGCCACAATCCCGCACGGCATTGAGGCTTCCATCACGAGCGGTATGGTTATCCCCGGTTTAGAGTCCAATCGTCATGAAGCCAGTCGTTGTACTGCTCTGCGTCCTCTCGCTGCCTTTCGTCGCGCCACTTGCCTTAGGCATGCTTGTAGGAATTGGCGCTGCATTGGGTTTTGTCGTCTCGGCACCGGTCACGCTCTTGCACCACGCCTGGATCGCAAGAAACAGGCTCGAATCCGATCAGGCCAGGAGCATCGCGCTCGAGGCGATATACGGAACTGATCGATATGAGCGCCTGCGCCGCTACTGGTTGCCAAAAAGAACCCTATAGAATACGGCGGCCGCGATTTAAGCATCCTTGGTTCCTTCCCGCTCCGCAATTATTCGCGACTCTGGAGACCAGGCCTCCCACCTGCTGCTGCCTTGATCTCGACCATCCCTTCACGTCCACTTTAAGGTCCGCAGCAGCTATCTACATCTGGACTCGTGCGCCTCGTCGATGGCTCGAGAGCCTCTACTTTCGTGTCTGCGGGCGCGGGGCCTCGCTGAGATCGGCACGCTTCATCTTTGATTCGTACTCGGCCAACAATTCTGCTTCCTCCCTTTCACGCGAGGAATCCCTATCGCCACCATAATATTCCTTGGGCTCCGCCGACGGCCGCGCGGACACATTCCCCGCAGACCCAGGTCTCGGTCTTAAGATAGGGCGTGTAGGATTCGTTGTCGCATCGCCGACATCTCGCTCCCGGGTCGGGTCTGGCTGATTACCCGCCGCCTGGTCCTGATTTCGATTGACCCGCGGAGCAATGTTGAGCAGTACGCGCAAATCTGTATTGGCCAAACTGTACTTGGAGTCGAAATCGAGCCCGCAATTCGCGAGCAAAAGATCTATTAGCGCTGATTGCTGCGACCAGCGCTTGACTAAATTGCGCTGAGGTTCACGAAGATCCTCGCCAATAGCCTGCGATCCGTCCGGCTCGATCTTATAAATGGCCGTGAGTAGCCCGGGAAAACCAATCAAGTCCATCACCAGATCCGGCCACGTCAGTGTCATTGCCACAAACTTGCCCAACTGCTCTAGCGTGATCTTCGCGGACGCCGCGACCTCTTCATCCGTTTCAACCAAATCAAGAAGGCCTAAGTCCGACGCGATATAGGCTTGCAGTCGAAAATCATTCATGAACTGCTTGATTCTGCGCGGATTCCAATCGAGCGCTGAGGCCACCAACATGACTAGTTGCTTCACTTCGTCCGAATCGGCCCGAGAACGGACTTCCACTTTCTTGCGCCGCTCCCGCCTGATGGCCTGCTCCGCTTGCTTCTGTGTTTCGTCGCCCCGCGCGTCGGTTGGGTTTCGGGCCAGACTTTGCAAGAACTCCTCGATTCCGCTTTCACTCGGTCGAGGCACCCGAAAAGTAATTTGAATAAATTTTTCCAGGTAGGAATAACCGAAGGCGGCCGCGTGACGCGCGATCGGAGCGCCGCTCGGTCCCATTTCCAAGTACGGAAGCAGATCCTTGCATTTCAATGTGATGCCGGCGGCAATTTTTTCCCGATCCATGCCCAGTATGAAGATGAGATGATCATCGTCGCCAATCATCAGATTGATGGCCTGCATCAACTCCGCTGCTCGAGGGACATCGCAGCGATCCAAGTCATCGACGAAAACAAAGATCCTGCGCTTTGCGGCATACGCTTTGATCACTTTCTTAAAGTCGCTGTGAAATCCTTCGATGAACGCAGCGCGATTCTTGTAGTCCGGTTTGTCTAGATACTCCGCCAATTTCCACTCGAGGCGTTTCCCAAAACCTTTGCGAAACCAGATCGCATAGCAGACCAGCAAGACAATGATTGCGAGCCAATAGTGCGCAGCGGTGATTTGCGTGAAGATTGGTAGCACTGCATCCTGAAAAAACCCGCTGGCGGACTTGCCCGTTGCCGAGAATTGCTTCAGAACCTCCGTGCGCTTGTCGGAACCGGCGGTGAACAGGAAGGTAATCACGGCTAGCGCGCCACCCCCAAATATCAGCCAAAACAGTGCAACGCTCACGGTGTGGATCCACGCAGCCGCGGTTTCAATCCTCGATGCCGCCAGCTTGACGTCACCCCAGATTCGGTCGGCAACGGACCGACTATCTCTCATTTGCTTGGTGATGCTGAGAGCGAAAGTTGCCCACATGGCGTCCTGCTTGTCATGGCGCCACGCATTGAACCAGAAAGTCAGGGGCTGCACAGTAATGCGCCTCTGACTTCCCTCATCCACTGGAGGAGCAGTCGTGGCCGCTCCCGTCTGCATCGAGGGAGCTTTTTCCAATTCCCCCTTAAGTTGCCTCATAAAGGACGACTTGCCCGTACCCCATTCTCCTTCTACCGACATCGTTAAGGGCGGTGTGGTATCCGCATGTAGTAGGAACGCCGCCACTGCGTCCACATAAGGGCGAAATCCTAATTTATCTACCGCAGTTGACTGGTCACTGACAGGATTACCGCGCAGTTTCCAATTGACTGCCTCATCGGCACTCGGTTGAGTCTGCGCTCTTGACCCGAACAAGGAACTATCATCCGGGGACTGGCTTACCGCGGATTCGGGGATATTGGTTTGAGCGGCCATGAGTTGGATTCCGTTCCAAATTCGCCTCGATTTTGACCCCAGATTATTCCCTGTGCAACTTCAACTCCCCTGCGGACCACCTTCGACCACCATTTCTCGAAATGTCCAGCAGCCTTTGCTTCCCTTACGCATACTCCCGATGTCCCGAAAATTCGTAGGATTCTCAGCGCTCCAGGGCTACCATTAAGACATCAACACCACTTGAGATCGGAGACTCCCATGCGTCTAATCCTCGCTGCCTCGCTCGCCCTAGCAATGTCCTCGAGCCTTTTCGCGGCCGACGACATCATGGCTAATTATTACGGCAACACCGTCATCGGCAAGAGTGCAATGGGCGAAAGCCACATCCATTACAAGGCCGATCACACCTTCGATGCCTCCCTCTCTTCCTCCCAAGGCAGCATGGACGCCACAGGCACGTGGGCCCTCAATGATAAAGGTGAGATCTGCCGAACCTATAGCACACCCGTTCCCGGACTACCCAATCCGCTGTGTTTTCCCTGGTCCGCGCACAAGATTGGCGACACCTGGCAAATAACCGTTGGTGGCCGGACCTCGGAGGCTACCCTCGTCGCCGGCATTCAATGAACTAATAGCGGAGCGCTGCCAACTTGAAGAGATCCGTAGAAGCGGCGCGACAGATACTTTGCGAATCATCATGGGGCCCCATTGCGTGACCCTCATCACGCGCAAAACGTGATTTCCGGTCGCTGATTTCAATCCCGCCCTTATGCACTGCATTCAAATTCAGGAGTGTGTGCCAGGCGCGGGCGTGATCTTCGCGATTGGAGTGCTGACTTCTACGAGGATGCCACCATCGGCAGGCTGCACTACGTTGACCATACCGCCCAACGCGCGAATTCTATGTCGGATGGAATCCAGTGTTAGGCTGGCCAAATTCTGGGGTTCATCCACGAAGTCCGCCGCGTCTCCCCTCACCCGGATCGAAAGCGCGTTATCGTCAATTGTCCCGACTAACTCGATTGCTGTTACCGCGTCCCGTTCCAGTCCAATAGCCAGCGCCTCCTGAGCACTACGGAACAACGCGATGGAGGCGCTCGTCGTCAATCGAGGCTCAATGCTGGGAAGCTCGTCAATACATCTGATTTTGGTCCTGGCGCACGCGTTTCTTAACTGCCAACGCAAAGCCGCAAACAATCCAACATTGTCCAAGGGGGTGGGATGCAGCTCCTCGGTAATGCGCCGCGCCAGCTCGATTGCCGAACCCAGAGCTTCGCGCACGCGCCCAACTCGTTTCTGCATGCCCTCAGGCAAGGCAGCGAGGTGGGGAGCCAGGAGAGCGATATCCATGACCGCGCCAATCAACAGTCCTCCCAACTCGTCGTGAAGTTCTCGCGCCACAGTAGCCTTTTCATGTTCAGCTAACTGCTGAAAATGCGCGATCATCTCGAACGTAGGTTCAAGCTGTCCTGACATAGGCGTCACCCGCGATAAATCTCACGGCGACGGGGGTAAGAATACCAGGAGCCAAGCATCGGGCTAGGTCGAGACACATCCGCGCGATGTAGGATTCCTCGGACGCAAGAACAACATATGTAATTGATTGACGAATCGCCTACCCAAACAATAAGCGATTTTTGGGGGCATAGCGATGCGCCTGTCAGATTTCATCCAACGCGACATGGAGGCGATCTTGCGCGAATGGGAAGCATTCGCCGCCACCTTGTTGCCCGCTGCAATCGATATGAACTCGGATTCATTGCGAGATCACGCAGAGCAGATCTTGCGCGCCGTGTGCAAGGATCTCAATACATCCCAAAATGATGAGCAGCGGAGCCGCAAATCCAAGGGTCTGGCAGCAGGCCCGATCGATGCGGTTAATACCGCCGCCGAAACCCACGCGCTGCTGCGTGCACGGGGAGGATTTAACGTCAATCAGATGACCTCCGAGTACCGCGCCCTCAGGGCCAGCGTCCTTCACTTATGGGCAAAGGCCTGCGAGCCGTCCGACATAGTTGTACCGGACCTGGTTCGCTTTAACGAGGCGATTGATCAAGCGGTCGCCGAATCGGTGGCTTTCTTCAACGCGCAAATCGAGAAGGAGCGCAATTTATTGCTTGGAATGCTTGGGCATGACATGCGAGGCCCGCTGCAGGTCATCCAACTAACGGCGAGATATTTGTCCAAGGCGGATGCCGCTACTGATGTGCATACTGCTGCCGCACGACTCTTAAAGAGCAGCGCCAGTTTGAAGGTACTGCTCGATGATTTGCTTGACTTCAATCGCACGAAACTGGGTTTAGGCATCACGATCTCGCCCGCGCCCGTCGATTTGGCAGAAGCATTTTTGGCCGAAATAGAACAGTTACGAGTGGCATATCCCGGTCGATCGATTTCGCTCGAAGCGAATGGCGATGTAAGCGGAGTATGGGACATCAACCGGCTCAACCAGTTGTTAGGAAACCTGGTGGTGAATGCAATCAAATATGGAGCGTTTAGCTCGCCCGTTAGAATTGTACTGAACGGGTTACCGACAGAGGTGAGGTTTGCGGTCCACAACCATGGACCCAAAATTGAACAATCGATGCTGGCGCAGATATTCGAGCCCCTGAAGCGCGGGCCGGACAATCAGTTCGTCTCTGGCACTGAAGGTAGCTTTGGACTTGGCTTGTATATCGCCCGCGAAATTGCGATTGCACACCATGGGGATATTTCCACCAAGTCGGACGACAATGAAACGGTGTTCACGTTACGTTTGCCAAGATTGGGCGGCAAGTCCAACTGATCCTCAGATTAATGCGGTTCGAGTTTGAGCCGGTGCCGGCAGTAATGGTGCCGCGAATGGCGGGCGCTCAGTACCATGGCAGCAATATCTGCCAATATGCAATTGAACAAAGTCAGATGATGTTGGCAGCCTCTTCGGCGCTTGCGACAAGGCCTCACCATGTACACATCCACTAAGGAGTACTCCGCATCTCCTACTCTGGAGACCAGGACTGTCGACTAACGGGGCGATCTAGCCGCGTTGAACGCCGGAAGCTTCGCGACGGCGGCCCGAAGGGGCGTGACGCATGCGTCACGCGGATGGCTACGGACGGCCATCCTGGGCTTGCGCGCAGCATGGACTGCGTAGCGCAATGGGCCTAAGGCCGAGTAACACAGGCCCTCTTGGTGCGCCAGCACCGAGCCGCGCTTCGAGGCGTCCCTCTTTGGATCATTCGGCTATCAGAAATGAACTTTCCCGAGAATGTTTTTGGGAAAGTTTCAGATTGGATCGCCTCGAAGCCACCATTCACGAGAGGCGGCACAGGGGTCAAGACCAGTAGCAGGGCGTTGTTTCGCGGCGAACGACCGGTTCTAGCTCCAACAAGATATCTAGAGATTCGCGATTCTGAATACGAAAGCTGACGCGCGCGAAATCCCCGGGTCGGCCATTTGGCTCGCTACGGAATCGTACTGAAGACCATCGGAATCGCTGCGTGGGCGCCGTTCGGATTTGGTTTCAGCGTACCGGTGGTGACGTTGATAGTGAAGGGCGCGTAAGTGTTCGTGGCGTAGAGGAAATGACCGCTGGGATCGACGGACACGACCTGCGGATTACTCGACACGCCCCCAGCGGCCGGAAGGATATTCGAAATGGCTGTAAGGTTTCCCGACGGTCCGCTGATCGAAAACCCGAGTACGAGATCTGCATCCGGATCGGCTGCGTACAAAAACTGTCCGACCGCATCTATAGCAAAAGAACCGACACTGGGTCCCCCACCGGTAGCGAAGGGGCTGCCGGCAACGGGCGCAATGGCGCCGGTCAAAGTGTTGATGGATTCGACGCTCACAGTGCCGCCCGTAAAAGGTGTTCCATCAGTGAATCCCACGTACAACAGACTGTTAACGGGATCGACCGCGAACGCGCTGGCAAAATAGCCGCAGCAATTGGGCTGAGGCAAGCTCACGACAAACGGACTGCCCGCCACCTGACTCAGCTCGCCTGTCGGCGCATTGATCGAATACGCGGAGATGAGCGGCGCCGTGGCGTTCGCAAGCGTCGTTGCGTTGTTTGGCGTGATGTCAGCCACGCAGACATAACTACCGGTGGAATCCACTGCTACCGAGGTCGGCGTGCTCTCGGTGGCAAACGGACTGCCAGCCACTGCCGTCAAGGCGCCGGTTGACGCATTGATGGTAAATGCCAATATGTTGTTTGATCCGGTGTTCGCCGCAAATAGGAACTTTCCATGAGCGTCGACGGCTATGGCCGCTGGCGTTGTTCCGGCCGCGACGGGGCCTCCGGCAATCAGGCTCAGGGCACCGTTGGCGGGATTGATCGAAAACGCCGAGATCGTCCCGCCACGCTGATTAGCTGCATACAGATATCCGGCCGTTGGACTGACGGCTAGCGCAGTTGGATTGTTTCCGGCGGTGAATGGATTCCCCATTAGCGGGGTCGTCACCCCGGTCGCCTGATCGATGTAATAAGCCAGTACACCCTGGCTCGACGAAGCATAGCCGACATGCCAAGGACAAACGATCGTCACGTCGACATTTGCCCCGGCAACCGTGCCAGAAGATGGGTTCTGCACTATGCATGTGTCGCCCGGTGGCTGAGTAGTTACCGTCACCGCATATGCGGCGCCGCTGCTGACCTGTGTCTTGAAGGCGTATGTCTCGCTGGTCGAAACCGACAGGTTGTCACCGCCGTTGTTCTGAAGAACGAGCCCCGTCACGTTCGCAAGACCGGTCACGTTTGCGCTGATGGTGAACGGTTGCGCGACGCAGTCGACCGATACGTTGAAGATGTCAATACCGATGATCGTGCCGCTGCCATTCGAAATCGTGCATTCGTCACCGGTTGGCTGCGCAAATACGGTGACTGAGTACGTGGAGCCGCTGACGATGAAGCCCGGAAACGCGAACGTGCCGTTCGCGCTGACCGTCAGGTTGTCAGAATAGTTATCCTGCAGGACGACGCTCGCACCAGACACGAGTCCGGACGCGCTACCTTCCACTTGATAGGAATTCAGCGTACATGCGACCGCGACATTGATGTTGAACGTGGACACCATTCCGCTGCCCTGCATCACCGTGCAGGTCTGGCCCGTCGGCTGAGTCGTGACGCTGATCGAGTAGGCTCCGCCGCTGGATATAGGCTTCGCGAACGCAACTGTCCCGTTTGCCGATACGGTCAGACTGTCGTTGCCGTTGTCGACCAGAATAGCGCTGGTCCCGCTACGCAGATTTGAAACGGTAACGCTGACGGTGTAGGTCGGTACGTTTCCGCCTCCGCCGCCGCAAGCGGCCAGAACCGCAAGCGCAACAAGTATCAGCGTCCGCTTCAAGGAATCTCCGTTTCCGTCGTGGCGTCGGTCAATTTGCCAAACAGCGGCCCCGTTATAAAACCAAACTACTCCAATGCAGGTAATCGCGCAATCGACTGCCAGCAACATATTGCCATCCTGGGTCAGCGAATGACCGCGCAGCGAAACGCTTCGAGAAAAGCCTTCTGCGCTTTTGCTTTCCATGCATCGCGCAGCAAGCCGGGGATTTGCCATCGTGCCAAATCCCGCTCGACGTATACGTCTCGCCCTGTTTTTCACGCCCCGCGAAATGCATTCTGACCAACCCACTACCCGCGCACCCACGACATTCGTCTGGTTTCTTCGGATCCGCTTCGACGAACCGTCTGATTTATAGGCTTGGCCCTTCAAGCCCAGTGCGCGTTCTCGTTAATGCAAATTGGTAGACAGATCGGATGTAGGGTCAACATACATGCCGGAAACTCTCCCATTTCTGACCGACCGTGGGCGAATCCGCAGAGCGCGCGTTCTGGGAAAAGACTGACTCCGCCTCATATCTCGACTGGAAGAAAGCCGAGCGCACCGCGTTCCCGAACCTAAAGTCCTCAACCCAAACAGTCTCGCTGCGCTTGCCACAGCATTTGCTCGACTCCATAAAAACAGCGGCCAACGCCAGAGACGTCCCCTATCCATCTCTGATCAAGGTCTGGCTACAGGAGAAGATCCGCGGCGGCTAATCGATTTTGTCTCGCAGCTCGTTCGTGCTTTCCTTTCTTAGCCGTTGCGAGTCTACTAAACACCATCGGCCTCAACTCGCCTCATCGCCGCAACCTGCCAAGGTGGGTCTTCCATGGACGACCAGAATATCGAATCCAACCAATCCGCTACTCCGCCGCCCTCCCACCCTCCCTGGTATATAAACTTTTTGCCAGCCTTGGTGACAGGACTTGTATTGGGATTCGCCATCGTCATCTTCACTAAATCCCGCTAGATTTCAATTCCATGCCTCCCCGTTCTCGCAAGCGCCTCGCTCTCCTCTCTCTATCGATCGCAGCGCTTCTCACCATTGACTCCACATGGGCATCAAGCGCCTCCGACCGCCAAAACGCGAAATCGGCACGACATATCGAGCAAACCATCACCGCCTTGATGCCACTCACCGACGCCGACTCCCTCGCCGCCGCGGCTGTCCTAAGCGACTGGGAGCATCGCGATCAATCCTTGCCGCTTATCGCTCGTGCCACGGCCGCTGCCCCCAACCGTGCGGACCTTCACTGGCTACACGCACAACTTTGCCGCGAGTTCCCTCCCTGCGATCCGGAGCCCATCGAGCGACGTCTACGGGAACTCGACCCAACCAACGGCGCCGGATGGTTTGGTGCCCTCACCCGCGCCAGCACTTCAAACGACGATGCCGCAAGAGAGGCTGCGTTGGCCTCCATAGGCCATACCCAGCGCGTCGACATTTACTGGACAACACTGATCGCTCCTCTGACGCGGGCAGCCGCCAACACGCAGAAACTCTCAGTTGAGGAGTCTGAGACGGCCGTCATCGGATTCCTTGCCGCCCAAGCGATTCCTGCTTATCGATACGCCTCTGACGCCTGCAAAGGCGAGCGCCTGCAGCACCCCGCCACGCTGAAGTCCTGCCGCGGTCTCGCCACTGCCTTCCAGCGCGGCGATAACTACATCACCGAGATGATGGGCGTCGCCATTGCCAAGCGCGTCTGGCCGGAGGATTCTCCCGAGTGGAAAGCCGCCGACGAAGCACACCGCGTGTACGAATACCGATCGAAGTTCTTCACAAAGTTGGATTTTCACGGCGAAAAACAAGCAAAAGAACATCTCGCACTGTGTGAACAACACCACCGCGAACAGGATGTGTTTGCCGCAGCACTGATCGCCGCCGGCGAGAATCCGAATCCCCCAGACTGAACCCCCGTGAGAACACACGGTCTTGCGCGAAACCTGCTCGATCGGCGCCTCGATGGCGGGGCACCGAATCGGGCCTGGGCAACCGACATCGCCTACTTGCTGACCGATAAGGGCTGGCTTTATCTGGCCGCTATCTTGGATCTAGGGACGTGCCGAATCGTAGGTTGGGCGATGAGCGAGCGAATGAGCGCAAAGCTCGTCTGCGATGCGCTGCAGATGGCTTACTGGAGGCGTCGGCCGGCTCCAGGGCTTCTGATGCACTCGGATCGCGGCAGCCAATACGCCGGCGCTGAATACCGCAAGCTCCTCAAGCAATTTCACATGAGGCAATCGATGAGTCGGAAAGGCAATTGCTGGGATAATGCACCGATGGAGAGCTTCTTCAAGACGCTCAAAGTCGAACGCACGTACCGACTGCGATACACCTCGCGAGATCAGGCAAGACTTGATATCGTGAATTGAATCGAAGGGTTCTACAATGAAAAACGTCTGCACTCGGCGATCGACTATCGGTCACCCGCGGATTTCGAACGCAGCCTGAAAGCTGCATGAGTCTGATGTAGGTGGAATCGAGGCAGGGTCATCGCATGAGCATTGCAGTTGTTTCCCTTTTCATTGTCCTTAAACTTCCCTGTTACCGGATCCCCGCAGCCTGATCTTCCCCGCTCATGTCCAGGAGCAACCAATGCGGGCTTAACGTAAGGAAGTCCGCGACAAATACGTAGGAAATGAATTTCACTTCTCTGGTTTAAGATTCGACTTTACGAGCCCCAAGCCCTGCCAAAAAGCGCTCGGATACGTCAATGTTTTCGGCGTAGACACCCTCCCCTGGTCAGGTTGAGCTCATAGCCGCCTGCCAGCGGACGATACTCCACGGAGTTAAGAGCGATAGCATCCCAGTCGCCGCCAAATTGAAGATCCTTGAGGCTTTCAGGATACGAACCGAAACGAACTTTGTGCAGTTCTATGAGGGCGATTGCTGTTTTAAAACCTTGATCGCCAAACTTTGCGTCCGCCTGCTCCTGAAAATTACATCCAGTTAAGCTCGCCAATAAAAAAACGAGGGCAAGATAGCGAGTAGTCATTTGCACAATGGTCCCCCTTGACGACGAGTCTAAGCTTGACGTGAGGCCGGTGGCGATCTCCCGCCCGCGATCGCTCCAGCCGATAGTAACGCTCTAAGCCATCCCTTCCAGGACGAACATTACACGACGACACCAAAGCGATCTGTACACCTTGATTACGAAGAAGACCCCTCCGGTTGAGCCGTAGATGTACGCGAAACGCATATTCCACGTTCGATGCTCGCCAGGATCTCTGAAGGAAAACCGCACCAGCGCATCGCCGCCGTCCACGTTGATTTTTCGGTCCGGCGGTAGGGGCCGAAGACCCGCCTTCAAAAACAGATCGTCGCGTACACCCACGTCATTGACGAAATAAATGCGACCGAGCTTTCCGATCACGAATTCCTTTTGAGAAAGCTCGCCAGGGCCGTGCGGGGTATCGACTAGCTTTCTCTGAAGTAGTGCGTCAAGCGTTTCAGCCACCACTGCCTCTCTATCATCAGCACCGAGCAGGTACGGCAAAGGAACAACAATCAGCACACAAAGGAGCGCAACGAGGGCGAAGCCAACTACCTGTCGGAGAGTGAATTTGGGCCTAAGCATGGACATAACGATCGGGCCGAGCGACGCGCGGACGCGCCGCCCTGAATCGAATCCGCTTCTTCCCAATCATCGATCCCCTCCTTGACTAAGCGCCACCACTTCCTGATCCGACAGCATCTTTCCGCAGTGAATCAGCGTTTTGCGAGCGCCGGCGCTTTCTCCCAATTCGAGCAGCGCTCGATTCTCGATCTCGCTCAATCCACCGGCGAGTTCCATCACAGGATGGATAACCAGAATCGGCGACGGACTAATCCACTTATGGCGGCTCAACTGCTGCAGTCCATATTGGAACAACTTTGAGGCACAGGCAAAATCTGCAATGACGATTCGCGGATGCTCGAAGGGCTCAACGGTACGCACGATATTCGGGCTGCTCATGTCACCCACAGACATGATGCGATTTTCGCCATCCAATCCCACTCTCGCCGCCGATTCGAACGTCCTGCCGGTCGACACATCTTTGATGCTGATCCGAGTGCGGTTAATTCTCGCGTAGCAAGGACCGCCCGAGAACAAACCCATGAGCGGACGCAGGTTCATCAGCGGCTAAACGACAAGTTTAAAGCTCGGAGCGCGCATACCCGCACCCATTCTGCCTGCGCCTCCGTACCCGGTTCGATCTTCATCTGCATAATCCATCCTTGTCCCCAGAACTCCTCCACTCGCCAGGGTAAACCCGTGGCGAAACTTCTCCGCCGGTCCGACGAGATTACCTATCTCGTCGGAAAGGCATTCCGGCGTCGCCCGCGATCGCTCGAACCGATTGTTAGATATAGGCGCGTCGCCTCGTTTATGGGCCAGCAGGGCACCGGTACGCCACGCCTTCAGCCGGGCTTCCATATGCTCCGTCCAAAGTCACGAACCCGGTGTTACCACCGAAGCCGATCACCTGATTCCGAAACTTTGCTTCGTCACCGACAAGTGGCCCCTGTTCGCTTAGGTGCGCTTTCACATTCCCCACGGCTGTGCAGTTAGCAACGTCCCAGCGATTCGTGTCAGGCGAATAGCGTCCGCCCCCGGCACCGCGAGTTCCTTCACAACGCAACCGCAAGCCAGCATCGATATCAGCGCTCCTAAAGAAGCGAGAAGTGGCCATCTTTTCCCAGTCGGAACCTTAGCTTTACCCATTACACCTCCAAAATATCTAACGATGAGGTTGAGCGACGCGGCGGTGCGCTGCCGACCAACGAAGCTGCTTTATCCCCATCATCAACCTAGTGTTACAGATATTGGCGGCACGTCAACCTAGCGCTCCACGGTTATCAATAGCACGGAATTGGCTATTTCAAGGAGCTCCCGACGTTGAGCTCCGATTGGCATGAGAGATCTCAATTTCAGTTGCAAGCAATAGCTTGCCTTGGGCGTTTGCCAGTACAGCGACGCCGGCGCACATGATCCTCCACAAGAGACGGGCAGGAACCAGCCTGGTGCTCCGTTTTGCAACGCGACTCTTTGCGCGCTTGGCTTGTGAGAAAAATCGGGCATGGCCATTCTGTCGCCGTGGATTTCCGCTAAAAGCCCCGCATTATTCGCTTCGCATGGAAGCGGTTCTGTTTTGCCGTACTCAGTCAAACGTCCGTAAATCGAAATATCGTAGCTGTCGGCGTCGGAATCCGAGAATGCGCATCCGTCGACTGACGCCGTCTCTACGCTTGGGAGCGATATCGGCACATAAACAGCAACAGAAGTACGATTGACCATCTCCTTGGCCGCATCCGCGAAGAGCTTCTTCGCTGCCGAGTTAGTACCCGCAGATGCAAACACCGCACTTGCGAGAACCAGCCCCAAAGCCGCCGCAAGCACAACACGGCGCTGTCGATCAAGAAGATGCCGCTGAGCGGCACGCGCGCCTGCGGCAGCCGGGAAGTCACCATTACTTTGTCGGGGCCCCATCAAAACATCAGCTGTTCGACAAGTCGACGAAGTAAGTGGAAAAGAGATTTGTCTTGCGACAGGAAGTCGCAACGGATTCGAGCAGCTCCGGGTGAGAATCCGGAAGGCGAGTCAGGCTCGCGCGCCTGACTCGCCGTGCCCGGCGAGCGCAAGGACAGCACGAACGCCCTGGCCGCACGAAGGAGGACTAGACCGCCCGGTCTAGAGTACCTACAATGCAAGTATGCAAGCCATTCCACCAGGATTTGGGCGACATTTTCGCAAAAGCCCGGTAACGGATCCCTGGGAACCGCTCTATTCGCGCCGGAAGGATCGAGCAGTCGACTTATTCTTTGAAGTATCAGCCGCGCATTGCAACTCGCGCGGGATGTTACACGGCGGTGTGCTTGCTGCACTGTGTGACAACGTCATGGGTCTATCGCTGCACGCGGCATTGGGAAAGAACCATGTCAATATCATTACCATCAATCTCGCTCTCGATTATATTGGTAGCGCAAAGATCGGCGAGGCCGTGCTGATCGTTCCCCGCGTGCTTCGAGCCGGCGGCAACATTGGCTTTTGCGACGCCTTGGCTTCTTGCGGCGATCGACCGATCGCGCGCGCCAACGCGACCTTTAGGGTGCGGATCTCAGAAGCGTCATCCGACTCTGTAGGTCCTGACCCGAACCTCATGCGCACCTAAGATCCCGTGGCTCGTCAAAAAGAGTCGCTACCCTCGCGTGAGCGCATCCTCCTAGCCGCAAGAACACTGTTTCAACGCCGCGGCTACTTCGCGGTCGGTACGGCTGAGATACTGGCCATGGCGCGCGCGCCGAAGGGCTCGATGTATCACCACTTTCCAGGGGGCAAGGAAGAAATTGCTATAGCGGTGGTTCAGGCGATCAGTGCGGACGTTCTGGCCTTGCTGGAACGGCTTGAAGAAAAGCACGTTTGCGTCGCCGATATGGTTCGCGAGATTGCCAAAAGAGCGTTGCATTGGTTAAAAGCATCGAAATGGCTCGAGTCGACGATGCTCTCGTCAACGGCCATGGGTGCGGTACCCGATCTTTCGCAACTACATGCCGAGATCCACAACGCATTTGATCAGTGGCGAACAAGATTCACGCGGTTGCTCGTCACCGAAGGGTGGTCGAGGCCCAAGGCCCGTAAGATGGCGGAAGTGCTGATCGCCGCCATCGAGGGAGCGATGATCTTCGCGCGCATTGAACAGAACGGTCGGATTATCCGCTCGGTTGCCGAGACGATGGGGATTCTCATAGAAGGGAATCCCTAGTCGTCAATGCGCGTCCGCCACGCCAAAATATCCGCAAGCTTCCACCTCACACTCCGTTCCCCAACCTCAATCGGAGCCGGACTCCGACGCGCAGCGTCGGAGAACGCCCGAAGGGGGGGTCCCGAGCGATAGCGAGGGGTGAGGCACGAAGTGCCGAATAAACCCGCTCTTCCAAGATGTCCGAATCACCCTCAAATCCGACCTAGCGGGTCGTTTGTTCGTTGTGCACTGATCCACCCAGCGCTTGATGAAGTTTGTCGATGCGCTCAGAATCGCCGGTGTAGCCGAGTGCTGTCACGAGACGATCGCGGGATTGATTACAACGCGACTTTTCGATTAGTACAAAGAAGAGAAGAGGCTAAAGGAGATGGCGCTTTTCGGACCTCACGGTCATCCTTCGCGACGCGTGTTTAGGCGATGGGTGCTTGTATTAATAATTTACCTGCCTGCATGGCAACAGGTCAATGCAGCTGCGCAGGCCGAACAGAGTTCAGCCGATCTTCTCGCTTACGATGAAATTGGCCGTATTCACATCAAACCTCCGGCCCCCGCCCCCGATGCCTTCACTGCTGATGCCGCGCGGATCGCTTTCCTCCCCGCGTTGCCTGACTCCAAATCCGTATACGCCGCTTTCGGAGCAGCCCATGCACTGGGAATGAATCCTTTGACAGCCATCGCCGCTGCCCCCGCCTTCATAGCTGCAAATTCGGCGGCTAAGGTCAATCAGGCTGAAATCAGCGCAGTCAGTCAGGAGTATCTGAATGCCGGAGTCATGATCCATGCCTGGTTCTATCGCGATTGGAGCCACACCGAGGTTCCAGCCTTGAGCGCTGGGTCAATCACGAGACCGGATCTCGGGGTGACTTATTCTCTTGATCTGGCGAAGCACATCTATCGCGAGAAACGCATCGCCTCCCCAAACAGTCTGAGTGAGGACACCTACGCGGTTTCCGCGACTGACGATGTGATCGCTACTTTTGAAAAGTCGCCCGTGCATACTCCCCTCGGCACTATGATACTGGGCGGCCTCGGAGCTCGCGGATATAAGACCGAAGCAACCTTCACAACGTCAGGGCTTATCGGCTGGTGCTCGGCCGGGCGCCACGTCTTAGTTGAAATAGAATACTTAGCCGACCTCGCGGATCCCCAATCACGGGCCGCACCCGCGCTCGAGGGAAGTAAATGGGCGCGCGATGCTTGCATGCCAGCGAGCGCCGCCTCGCGCCGCGAACCCGGACGGCTGGTGCTCTTTCGCTCGACGGCCTTTAGCGGTCAGGGACCGAACGAAGATTTCGTCAATGTTCTGGAGCGAGGCAATGTGCGCACCAGCCAAAGAATGGAAGCGTTTCTATTTACAGTTCCCGCCAATTTCACTAGGGCAGACTCAGAGTGACAATTTCGACCAATCGTTTGGTGGCTACACTTGCATTAACAACCACACTCGCGTCCGTTGGGCTTGCCGATGGCCGCTTAAGCGGGCAGACGATTGAATACGAGGTAACTCAAACCAGTACGAATAAAACTGATCTTTCAAGTCTTCCCGCCAGCGTAAGAGCGCGCGCGGAGCAGCATCAAGCGGCCGCCAATGGGAAAACAACGACTACCCATGTGACGATGACTCTAGATTCGATCGATGCCGACGGCAATGCTCACGTGAACGCTAAATATACACAATCCATGGAAAGCATCTCGGGTATAGCCGCCAGCGTCTTAGGGAATGCTCACGAATTTCAAGGTACGTTTACCGCGGACGGTCGATTCCTCCCCACTTTCGATCCCAATGCTGCGCCCGCCACGGACTCCCACGGCAGAGACACGGCAGCGAACGCACCCAACACCAACGGTCAGATCATGCAAGGGACTTTCGCCGACTTCCACACGTTCATTACCGGCACATCGAAGCGTTCGAAGTTCAAGGCCGGCGATGCGTGGCATTTAGCGCTGCAAGATGCCATCGGCATCACGCGACAATACGATTTTGCCGTGATGGATTTGGACTCCTCCAACCCATCCGTCGCGGTCATATCCATGAAAGGCGAATTCTCCGGCGACAGTTCGGCACAAAAGGTTACCGCCACCGGTCACTATGATTCCGCGCGTCGCATGCTGACCGCGTATCACGAGGAAAACGGCTATAGCTCCTCGATGCCCAACGGAATGTCATCATCCGGCGTGATGGTGATGGATATCAAACTTCGCAAATAGCGGGCATTCTTCGTCTGGCCGGGCTATTCACACGGATCCAGAATCCACGAGACCGTAGTACCCGGCCTCACGTCGGCACTCATGCCGCCTTCCGTGGCTAGCCAGCCCAGCCCGCACTTCCATTCGGAAGCGCGCTGCGAAACAGCAAAGAATCTAAGATTAAGCCTTGGAGGAATGACCGCGGTCTCTCCTGTTCGAAACAAGATCGCCACTAAGTTCGATAACGCACAGACATCCTTAACCTCATTTGATAAAAAATTGCGCCCAGAAACCTCCTCCCGCTTGGAGAAGGAGCACACTCATGGCAACGCAAATGGAATCGACACCTCGACCGAATAAGTCGAGCGCAAATTCACACAGTCAGAACGTGCAAGCACAACCTGAGATTGATTCAAGTGTCGGAATCAAAGTGACCGGGCAAGATGTCGAGCCACTTAACGAAGAGCAGCGCCGCGAACTCATCGCAACGATTTGGCGGGAAATATATGGCCCTTCGCTTTCCACAACTCCTCTGACGGATCGCTCTACCGAGCGCATTGGCCGCAGGAAGTAGAAGTACGCCTGTGCATCTAACAAGCCGATAAAGCTTGAAACACTCGCGGCAGTTTTGACGATCTCGAGAGTTGGCCTCCCTCGGATTGAACTGCACCGCCATTGCCCTGAACTGAGCGACTACCCACACCGAAGGCAAGGCCGACCTCTAGGCCTGTAATCCCGAGTGCGCTGAATACGGCGACGATGAGATTCCATTGATGGCTCATGGCTTTTCCGGGCTCTGCGGCTCCTCTTAAAGGCCACGAATTAGAAATCGCCATCCATTCGTTGAATATAGACAGCAATCCAACCACACGCCTTCGCGGAAACCTAGCTCAAGCACCGTCTTGTAGTGGGCCTGTGCGTCATATTCAAAACGGACGAGAAACGCGCGATAAAGGAAATAGATCGCAAAGCGAAGAAACACGATCGCGACGATAAAAGCCATCCCCACTTGATCCGCGCGTGCCTGAACGGCAGCATACATGATAAAAAGCGCAGCAGCGCCGCATACAATGGCGCCAATCTTGAACGCGGCGCCATAGTCGAGGCGCCGACGCCCGTTCACTCGCTCAGCGAGTTTCTTACTAGCCTGTCGGTATACGTACAGAAGAGTCCCGGTCACCACAGCAGTGATCAGAAAAATTGAGACTCACATGGCAAACGAAGGCATCATATTGCGCGGAACATTGTGCAAGGCCCCTCGAGAAAATCGCGTATTTGGACTCTACGCCTCAACAGGACAGCTGGAAAAGCAGGCAGCTAACAGAAACCCCGTGCAGTAGGTCTTCGTCTGGAGGGTCAATTCGAGCTGCGACGCTCCGGCCGCTACGCTGCGCTGTCCTGCTGCGCTTGCGCACCGGCCGATACTTCCTGTATCGGCGTTCGTCGCATTCGACTCACCCTGCCTCGCTGCGGCCCTGTCGGATCTTCCATGGTTCCGTCGTTCAGGCCGTACAATGAGAGCAATATCTCGGCGAAACGGAGCCCGATATCACCCCTCGGGGACCTGTCCGTTGACACATCCTGCTGAGCTAAGAATCGCGAGGCGTGCACCGGACATCAATAAGTTGGATCAGCTGCCCGCTCGCGACTGAACTCGGATAACAAGCCGTGCACCTTGCGGCCTCGCCAAGACAGAGTATGGTGATCATCGACACGAAATGCCAGGAGGGCCGCGAATGAGCAAGTCTACGATCAAGCAAGTTTCAACGATGCTTATCTGCGTTTTGCTCTGCCTCTCGAGCGCATGTACAAGCATGCGATCGGTGACCGTAGATTCAACCGGCGATCGAATTCGAGCCGAAGTAAAAAGCGGTGATACGGTGCGCGTGCGCATGGTGGACGGCGCGGTTCATAGCATGAAGATTACCAAACTCGGCGACGCCTCACTATCTGGCGATATCGTTAGTACGTGGAAAAGGAACCCTGCCGATGTTCCGGGAGCGCAGCTTGATCTGCGCTATCAAGACATCCAGCAGATCTCAATCCGACACATGAATGTGTTGGCGACGGTGGTCATCGTAATTGTGGTCGTAGTGGCGACGGCGGTGGCTGTGGCAACCGGAGGCGGAAGTCACTCACCGGGTTTCAGTCACTAGCAATCCTTCGTCTGGCCGGGTGTTCTTCGTCTCATCGCGCCGTTCGCGCATCCATGCGCTCGCGCGATGACGGCGACCCAAAGGCGTGACTTCGACCGCAACGCTCCGGCTCCTGCCGTCGACCCGCAGTCCCCGTTTCCTAGATCCAGCACCAACAATCTGTTAAGTCTGCCCAAAGATCAGATCCATCACAGCCGATAAACGGTTGATGAGCTCTTGATCGGCTCACTTCTCAAAGCATTTACCGGACAAGCCAATTCGCGCCGCCCGTAACTGTCCGGTACAGTGGCGCGGGGAATTACGTCCGGCGCCCTTTCCCGGCTTACTTCTTATTCGCCACCCGCGCCATCACGATGAGTTCATCCGACGTGGGCAGCATGTCTACCTGCTTACCACCGACGATGTACTTCCCGGCAATTGCCAGTGTCGGCACCCCCGGTATTTGAAAAGCCTCGGCTTTCTGCTCGGCCTGGCCCGCGTTCATATCAACACCGAAAGAGCGAAACGCCGCGGTAAATTTCGCCACATCGACACCGTGCTTTCCGACCCACGTCGTAATGCTTTTTTCATCGAACAGCGGCACATGATCCCTGTGGATGGCCGCAAAAACTTCAGAGTCCAGGCGATCGACATCCCCCGTCACCTGCAGGGCGTAATACGCCTTGGCCAGCGCCTCCCATTCGGGATGACCCAAGCCCACAGGCACTCGCTTGAAAACGGCATCCTTCGGGAGCCTGGCGAGCCAGCGCGACAGCATTGGATAAAATTCATAGCAATGCGGACAGCCCCAGGAGAAGAATTCCACCACCTCGATTTTCCCATTGCTCTCTTGCCGATGCGGCGACCTCACCACCACGTAGTCTTGACCCGCGATAATCTCCGCCTGAACCGATGCGGATAGCGCAAAGAAGGCGAGCGCAACTATCCCGAAACGTATAGCCACAAAAAACCCCCTGAAGTAAGCGATGCGTAATCGGCGCAATCACCCCCTGGAGGGCAGCTGCCTAAATCATATTAGCGCATTCTGTCGGGCCATTCTGGCGGACGACGACCGGCATGATACGTCCAGCCTTTTGTCGGCACTCGCCGCCTATAACAAGGACTAAAAGATCGCCGCGCTTCAGGAGCACGTTTGACGGTTGCCTACTGTTCTTGCGGATCGCCACCAGATCAACAACCCCTCGCCACTCCGACTTATTGGCACCGCGGAATGAGACAAACCGCCAACGATCGGCAACGCGAGAACTCAAGGCGCGAAATATGATTTCCGCCCACCGACCGGCCGCGCGAGCTTTGACATGGGCAGGTATCTTGTTGGATTTCAATTGCGCGACAGCCCAGATCGGCTCGTCCTACGGATTCGCCGCCGCATTCGTCCGAAGCTTGCCATGCGCGTAATCCGGATCATTCACGTCCAGACACAGGAACGTAAGGTTGCTCTGTGGGTTCCAGCAATGCCGCATTGACCGACGCCAGCGGAAAATAATGATTACCTTCCACGATCATACTGCCTTCGTGTTGACCCTACATCTACTTGCTACGCGACCCCCTCTTCCGCTCGAAACTGCGAGCAGCAAACTTGAGTGACGCGGCGTCTATCTCGAGTATTTCCGTGACTTGCGCCGCCCGTAGTCCGCAATTCCCCGCGTATTTCTCGCGGTCTTGCAAGAATCGCTCGACTTCGCTCGAGCTTGCGAACAGCTGGGCAAGCAAAACTTCCATAGGATCTACACTCATGCTACCTGCCTCAATTCGATCTGGCGTCGCCGTGCTCGTCCGACGGCCAGCGCCGCCCGTGCCTTCGCGATCTGCTCGAGCAGAGCCGCGAAATCTGGATAGTGACCGTCGCGCTCAATGATCACCGTCAGCGGTTGCGGCGCCTTGAATGCAAGCACTTCCAGCAGCTCGTAAACAGCCGGCGGCGGATCGTGAATATGGTCATCAATCAGCCTGGCCCGACCGTCGGAGTCGATCTCCCAATGTCCTCCCGACAGATGCACGCTTGCCACTCGTTCGAGCGGCAGCGAATCGAGGAGCTCAAACGGGGCTTGACCAAAATTACAGGCATTCGCATAAAGATTGTGCAGATCCAACAGCATCGCTGCACCGGCTCCGCTTAGCACTTTGCCGATGAATTCGGATTCCGTCCAACAACTACCCGGCGGTGTCAGGAGCGTCGCAATATTCTCAAGCTGTGGCAATGAGCCGATAACCTCTCGGGCACGCTCAATGTTGCGCAGCGCGCCGGCGAGAGTTTGTGGCGCGTAAGGCGCGGCGGCGAGGTGGCCGATCTCGATTCTCCCGGCTCGAACGAAGGCCAGATGCTCGGACCAATGATCCGGTTTGACGCTGTCAACCAGCCTCGCAAGCCGTTCCAACCGCCCCTCCGAAATATTGCCCGACGATACAAGTCCCAGTGATACCCCATGCAAGCTCACCGGAACCTGACGTGCCAGATCGTAAAGTGCCTCAAGACGCCGACCTGATACCGACCACTCCCGTTCGGCGATGATCTCCAAATGATCGATGCAGTCTAAATGCAGCATGATCTGAGCCGCGAGCTCGTCGCGCCACGCGAGGCCCACACGATCCTTAACGATCATCCGCCGCATCCTCCCCCACAACCTCCGCCGCAGCCACCACCTCCACCGCAACCGCTCGACCCACACCCACTACTCGAATTGGCGGGCGGCCTCAACAGTCGCAGCGTTCCGGCGATCGCAGGCGGCAATTCGCTGAAGCCGAAGACCGCCGCCAGCAACGCCACTTCCTGTCCCGGCCCCCCACGCCAGACACGAGGCGCGCGCGCTTTCAAGCGCGCGAACAACTGCTGCAATTGGTTCAGTAAGCGATCCCCCCGACCGGTGATCCCCTGTGTGAACACCCAGACGGCGACAAATATCAATGCCAGAGTCTCGAATAGCAAAAACCCAAACGGCGGCCCGGAGATCACGATGCGCACTACCGCTACCGCTCCAAAAGCGCCGATGCTCAACAGGCATTCATTTAAGCGCTGAGTGCGCTTGGCTCGTAATCCAAGGCTCTCCAGTGACTCCTCCACCGTCCGTCCGGCGATACACACCGCAGCGTCTTTGAAAACGCTCGAAGGATGATTGTCCCTCTTGAAATAGTTGAATAGCGCAATCTCCAGCTTGTTGGTGAGAAACCCCTCGTTCTTCGCCACCGTCGCGAGCGTTCTTCCATCCTGCACTAGAAAGCCGCGGTCAACCAGGGTAACGACCAACATACGCACGGCTTCCTTGTATCCCCCACGCAGCGTCGCTATTTGGATCGGGTCGGTAATGCGCGGCAAGGGATCAGGCGAATTGGCCCCTCGCATCCGACGTCGAACCAGCGGAAGAAACGCGACGCATAGCCCGAACGCCGCGAAGAACCACAGGAACTCTGGGCCGGTCAGATTGAACGGGAAAGGCCTCATCAGTTTAAATTCACAGCCTTCTGCCGTAAGGATTCCGATAATTCGGCCAGCCTCAAGATGAGTTTCGCGGCCGTCCCTGGATCCAAGTGCAGATCCTCCCGCGCCCTGGAGAGACTTTGAAGATCGAGGGTCCAATCACCGCCCGACTCTGTCGCAAGAGATTCGAGCGCCGCCTTGGGCGAGGACGGGCGATCACCTCGCAACTCCAGAATCGCGTAGGCACTGCGACGCAACGGAGCAGCCGTATCTGCAATGACCGCCGCCAAGCTCTCCTCGCGCGCGCGGCCATTTGCATAGAGCGTACGCAGACGCAGCGTCAGATTGAAAAGGACCTGCTGCACGCGCTTCGCAAGCAGCGCTTGGGGAATCACTAGGGCCTCGAACGGATCCTTTCCGTGCAGAACAACGTGGCGGTGGGCAATGTCGTCAAACTTTACGGAGAAAGACTCAGCGGCGAGCGACAATTCGCTCCCGAGCAAAAATATTGGGTGCAATTCAACTGCGGCCGCCGCGTCCTGCAGCACGCCACCGGCCCTGTCAATGCGTTCGGCGTCGAACCGGCTGAGCACGACCAGCAGGTTCACGTCAGAACTCGCACGCATAAGCCCTTCAGCGGCCGAACCGAACAGAATCAGCGCTTCCAGTTCGTCGCCCAGGGATTCAATCAGAGCTTGCGAAGCCTGCGACAGCCACGCTCGTACCGACGCGGGTAAGCCTTGGGGGATCTTATTGTCGATAGTGCTCTCCATGGCGTCAGACCCATCCTGGCGTTTTGCGGATGCCTCAGATACTGAACTTTAAGTACGCAAAGCACCGAAATAATACTTCAAGCGTCATCGACTAGCTCGATCATCAGAATCAGCAATCTTCTTCGTCTGGTCGGGCCGTCCGTGCGGATCGCAGACGAGCGCGGCTTTCCCGTGGTGGCAGTCATTACCTACGAGCCGGCGTTCGGCGGTTTCGCGCGCTTGATCAGCTCCAACATGAGTGTAGCGCCGACACCCAGAAGTTTCGGAGCGAGTCCGACCGTAATGAAAGGCCCGGAGCGTGTAAGCAACGTCGCTTGAATACCTCTCTTGGGCAGCGACAAATCGGTCCGCGGTTGAGTCTTAGTGTTGGCGTCGAAGGACGAACCTACCATCGCCAAACACATCTCTTTAACCTTCGGATCCACCGCATCCCAAAAGATCGCCTTCCCCGAAAAATTCAAATAGCGCGCCGATCCATCCACATAGGCCGCGAGCGTGTCGTATGACCCGCCCGACGGCATTTCAAGGACCACACCCAGAACCTCAAACGCAAACTTCGGCTCCGGCTTCTCCCCCAATCCCCGCAAACCTGACCACACCCAAAGCAAGGTCCGCGTCTCGAGATGCGGTGCCTCCAACACACTGCGCAGTAACGCAATCGCCTCCGACTTCTTCCCAGCAGCCACGAGTGCGTTGGCGTCCGCAATTGATTGATGAGGTCCCGGCTGCCCATTCAACCGCATCCGCTTGACTTGTTCTTCGAGAGATTGCGACGCGAACAGCATCTGCCGAATCGGATCTGAATCCGACCCCAACTTCCCAGGCTCGTCGCCCCGCGGGCCGCCAAACAAGCCTTTCAGAAATCCCACAGAAAAGTCATCCCCTATCTGTCAGAGTTGCGCCGCTCCGATTCGGCCAGAATGCCCCGAAATCCTCCCCCAGTCTTCCTTTTTCAATCCGATCCATTTCCCCACCTTCCGCATTACCGCCGATACACTGTCACGTCCGTTGCTTAGGCGATTCGGAGTAGCCCTCGTAAGTTGATGACTGCCGATCATTTCCTTGAGCCGCGACGCTCCGGCATCCTGACTTGCTGCAGGCCAGCCCGGACATCCATGTCCGGTCGTTCGTCGCATCCGACTCGCCCTTCGCGTCCGGGGCTGTGACCGGAGTTTTCTCCGTCGGGCAGTGCCTCAGTCTGCCATGCATGTAAATACCGATCAGTAGGAAATTTCGACTCTGTGGTGCGATGCCAAGATCATCAGTTACGGCGCCCGTTTGCCAACGAGGCGCCGCCGACAAGCGCCGTCTTCAGAGCTTCCCGGCGGACGCTGGGCTTCCTGTTGCTCACGCTGCGAGATTGTCGCGTGACTTTTCAATATTGAACAGCCGCTATTCCATTGAGCTGCGTCCGCTACAGCTGAGATCGGATCGGAATAAGCACCACTTCGGCCATTTTTTCCAGCCAGGGCCGTTGCTGCCATTGTTGGTAGTCATAAGGTGTCGAAGCCTGCAAGTCCGCCTCAAACACTTCCGTCATGCGCTTCGCAAAATCCGCGTCATAAACATTCAGACTCGCCTCATCGTTTAACTCGAACGATCGCATATCAAAATTCGTGGAGCCCACCGAGACCATGTAGTGATCGAAGATCAACATCTTGCAATGGAGCATGGTCGGCACGTACTCATGAATCTCCACGCCAGCTTTGAGAAGCTCTCCCCAACCTCGTTTTGTTGCGATCCGCACTGTTTCTGAATCGATATGCTTGTCGGGCAGTAGGATCCGAACCCGGACACCCCGTGATCGGGCCTTGATCAGTTCGCGATTCATCAATTCATCCGGAATAAAGTAAGCAGCCTCGATGTCGATCGACCGTTGCGCGGCGGTAATCGCCATCAGATACATCAGACGCATGCTTTCGCTACCTCCCGTGGGCGAACTCATGAACATGTGCATCTTTAGTGCGCCGACTGGCGCCAATGGCGGAAAGTAATTGGCGCCGGTAAGCACCCGGCCCGTGGTCTTGATCCAATTGTCCAGGAAGGCTGCTTGCATTTGCGCAACGACAGGTCCCTCAATCTGAAAGTGCATGTCACGCCAATGATCCGGGTCTTGAGCGTGGCCGCTCCATTCGTCGGCGATGCCGACGCCGCCGGTAAAACCGATTTGACCGTCAATAATGAGGACCTTCCGATGAGTGCGATTATTCAGCTTTCCCAAGCTATACCAATGAAGTGGGTGATATCGTTCGATTTCCACCCCGGCATCGCGCATTTCATTCAGAAGCTGCGGCGTCATTTTCTCGCTGCCCAGCCAGTCGAGCATAAGATGCACCTTGACGCCGGCGCGGGCGCGTTCCATGAGCGCCTTCGCGAATTCATCGCCGGTTTTCCCGGACCAATAGATGTATGTCTCAAAGTCTATGGTGTACCGGGCTGCGCGAATGGCCTTGAGCATTGCCGGGAAGATCTCCTTCCCGTTCTGCAATGCCATGATCTGGTTTCCAGGCAGGATTGCAGGTCCGAGCAACGTGCCCATCTCCCGCTCAAACTGCGGATCCACAATGGCGTAAAGATGAACAATTTGATGCTGTATCTTTTTTTCAGGGGTGTGAAAAGTGATTGCGACGGCGATGATGATGAGTGTGACCGCAATCGTTGCGACGATTGTCCCTATAAGCGCCGCCTTGTTCCCGCGCCCCGCCCGCATGATTGGCATGATTAGATGGAATGAGGCAGGATAGGTTTAAGTTTAATGATCAGCCCCCTATTCGCCATAGTGTGGCTGCAGCACGCTCGCCATACAGGTGCTTGAGCGGATATTCGGCTGTCAGACAAACGATTCAGCGGCTGTCAGCCAAGGGGCCTAAGTGGAGCGCGCAGAGCCCGAATTCCCGACATCGGCTGGCCGACGGTGCCGAGACCGTCGGCCAGCGTTCGCACTGAGCTAGCACCTAGTCCGTTTGGCGACCAATCGGGTGAACCCGAACGTGCGCCCATCATCCACGCGAAGCATCTCGGCCTCACGACGGGCCAGGTGGGCCAGATTCTGCTGACCGAACTGCTCACAGAGCTCATTCCACTCGAGCCAGAGCTTCCAGCCATCTGTTAGCGTATCTGCCGTTTCAATTTCCAGCAGTCCCGTTTTCTCCCAATGACGACGCCACCAGCCGGGAGAATGAAAGCTGCAGAAGTCCCAGACCCAGTATTGCGCTAAATGTGGTGGCGGTACTTCGAGAAGCTCCTCCCGAGTGCCTGGGACGACGATACCCAATCGGCCGCCGGGCTTTAAGAACGACGATATGTACCCCAAATACAAGTCGTCGGTTCCAAAGTAGTGATATGAATCGAAGCTCACGATCGCGTCGAAACTCCTCTCTGAGAAGGGTAGCGCGTGTGCTTCGACCGAGACCGGGAATACGGAGGTCGTGCACCTTGCCCCCTCGATTCGTTTCATGTTTTCGCTGGGCCTGATCAAATAATCTGCGGCCCAAACAGTCACGCCGAACTCTTTGGCCAAAAAAATCGAGCTCATCGCCTTGCCGCAGCCAAGGTCGAGAACCTGCATTGCCGGCGTGAGTTTTAAGCCCTGAGAAAGCCATTCTGCGAGCCACAAAACGTGCGGGCCCATAACGTTGTCCATGAGCCAGTGCGGGTCGTAGCCAGAAGAGCGTGGCAAGTTTGGTTTGAAAAGCCGCTGGTTGAGGGCACCAAGAGAATTGTCGTTCATGGGGAGTCCTATGCGGAAAATACGAGAACGTCCCGAGCAGCAGCTGCTGACTCGGCCAAGTAGGGATTCCACTGATCGATCAGAAATCGATCAGTGAGCTACGACAGTTCTCCGCATAACGCCCCCTTGCATTTCTCGTCGGACGCGGGGGTTGTTATTCATCGCAACCTCCGCGGCAATCGCGGTCGTCGCGACGACCGATGACCGCTTTAGCGAAAATTGAGATCGAATCTCAATGCGCCGGCGGCGTCCCGCGGGGCTTTTGTGTTTCTATCGCGAGTATCTGACAGCCCTTCTGTCCGCATTTCGAACAGCGCAGCCGCTTCTCGAGGTTTGCGAGCTTTGCATCCCAGCCGCACAAATGTGCCAATAAATTCGGATACGCACGCCGCTCGTGCGCGCATCCGGCGCATTTGATGACGAGCAGGTACTGCCCGAATTCATCGGATAGGCGCTGCACCTTGAAATCGCGTGGGGGGGACTGCGCGGTACTGTATATATACCCAGCAACGCTTAACCAGCCCTTTTTAGCGTTTCCAAATCAATTGGATCCTTAAAACACCATGAATGGGCTCGAAAAGGAGTTCCCGTTCTGCAGCAATCCCGACTGCGAGCTTTACGTGCGTACCGGCGATCCCGGTGTCATCGGCTACGGCAATTGGGCGCGATTATCCGACGGAACAATCGTCGGCCGAGATATTTATAGCGGCGTTTTTTTGTGCGATCGATGCGGCCGCGAGTGGCGCGCTGTCCCGACATTTGAAGTTGCGATTTGGGAGTGGTCTGAGCCAGGTGTGTAGCGGTCGAGCCTTCACATTTCTTTTCGCTCGAAACTCTTGCTTCAGTGTATCCCCAATACAATCATCCACTGACTGGATTCAGTTCGCAGGGAGCTCATGAAGGCACAAGAGTCCTGGACGGGATGGTGCGGCACTACCCGGCGCTGCAGTCCTATTCCGATCTTGGCAAGTGTGAGCCCATCGACTATCCGGCTCTCGCAGCCGAACTCAAAGATCTGACGCCACAATGCACAGCTCCTGCTCACCTATGCGATTGACGATTGCCGCTCTCCTGCTTTCGGCCACACTGGTGCAAGCCGACGACCAATCCGCCCCGAACATCCGTGGCAACTGGGAATTTGCACTTAGCAAAATCCACTTTTCAGAAGACCCGCTGGTCATCACGCAAACGCGGATAATGTTGCGAAACAGATCAGAAGTCTGCAGCGCAGACTACCGCATCGCGTCTGTCAAAGACGGCAACACCTACTCCGGCGGTCCGATTGACGACACAGGCCACTACACGACGATAAATTTGACCCTCGAGAACTCCAACTGCTCCCAAGACGTCCATGATTTCGCAATGGTATTTGCATCAGGGGAGACAGACGCGGCTCACTTTGCTGAATTCAACGGCGCCAAAACCGTTCTCGACTTTGGTTCGCTTCGTCGCGTAGTGCTGCCTGCCGATGCGCCGCCGTTTACAGATGATGAAATCGCAATCTACCGCGATTTCCTGCTTCACTATCCGGGACCCTTAAGCGAAATGATCGGAATGCAGGACACTACGGTGGCCTTCGTAGCGTCCGTAGCATTCGGCGATGAGCCGAATCCGCCGAATCTCAACATTCCGGCATACCATGCGCGTAAGTTGCCACCTGAAGTCATGGCGCTGACGGACGAAAAAACCGTGATTGCTCGCTCAGAAACCGCGGGTAAGTCGCTTGACCCCAAGATGAGAAGCTCTTACCGCTTTACACTCAGCGAGATAGCTTTCGATTCAAAGCACGAACAAGCGGCTTTCATTTTTGCCGCATTGTGCGGGTGTAAGGGAGGACAGGGTGGTACGGTCGTTTATGAACTGAAAAACGGCCAATGGACACGAAAAAAACCTTTGCTGAATGATTGGATAGGCTAGCTACTTACGCCCCTGGCCAGGCGTTTGCGCCGACGTCCCGACATTGAGTCAGGATCTGTAGAGCCCCTCGCTCACCCCGGCCGGCGCTTGCGGCTTCGCTCGCGAAGTTTATTCCTGCCGCGCATCGAAACTAACAAATGCCGTCAAGACCAACCGTCATTTCCGATCGACTTCTCAGAATCGTCAATATCTCCTTGTACCTTACCGAGCGCGCACTGAGACTCTTTCAACACAAGGGAGAATCTCACATCAATAAACTAATCGGGATTCTTCTAGCCCTAACCGCTGCCGAAGCGCTGGCCGGCAATCCGGTCATCGTTGTTCAGCCAGATGCGTACGCGCAAGCGTTTGCGGATACCGTGAAGCGCAATCAACAAGTGTGGCAGGAGGCGGGGAGACAACTAGGCAACTTGGTTGTCCCCCAAATAACTGGGGTCGTAATCGGCACGCATTGCGGCAAGTACACGCAAGCCGTGATCGGCTACAGCGATGGCACTCAACGGACCCTTCCGTCTGTAGCGCAGGATGATGCCACTCAAGAGCAACTTAAGATCCTGATCGCCGCGGCGCCTAATGCGACCGTGGTGGACCTAGGCTGCTCCCCACGATGACCGCAATGCTCGGGGACACCGCGCACCACGCCATCCTAAGGCTACCTGCTCGCGCCGCTCGCGTCCCGCGCAGCATGTCGTCTAACAATGCAACCTCATTCAGCCTCAGTCGCTTCACGACGCGGACGCGACCGTTGGCGTGCGACCGATGCTACACCGGCGCCGTGCTCTGAGGCACCGCGATTCACAGCTCTTCGGACTGAGGCCATTTGTCGTGTATAGCGAACCACGTCGCCTTTGACCCGACGTGAATGTGCCGTTGTTTACGCGGCTCAAACGGTGAGTCGAGTGTACCCAGCGAAACAGCGACCCAGTCTTCGCCGCTTTTTTGCCAAAAAAGCTGAGATCCACACTGGCCGCAGAAGGAGCGAGTAGTCTCCGGAGAGGACCTGTACTCCATAAGCAGGTTTGCGCCAGTGAGCAGCCGTAAGTCACTCTTCGGGACACCGCCATGTGTTGCAAAAGCTGCTCCATGTGCTTTCCGGCACATGGAGCAGTGGCAGTGTGTAGTGCCTCGCACTACTGAGCTCAGTTGATACCGAATGCCTCCGCAGAGGCAACTCCCCCGAGGTGGCGCCTCGGTCATTTGACTCTCCCGGCTCGAACGCTGATCACCTCATCCGCCGCGCTCCGATTTGCCAAGCGCTTATAGAGCATCATTTTGCGAGTCAGGATCAGCTGCTGCTTTTCTCTTTCGCCGATAAAGCCAAAGCGCCAGCGCCATCAGCGAGCCGCCAGGCATAACGAGTTCCAGCGCAGCATACGGCGCGAGATCTTTAAGCTTCGAGACGAGCGGCGACATAGCGCTACCCAGCCACCATCGCAATCTGCAAAGCCAGTACCGTGACGCTGGTAGCTGCAACAGCCAAGAGCCCCTGCCCGATTGTGTCCAGAAATGTCGATTCGTTGCTCATGTGTTTGCTCCTTTGGCTCCATCATCAAACCCTCTCTTAAAGGGTGTTACTGCTCTCTGACTGTGAGGGTGATCATGCGTGAGCCACGGAGGCGTATCAATTACCTCGCAGGTAATCAATTTCGGCGCCACTCAAAGACATTAACAAGACGTGCCGCCTACGCTGCCACCATCGCAATCTGCAACATGAGCGCCGAAGCACCGGTGGCGGCAAGGGCAAGAAGAGCCTGCGAGAATCGTGTGATGAGAGTGTCCATATGTTTCTCCGTATGCGTGAATCGACTGAACGCCCACAAATTGCGCCGCAGGCCGATCCACAACAAATGGACTATCTGACCGACTGTTAAGTAAAGCTTAAGCGAGTCGAATCGTCATAAGGCGCCGATTATCAAAAACCATGCCTCAAAAATAGAACGTGTACCGATAGAGTCGCCGGCCGGAGCGACAGCGTCGAAAAAATCAAAGCGGCCGCGTCACCAGCCACGCATGGACGATTCCAACGATCGACAGAACCAGCAATCCCAGTAGCGCGACTCCAGCTATGAGAAACCCCGAACTGCGCTTGGCGGCTTCCGCCATGTAGCCTGACGCATACAAGACGCGCCCAATTAGCCAGACCAGCCCTAAGCCAGGGGCCAAGTATCCCGATACGACTGGATAAACGGTTGCAAGCCAGAGAAGCGGCAGAAACAACACGAACTGCTCGAGAGTATTCATCTGCACACGGAACGCCCGCTCGAATTCTGGAGCGCCGGTCACTGCCGGGGCTTGCACGCCATGCTTCCCGCGCATACGGCCCACGAGCATCATCGTGTAGAGACCAAGAAGTACGGCGAGCACTGTCACCGCGGCGCTCAACAAAGTCCCTGCTGTTGCCATCATGGAAATTCACCTCTTTATGTACCCCTGGACGACTCGATGGTAGTCTTGTGCGAACCGCAATCCAAGTCGTTACCTAGACTCCAGCGAGTTTTATCGACACGACTTGCAATCGCAACGCCACGATGGCTCCGCGGCAAAGCGACTGACGCACATCGCCGAACTCGTCGAAGATAACTATTATGTGTGACACGCCCAAGATCATGAGACCATGACCAGACCTCGGTCATCGGTCGGCGTTTACCCCATCCCTCTCGCCGAAGACAGGGCCATTGTCGTAGCATGCCTGGGATCCAGTAGCACGGCGGGCAAGGGGCAAGCCTTCGATTGGATCGGCGAAATGAAGCGGCGACCCCGCAACGCAAATTATCGCTTCTGCAACTTCGGCGTCGGTGGAGATCTTTCCTACAACGCCCTTCGACGCGTGTCTGATGTGCTGGCTTGCGGTCCCGATAAGGTAGTGGTTTGGGTCGGCGCTAATGATGTCCTTATGTCGGTCTCAGACACGGTTCGGCGATTCTTTCGAGTCCTTAAAGATCTCCCAGCCGAGCCGTCTCCCGAATGGTTTCGCGAGAACATAAGCGCCATCGTGGATCGCCTGAAAAACGAAAGCTCGGCGAGGGTCGCGCTGTGTTCTTTATTCCCGATCGGTGAAGCTCCAGCGTCCACAAACCCGTTTCAGAGCGAACTAAACCGGTGCCTCGAGGAATACAGCGCCATCATCAAGTCAGTTGCGACAGAACAGGGCGTCAGCTATATCCCGCTCCATGAGTCGATGCTTGCACAAATCCGCGCATCGCCCGGTCCAGCCTTCAATCCTTTCGATTTCTTTCGTTCTATCGCGACGCCTTCCGCGTTCTCGTCCTCCGAAAGACACCAGATGAGGTTGCCCGGATGAACGGTTGGCAATTTCACACCGATGGGGTTCATCTGAACAGCTTCGGTGGAATGATCGTGGCTGACCTCGTCCAGGGTTTCATTGATAGCTGAGGCTCGTGACCGAACATCGTATCGGCGGGCTATCGGCTACAGCTTGGACTGGAGGCGCAGAATCGGCGACAACGGCGGCCCAACCGGCGTAGGGCCCATCAATTTGCAATGGCAAACTGTGTGAGCCTAACTGCAAGATAGTCAAACAGCGCACGCATGCTCAAGTTCCGCCTCAAATCATTATGCATGACGATCCACATTTCCAACTCGATCTTGAATCGCTTGCTGAAAAGCGGCAGCAAATTCGGATCACGGCGAGCAATCCCAGTTTGGCAAAGGCCGATACCAAATCCGGCACGCAGTGCCGCTAACTGCGCCAAATCGTTATCGCAGCGAAATGCGAACAACTCTCGTGTGACGGGCATGGGCACGGCCTTGAGAAATTCCGCAGCTGGCGGGGTGCGATCGAATCCGATCAGTGAATGGGCTGGCAAATCTTCCAATCTATCGGGGTACCCGTAGCGCTCAAGATAGCGGCGATGCGCGTAAAACATAAGCGCCACTTTGCCGACCCGTTTGGCCAGCAGTGCTTTTTGCTGAGGTCTCGCCATACGCACGGCGAGGTCGGCATCGCGCCGCAAAAGATCCGCCATTTGGTTGGACAACGATAACTCGATCACTATCGCCGGAAATTCCGCTCGAAAATCGCTTAGGATCTCGGGCAGCACTTCGATACCCATTACATTGGCTGCCGCAAGCCTTACCACGCCCCCAGTTTCCTCAACATTGGCGGAACCTGTGCGCACAAACGCAGCAGCGGCGGCCGCCATATTCTCGGCGTGCGGACGAAGTTTATGCGCTGCATCTGTGGGCAGTAACCCAAGCTGCGATCGGGTAAAGAGCGCGCGGTCGCCCAATGCCCGCTGCAGCGACGCGATGTGTCTTCCAATCGTAGGCTGAGTCAATCCGAGGGAGCGGGCTGCCGCCGACAAACTTCCCAGTCTCAAAACCGCAAGAAATGAGCGATAAAGATCCCATGCAGGTTCGGCGTTACCCATGCATTAATGTATAGCAGATATGCAGCCATCTGCAATTCTATTTGGGCTACAGCCCTGTCACCATGGCTCACACATTCAGCGATTCACTCACATCATCAGGAGAAAGCCATGGAAAACGTGATCAAAACTCGGTTGATTTTACGGAAGCTCTTGGTCGCCGCCAGCTTCCTAAGCTTAGGCTCCATTGCGATCGGCGGAACAGCGCTGGCGAGTCAGCCCACGGCCGCATCAACGACAAATCGGTCGGTGTCGTATCCGGTAGGATATTCGGACCTTGATGTATCCACGATAAAAGGCGCAAAGACCCTCTATCTGCGCGTTCGCTACGCCGCGGAAACGCTCTGCGAGAGCGCCGCCACTTGGGGCAAGAAAGAGGCAGAGGCCTGTATAAGCCACGCGGTCAACGATGCCGTTGGCCGCGTCAATGCCCCACTGCTGACACAATACAGTCAGCTGCGTAGCAAGGGTGACAAAGCGGGACTCGTGCAGCTTGCAAAGGTTAATTGACTTTGAGTTGTCAATCGCAATGCCGCGCGGAGGTGCCTCTGCGCGGCATCGCTTACCCGCTTCGCCAACTGGATACATTAATGAGCGGACGCATCCAGAGGCGGCGTGGTAGTCGGCGGTCGGCGGTGCTTGGTCGCTTGTTCGTAAGCGTATCCAATCTCGATCAGCAGTTTCTCCGACCAAGGCCTGCTTAAGAACTCGATGCCGATCGGGATTCCGATCGCGGCGGTCGGCGTTGGCGGCGAAAACCCGCCAGGCACGACAATGGAAGGAAAACCTGTGACTGATCCCAGAGCGCCGTTGCGCTCGACCTGCGTCTCGCCAATGGGCACCACCAGTCGCTTTTGATGCGGGAAGACAATGGCGTCGAGTCGATTATCAGCCATGATCTGCATGGCACGCTGCTGCAATTCCGAACGCTTCTGCAAGCGCAGCCGATAACCGTCATCCATCTCGAGGCTCTGTGCTTTCTTGATGTTGTCCCCGATGTTTGGATGAAACTTACCGGAGGCGATGATTTCCTCCAGCGATTTGACGGGCGCATTGCCCGAGACGAGATAGGCGTTGATGGCGGGCTTAAATTCATAGAGGTGAACGCTAATCTCCGAGGAGATCTTTCCGCTGTCGAGGTCAGGAGTATTCAGCTCGACGATCGTCGCGCCTAACTTCCGTAAGTCCTCGACCGCGCGATTCGCGATTACGTTGACTTCCTCATTGATGGGCGCATTGCCGAAGAAGCTGCGCAACACGCCGATCCGCTTACCCTTCACGCCGTCGGCCTTTAAGAACTTCGTATAATCCTTCTCGATATTCCCGACACTCCATGCCGTCGCAGGATCTTCAGGGTCATAGCCGACGAGCACATTGAGCATCCTTGCCGCGTCGGTCACGGTGCGCGCCAGCGGGCCCGCTGCATCTTGCGTGAACGAATACGGAATGACTCCGGCTCGGCTCACTAACCCAAGCGTCGGGCGAATCCCGACAATGCCATTCGCCGACGCGGGTGACCGGATGGAGTTGACAGTGTCGGTGCCGATGCCCGTGATCGCGAAATTTGCCGCCACGCCCGCACCTGTCCCTCCGCTGGAACCGCCCGGCGTGTGGGTCAGGTCATAGGGATTTAAGGTCTGGCCGCGAATCGAACTTAC
>Ga0302324_100001810_pt1 | contig 50931 bp, 39 predicted proteins | sample Palsa_T0_1_FD_201949 | JGI IMG/M metagenome (GOLD analysis project Ga0302324, IMG submission 201949) | Peat permafrost microbial communities from Stordalen Mire near Abisko, Sweden - Palsa_T0_1 | ecosystem: Environmental > Terrestrial > Soil > Palsa > Peat permafrost | place: Sweden: Abisko...
TGCCTGGTCGCGGCGATCCACGGGTACACCTTGTTGCCCGGTAGCTGGCCGCCCTCCCCCGGCTTGGCGCCCTGTGCCATCTTGATCTGCAGGTCGTCCGCGTTGACGAGGTACTCGCTGGTCACGCCGAACCGGCCGCTCGCCACCTGCTTCACCGCGGACCTGCGCAGGTCGCCGTTGGCGTCGGGCAGGTAGCGGTCCGGGTCCTCGCCGCCCTCCCCGGTGTTGGACCTGGCGCCGAGCCTGTTCATCGCGATGGCCAGGGTCTGGTGCGCCTCGGCGGAGATCGAGCCGTAGGACATCGCGCCGGTGGAGAACCTGCGCACGATGCTCGCGACCGGCTCGACCTCGTCCAGCGGCACCGGTGGCCGGCCGGGCCCCGGTCCCTGCCCGGCGCCGAACCCGGTCGACGTGGCATTGAGCGGGTCCTCACCCGCCCCGTGTGACATTGGGCGGGCTGAGCCGAGGTCCGCAGCCGCGGCCCGGTCCGCGGCGGCCTCGTCGATGCCGCGGATCCGCAGCAGGCCGCGCAGCGTCATCAGCCGCTTCGACTGGTCGTCGACCAGGCGGGTGTACTCGGCGAATACGTCCCGGCGGCCGCTGCGGGTGGCGTGCTGCAGCTTGAACACCGTCTCCGGGTTGAACAGGTGCGGCTCGCCGTCGCGGCGCCACTGGTACTCCCCGCCGGTCTCCAGCCGCCGGTGCGGCGTGCTGGCGCCGTGCGCGGGGAACGCACGGGCGTACCTGGCGGCCGTCTCGGCGGCGAGCACGTCGAATCCGATGCCGCCGAGGCGAGAGGAGGTTCCGGCGAAGCACTCCGCCACCACGTCGGTGCCGAGCCCGATCGCCTCGAAGATCTGCGCTCCGGAGTAGGAGGCGACCGTCGACACGCCCATCTTGGACATGATCTTCAGCAGGCCCTTGCCGAGCGCCTTGATCACGTTGGCTCCGGCCTTCCGGCTGGTGACCCCATCGAGCGCGCCGCGGCGCACCATGTCCTGCGCCGACTCGATCGCCAGGTACGGGCAGACGGCGCTGGCGCCGTAGCCGATCAGCAGGGCAATGTGGTGGCACTCCCGCGCGTCCCCGCTCTCCACGATCAGGCCGATCATGGTCCGGGTCTTGGCCCTGATCAGGTGGTGGTGCACGGCGCCGGTGAGGAGCAGCGAGGGGATCGGGGCCAGCGCGCCGCTGCTGGCCGCCCCGTAGCCGGCCGCCCCGTAGCCGGCCGCCCCGTTGCCGGCCGCCCCCGCCGCGCTGCCGCCCGCCCCGTTGCCGGCCGCCCCCGCCGCGCTGCCGCCGGCCCCGTTGCCGGCCGGCCCCGCCGCGCTGCCGCCGGCCGCGGTACTGCGGTCGGAGAGGACGATGATCCGGGCGCCGTCACGGATCGCCGCGGACACCTCGGCCCGGATCTCCTGCAGGCGGCTGCGCAGCGCCGTGCCGCCGCCCGCGACCTGGTAGCGGCCGTCGACCACGTGCACGGCGAATCCCCGCTGGTCGCCATCGTGGTTGATGTGGATGATCTTCGCTAGGTCACCGTCGCTGATCACCGGATACGGCAGCACGATCTGGCGGCAGGACGCAGGGCCGGGGTCGAAGAGGTTGTGCTCGGGACCGGTCGATGATGCCAGCGAGGTGACGAGCTCTTCCCTGATCGCGTCCAGCGGCGGGTTGGTGACCTGGGCGAACAGCTGGGAAAAGTAGTCGTAGATGAGCTGCGGCCGGTCGGACAGGACGGCCAGCGGCGTGTCGTCGCCCATGGAGCCGATGGGCTCGGCGCCGGTGCGCGCCATCGGCCCGAGAATGACCCGGAGCTCCTCCTCCGTGTAGCCGAACAGCTGCTGCTGCGTGAGCAGCGCCTGGCTGTCCGACACGGCGCGCTCCCTGTCCGGCAGGTCGTCCAGGTGCAGCAGCCCGGCGTGCAGCCAGTCCTCGTACGGATGCTCGGCGGCAAGGGATGCCTTCACCTCCTCGTCCTCGACGATCCGGCCGCTCGCGGTGTCCGCAAGGAAGATCCGGCCAGGCTGCAGCCTGCCCTTGCGGATGACCGTGGCCGGGTCCATTTCCAGCACGCCGACCTCGCTCGCCAGCACGACCAGGCCGTCCCTGGTCACCCAGTACCTGCCTGGCCGCAATCCGTTCCTGTCGAGGACGGCGCCGATCATCGTGCCGTCCGTGAACGCGATGAGGGCCGGCCCGTCCCACGGCTCCATCAGCGTGGCGTGGAAACGGTAGAAGGCCCGGCGGGCCGGGTCCATCTCCGCGTTGTTCTCCCACGGCTCCGGGATCATCATCAGCACCGCGTGCGGCAGCGACCGCCCGCCGAGGTACAGCAGCTCCAGGCACGCGTCAAAGCTCGCCGAGTCGCTCGTGGTCTCGCCGAGGACCGGCAGCAGCCGCTCAATGCCCCGCCCGTCGGCGTCCGGCCCGAAGAGATCGGTGGCCAGCATCGCCTCGCGCGCCCGCATCCAGTTCCGGTTGCCCCTGATCGTGTTGATCTCGCCGTTGTGCGCGACGAACCGGTACGGATGGGCCAGCGGCCAGGACGGGAAGGTGTTCGTGGCGAACCGGGAGTGCACAAGCGCGAGGGCGGATACGTACCTGGGGTCGGACAGGTCCGGGTAGAACTGCTCAAGCTGGGGCGGGGTGAGCATCCCCTTGTACACGATGGTCGCCGACGACAGGCTCGCGAAGTACGCGCCGGCCACTGGCTCGGCCTGCTTGCGCAGGCAGAACGCCCGCCGGTCGAGGGCCAGCCCGGTCTCGCCGCTGGCCCCGGCCACGAACAGCTGCGCCAGCTGCGGCAGCACCCCCCGCGCGCCCTCGCCGCAACAGCTCGGGTCATGCGGGACGTCGCGCCAGCCGAGGACGGTCAGGTTCTCCCGCGAGGCGATGCTCTCGATGGCGGTGATCGCCCGGGCGCGGCGGCCGTCGTCGGCGTCGTCGCCCAGCGGCGGCAGGAAGACCAGCCCGGCGGCATAGCCGCCGGGCGCGGGCAGCGGGAACTCGCACGTCGCACGGAAGAAGGCATCCGGGATCTGGGTGAGGATGCCGGCCCCGTCCCCGGTGCCAGGATCGCTGCCCTTGGCGCCCCGGTGCTCCAGGTTGCGCAGCACGGTCAGCGCGTTGCTCACGACGTCATGGCCGCGACGACCGGAAAGATCGGCGACAAAACCGACACCGCAGGAGTCGTGCTCGAAGCTGGGATCGTAGAGACCCTCGGACAACGGGGTTGCAGGTGCCATCCGCACTCCTGTCGTCTCAATCCGCTGCCGCGTCTTCAGATAGATCGGATAGGGACGGCGTCGGCCCTGCCGTGAACATAGCTCCGCTGGCTAATCGCTCTAAGAGAGTACCTGGGATTGCCCGGCCGGAGAAGATCAGCCGGGCCGACTCTGCGCTCGCGTCGGCGTGGGACCAGATCTGGCCCCGGCCGATCAGCTCGCGGGCTGGCCAGCTGGCGCGCTGACCAGCAGCGCGGCCGTTCCGGCGCCGCGAGACGCGGTGGCCGGAGCCGATCAGGCGGCTGGCGCTGGACGGCTGCGTACTCCAGCGGACAGGTCGGCGGCCAGGTCGCGGACACCCGCGACGGCAGCAGCCAGGTCCGGGGCCGCCAGCAAGCGCGCCACGAACGCGGAGCCGACGATGACGCCATCGGCAAAGCCGGCCACCTCCGCTGCCTGTGCCCGGTCCCGCACCCCCAGGCCGACCGCGACCGGCAGGCTGGTGCAGGCCCTGACCCGCCCGACCAGCCCGGCGGCGCCGCTGCCCACCGTGGCCCTGGCGCCGGTGGTGCCCATCAGCGAGGCGGCGTAGACGAAGCCCCCGCAGGCCGCGGTGATCAGCTCAAGCCGCTCGTCGGACGAGCTGGGCGCGACAAGGAAGACCGGGTCGAGCTGCTGCTCGGCGGCCGCCTGCAGCCATGGCTGCGCCTCCTCCGGGGTGAGGTCGGGGGTGATCATGCCACTTCCCCCGGCGCTCGCCAGGTCCCGGGCGAAGGCCCGCACGCCGTAATGATCGACCGGGTTCCAGTAAGTCATGACGAGCACCGGCACGCCGCCCGCGGCCACTGCCTGGACGGTCCGCAGCACGTCTGTCACGCGGACGCCGCCGGTCAGCGCCCGGTGCACGGCCTCCTGGATCACCGGGCCGTCCATCAGCGGGTCCGAGTACGGCAGGCCGATCTCGATGACGTCCGCTCCCGCGTCGGCCATCGCGAGAGCGGCTTCGATCGCGCCGTCAACTGTCGGGAACCCGGCCGGAAGGTAGCCGACCAGCGCCGCCCGGTTCTCCCCGGCGGCCTTCTCGAACGCGCCGGTGACCGCGGTCACCGGCGCGGCCGTCCGGCGACCGCGGCATTGCCGCCAAGACCGCCGCTGGCGCGGCGCGCCTGGCCAGCCTGGCCAGCCTGGCCGAACCAGCTGGCCGCGATGTCCATGTCCTTGTCACCGCGGCCGGACAGATTCACCACGAGCACGGCGCCGGGGCCAAGCTCCCTGCCCAGCTGCAGCGCCCCGGCCAGCGCGTGCGCCGACTCGATCGCCGGGATGATGCCCTCCGTGCGGCATGCGACGGCAAACGCGTCCATCGCCTCGGCATCGGTGATCGCGCGGTAACTGGCCCGTCCAGAGTCGCTGAGCCAGGAATGCTCGGGGCCGACACCCGGGTAGTCCAGGCCCGCGGAGACCGAGTGCGTCTGCATGGTCTGCCCGTCCGAGTCCTGCAGCAGGTAGGTGCGCATGCCGTGGATCACCCCGGCGGATCCGCCGGCCAGCGTTGCCGAGTGCCGGCCGGTGTCCAGCCCCTCACCGCCGGCCTCGCAGCCGATCAGCCGCACGGCCTCGTCCGGGATGAACGCGTGAAAGATCCCGATGGCGTTGGACCCACCGCCGACGCACGCGATCACGGCGTCCGGCAACCGCCCGACGGCGCTGATTATCTGCTGCCGCGCTTCGACGCCGATGACTCGCTGGAAATCTCGCACCATCACCGGGAACGGGTGCGGGCCCATCACCGAGCCGATGCAGTAGTGGGTGCTGCCGACCGTCGACACCCAGTCGCGGAACGCCGCGTTGATCGCGTCCTTCAGCGTCCGGCTGCCGGTCATCACCGGCACCACCTCAGCCCCCAGCATCCGCATCCTGACGACGTTCAGCGACTGCCGCCTGGTGTCCTCCTCGCCCATGTAGACGACGCAGTCCAGGCCGAGCAGCGCGCACGCAGTCGCGGTTGCCACCCCGTGCTGGCCTGCTCCCGTCTCGGCAATGACCCTGGTCTTGCCCATCCGGCGGGCAAGCAGCGCCTGGCCCAGGACGTTGTTGATCTTGTGGGAGCCGGTGTGCGTAAGGTCCTCGCGCTTCAGGAATACCCGGCACCCGCCCGCCTCGGCGGCGAACCGCCGCACCTCGGTGAGCATCGTCGGCCGGCCCGCGTAGTCCCGCAGCAGCGCCGCGAGCTCCGCCTGGAAGGCCGGATCGGCCTTGGCAGCGAAGTAGGCGGCGGCGAGCTCCGCGAGCGGCGACATCAGCGCCTCGGGGGCCAGCTGCCCGCCGTAAGGACCGAAGTGCCCGGATCCGTCGGGTACCGAGCACCCGGGACGGGGCGGACCTGGCTCCGGCGGCGAAACCACGGCGTCCGGCCTACTCACCCTCGGTCACCGCGCAGTGCCGGGTGCGAGCCCGCGGTCACCAGGTCGGCGACTGCTGACCGCGGATCGCGGCCGATGACCAGGCTTTCGCCGACGAGTACGGCGTCAGCTCCAGCTGCCGCGTACGCGAGCAGATCGTGTGGACCACGAACCCCGGACTCCGCGATCTTCACGATGCCATCCGGGATCCGCGGGGCGATCCGCCCGAACACGCCCCTGTCGACCTCAAGCGTGGCCAGATTCCTCGCGTTCACGCCGATGATCTTCGCTCCTGCGTCGACCGCCCGGTCGACCTCGCCGTCTGTGTGCACCTCGACCAGCGGAACCAGGCCAATCGATTCCGCCCGCTCCACCAGGGAGACCAGCGCGTTCTGCTCCAGCGCAGCCACGATCAGCAGCACCATGTCGGCCCCGTGTGCCCGCGCCTCCCAGAGCTGGTAGGAACTGATCACGAAGTCCTTACGGAGCAGCGGGACCCGGACGGCGGCACGCACGGCGGCGAGGTCCTCCAGGCTGCCGCCGAACCGGCGCGACTCGGTCAGCACGCTGATCACCCGGGCACCGCCGGCCTCGTAGTCCATCGCGAGTGCCGCAGGATCGGCGATCGCGGCCAGCGCGCCCTTGGACGGGCTGGCCCGCTTGACTTCGGCGATCACGGCCACGTCCTCGCCCTTGAGAGCGGCCACGACGTCAGGTGGCGATGTGCCCCGGCACACGGCCTCCTTCAGGCGCTCCAACGGCACCTGCCGCTGACGTGTCATGAGGTCGGCGCGGACTCCGTCGAGGATCTCGTCGAGCACGCTCACGCGGTTCTAACGCCCCCTCGGGTGGGATGCCTAACGCCCCGATCGTACCTAGCGCTTCGTGAGCCCCTGCATGCACCCTGGCGGCGAGCTTGATGTCAGCTGGCGGTGCCGCCCTCGAGCGCACCCTGGGCGCTGTCTGCGAGGCCGGTCTCGCGCAGGCCCTGACGGGCGCTTCCCGGCTGAACGGTGAATGCCCGCGCCACCGCCGGATGGAGCAAGGTGATTAAGGTCACGATGGCCAGCAGCGTGCCCCCGAGGTAGCGCGAGGTAAAGAACCGGAACAGGCCGAAGAGGACGAAGGCGGTCTCGAACCCGATCGCGAGGACCCAGGCGGCGTGGGTACCCGACCGCGTCACCATGACGAGCCCCCACAGTGCTGCCACCAGCATGAGCGTGATGACGATCGAGGGCAGGTGGCGGCGGCTGTACGGCAGGCCGATCGCCGCTGCCAGCGCGGCCTGCGCGACGACCAGCCGCGTCACCAGCCTTACCAGCTCATGCTGCGGACCGTCGCCCTGGCCGCGGCGCTGCGCGGTGCGGGCCGGCCCGCGCCGTGCCGCGCGCTCCACTCGGCTCACTACTCACCTCCACGATCCTCGGGGCAAACACCACTATCCTCGGGCAACACGGCAACCTGTCGACCTTGAGCCTAACCTGGCGACGGCCAGCAGGCCCGCGAAAAGTGGGCCGGCTCGCGTGCCGCGGCACTAATCCCGGCTGACTTCGTGCCCGGCTGCCTTCATTCGCTCCCGTTCCCCCGGTCCGGCGTCCGTGGGATCCTCGCCCCGGCTCAGCGACTCCCAGATGGTCGCGGTGTCGCCGCCGGCCGCTGCTCCGCGTGCCGCCGGGGCGACCTGGCGCGACCTGGCGCGCTCCGGCGGGTCGAACCGGCTGGACATAACGGGCCAGGTCGTCGCCCGCCACGCCACCAGCAGCCCGGCTGCGACCAGAGCCGCAGCCCCGGCCAGCGCGAGCGGCCGCCACGGGAGGCTGGTCATGACCACGTGGGCCGGGAACCCGGCAATGGCCGGAGCGCTGCCGCCCTGCGCGCTGCCGGCGGTCGCTGAGCCTGCCGTGACCGAGCCCGCGTTGGCGGCCGACCCCGCGCTGCCCTGCGACCCGGCACTGCCAGCCCCGGCACTGGCAGCGACTGCGGCGATCGCGTCCGCCGCGGTGACGCCAAGGCTGACAGCCACCGCGATGCCGACGCCGAATCCGGCCAGCACCAGCCCGACCAGCCTGCGGATCAGGCCGCGGGTGGCCAGCACGGCCGCCAGGCTCGCCAGTGCCGCCACAGCCAGCCCACCGGCCGCGGGGAGGAGATCCTGGCCGCTGACGCGGACGTTGCTACCTGGCAGCGGCCGCGGCGCGGCCGTCCGCACGTCCGCCCAGCCCTGGTGGACGGCCACGAACACCAGGCCGGCGCCGACCAGGCCGAGCACGAGCACTGCCGCGACCTCGCGGCGGGGGGACAGACGGCGAGGCTGACCCACACGGCGGAGAAAGAGACGGCGATGCTGACCGAGACGGCCAGGCTGACTCGCGCTCATGGTGCCTCCCTTGCCGCGCTGCTTCGCCGCCGCTGAAGTCACGGCCGCGGCACTGGGCCGCTATCGGCACCGTATCCTCAGCGGCGTCGGCGGCCGCCGTCAGGATAGGCCGATTGGCGCACGGGCAAGACCCTCGGACGTGGCGCACGGAGCAGGCCCGCGGACGCGGCGCACCGCGCGGGCCCAGGTGCCAGCCCGGCCGGCCCGGCGCCCGGGTACTCCACGCAGTTCCCCGCGCCGGAGCGTGACCTAGGATCACCGGATGAGCTATGCCCGCGATGAGCGCGCAGCCTTGTGCGCGCTGCTGGACGAGACAGGTCCTGCTGCGCCGACCCTGTGCGAGGGCTGGACCACCCTCGACCTCGCCGCTCACCTGGTGCTCAGGGAACACCGGCCGGACGCTGGCGCGGGCATGTCCGGCGGGCCGCTGGCGGGCTACACGCGGCGACTGCAGCGCGCGCTCACCAGTCGCACCCCCTACCCGCGCCTGGTCGAGACCATCAGGAACGGCCCTCCGCTGCTGTCGCTGTTCGGGCTTCCCGGCATGGACGAGCGGCTCAACGTGGTGGAGTTCTTCGTACATCACGAGGATGTGCGCAGGGCGCGGCCGGGCTGGGAGCCGCGTGAGATCGACGGGGGCCTGTCCAATGCGCTCTGGCAGCGACTGAAGACGGCCAGGTTGGTGCTACGCAAGGCACCAGTCGGAGTCGAGTTCGTCAGGTCTGACGAACCGTTGCCTACCCGGTCCGGCGCGCCGAGCATCCGGCTGACCGCCAACGCCCGCACGCCCGTCGTCACCGTCACCGGCGCGCCGGGCGAGCTGACGTTGTGGACGCTCGGCCGGACGGCCGCAGCACGGGTCAGGCTCGACGGCAGCGAGGCCGACGTTGGCGCGCTCAGCGCCAGCCGCTGGCGTCTGTGAGCGAGGCCGCCTGCAGGAAGAACGGCGCGGTCCGCGACTGGCTACCCCGCGGCGGCGCGGTCCAGCGGGAACGGCGGCATTATCCGCAGCTCCACGTTGCGGTCGCCGGCGGTGCCGGACCTGGCCGGTCCGGCGCCGCCGAAGGGGACATTCGCGGCTAGCTCCCGGTGCAGCGAGGCGAGGCCGTCGACGGTCTCAAGCGACCGGGGCACGACTGGGGTGTCGTGGTCAACCATGGTGCACACAATGGACAGGCATCCGCCGGTGTCGACGAGCTCGACCAGCCGGGCCTGGCAGGGCCAATCGACGATGGCGCACGTCGTGACCTCCCAGAACCCGCGTGCCGGGCTGTCCGGGTCGCGGCGCGGGCGGACAGCATTGGTGTGCGTATGACCGTTCAGCCACAACACGACATTGGGAAAGCGGTGCAGCTGCCTGATGAGCTCGGCCGCGCCGAGCGCGGGCCCGCCGGCAAGGCCGGCGGCAGCACAGCGGGTGCTGGTGAGCGTGTCTACCCCGTGGTGGGAGATCAGGATGACCAGGCGGTCATCCTGGCCGGTGCGTACCTCGCGCCCGTCCGGCCCGCGGTAGGCCGAGTGCACCTCGGCGAGCCGGTCCTCGAGCCACCTCGCCTGGTCGCGGTCGATGCATCCGGCGGCGCCCCCGGCCAGGCAGTTGGTGTCCAGCGCGATGATCCTGGCGGCCGGAGTGTCGTGGGCGTAGTACGCCGTGCCGTCGAGCCGGTTCTGCTCGCTGAACCCGTGGCCGCCCGGGCGCGCGCCCGGGCGGAAATGCGCCTCGACGAAGTCCCGCCTGGTGATCGGCCTGCGGCCGGGATCGGCGCTGACAGCCATGACCGGGCCGGCCATGAAGGCCTCCGGCCGCTCGATGAACAGCTCAAGCGCGCGATCATGGTCGAAGTCGGCCGGCAGTCGCAGCGGTTTCTTGCCGCCCACGAGCGCTGCGGCGATGCCCGGGGTTACCGTCCCCACCCCCTGGTTGAGTGCCTCGTGGTTGCCGAAGCAGGAGAGCCAGGGAAAGCGCAGCCCGGTGGCGGAGAACTCCTGCATCGCGCGGCTCAGCAGGCCCGGATGATGCGGGAAGCCGAACTCGCGCCGGAACACGTCGTCGCCATCTGGGCCTGCGCCGTCCGGTTTCCAGAAGATGTCGTCAGGCCAGTCCAGCGACTGGACCCCGGCATACTCTGCGCCGCCAGAATCCGGCCGCACCAGCCCGCCGTCGAACAGCGCGAGGAAGGCCTGCATCTCGTTCCATTGCGCGTTGTCGATCGCGTCACCCGTGGTCACCGCCAGGTCGGGCAGCAGCCCGGTGACCGGGCCGCGCACGGCGTTCAGCGTGCGCAGCGTGGCATCGACCGCGTGCGCCGTCAGTGCCTCTTGCGGGCGCTGCACCGGCACGATCTCGGCGTACCTCGGATCGGCGAAGTACCGGTTCAGGAACTCGAACCGCGTCGGCGACTGGACGTCAGCGAGCTGAAGGTCCGTGACGTGCACCAGGCAGAGCAGCGGCCGGACGCCTGCCCTCGGCGGGCCTGGATCGTGCCCGCCGAGGTTCGCGCGCACGACGTGCGGCTCGCCAGCGATGACCTCGACCGCCCGGTAGGGCGCGCTGGCCCCGTTGCGCAGCACCGCGCCTGGCCCCAGGCGGCGGTCGGTGGTCAGCGGCGGGCGCCGCCCGCTCACCCCTCGGCCGCGGCTGGTGGATCGGCGGACACCAGCACCGCGTCCGGCCGGATGGACAAGGCGACGCGGCTTCCGGCCGGCAGCGCGGCGGCGTCTGATGTGGGGAGCTGGGCCAGGATAGTGGCATCGCCCAGATCGACCGTGATCCGGCTGGTCGCGCCAAGGAACGTTACGGCGATGACCGTGCCCGTCAACGGCCCGGCCTCGCCTGAGCTGTCCGTTGCCAGCGTGACCGCCTCCGGCCGCACCAGCGCGGTAACCGGCCCCGGCGGGGTCGAGCGGTCCACCAGCGGCAGGTCGCGTCCCCGCACCGTCACCATCTGCCCGTTGACCATGCCCGCCAGCCGGTTGGTAAGGCCGACGAACTCGGCCACGAACGGGGTCGCCGGGCGGGAGTAGACCTCGGTGGGCGGTGCGAGCTGCTCGATATGGCCATCTCGCATTACGCCGACCCGGTCCGCGATGGCCAGCGCTTCCTCCTGGTCGTGGGTGACGAACAGGGTGGTGATGCCCACCTCAAGCTGGATCCGGCGGATCTGATCGCGCAGCTGAGCCCGGACCTTGGCGTCGAGTGCCGACAGTGGCTCGTCCAGCAGCAGCACCTGTGGCTCGATGGCCAGGGCGCGGGCCAGGGCGACCCGCTGCTGCTGCCCGCCGGAGATCTGGTTCGGGTACCGGTCAGCCTGCGTGGAAAGGCCCACAAGTTCTAGCATCTCGATCGCCCGCTTGTCGCGCTCGGCCACGCTGACCCGGCGCAGCCGCAGCCCGAAGGCAACGTTCTGGCGCACCGTCATGTGCGGGAACAGGGAGTAGGCCTGGAACACCATTCCCATGTCGCGTTTGCTGGCCGGCAGGTGAATGACGTCCCGGCCGCCGACGGTGATCCGGCCGGCGTCGGCATCCTCCAAGCCGGCGAGCAGTCGCAGCGTCGTGGTCTTGCCGCAGCCCGACGGGCCGAGTAGCGCGATCAGCTCGCCAGCGCGCACGGTCAGGTCAAGCCCGTCCAGCGCGACGACAGAGCCATAATGCCGGCTCAGCCCCTCCATCCGGACCTCGACCCCGGTCCTCGCGCCGGCGTCCTGCGTGCTGGTCGTTGGTGACGTCACGAGCGTTACCTCATCCCCGGCTGCGGCGACGGCGGCGGCCAACAGTGGAAAGGATCAGTAGCAAGGCGAAGGTAAGGAACAGCGCGCCCGACGAGGTGGAGAACAGCACCCCGGCGTTCGTCGTGGCCCGGCTGATGTTAAACAGCGCCACCTGCAGGTTGACGTAGTTCAGGATCTCGGCCAGGGTGAACTCGCCGAGTACCAGGGCCGAGCTCAGCAGCATGGCGTTCAGGATCGCCTGCCACATGTTCGGCGCGATCACCCGCACCATCACCGTAAGCCAGTTCGCCCCGAGACTGCGAGCGGCCTCGGACAGTGTGATGACGTCAATCGCGTTCAGCCCGGCGGAGAGGGCCTGGTAGGCGTAGGGCAGCGCCAGGATGACGTAGACCCAGAACAGCATGAGCGCGGACACGTTGTAGTGCTCGATCTTGTTGTAGATCGGGGCGAGGCCGACCACCAGCGCGATCGCGGGGATGGTAAGCGGCAGCAGGCAGAGGAACTGGAACACACGGCTGATCCACTGCACCCGCAGCCGGATCCAGATCATGGTCGGCACCAGCAGCACCAGGACGACCACGCAGGTGATGACCGCCAGTTCCAGGGTGATCTCGATCGCGCTCAGCAGGCCCGGATAGGACGTGATACCCCGCCAGGCCGCCAGCGACCACGTGCCGAGCTTGCTCCCTTCCAGGGAGAACCTGACCATCGCGAAGAGCGGCAGGAGGAAGAACAGCCCGAAGATCGTGAAGGCCAGGTAGCGAAACAGGTTCAGCCGCCTGCGCCGGCCGGCCTGCAGGCCGCCCCGGCCCCTGCGCTGCGCGCTGGTCGGCGCCTGCTCGCCGGCCAGCCCGGTTATCGCAGCCATCGTGCCGCCCTGCGCTGGAGCAGGGCATATCCCGTCATGATGATGGCCACCATGATCACCATGCCCAGGGCGAGCACGTCGGCATAATTGACGTTGCTGAGCCCGACCTCGCTGTTGATCGAAATGTAGATCTGCTGTGGCACGGTATAAGCGATCTGGTTCTCCCAGGCCTGGATCGTCGCATAGGCCGACAGCGCGTTGGCGAACAGCAGCAGCGTCGCGCCGGTAAAGGCCGGCGCCAGCAGCGGGCCGCCGACATGCCGCCAGTAATCCCACGTCGATCCGCCGAGGCTCTCCGCCGCCTCCCGCCACTGGACCTTCAGCCCGTCGATCGCGGGCAGGAAGACGAGCACCATCAGCGGGATCTCGAAGTAGGCGTAGATCAGGGCGATTCCCCACGGGAAGTCGTAATACCAGCTGGCGCGCGCCAGGAACCCGCTGGTAGGGCCGATCGCGGCAAGGAAAGCGAACGCCAGGGTGACACCGCCGAATTGGGCGAGCACGCCCGAGCCAGCCAGATAGAGCCGACGCACCACCCCGTCCGGATTCCCCGATGCCACGGCGTACGCCAGGATCGCGCCGAACACGGCCCCGATCAGCGCCGAAATCGCGGACAGCTCAAGCGTGCCGGTGAAGAAGCCACGCACTTCCGAGTTGCCGAGGACCTTGAGGCTGGACAGGTCAAGCCCGCCGGTCTGATTCCTGAGCGCGTTCCAGATCACGATCCCGGTCGGGAGCAGCAGGAAGACTCCGATGTAGCCCAGGAACGGCACGGTGCCGATCCAGGCGAACGACGGCCGGCGCCCGGCCCTGCCGGGCCGGGCGCCGGTCGCGGTCGTCGCAGCGACAGCCACGCTTCCTCGCTAACTGATGGCCTTGGCCCAGTTCGCCTCCAGGTACGTGGCGGCGTCCGTGGCCTGGGTCGCGGTCAGGAACACCGGCGTTCCGGTGATCGGCGGAAGCGACGACGCAGCCGATGCGTCGATGGACTTATTGCTCGTCATAGCCGTCATCTCGACCGGCCGGGCGCCACCCTGCAGCCACAAGTTCTGCCCGCCGGTCGCGCCCTGCGAGTAGAGGAACTCCTCCCACAGGCGGGCCGCCGCCGGGTGCGGCGCGTTCTTGTTGATGGCCTGCGCGTAGTAACCGGCCAGGGTCGCGTTCGCCGGCACGAATACCTTCCAGCTCGCTCCCTGATCCACGACGCTGGCTGTGTTCAGGTAGTCCCAGTTGATCACGACGGGGGTGGTGCCCGCCTTGATCGTGGCGTTGGTGGCCTGCACCGGCACGAAGTTGCCGGCCTGCTTGAGCTGGTGGAAGAAGGCCACGCCCTTCGCGATGCTGCTGGCCGTGCCGCCCTCGGCGAGGTTCGCCATCATCACGCCGTTGAGCGCGGCGTTTGCCTCCGTCGGGTTGCCGTTCAGCGCTACCGAGTTCTTGAACTTGGACCCGAGCAGCTGGCTTACCGAGGTGATCGTGCCGAACTTGGCCGAGTTGTAGCCGATGGACATGTAGCCGCCGTAGTCCTGGGTCCACAGCCCGGTCGGGCTCTTCTGGGCGGCCGGGATGGAACTCCAGGTGCTCACCTTGTAGGGCGCGAACAGGCTGGTGCTAACCAGCGCGACGGCCATCCCAACATCCAGGACGTCTGGAGCCTTGGATGTGCCGTTCTCGCTCTTTACCGCATCGACCTCGTCCTGGCTGCTGCCTTCCGGGTTGGCCGAGACGACCTTGATCCCGTACTTCGCGGTGAAGTCCTTGATGACATTGCCGTAGTTCGCCCAGGTCGGGGGCAGCGCGATGACGTTGAGCGTGCCCTCTTTCTTGGCCGCGGCGATCAGCTTGGCCATGCCGCCGCCTGCCGAGACGGAGGTGACCGTGGCCCAGTTGGTCCCGCCGCTCGAGGTCGAGGAACCCGACGAACACCCAGCGGCGAGCAGCGCCAGGGCACTAAGCCCGACGAGCCCCAATCGATATGTCGATCTCACGCGAATGCCTCCTATCAACGTCCCCATCCCCGTCGCGTTCTTACAAAGCCCATGGCATAGCAATGCGAGGAGGTCGGCTGACCTCCCGCCAGTCACCATTTGGCCCAAATGCCTAAAACGTTTAGCATCGGTATGCTGACGTAGCCGGCGCGCGGGTGTCAAGGGAAGTTACCGAGATGACGCCGACGGCAACCGGATGTTCATCGAGGCACGTGAGCGGGGCGCAGCCGCGGGATCGCCGGCGGCTGCAGCGAGGCGCGCTGGACCAGCTGGACGTCGGCGATGTAGTCGTCCGGCGGGCCCGGTTCGAGCAGGCGCATCATCAGCGCGCGGCCCATGGCCCGCTGATCCATCCGGATGGTCGCCAGCGGCGGGTCGAGCAGCTCGGACGTGGGGAGGTCGTCATGGCCGACGACCGACACTCCCGGACCTACCGGCAGCGAGAGCTCGCGGGCGGCCTTGTAGATCGCGTGCGCTGTGTAGTCGGAGTTGGTGATGATCGCAGTCGGGGCGTCCGGGCAGGACAGCAAGCTCACGGCGGCCTGCTGCACGTCCGCGATGGTGAGCAGGGAGTACATGACACGGGGCCGCAGGTCGAACTGACGGGCGAGGCGCCGGAAGTGCCGCAGCCGGTCCGGGTCCGCCATCAGGTGCAGCGGCGCTGACAGGAACGCGACCGAGGCGTGGCCGAGCTCAGCCAGGCGGCGCACCGGCAGCTCGACGGCCGCGATAGCGTCCGGGCAGACCCGCGAGACGCCCGCGATGCCGTCCGCCGACGCGTTCAGCGCAACCACAGGCGCCCCCGGGCGCAGCTCCTGCCAGAGCCGTATCGACTCCCCGCTCCCGACGGGGGCAATCGCCAGCCCCGCCACCCGCTGCGCGGCCATCTCCTGCACGTGCCGGCGCTCGCGCTCCAGTGAGTAACGCGAGTCAAGTACGACCAGGGTCGCTCCCGACTCCGCCGCAACCTGCTGCGCGCCGCTCAGCACTTCGAGGAAGAACGGGTTGGCGAAGTTACGTACCACGAAGCCGTAGGTGGTGGTGCGTCCCCGCCGCAGCGCCTGCGCCTGCGGGTTGGCGCGGTAGCCGAGCTGCTCGGCAGCGGCCAGGGCTCGCCGGCGGGTTCCGTCGGCGACGCCCGGCTGCCCGTTGAGCGCCAGGCTCGCGGTCGCGACGGAGACTCCGGCAATCCTGGCGACGTCGCGAATGCCGGCCGGCCGCCCGGATCTGCCCCTGTGCGTCGCCATGATCTCTCCTGGAGGCAAGCTGTGGCGGCCGTCAGGGCTGGCCCCCGCCAAGACTGCGCCACGGAGGCGCTGAACCGCCGACGACTCACCCTGCACGAGTCCCCGCCGGACGGCAAGCCCAGCGGACCTCATCCGGGTCTTTGCCGACATTCTGCGCCCGGCAGCGGCGGCAGCAAGACGCTGCCACGGCTAGCCAGCGGCATTCGCGGCTAGCCAGCGGGATTCAGCGACACCCCACGGCCTACGGCCTACGCTGTCTGCTGCGGGTACGTAGGCAAGTGCCGGTACTTAGGGTCAGCACAAGGCGAGGGAGGCCCCGCAGTGCACATACTTGGCGTCGACATCGGCGGCACCGGCATCAAGGTCGCGCCGGTGGACGTAACGACAGGGCAGCTGGTGGCCAAGCGCGTCAAGGTGCCTACGCCGCACCCTGCCGGGCCGGACGCCGTCGCCGCCGTCGTGCATGAGCTAGCGACCGGCTTCGGCTGGAGCGGTCAGGCCGGGATCGCGTTTCCCGGCGTGATCACTGACGGGACCACCAGGACCGCCGCCAACCTCGACCCGGCCTGGATCGGGCTGGACGCGCGCGGGCTCTTCGGCAAGGCCACCGGCCTGCAGGTCAGCCTGATCAACGACGCCGACGCGGCCGGCCTGGCCGAGATGAAGTTCGGGGCCGGCGCGGGGCACAAGGGAACCGTGCTGATGCTGACGCTGGGGACCGGTATCGGCAGCGCGCTGTTCATCGACGGGATCCTGGTGCCGAACACCGAGTTCGGCCATATCGAGATCCGCGGCAAGGACGCCGAGACGCGCGCCTCCGAGCACGCCAAGGAACTGCATGACCTGAGCTGGGAAAGCTGGGCCGAGCGGGTGGACGAGTACCTCAAGCACATGGAGGCGCTGCTGTCGCCCGGGCTCTTCATCGTCGGCGGCGGGATCAGCAGGAAGTCGGACAAGTTCCTGCCGCTGCTGACCGGCATGACCGCCCCGGTGGTGCCGGCCGCGATGCACAACGACGCCGGCATCGTCGGCGCCGCCATGGCGGCCAGCTGACCTTGCCCGGTGGCCAGCCGACCCAGCGCCCTCCCCCGCCCAGCGCCCTCCCCCGCCCAGCGCCCTCCCCCGCCCAGCGCCCTCCCCGGACTTGCTCAGTGGTTAACATTTGTCCGGCCGGGACCGGATAAATGTTAACCACTAACGCCAGTGGCGTCGCTGGTGGGGTTGCTGGGGTTGCTGGGGTTGCTGGGGTTGCTGGTGCCGATTCCGGGGTGGTAGGCGACCGCTTCGACCTCGACCAGCATGCGCGGATCGACGAGTGCGGCTACCTCGATCATGGACGTGGCCGGCATCACGCCGCCGAACGCGGCGCCATGGGCGCGCCCGTACTCCTGCCAGCGCGAGATGTCGGTGACGTAGATCCGGGTACGCACCACGTCGGACAGCGCTCCGCCCAGCTCCGCTAGCGCGGCGGCCACGTTGGCGATGGCGCGGGCCGTCTGGGCGAAGGCGTCCCCCTCGTGCAGGAACTCCCCGGCCGCGACCGACGTGCAGCCGGAGACGAAGACGAAGTCGCCGGCCGCCACCGCGCGGCTGTACCCCACGACCGGCTCCCACGGCGTGTCCGAGGAGACCTTTCGGGTCATCACAGGGAGACCTTGCTGGTCATCAACGTCACCAGCCATCGGCAACGTCACCCGGATCCGGCTCGGCCGGCGTCACGGCCGGCCCTGCCGCGCCGGATGCGCCGGATGCGCCGGATGCACTGGATGCGCCGGGAACGCCGAATGCCCTGGGTGCGCCGGATGCGCCGGGAACGCCGAATGCCCTGGGTGCGCCGGATGCGCCGGGAACGCCGAATGCACTGGATGCGCCGGGTACGCCGGGGCGCCGGTCGCGGAGCAGCCTGACCGCCTCGACGGCGACCACCACGAGCCCGGCGGCCAGCGGCCAGAACGCGATGGCGCCCTGGGCACCCAGCGACAGCGGCGCCCGGAGCAGCGTGCCCGGCCTGCTGACGGCAAGCAGGTGGTTGAAGGCAGCCTGGCCGGAGTGCTGGCCGATCCACCGTGCGACCAGCGCGGCGGCCACTCCGCCGCCCAGCAGGCCGAGCACGGCCGGCACGCCGTGCCTGCGCACCGCGAGCACCCAGCCGACCGCGCCGCACGCCGCGCCGCCGAGGGCGCCGAGGGCGCCGAACCAGCCGTCGGCCGCGATGAACGCGCTCGTCTCGGGGTTCACCACGTCGGCCGATCCGCCGCCGGTAGTTATCACCAGCGCATGCGGTGCCACCGCGATCCAGGCGAATCCGGCGGCCAGGCCGACGACCGCGCTGCCGGCGACCAGGACCGCGAACACGGCCGCGGCCGTGAGCACGAGCCTGGCCGTGCCATCCGCCCTCACCGCAGCCACGCTGCCGCCGCCTGGCCAGGAGGAATCAGGCGGGGCGGCAAAAGGGATCTCAGGAGTGTCCGCCATTCTCCGCAGAAGGTTACGTCACCTGCCGCGGCGGCTCACGGCCCGGCCGGCCAGCGCCCGGCGGCGGCGGCAGCAGGGCAGTATCAGCCCACGCAGCCAGGGCCGAGCAACCCCGCTCCTCGCCGGCCAGCGCGGCGGCGCCGCTGCGGGGGGCAGGATCAGCCCGCGCAGCCAGGGCCGAGCAACTGCTTGAGGTCAGCGAGCAGCGCCGCGGACGGCTTCACCCGCAGCTTGTCATCCAGCCGTATCTTCTTCATCCGGTCGCCGCTCAGCAAGCGCAGGTGGACCTCCACGTGGCCGGGATGCGTCCGCAGCACCTCCTTGAGGCGCTCGACGACCGGCGGCACGCACCGGGCTTCCATGATCGACACTACGAAAGGGCCGTCCTCCCCGGTGGGCAGCTCGGGGACGCTCACCTCCATCGCGACCAGCTTGGGCTGGTCTTCGCGCCGGTCCAGCCGCCCCTTCACCACCACGATCGCGTCCTCGACGATCATGGTCAGCGCGGCCTGGTAGGTCGAGGGGAAGAACAGCACCTCGATCGCGCCCTCCAGGTCCTCGAGGGTGGCCGCGGCCCAGGCGTTGCCCTGCTTTGTTACCTTCCGCTGCACGCCGGACAGGATTCCCCCGACGGTGACCAGCTGGCCGTCGCCGCGCTCGCCCCTGGTACTGCGTTCTGGCTCCTCTACGGCTGAGCCGACGAGCTGGGCCACCGAGCAGTCAGTGGCCGCCGCCAGGATGTGCTCCAGGCCGAGCAGCGGGTGGTCGGAGACGTAGAGCCCGAGCATCTCCCGCTCGAAGGCGAGCAGCGAGGGCTTCTCCCACTCGCCTTCCGGCACCGGCACGTCGAAGGTCGCGGCGGTCTCCGTATCCTCGCCGAAGAGCGAGTCCTGGCCGATCGCCTCGTTGCGCTTGACGTCGATCACCGTGTCGATGGCCTGCTCGTGGATGAGCACCAGGCCCTTGCGCGGGCTGCCGAAGGAATCGAAGGCGCCCGCCTTGATCAGGGACTCGATCACCCGCTTGTTGCAGACGTTCACCGGCACCTTGCGCAGGAACTCGGCGAAGCTGCCGAAGGCGCCCTTGGACGTGCGCGCCGCCACGATCGCGTCCACCACGGACGTGCCCACGTTGCGCACGGCGGCCATGCCGAACCTGATGTCCTGGCCCACCGGGGTGAACATCGCGGTGGAGGCGTTCACGTCCGGCGGCAGCACCTTGATGCCCATCCGGCGGCACTCGTTCAGGTACAGGGCCGACTTGTCCTTGTCGCCCGCCACCGAGGTCAGCAGGCCGGCCATGTACTCGGCCGGGAAGTTGGCCTTCAGGTAGGCGGTCCAGTAGGAGATCAGCGCGTAACCGGCGGCATGAGCCTTGTTGAAGGCGTAGCCGGAGAACGGGACCATGATGTCCCAGATGGTCTTGATCGCGTCCTTGGAGTAGCCGTTGTCCCGCATGCCGGCCGAGAACGACTCGTACTCCTTGTCCAGGATCTCCTTCTTCTTCTTGCCCATCGCCCAGCGGAGCAGGTCGGCCTTGCCCGGCGTGTAGCCGGCCAGCACCACCGCCGCGGACATGACGTCCTCCTGGTAGACCATCAGCCCGTAGGTGTCGCCGAGCATCTCCGCCAGCGGCCCGGCCAGTTCCGGGTGGATCGGGATGACGGGCTTGCGGCCGGTCTTGCGGTCCGCGTAGACCGGCGCGCTGGCCATCGGCCCTGGCCGGTACAGGGCGATGACGGCCGCGATGTCACCGAACTTGTCGGCCCGCATCGCCCGCAGCAGCGCCCGCATCGGGCTGCCGTCGAGCTGGAACACGCCGAGGGTGTCGCCGCGGGCCAGCAACTCGTAGGTGGGCTTGTCGTTCAGCGCCAGCGTGTCCAGGTCGATCTGGATGCCGCGGTTGGCCGCGATGCCGGCGATCGCGTCCTCCAGCACCGTGAGGTTGCGCAGGCCGAGGAAGTCCATCTTCAGCAGCCCGATGTCCTCGCAGGCCGGGTAGTCGAACTGGGTGATGATCGCGCCGTCGGCCTCGCGCTTCCAGACCGGGATGTGGTCCATCAGCGGCTCGCTGCTCATGATCACCCCGGCGGCATGCACGCCGGGCTGCCGGATCAGGCCCTCCAGCCCGCGGGCGGTGTCGATCACCTGGCGGACCTCTGCCTCGGCCTCATACAGCGCGCGGAGCTCGCCCGCCTCGCCGTGCCGCTGGTGATCGGGGTCGAAGATCCCGGACAGCGGGATGTCCTTGCCCATCACGGCCGGCGGGAAGGCCTTGGTGATCCGGTCACCGAGCGCGTACGGGAAGCCGAGCACCCGGGCCGAGTCCTTGACCGCGGCCTTGGCCTTGATCGTGCCGTAGGTGATGATCTGCGCGACCCGGTCGTCGCCATAGCGCTCGGTGACGTACCGGATGACGTCACCGCGCCGGCGCTCGTCGAAGTCGATGTCGAAGTCCGGCATCGTCACGCGGTCGAGGTTGAGGAAGCGCTCGAAGACCAGGCCGTGATAGATGGGATCGAGGTCGGTGATGCCGAGCGAGTACGCCACGATCGACCCGGCGCCGGAGCCGCGGCCCGGCCCCACCCTGATGCCGTTCCGCTTGGCCCACATGATGAAGTCGGCGACGACCAGGAAGTACGCGCAGAAGCCCATCTGCTCGATGACGCCGATCTCGTACTCGGCCTGCTGGCGGCGCTGCTCGTCATAGCCGTCGGGGTACCGGCGGTCCATCCCGGCCCAGACTTCCTTGCGCAGCCAGCTCTGCTCGGTCTCGCCGTCCGGCAGCGGGAAGCGGGGCATCAGGTTGGACTTGGTGAAGGTGACGTCCGCCCGCTCCGCGATGAGCAGGGTGGAGTCGCAGCCGGCCTGCCACTCCTCCGCCGTGCTGATGGCCCGCATTTCGGCCGGGCTCTTCACGTAGTAGCCGTCGCCCTCGAGCTTGAACCGGTTCGGGTCGGCCATGTTCGTACCGGTCTGCACGCAGAGCAGGACCCCGTGCGCGCGGGCGTCCTCGGGCCTGGTGTAGTGCGAGTCGTTGGTCACCACGTAGGGCAGCGACAGGTCGGTCGCTACCCGCTTCAGGCCTTCCCTGGTGCGCTGCTCCAGGCCCAGCCCGTGGTCCATGATCTCGACGAAGAAGTTGCCCGGCCCGAAGATGTCCCGGTAGTCGGCCGCGGCCCGGACGGCCTGGTCGTACTGGCCGAGCCGGATCCTGGTCTGCACCTCGCCGCTGGGGCAGCCGGTGGTCGCGATGATCCCGTTGGAGTACCTGGCGAGCAGTTCGCGGTCCATCCGCGGCCTGCGGAAGAACCCCTCCAGGGACGCCAGCGAGGAGAGCCGGAAAATGTTGTGCATGCCCTCGGTCGTCTCCGCGAGCAGCGTCATGTGGGTGTAGGCGCCGGCACCCGAAATGTCGTCGTCCTTCTGGCTCGGGTCGCCCCACTTGACCGGCTTCTTGAGCGCGCGGCTCTCGGGGGCCACGTACGCCTCGATGCCGATGATCGGCTTGACCCCGGCCTTGCTGGCCTTCGACCAGAAGTCGTAGGCGCCGTACACGTTGCCGTGATCGGTCATCGCGATGGCGGGCATCCCGGTGCGCTGGCACTCGGCGAAGAGCTCCTTCAGCCGGGCGGCGCCGTCCAGCATCGAGTACTCGGTATGCACGTGCAGATGCACAAAATTGCCGTCTGCCTGGTTCCCGGACGGGGCTGCCGCCATGAAGTACCGCCTCCCGGCCTTGCCGCCGGCAGCCACGCCGGTCCGGTGCCTTCGACCATATCGGCCGGAGACGTCCGTTGCCGGTGTGGCGCGCCGATCCGTCTCGGTAGCGCACTGCCCCCTCCCGGCAGAGGCGCATCGCCGTGCCTGGCGCACGCTGGTCTCAGTGCGCGAGCTGGATGACTATCGGCACATCGTCGGGCTCACCGGCGCGCAACCGCTCCAGCGCGGCGTCGACGAAACCGCGGTGAATTTCCAGTCCGCCGGCCCGCCGGCCCAGACGGCGGGCAACGACCGCGGTAGTTCCTGATCCTGCGAAGGGATCAAGCACCACGCCGCCTCCGGGCGAGCATGCCTGCACGAAAAACCCGGCCAGGGCCTCGGGCATCGCGGCGGTGTGGCCGCCGGCTCCGTTGTGCTGGTTGTAGGTCTGCGGCACGGACACGACATTGCCAGGGTCAGCGCCGCCACGCAGGTATGTCGTCGTCCGGTCGCGCCCGAAGCCCGCGTCGGTGTTGCGCCGGCCGAGCTTGTCGAGCTTGCGCCGGGCGATCTCGGCCGGCGCCGTCCGGTAGGGCACGCGAATGGCGTCGAGGTCGAAGTACGGCTTTGGCCCCTTGGCGAATGCATAGACGTACTCGAAGCTGTCCTTGGTCCGGGGCCCGAACCGGCCGGGGACGGCGTTGGGCTTCGACCAGATGTACGTCTCCAGCCAGCGCCAGCCCTGGCGCTGCAGCTCGATGACGAGCTCGTAGACGTAGGGGTGCCGCTGGCCCCGGAACGGGCCGCTCGCGGCTACCCGGTTCTTGATGTTGAGCACCAGCCAGCCGGTGTCCTTGGTCGCCGCCAGCATCGACGCGGCGTAGGGGCGGAACCAGTCGACGTAGCGATCAGGGTGAATCCGGCTGTAAGCGCGGGCGTCGGCGTACGGCGGACTGGTAAACCACAGGTCCACCGACCCCGACGGCAGTGCCGGCAGCCACGCCTCGCTGTCTCCCCAGGTGACCCCTTCGCGGAGCAATTCCCCGAGCGCCTGGTCAGGCTGGGTCCGCGGCGCTGGCGGGGACGCCGGGACGGAAGGGGCCGCCATAAGCCGAGATCCTAACCAGTCGGGAAGCAGCCGGGCCGGATCGGCTGCCTGCCGCCTTCGCCGAGTTCCACCGGGTGCTCGGCCCCGGCGGCGTCACGGCGCTGGCGGGGCTGTTCGATTAACACGGAAATTCCGGCGGCCTCCAGCACGCCGGAATTTCCGTGTTAATGCAGCCCGGCGGTCTCGCACTGGCGGCACCGCCGCCGCCGCGTCAGCTCTCCGCGCTGAGCACCTCGAGGGCGCTGGCGAGATCGGCCGAGTACTCGCTGGAGAACTCCACCTTGCGGCCGTCGGCCGGGTGGGCGAAGCCCAGCCGCACCGCGTGCAGCCACTGCCTGGTCAGGCCGAGCCGCGCGGCGAGCACCGGGTCCGCACCGTACAGCCGGTCACCGGCGCAGGGATGCCTGATGGCGGTCATGTGCACCCGGATCTGGTGGGTGCGCCCGGTTTCCAGGATGACCTCGACGAGGCTGGCCGCCCGGAACGCCTCAAGGGTGTCGTAGTGCGTCACCGAGGGCCGCCCTCCGGCGATGACGGCGAACCTGCCGTCACCGGACGGGTGCCTGCCGATCGGGGCATCCACGGTGCCGCGCAGCGGATCAGGGTGTCCCTGCACCAGCGCGTGGTAGCGCTTATCCACCTCACGGTCCCTGAACGCCTGCTTCAGCGCGCTGTAGGCCGGCTCGCTCTTGGCCAGCACCATCAGCCCCGACGTGTTCGCGTCCAGCCGGTGCACGATGCCCTGCCGCTCGGCAGCGCCGCTGGTCGCCAGCGTGTGACCGGCCGCGAGCAGGCCCTGCAGCACCGTTGGCCCGGTCCAGCCCGGGGTGGGGTGCGCCGCGACTCCGCGGGGTTTGTCCACCACCAGGATGTCGGCGTCCTCGTGCACCACCCTGAGGCCGGGAACGGGCTCGGGCCTCGGCTGGACTGCCACCGGCGGGGGCAGCGTCACATCCAGCCAGTCACCTGCGGCGACGCGGTCCGATTTGGTGGCCGCGGCCCCGCCGAGGAGGACAGCGCCGGTGGCGATCAGCTCCGCGGCCCTGGCCCTGGACAGGCCGAACATGCGCGCCAGGGCAGCATCCAGCCGCTCGCCGTCCAGCCCGTCGGGAACCGGCACCTGGCGCTGGCCCTGCTGCGTCATGCGCTGCCGCCGCCCGCCGCATTCCCGGCGATGCCGTCCGGACCAGAACTGCCGGGGTCAGCGGAACCTGCGTCGCCGCCCGGTCCGCTGGCGGCACGAACCGGCCCGGCCCCTTCGATCGGAAGTCCGCGCGCGGCCAGCAGCACAGCGAGGATGCCGCCGCAGACGATGGCCGAATCAGCCACGTTGAACACCGGCCAGTGCGGTAGCTGGATCCAGTCGACGACGTAGCCGCGCAGCGGCCCGGGTGAGCGCAGCAGCCGGTCCGTCAGGTTGCCGGTGGCACCGCCGAGCAGCAAGCCCAGCGTGACGGCCCACGGCACGCTGCGGATCCGGCGCGACGTTCGCAGGATGAAGACGATCACGCCGAGGGCGATGGCGGTGAACACGATGGTCATGGACGTGCCGATGCTGAATGCGGCGCCCGGGTTGCGGTCAACCCGCAGCGTCAGCAGCCCGCCAAGAAGCCGGACAGGCGGACGGCTGGACAGCGTGGCGACGACGATCACCTTCGAGATGATGTCGGCGGCCAGCACGGTGACGGCAACGGCGAGCAGCACCCCCATCCGGCGCCGTGGCACGGCGCCGGCCGCCGCCCCGGTCAGCGGCGCTCCTCGCGCTGCTTGCACGCTACGCACAGGGTCGCGCGCGGAAAGGCCTGCAGCCGCGCCTTCCCGATCGGCTCGCCGCAGGACTCGCAGGTACCATAGGTTCCCTCATTGATCCTGGCCAGCGCTCGCTCGCTTTGCTCCAGCAGCTCACGGGCGTTGTGGGTAACGGCAAGCTCCTGTTCCCGCTCGAATGTCTTCGCGCCGGCGTCCGCCTGGTCATCCCCGGCGTCAGCGATCGCGTCCCTGAGCCTGTCGGCGATGCCCGATTCTGCCTTGTCGATCTCGACGCGCAGCTCAGCGGCCTCGGATGACAGCTCGTCGCGCACCTCGGCTAGCTCAGCCTCGGTCCAGCGCCGCTCCCCCTGCCGCACAGGGAGAGCAGCGGCACCCGACCGCGCATCAGCCGCCATCTCCGCCTCCTCAGCCCGCTATTTAACGATCTTGATTTGCGGGCAGTCACCGGAGGATAAGTGGTGACCGGGGGAGACCGCAAACACGCGCGCCAGCGCAGCCGGAGAAGTGCGGGCGACCTATCGGTTATCCTGTGATCCTGCACGGCGCTGATGGGGACAGCTGCCGCTGCGGCGGCTAGGAGCGACCCGGGATCGGTGCGAGCCCGGGAGCAGCGCGCAGCGGACCAGATCACCCCGGAGCCGCCGGAAGAACGGCACCCCGCCACGCGGGGACGGTACCGGCGGCGGCGAGCCGCCCGCCATGACCAGGCCAAGTAGAACCGGCAGCAGAAGCTCAACCGAGAGGGTCGCAGGAACCGGGCTGGCGCCCGCGGGACCGCGGCCAAGGAGGGTGGTACCGCGGGGCCGCCGCCGGCGTGCCTCGTCCCTCCGCGAAACGCCGTGCTTGCGGACCCGATACGCCGCTCGCGCGCCGATCCGCGGGAGGCCGCCGCCCATGACGAGCACAGACAGCCCTCAGGAGCCAGGCTCCGGCGCCGCCAGTCCCCCGGCCGCCAGTCCCCCGGCCGCCAGTCCCCCGGCGGCCGGCTTTCGACGCCGGCATTTCCCTGATCTGCCCGCGGTCATCGACCTGCCGGCCATCGAGCACGAGGTACTGGCCAGGTGGCGGGACGGGAACGTGTTCCAGCGCTCCCTCGACCAGAGCGCGGCCGGCCCGCTCTGGACCTTCTATGAGGGCCCGCCGACCGCGAACGGCATGCCCGGCGTGCACCACGTCGAGGCAAGGGTGTTCAAGGACGCGTTCCCGCGCTTCAAGACCATGCAGGGGTTCCACGTGCCGCGCCGGGCAGGCTGGGACTGCCACGGACTGCCGGTGGAGGTAGCGGTCGAGAAAGAACTCGGCCTGGCCAGCAAGAAGGGCATCGAGGCCTACGGCATCAGGGAGTTCAACGAGCGGTGCCGCGAGTCGGTGCTGCGGCACGTCGACGCGTTCGAGGCGATGACCGAGCGGATGGGCTACTGGGTCGACACGGCCAGCGCCTACCGGACGATGGACGCTTCCTACATCGAGTCCGTCTGGTGGTCGCTCAAGGTCATCTTCGACAAGGGCCTGCTGGTCAAGGACTTCCGGATCAGCCCGTACTGCCCGAGATGCGGAACCCCGCTGTCCGATCATGAGCTCGGCCAGCCAGATGTCTACCAGGTGGTCACCGACCCGTCCGTGACGGTCCGCTTTCCGCTGCTGACCCTGCCGGACGGCGCCGATCCGCAGCTCAGCGGCGCGGACCTGCTGGTCTGGACAACGACGCCATGGACCCTGGTCTCCAACACCGCGGTCGCCGTGCACCCGGACGAGACCTACGTGGTTGCCAGGAACTCAGGCGACGGTGACCGCGTGGTGGTCGCGGAGGCGCTGTTCGACCGGGTGCTGGGCGAGGGCTGGCACATCACCGCCCGGATCACGGGAGGCAAGCTGGCGGGAGCAACATACCAACCTCCGTTCAGCCTGGTAGAGATCCCGGGCGCGCATCGGGTCGTGACCGGATCCTTCGTCACCACGGAGGACGGAACCGGCCTGGTCCACCTGGCGCCTGCGTTCGGCGCGGACGACATGGAGACGGGCAGGGCGCACGGCCTGCCGGTGGTCAATCCGGTCCGGCCGGACGGCACGTTCGAGGAGCAGGTGCCGCTCGTCGGCGGGATGTTCTTCAAGGACGCCGACGAGCCACTGGCCAGCGACCTGGCCGACCGGGGCCTGCTGTTCCGCTCCCATCCGCACGAGCACAGCTACCCGCATTGCTGGCGCTGCGGCACTCCGCTGCTCTACTACGCGCTGCCGTCCTGGTACATCCGCACCACGGCCATCAAGGACGAGTTGCTCGCGGAGAACGAGAAGACCAACTGGCAGCCGCCGACCATCAAGCACGGCCGCTATGGCGAGTGGCTCCGCAATAACGTCGACTGGGCGATGTCACGGAGCCGGTTCTGGGGAACCCCGCTGCCGCTGTGGATCTGCGCCGACGAGCACGTCACCTGCGCCGGATCGCTGGCCGAGCTTTCCGAGCTGGCCGGCCGTGACCTGACCGGGCTCGACCCGCACCGGCCGTTCGTGGACGACGTCGTGATCACGTGCCCGAAATGCGGCGGCGAGGGCCGCCGGGTGCCGGAGGTCATCGACGGCTGGTACGACTCGGGAGCCATGCCGTTCGCGCAGCTCGGCGCCCCGCTGCACAACCAGGCCGAGTTCGAGCGCGCCTACCCGGCGCAGTTCATCGCCGAGGCGATCGACCAGACCAGGGGCTGGTTCTACTCGCTGATGGCGGTCGGCACGCTGGTCTTCGGCCGGTCGGCGTATGAGAACGTGCTCTGCCTGGGCCTGCTCACCGATGACCGCGGGCGCAAGATGAGCAAGCATCTCGGCAACGTGCTCGAGCCGATTCCGCTGATGGACTCCCGCGGGGCAGACGCGCTGCGCTGGTTCTTCGCGGCGAGCGGATCACCATGGGCGGCCAGGAGGATCAGCCAGGGCGTGCTCGAGGAGATCGTCCGCAAGGTCCTGCTGACCTACTGGAACACCACGTCGTTCCTGGTGCTGTACGCGAATGCCGCTGCCGCCCAGGGCAATGCATGGGGTCCGGAACGGAGCAGCGAGGCGCCGTCTGCCGCTGCCCGGCCAGTGCTCGACCGGTGGGTGCTGAGCGAGTTGCACGCGCTGGTGCGTGACGTCACCACGGCCATGGAGGCGTTCGACTCCGCGGCGGCCGGGCGGCGGATCGCCGCCTTCATCGACGACGTGTCCAACTGGTACGTGCGCCGGTCCAGGCGCCGATTCTGGGAGGGACCAGGAACTCCCGGCGGGGCGGCGGCCTTCGCCACGCTGCATGACTGCCTGGAAACGCTGACCCGGCTGATGGCGCCGCTGGTCCCGTTCCTTACCGACTACGTGTGGGATGTGCTGCGTGGCGGCACCGGGCCGGACTCCGTGCACCTCGCTGCGTGGCCGGTGCCTGATGCAAGGCTCATCGACCAGCAGCTGTCCGCGCAGATGGCGCTGACCAGGCGACTGGTCGACCTTGGCCGTTCGGCACGCTCGTCGGCGGTCGTCCGGATCCGGCAGCCGCTGGCACGCGCGCTCGTCAGCGCTGCCGGTTTCGGCGGCCTGCCCGATGAGCTGCGCAGGCAGGTCGCCGATGAGCTTAACGTGCACGTGCTCGACACGCTGGCCAGCGTCGGCGAGGACCTGGTGGACGTCACGGTGAAGCCGAATTTCCGCGCGCTCGGGCGGCGTTTCGGGAAGGCAACCCCGGCGGTCGCCGCAGCGATCGAGGCGGCGGACGCGGCAGGGCTGGCGGCCGAGCTTGGCTCGGCCGGAGCTGCGTCGGTCCTGGCGGGCGGCTCGCCCGTGACCCTTGAGCCGGACGACATCATCGTCACCCAGACGCCCAGGTCCGGCTGGGCCGTTGCCTCGGACGGCGGTGAGACGGTCGCGCTTGAGGTGAGCATCACGCCGGAGCTGCGCCGTGAGGGGCTCGCCCGAGAGGTGGTGCGGCTCGTGCAGGACGCGCGCAAGCGTGACGGGCTGGACGTCAGCGACCGGATCTCGCTGCGCTGGACCGCGACGGACCCCGAACTCGCCGCCGCGCTCACCGAGTACGGGCCGATGATCAGCGGCGAGGTGCTGGCAGCCGAGTACGCTGAGCGCCCCGGTGAGTGGGCTGGGGCCGGCCAGCGGGCGGCCGGCGCCGGCGCTGGTGAGCACGCCGATCCCGATCTGGGCCTGGCGTTCTCGATCAGCCGCGTGCAGCCGGCCCAGGCTGGATAGCAGAGCCACCCATCGGTTATCAGTCCGGATTTTCCACGCGGGGGGCAATGTTGCGCTAAATCCGGACTGATAACCCCTGCTATGCCCCGGCGGGCGTCTTATCGGGCTGGCAGGCCTTGCAGGGCACGCAGTCTGCCGCTACAGCCGCCGCCCTCGTCATGCGCTCAAGATCTTCCTCGCCGAGGAAGCGGATGAGGATGCAGTCGCCGCGATGGTACCTGGTGATGCCGGGAACCACGGTGACGTCGCTGCTCGGCTGTTCCTCGCTGCCGCGGCCGGCGGCACTCTCCTGGTTATCGTCTCCGCCGGCCACCGGAACCTGCTTGCTGGCTGCGGGGCGAACAGGATCGGCCACATCATCGGCTGGCCTGGCCTCAGCGGCCTCGGTGCTGGCTGTGGCGGGAACGGCGGCGGCCGGACCGGGAGCGGCCGGACCGGGAGCGGCCGGACCGGGACTGACCGGCTCTGCCACCTTGCCGGGTGCGGAGGATGCCCGGCCGGCCTGCGGCCGGGCAGACGGCGCAGCTGAGACGGCACCGGGGCCGGACCGCGCCGGTGGCGGCAGTGCCCCGGCGGGCGAGACGGGCGGCGGCAAGGCCCCAGCGGGGGATGCCGACGGCGCTGCGGGCACGGGCGGGGGCACCGCCGCGCCCCGCGACGCGGACGGGGCGGGCGGGGCAGGCGAGGCGGAAGGCGGCGCAGACGGCGGGGCTGTCCCGCCCCGCGGCGCAGACGGCGCAGACGGCGGGGCTGTCCCGCCCTGCGGCGCAGACGGCGCTGGCTCACTCGGCGCAGACGGCGCTGGCTCACTCGGCGCAGGCACTGCCCTGGGTGCAGCTGGCGGGGCGGCTGCTGCTGGCGCGGCGGCTACTGGCGGCGCGGCGGCTACTGGCGGCTCGGCGGCTACTGGCGGCTCGGCGGGCGCCTGCACCGGGGGTACCGGCCTGGACGGAGCCGACCGCGGCGGCCGCGCTTCTTGCTGTGCGCCCAAGGCGGCAGGTCCCGGCGGCGTCGCCGGGCTGGGGGTCCCGGCCCGGGCAGGAGGGCTGGCCTCGGCCGGCTCGATGGAGGGTGCAGTGCCTGCGTTCTTGCTCTCTTTCGTGGCTGCGGGCAGCTCGCTGGCGGCCTGGCCGCGCCGGGTAACAGCGCCCGCGGGGAAGTCTGCGGCCGGAACAGATGGCCGCCCAGGCCGGCGCCCGGCAACTTTCGGCTCCGCTGCGGCTGCGGCTGCGGCTGCGGCAGCGGCAGCGGCAGCGGCAGCATTGGCAGCGGCATTGGCAGCGGCATTGGCAGCAGGCCGCTGCGGCTTCCCGGTTTCCGGCTGGCCGTCGACGGCAGCAGGCTTCTTTGGCCGTCGCCACGGATCGCCGGATGCTGACGCCGCAGCGGCTGGCTTGCCCTGAGCACGATCCTCGTGCGCTCCCCGGCCCGGCTGCGCGGCGGGCTTCGGACGGAAGGACCGGGCTTCCTGCGGCTGCAAGCGCCGCGCCGGCTCCGGCAGGTCGCCAGTCCCGGCTAGCTCGCCAGTCCCGGCTAGCCCGGTGGTCCCGGCTGCATCGGCGGTCCCGCGCCGCTTGGCGACCGCGGCTGGCTCCGCGGCTGCGCGCCGCTGGCCGGCCGGGGCCGACTCCGCAGCAGCAGCCCGTTTACCGGCCCTGGCCCTCCTGGCCGTCCCGGCAGGCTCGGCGGCTGCTGACCCTTGTGCCGCCAGCCTGGCTGCCCCGTCCGCGGCAGCCCCGGCCTGCTGCCCGACTGCCTGGCGGGTCACGCTTTCGGTCGCGGTGTCGCTGAAGATCTCGTCCCGCCAGACCACGACCCCGACGACCAGCAGCAGAGCCGCCAGCGCGCTCACGCCGATAGCCAGGTAAACCAGCACCAGGCTGCTGGTGAGAATCCCTCCGACAAGCAGGCCGAGTGCTGCCACGACAACGGCCAGAACTACGCCGAAACGGATCACGGGCAGGCTCCGCGGGCGAAACTTGCGCTAATCCGGGCGCCTAGCGGCGATCGTGCTGCGCGGACTCGGACGGGTGGAATCCGCCGGTATGGGGCACGGGCTCGGGCTGCGGGGTGTACGAGTTCGCGACTGACTGCTGGCCGTTGCGTGACTCCATGCGCCCCATGCCAGCAGGAACCGCCGAGTGCGGCCCGGTCGGCATGGCCGGGAAGACTCCGCTGTCGGTTGCGCCCGCCTCGAGATCGCGAAGCTGGCCCTCCAGGTATGCCTTGAGCCTGCTGCGGTACTCGCGCTCGAAGGCACGCAGGTCATCGACGCGACGCTCAAGCTCTTCGCGCGACTGCACGAGCGACCCCATCGCCTGGCGGTGACGCTCCTGTGCGTCGCGCTCCAGGCTCTCGGCGCGTGCTCTGGCGTCGCTGGTGATCTGCTCGGACTGCCGCCTGGCCTTGGTCAGGATCTCGTCTGCCTCACGCCTGGCACGGCCGAGTGTCTCGTCGGCTTCCCGCCGCGCGTCCGCGATCGCCTGGTCGGCGGTCTGCTGCGCGAGCGCAAGCACGCGCGCCGCCGTGTCCATGTTGTCCTCGACCGGCTTCATGCCCATCATCACGGCCTCTTGCGGCCTGCGCTCGGGCTCAAGGCGCGGCGGTTCCGGCGCGATCAGCTCGGGGGGCGGGTCGACATGCGGAGCGTTCAGCGCCACCGGCGCCTTGCTGCCCACGCCGCCGCGCAGCACTTCCGCCAGCTTGCCCCGGAGCTCTTCGTTCTCCTGGATCAGCCGGTCAAGTTCCGCTTCGACCTCATCGAGGAAAGCATCGACCTCTTCCTCGTCGTAGCCGGGCCTGAGCCTGGTAGTGCTGAACTGCTTGTTCCGCACATCCGCGGGCGTCAGTGGCATGTCGTCTCCTTGGCACGCTTGGACTGGGTCCCCTTTGGACGCTACCTGATCAAATCAGCTGCACGGCCTGGAACAGCACGAAAACCACCAGGAACAGCACCATGAAGCTGAGGTCCAAGCCCACAGTACCGAGACGGACCGTGGGAATGCAGCGCCTTAGCAATCTCAGTGGCGGATCAGTCGGCGTGTAGGCGACCTCAGCGAGCACCAGGACGATGCCGGTCGGGCTCCAGTCCCTGGAGAAGGACTGTATCCAGCTGAGGATCAGCCTCCCGACGAGCAGGGCCAGGTAGACCCCGAGTACGAACTGCAAGATTTCTTTTACGAGCGTCACATCCCTGCCCTGCCCGCACGGCTGATGCCCGGATGGTTACGTGACCGCCGTGCCGCGTAGTTTGTCACTGGCTGACTAGCTCTGGTTGAAGAAGCCCCTCTCCACGATACGGGCCTTGTCCTCGGCAGCTACCTCAACGTTCGCCGGGGAAAGCAGGAACACCTTGTTGGTCACGCGCTCGATGCTCCCGCGCAGCCCGAAGATCAGGCCAGCTGCGAAGTCGACCAGGCGCTTCGCGTCGCTGTCGACCATCTCGGTCAGGTTCATGATCACCGGAGTGCCATCGCGGAAATGCTCCCCGATGGTACGGGCCTCATTGTAGGTACGCGGATGCAAGGTGGTAATCCTGGCCAGATCGGTGGTCTGGGTCAGGGTGGCCGCCTGCCGCTCGTGCGCAGCCCGGCCGTTCTCCAGGCTGACGTCACCGTGACCAGCGTGGATCTCCTGCCCATCCCCCTGATCAAGCATGTCACCCTGTTCGCCGTACTCGTCATACTCGTCGGAGCCGTATTCGTCGGTGTAGCGGTCGTCGTAGCGGTGATCATCCTCTACGAGGCCGAGATAGACCGCCATCTTGCGCATCGCGCTGGCCATCTTTCAGTCCTCCGTCGCGCTATGTTGCAGCCCCGCTCACGCCGCGTGCCACGCGTCGGACATTACCTGACGAACGTCTGCCGGCCTCCGAGCAACGCCGTACCGACACGCACGTGTGTTGCGCCAGCCTCAATCGCCTGCTCCAGGTCGGCGCTCATTCCCGCGGAAATCATCACCGCGCCCGGATGCACGGACCGGACGCTCAGCGACAACTCGCCCAGCTTCGCGAACGCGCCGGCCGGGGGGACCCCGAGTGGAGCGACGGCCATCAGCCCGCCGAGAGTGAGGCCGTCCTGCGCCACTATCGCATCGGCGACCGCTGCTACCTGATCAGCGGCCGCGCCGCCCCGGCCCGTATCGCCATCCAGGCTGACCTGCACAAGGCAGGTGACCGTCCGGCCGGCCTTCCTGGCCCGCGAGCCTAGCGCGCTGGCCAGCCGCAGCCGGTCGACCGAGTGGATCACGTCGGCGTAGGAGACCACGCTAGCGGCCTTGTTGACCTGGAGCTGCCCGATGAAGTGCCAGGTCAGTCCGAGGCCGAGCGCAGCGAGCTCGGCGGCCTTTGCCGCCGCCTCCTGAGCCCTGTTCTCCCCGACATCGGTCACGCCGAGCTTGCTGAGCAGCCAGATGTCGGAAGCGGGCCGGGTCTTGGTGACGGCGATCAGCGTGACATCTCCGGGGCTGCGGCCCGCCGCCCGGCAGGCCGCGGCGATCCGGTCACGCACCGCCCGCAGGCCGGCCGTGATCTCACTGCGGCGCACGTCGTCGCCGCGCGCCTCGTCGGCCGGGCCGGGAGCGTCTGTCACCTGCTCATCATCACGCGAGCCAGATCAGGCCGGCGAATCGCCCGGTCCGGCCGTCACGCCGGTAGGAATACAGCGCCGGGGTCTCCGCGGTGCACCGCGGATCGCGGCTGACCGCCCGCACGCCCGCCGCGGCAAGCTGCGCGGCGACTCCCGAGCCGATGTCGATTCCCGGGCTGCCCTTACCGGTGACGCAGCCGGCCTCCGGTACGGCGCCAGTGATCCGCGCCCTGAGCTGAGCGGGCACCTCGTAGCAGCTGCCGCAGATGGCGGGCCCGATCACGGCGCGCATGCAGGCGGGATCCGCGCCTGCGCCGGTCATCGCGCGCACCAGCGCCGGGACGACCCCGGCAGCCATGCCCTCCCGGCCGGCGTGGGCCGCGCCGATGACGCCTGCCCGCGGATCGGCGATCAGCACCGGAGCGCAATCCGCCACCAGCACGCCCAGGGTACGGGCAGGGACGTCGGTGAAGATCGCGTCGACGGCCGGGAGCGGGGCGGCCGACGGCACAGGGCCGGCCGACGGCACAGGGCCGGCCGATGGCAGCGGGCCGGCCGCCAGGTAGGCCACATCCGGGCCGTGGACCTGCCGCATCCAGGCCGCTGCGTCCGCCGACTGACCGCATACGGCGGCGGCAAGCCGCCGGTTGCTGGTCACAGCGGCCGGATCGTCACCCACGCCGCCGCCCAGGTTCAGGGTGTCAAAGGGCGGCGCGCTCACGCCGCCGTGACGGCTGGTGAACGCTGCCTGCACTCCGGGAGCGAGCTCGAAGGGCAGCCATGGATCATCCGCGAACATGTCGCGGCGCGCCCTCACTTGAGGAAATCAGGGATGTCGAGTTCGTCGTCCTCCTCAAAGACCACCGACCGGCGGCGGGTGGTAGCGGGATCGAAGATGCGCCCCGCGACTGCGGCCTCTGGCCGCGGCGCCGAGGCCGCCAGGCCGGCGTCCGCCAGCTGCGCGGCCGCCGGGACATCCGCCGGGCGGGACGGGAGAACGCCATCGAAGCTGGTGCTCTCGTACTCGCCGGACACGAATCCCGGCGAAGCGCCCGCCGGGGACTGCCCGCCGGCGCCTGCGGTCACTCCGCCGGCCACTGGCTCGGCGGGCCCGGCGGTGTCCGCGAACTCGCCGCCGGCCTGTGCCCCGGCCGGCGTCTCAGCATCCGGGCGATCAGGAACGGAAACGGAACGCCAGCCTGCGCCGTATCCGTCGGAGCTAGCAGAGCCGGCGGCCGCGGGGCTCGAGCCGGTGATCGCGCGGCCGGGCCGCGGCCTGGCGACCCTGTTCTCGTCGAATCCGGCCGCGATGACGGTGACTCGCACCTCGTCGCCCAGCGCATCGTCGATGACCGCGCCGAAAATGATGTTGGCATCGGGCGCGGCCGAGTTCGCGACCAGTTGCGCGGCCTCGTTAATCTCGAACAGGCCAAGGTCGGAGCCGCCCTGGATTGACAGCAGCACGCCATGCGCGCCGTCGATGCTGGCCTCAAGCAGCGGGCTGGAGATCGCCATCTCCGCGGCTGCGACGGAACGGTCATCGCCGCGGGCCGAGCCGATCCCCATCAGGGCAGAGCCCGCACCCGACATCACCGACTTCACGTCGGCGAAGTCCAGGTTGATCAGCCCTGGCGTGGTGATCAGATCAGTGATTCCCTGGACGCCGGAAAGCAGCACCTGGTCGGCCGCCTTGAACGCGTCGAGAACGCTGACGTGCCGGTCGGAGATGGACAGCAGCCTGTCGTTCGGTATGACGATCAGCGTGTCCACTTCGTCGCGGAGACGCTCGATACCCGTGTCGGCCTGCGCCGCCCGGCGCTTTCCCTCGAAGCCGAAGGGCCGGGTTACCACGCCGATGGTCAGCGCGCCGAGGGAGCGTGCCACGCTCGCGACGACGGGCGCTCCGCCCGTGCCGGTCCCGCCGCCCTCCCCGGCGGTGACGAAGACCATGTCGGCCCCCTTGAGGACCTCCTCGATCTCCTCGCGGTGGTCTTCGGCTGCCTTGCTCCCGATGTCCGGGTTGGCGCCTGCGCCAAGCCCGCGGGTAAGTTCCCTGCCGACGTCGAGCTTGACGTCCGCGTCGCTCATGAGGAGCGCTTGCGCGTCGGTGTTGATGGCGATGAACTCAACGCCCTTGAGGCCCTCGTCGATCATCCGGTTAACGGCATTGACGCCGCCTCCGCCGATACCGACGACCTTGATGACCGCCAGGTAATTCTGCGGTGCTGCCACGAGGAGGAACCTTTCCGCTCGTTTGCGTCTATCGAGTTTCCGCCCGCTGCCCTTTTGGCCAGTTACCTTTTGCCGTGCCAAGCCCAGGAAATTACCGTCCAGCAGCTTGCCGGAATATGCCCCCCATAGCATCGGCAGGGCACGTTCCGCGGTTCCAGCGAGTCAACTCTCACCCTCAAGTTGAGATTTAGAGTTATGTCAAGCTGCCGATTGATACGGACAGTAGGGTTGTCCGGCACTGGGGTCAACTAACCGGGCATCAAGCGGCCCGGCGTGTCGCAGCCCGGCTGTTCTTCGCCGCTCACCTCCCGGTCACGGCCGTCTCCGGATCACTGACGTTGTAGTAATGCGCATGCCCGCGCATCAAGATCGCGAGTTCCCTCGCCTTAGCCATGGGCTGGCCGGTGCCGCCCCAGACGATCGTGACTCCGCCGCGGAGCCGGATCGTCACCGCATCCGCACCCGGCACGTCGATGGCCTCGACGGAACGCGAAAGCCGGGCGGGCAATTCGCGCAGGACCGTGGCCGCGGCAAGCACGGACGGGCTGCCGCGCAGCGAGGCGGGGCCCGCCGCGGCGGGCGTATCCAGCACGGGCATCCCGTGCGGCCGCCTGGCCGCATGCCGCATGACCACGCCGAACCTATCGATCACCTGGTAGCCGCCGCCGCCTGGCACCGCGAGCACGGCCGTGCGTGCCCGCACTGATATCACGATCTTGTCCGGCCAGGCCCGGCGGACCTGCGCAGATTGCACGAGGGTAATCCGCTCGACCCGGCGGGCCACCGTGGCCGGATTGACCCGGATCAGCGGCGTGCCCAGCCGGATGCCCGCCTCGGCGATCACCTCGGCCCGCGACACCGCAGGAGGCCCGGTGACCTCTACCGCGCGCACGACGAGGAACTTGGAGCCGAGCAGCGCCCAGGCTGCCCCCGCCAGGATCGCCACGACCGCGAGGCCGAAGAAGGCCGCCTTCCACAGATCATTCGCGCGGCGCCGCGGGACTCCGGTACCCGGCGACGCGGTGCCGGAGTCCGCGGCGGACGGAACCGGGGCCGACGGAACCGGGGCCGACGGAACCGCAGCAGAAGGGACCGCCGCAGACGGAACCGCGGCGGACGGGACCACCGGGGCCGGATCCGCGGCAGCCGGACCGGCGGCAGGCGAACCCTCAGCCGGCGGCGCGGAGCCGCGGCGGCGGATCACCAGTCTCCGCCCGCGCGGGCGCGCAGCGCCGCCAGGATCAGCGGGCCGAGGGCAGTCACGTCGCCAGCGCCCATGGTCAGCACCAGGTCGCCTGGTTTCGCCAGGCCGGCGACGGCGGCCGGGACCTCGGCGCGGCCGGGCAGGTACATCGCGCCACCGGGCACGGCGGCGGCGATCAGGTTCCCTGTCACGCCGGGCTCGGGATCCTCCCTGGCCGCGTACACATCGAGCACGAGCGCCTCGTCAGCCAGGCCGAGCGCGGCGGCGAACCCGGCGGCGAAGATCCGGGTGCGGCTGTAGAGGTGCGGCTGGAAGACGGCGATGACCCGGCCGCCGGCCGCCACGTCCCTGGCGGCCGTGAGGTCCGCTGTCAGCTCGGTCGGGTGGTGCGCGTAGCTGTCCAGCACCCGCACGCCGTCCGCCTCGCCCTTGAGCTCCATCCGGCGGCGCGCGCCGCCGTAGGCGGCGAGCCCGGCGGTGACCTGACCGGCTGGATAGCCGAGCTCGATCGCCGTGGCGAGCGCCGCCGCCGCGTTCATGGCATTGTGCCGGCCGGGGACCCCGATCTGCACGGGAATGCCGTCACCGGCGCCGGCCGGCGCCCGCGGCCCCGGCGTGACCGTCAGGGCAGTGGCCATGCCGCGCGGGGTCACGCCGCTGACCAGGTAGTCCGCGTCGCCCGCCGTGCCATAGGTCCGCACCCGCACCGGGAAGTCGCTGGCCGCGGCAGCGAGGGCGCGAGCACCGGGGTCGTCGGCGGATGCCACCAGCAGCCCGCCGGCCACGATTTTGCGCGCGAAGGCCAGGAAGGTCGCCTCGATCTCGGCCAGGCTGCCGTAGTTGTCCATGTGGTCAGCCTCGATGCAGGTCACCACCGCCGCATGGGGCGAGAGCATGAGGAAAGACCCGTCGCTCTCGTCAGCCTCGGCGATGAACTCCGCGCCGCTGCCGTCGGCGGCCCCGAGCCCGGTCTCGGCCAGGATGCCGCCGATGACATAGGACGGGTCGGCACCGCAGCTGCGCAGGATGGTGGTGAGCATCGAGGTAGTGGTCGTCTTGCCGTGGGTGCCAGCGATGGCGATGCCGCGGCGGCCGAGCATTGCCGAGCCGAGCGCCGCTGCCCGGTGCAGCACCCGGATTCCCCGGCGGCGCGCCTCGGCGAGTTCGGGATTGTCCTGCCTGATGGCGCTCGATACGACCAGCGTGCCGGCGCCGTCGACGTTGGCGCCGTCGTGGCCGACGTGGATGCCGGCGCCGAGCGCGGCAAGCTCGTCAAGGAGGTCCGAGGGTGCCGTGTCGCTTCCGGACACCGCGACCCCTCTGGCCAGCAGGATGCGGGCGATCCCGGACATGCCTGCTCCGCCGATGCCGGCGAAGTGCACCCGGCCGAGCTCGCCGAGGGGTACCGGGTCTACCGGCGTCACCAGCGCCATCAGGCATCTCTCCCGTTCTGGCCGGTCATGGCCGGCGCCAGGCCGGCCGGCCGCCGCGGCCCTGCATGACGCGGCGCACCTCCGCGGCCAGCGCCCGGTCAGCGTCCCCGCGGCCCATCTCCGCGGCCGCCGCCGACATGGCGGCGACAAGCTCGGGGTCAAGCAGCACGGGCAGCAGCCTGTCGCGGATCCATGCCGGGCTCAGCTCGGCGTCGGCCACGATCAGCCCGCCGCCTGCCTGCTCGATCGGGGCGGCATTCAGCCACTGCTCCCCGTTTCCGTGCGGAAGCGGCACGTAGACGGCGGGCAGGCCCACCGCGGTGAGTTCCGCGCAGGTCATCGCGCCGCCGCGGACCAGCGCGAAATCCGCGGCCGCGTAGGCGAGATCCATCCGGTCCACGTACGGCACCGTGATGTAGGGCGCGGCCGGCGACGACGGGCCCGCGTCGAGGCCGGCCCGCGGCCCGACGATGTGCAGGACCTGCACGCCCGCCGCCCGCAGCCACGCTGCCGCGCCGAGCACCGCCCGGTTCAGGGATCTGGCGCCCTGCGAGCCGCCGGTCACGAGCAGCACGGGCAGGTCGGGCCGCAGGCCGAAATGCGCGCGCGCCTTGTCGCTGAGCGCCAGCCTGTCCAGCCCGGCTATCTCGCGGCGGATCGGGATGCCGATGCAGGTGGCGTGGGCCAGCTTGGTGCCCGGCTGACCGGTGAATACGTGCCTGGTCAGCCGCGCCCCCAGCCTGTTGGCGAGCCCGGCGCGGGAATTCGCCTCGTGCACGACGATCGGCACGCCGTGCCGCTTCGCCGCCAGGTAAGCGGGCGTGGCCACGTAGCCGCCGAAGCCGACGAGCACCTCAGCCTCGCACTGATCGAGCGCGTCGCCCGCCGCGCGGACGGCGGAGGCGAGCCTGCCGGGCACCGAGAGCAGCCGGGGCGTGATGCTGCGCGGCAGCGGGACGGCGGGGATCAGCGCCAGGTCATAGCCGCGGTTCGGGATGAGCCTGGTCTCCAGGCCGCGCTCGGTGCCCAGGCAGGTGATCGCGATCCGCTGATCAGCGCGCCGTAGCGCATCCGCGAGCGCCAGGGCGGGCTCGATGTGGCCAGCCGTGCCGCCGCCCGCGAGCATCACGCTCATCGCCACGTCCTTCCGCTCGTCAGCCGCGCGGGCCGTGCCCGCCGTGCGCTCAGCCGGGCCGACCTGCCAGGCCCAGCCAGCTTAGGATGCGCCGCGGCACGCCGGGACCAGCGGCCGCAAGGGCCTGGCTGGCACCGGGTTCCCGCTTGGCGAAGGACATCAGCATGCCCAGCGCCACCATGGTCACGATCAGCGACGACAGGCCCTCGGAGACGAGCGGCAGCGGGACGCCGGTGATCGGCATGAGGCCGATCACCGCGCCTATGTTGACCAGCGCCTGCACCACGATCCAGGCCGTGGCCGCGGCGGCGGCCAGCCGCATGAAGGTGTCGGGCACGCGCCGCGCGATGCGCAGTCCCGCGAACGCGAGCCCGCCGTACAGCATGGCCACGCAGAGCGTGCCGACCAGGCCGAGTTCCTCGCCGATGATGGCGAAGATGAAGTCGGTCGACGCATTCGGCACCCAGCCCCATTTCTCCTTGCTGGCCCCTAGCCCGACGCCGAACCAGCCGCCGGAACCGAGCGCGTACTTGCCCTGCAGGGGCTGGTAGCCGGTGGCCGACGCCTGCGCGCGGGGGTTAAAGAAGCCGGTGATGCGCTGCAGCCGGTAGGGCTCCACCATGATCAGGATGATCATGACGAAGCCCATCAGCGCGAGCATCCCGATGAAGAGCCTGGCCGGCGTGCCGATCACCCAGAGCAGCGCCAGGAAGATGATCAGCAGCAGGAACGTGGTGCCCAGGTCGTCGCCGAGCATCACCAGCATGCAGAGGATCGCGGCGCCGGGCATCAGCGGGATCAGCAGCTGGCGCCAGTCGGTGAGCTGGCCGAGCTTCTCCTTGCGGGCGAGCAGGTCCGCCCCCCACAGCACGAACGCCAGCTTCGCGAACTCGGACGGCTGCAGCTGGACGGGGCCCAGCTGCACCCACCGGGAGGCGCCGTTGGCCGTCACGCCGATCGTGATGGCGAGCAGCAGGCCGATGACCGAGACCGCCATCAGCGGGTAGGCGGCCGCGCGGAAGATAGCCGGCGATGACCGCGCCGCCAGCCACATCAGCGGCAGGCCGATCGCCACGCCGAGGAGCTGCTTCTGGAATCCGGCGTAGGGCGAGCCGCCGCTGTCCAGGGCTGCCGCTGAGGAGGTGGACAGCACCATGACCAGGCCGAGCGCGAGCAGCAGCATCGTGAGGCCGAGGACGAGGTAATAGGACGTGAGCGGGCGGTCGAGCAGCCCGATCCGGCCGGACATCCTGCCCCTGACGCGGGGCAGGCTAGCCGGGCTGCTGCCGCGGAACTGCGCTGCGCCGCCCGCCGGGCCGGCGGCGCTCACGACGCCCCTGCCAGCCGCCTGACCGCCGCCGCGAACGCGTCGCCGCGCGCGGGATAGTCGCGGAACATGTCGAACGACTGGGCGGCCGGGGCCAGCAGCACCGTGTCGCCGGGCCCGGCCATCCTGGCCGCCGCGGCCACCACGAGATCCATAGCTCCAGTGTCGGTGCCGGCCGCCTCCACGACCGGCACATCCGGCGCGTGTCGCGCCAGCGCGCCCCTGATCCTCGCCCGGTCAGCGCCCAGCAGGACGACCGCGCGCAGCCGCGGGGCGGCCGAGCTGACGAGTTCGTCGACGTCCTCGTCGGCGCCCCTGAACAGGCCGCCGGCCACCCATACCACGGACGGGTAGGCGGCGAGCGAGGCGGCGGCGGCGTGCGGGTTGGTCGCCTTGGAGTCGTCGACGTAGTCCACCTCCCCGACCCGGGCGACCAGGCTGATCCGGTGCGGCTCCGGCCGGAAGGCAGCCAGCCCGGCGGCGACCGCCTCCGGCGCCGCGCCGTACGCACGGGCCAGCGCGGCGGCGGCGAGCGCGTCCGCGACGTTGTGCGGCGCCGCGGGCTGCACGGCGCTGACCGCGGCGAGGCTGACGCCTTCGCCGCCACCGCCGCCGCCACTACGGCCGCCGCCAGCACCGCCGCCGCCGAAGGCGCGGTCAACGAGGTATCCGCCGGAAACGCCGAGCTCGCCGGCGCCAGGGACACCCAGCCGGAACGCGACGACCCCGGCCGGCTCACGGGCCATGGCGGCAAGCTCTCCCGAGCGCGGGTCATCGGCGTTGTACACGGCCACTGCCCCCGGCGCGTAGATCCGGCCCTTGTCCCGCGCGTAGGAGCCGATGTCGCCGTGCCAGTCGAGGTGATGGGCGGCGACGTTGAGCACGACCGCGGCGAACGGCCGCAGCGTCGAGCTCCAGTGCAGCTGGAAGCTGGACAGCTCGACGGCGATGACCTCATACGGCCGGGCCTCGGTCACCGCGGTCACGACCGAGGTGCCGACGTTGCCCGCGGCGATGCTGCGATGCCCGGCCGCGGCGAGCATCGCGGCGAGCATCCGGACCGTGGTTGTCTTGCCGTTCGTGCCGGTGACCGCGAGCCACTGCTGCCTGGTGCCGCCCGGCAGCTGCGGGCGGAGCCGCCACGCGAGCTCCACGTCGCCGATCACCGGCACGCCCGCCGCGCCGGCCGCGGCCAGCAGCGGGGCGTCCGGGCGCCAGCCGGGCGAGGTGACGACAAGGTCCGTGCCCGCTGGGAGGACCTCGGCAGGCCCGGCCTGGCCGTCCCCGAGCAGCACCGTGATGCCGGCATCCGCGAGTTCCCGTGCCAGTTCGAGGCGCGGCTCGTCGGCGCGCGAGTCGACCGCGGTGACCCTGGCGCCGAGCGCGGCCAGCGCCAGGGCCGCGGGCGGGCCGGATACCCCGAGCCCGGCCACGCACACGCTGAGCCCGGAGAATTCACTCGCCGGGCGCCTCATCTGTGCAGTCACTGCGGAACCTCACCGTCTTCCTTGCCTTTGCCCCCCCGACCATTCCATATCCGGGGCGGCTGGGCGGGGCACCGCGCGGCGTGTCCTGCGATCCTCCGCCAGGAAAGGCCCCGGTCGCCGCGCTGACCGCCCGGTGGCAGAATCCGGCCATGAGTCCCCAGCCTGAGCTCTACGCGGCGACCGCTGCCTACGAGCTCGCCTTCGGCTACCGGGACTTCGCTGCCGAGGTCAGCGCGCTGACCGCGTGGGCAGCCGCCGCCTCAGGCCGCCCGCCCGGATCGGTGCTCGAGCTTGCCGCCGGGCCGGCCTGGCACGCCATCGAGTTCGCTGACCGCGGCCTGGACGCCACCGCCCTCGACCTGTCGGCCCGGATGTGCGGCCGGGCCCGCGAGCGCGCCGCGGAACGCGGCGTCGCGCTGGCCGTCGCCGAGGCCGACATGCGCGATTTCTCGCTGGGCCGGCGTTTCGACCTGGCGATCACGATGCTCGACTCGACCACCTACCTGCTGGAACTCGATGACATGATCGCCCACTTGCGTGCCGTCCGACGGCACCTCAGCGATCATGGCTCGTTCATCATTGAAATGAGTCATCCGGCGGATTACCTGCTGCCGGAGCGGCGGACGGTGGCCGAGTGGAGCGTGGCCGATGCTGGCCGGCGGGTCAGCGTCCAGTGGGGAAGCAGCCACGATTCGATCGATCCGGTCACCCTGATCACCGACGTCAGCGTCACCGTTGACTACGTCGCCGCCGGGGCGGACCGGGTCACGATCGAGGAGGTCCAGCGGTGCCGGTTCTGGCCGCCGACCGAACTCGCCGCCGCGGTCCGGCTCGCCGGGGGGCTCACGGTGGCCGGCCGCTACGGTTCCTTCGACGGGGCGCCGCCGGACAGCCCCGCCGCCTGGCGGATGATCACCGTGCTGCGGAGCGGCTAGCCCGGCAGCCATTCCACGTAGAAAATGCCGAGCCCGAGCGCGATGCACAGGCCGCAGATCAGCCAGAACCTGATCACGATGGTGGTCTCAGCCCAGCCGAGCAGCTCGAAATGGTGCTGCAGGGGGGCCATCCGGAAAACCCGCCGCCCGGTTGTCTTGAACGAGCCCACCTGGATGATGACCGACAGAGCGATGATCACGAAGAGGCCGCCCAGAATCCCGAGCAGCAGCTGGGTCTTCGTGGTCACGGCAAGCCCGGCGAGTACTCCGCCGAGCGCGAGTGACCCGGTGTCGCCCATGAAGATCCGGGCCGGGGGGGCGTTCCACCACAGGAAGCCGAAGCAGGCGCCCAGCGCCGCCGCCGCCACCACGGCCAGGTCAAGCGGGCTGGCCACCGCGTAGCAGTGCGGCGCCAGGGCGACGGTGCAGTCGTTGCGCAGCTGCCAGTTCGCGATCAGCACGTAGGCGGCGAGCACCAGCGTGGCCGCGCCGGTGGCGAGGCCGTCGAGGCCGTCGGTCAGGTTCACCGCATTGGACGTGCCGGCGATCAGGAACATGATCCACAGCACGAACGGCGCCACCCCGATCGACGGCCCGAAGTCCCGCAGGAAGGACAGGTGCGCGTCAGCGGGAGTGAGGTCGTAGCCGTCGGCGAGCCGGGAATTGACCACCAGCAGCGCGAACAGCCCGCCCACCACCGCCTGGCCGGCCAGCTTGGCGCCGCTGCGCAGCCCGAGGCTGGTCTGCTTGTAGATCTTGATGAAGTCGTCGATGAAGCCGACCAGGCCGAGGCCGGCCATCAGCATCAGGACGAGCAGGCCGGAAGCCGACATCGGGTCGCTCGTCGCCACGTGCCCGACGAAGTACCCGATCAGCGTGGCGACCACGATAACGGTGCCGCCCATCGTGGGCGTGCCCCGCTTCGTGGCATGCGCGGCCGGGCCCTCCTCCCTGATCAGCTGGCCGTAGCCGCGCCTGGTGAAGACCCTGATCGCCAGCGGGGTGCCGAAAAGCGCCAGGATCAGCGAGACTCCGGCCGAGACGAGGATGGTTTTCACTGCGGCGGCTCCTCGTGCATCGGCCGTTCCCCGGTCAGCGCGAGCGCGACGCTCTCCATCCCGGCCGCGCGGGACGCCTTCACCAGCACCACGTCGCCGCGGCGCAGGCGCTGGCGCAGTGCCCGGACTGCCGCGGCGGCGTCGGGCACCCCGAGCAATTCGCCGCGGAAGGAACCGTGCGCCCTGGCGCCTGACAGGATCGGCGCGGCGTCGTCGCCCACCACGATGAGCCCCGCCAGGCCTGCCTCCGCCGCGAGCAGGCCGGCCTGCTCGTGGAATTCCCGCGCCCGGCCGCCCAGCTCGGTCATGTAGCCGAGCACGGCGAAGGCCCGGCGGCTGCGCGCCAGCACCGCCAGGGTGCTCAGCGCCGCCCGCATTGCCTCGGGGTTCGCGTTGTACGCGTCGTTGATCACCGTCACCCCGTCGGGCCGTTCGGTGAACTCCATCCGCCATCGGCTCCGGGCGACGGCCTCGGACAGGCCGGCGGCAACGGCGGCCACGCTCATGCCCAGCTCGGTGGCCAGCGCCGCGGCGGCGAGGGCGTTGATGACGTTGTGCTCACCGTGCAGCCGCAGCCTTACCCGCGCCGAGCCTGCCCCGGTGACCAGCGTGAATTCCGGCCGGCCTGCCTCGTCCAGCGTGACGCCGTCGGCCCGGACGGCCGCCGCGGCGGCGCGGCCGAAGGTCACCACCCGGGCGGCCGTGCGGCCGGCCATCGCCAGCACCCGCGGGTCATCGGCATTGAGCAGGGCCACGCCGTCGCGCGGCAGCGCCGCCGGAAGCTCCGCCTTCGCCCGTGCGACGTCCTCGATGCTGCCGAACTCGCCGGCATGCGCATGCCCGACGCACAGCACCGCGCCCAGCCGCGGCGGCGCCACCTGGCAGAGCCTGGCGATGTCGCCCGGGGCGCGCGCCGAGAACTCGGCAATCAGGTAGCGGGTCTGGCGGGTGGCGCGCAGCACGGTGAGCGGGAGGCCGATGTCGTTGTTATACGAATTGTGCGGCGAGACCGTCGGCCCGAGCGTCTCGATCAGCTGGGCGGCCAGGTCCTTGGTGGTCGTCTTGCCGGATGAGCCGGTGATGCCCGCGATCGTGCAGCTGCCGATCCGGTCCAGCACGGCCCTCGCGAGCCTGGCCAGCGCGGCGGGAACGTCAGCGACGATCAGCGCGGGCAGGCCGGCCGGGCGGGCCGCGAGCACCGCGACGGCGCCGGCCGCGACCGCCGCGGCCGCGAAGTCGTGGCCATCGGCCCGGGCTCCCGGCAGGGCGGCGAACAGGCTGCCGGGCGCTGCCTGCCGCGAGTCAATCACCACCGGCCCGGTGACCAGCGCGGCCGGATCAGCGACGCGGTCAAGCGCCGCGCCGGTGAGGCCGGCTATCTGCCCCACGGACAGCGGGATCACTGGTCCTCCGGATCGGCTCGGGGCGCGCCGCGGGCATCGGCACCGGCATCCGCCAGCGTTACCTCGCGGGCAGCGCGGGCAGCTAGCTGGCCCGCGAGCGCCCCGGCAGCAACCTCCCGGTCGTCGAACGGGATCACCGATGTGCCCGAGTACTGGCCCCGCTCGTGCCCCTTTCCCGCGATCAGCACCACGTCGCCCTTGCCCGCGCCCGAGATGGCCAGGCCGATCGCGGCGGCCCGATCCGGTTCGATAATCACGTGCGCCCGGTCCGCGGCGGGCACCGTGAGTGCGCCGCTGAGCATCTCCGCAAGTATCGCCAGCGGATCCTCCGAGCGCGGGTTGTCGCTAGTAAAGATGGCCGTCTCCGCGAGGCTAGCCGCCGCGGCGCCCATCAGCGGGCGCTTTGCCCGGTCCCGGTCACCGCCGCAGCCCAGCACGATGGCGACGCTGCCCGGCGTGACGGGCCGCAGCGCCCGGAGGACCGCCTCGACCGCGCCTGGCTTGTGCGAGTAGTCGACAAGCACGGTGAAATCCTGGCCCGCGTCCACGCGCTCCATCCGGCCGGGCACCCCCGGGCAGGCGGCGACGCCGGCCACCGCGGCCGTCAGCCCGGCACCTGCCTCCACCAGCGCCACGATGGCGCCGAGCGCATTGGAGACGTTGAAGCGCCCCGGTAGCGCCACCGAGGCGTCAGCTTCCACGCCACCGGGGCCGATCACCCGGAAGGTGCTCCCGTCCGCGCCCGTGCGGACATCCTCGGCGTGCCAGTCCGCCGCCGGGTTCCCCCCGGCGGAGAACGTGGTCAGCGGTATCTGCGGCGACGCGGCGAGCAGCCGCCCGTGGGAGTCATCGATGTTCACCACGCCGGCCCTGGCGTAGCCGGGGGTGAACAGGCCAGCCTTCGCGGCGAAGTACTCGTCCATGCTGGCATGAAAGTCAAGATGATCTTGCGACAGATTGGTGAACACGGCCACCGCGTAGGACGTTCCGGCCACCCGCCCGAGCGCCAGGGCATGACTGGACACCTCCATCGCGGCCGCTGTGACTCCGCGTTCGGCCATCACGGCGAAGGTGGCCTGCAAGTCGGTGGCTTCCGGGGTGGTCAGCTCGCTCGCGGCGGTGCTGCCCGCCACGCGGGTCTCCACGCCGCCGACAAGGCCGGCCAGGTGGCCAGCCATCCGGAGACCGGACTCGATCAGGTAGGTGGTGGTGGTCTTGCCGCTGGTGCCGGTCACGCCGATCAGCTGCAGCCGGGCGGACGGATCCCGGTAGATCCAGGACGCCACCTCGCCCAGCCTCGACCGCGGATCGGTGACCACGAACACCGGCAGCCCGCATCCGGCCGCGAGATCCCGGCCGTCCGGATCGGTCAGTACCGCCACGGCGCCTGCTTCGGCCGCCTGCCCGCAGAACAGCGCGCCGTGCAGGCTGCTCCCTGGCAGCGCGGCGTACAGGTCACCGCGCCGGACCCGGCGTGAATCGTGGGTTATCCCGGACAGCACGCCAGGCTCGGGACCGGAGCCAGGCTGCTGCCTGGCGGCCGTCCTCAGCCCGAGCAGCATCGCGAGCCCCGCGAGCGGGCGCGCCGGGACGCGGGACGGACGCAGGGCCACGGGCACGCGCAGAGATTACCGCTGTTCACGGTGCCGTGAGCCGCACCTTCGGCCGCTTGCCGCCATCTGGCGGGATCTTCATGGTCTGCAGGGCGAATTTCATCACCTGGTTGAACACCGGCCCGGCAACCTCATCGCCGAAATAGTCGCTTGTCTTCGGGTCCTCCACGTGCACGGCCACCACCAGTTGCGGATCGCTCGCCGGGGCGATGCCGATGTAGCTGGACCCGTATTCGCACAGGCAGCCGCCGCGCTGCGGATCGGCAAGCTGGGCGGTCCCGGTCTTGGCCGCGATCGAGTATCCGGCGATGACGCCCCATGGCTCGCCGCCGGCGACATCGACCTCGGGCACCTGCTGGAGGATGTTCATGAGCTCGTGCGCGGTCTTGGCCCTCAGCACCCGCCGCCGCGGCGGCCGGGGGGAGGCCACGAATTTCCCGCTGCTGTCCGTCTTGCCCGCGATGATCGACGGCTGGACCCGGACCCCGTTGTTGGCAATGGTCGCGTAGACGCTGGCCATCTGCACGGCGGTCGCCGCGACGCCCTGCCCGAACGAGAGCGTGTAGCGGGTGTCTCCGCTCCATTGCGACGGCGGGGGCAGTAGCCCGGGGCTCTCGCCGGGAAGGTTGAGCCCGGTCACCGACCCGAAGCCGAACTTCCTGAAGTACTGGTACTGGACGCTCGGGCTGATGTGCTGGGCCACCTGGACCATGCCGACGTTGCTGGAGTTGGCCAGGATGCCCGCGATGGTGTAGCGCACGGTCGGATGAACCTCGGCATCGTGGAACGGGTACCCGTGGAACACGATCTGGTCCGGGACCGTGTACGGGGTCATCGGCGTCTGGCCGCCGCGCTCCAGCGCGGCGGCGACCGTGATGACCTTCGCCGTGCTGCCGGGCTCGAAGACATCCGCTACCGGGATGTCCTCGGTCTTTTGCTCGCTCGTCGGGGCGGCCGGGTTGAATTCCGGCCACTGGGCCATCGCGAGGATCTGCCCGGTCTTCGGCTGCATGATCACTACCGTGCAGTTGGCCGCATGGGTCAGCCTGACCCGCTCTTCGCATGCCTTTTCCGCTTCCCACTGCAGGTCGGACTGGATTGTCAGGCGCAGGTTGCCGGCCGGCACCTGGGGATCGACCTTTTCCTCGGTGAGCGGGATGGGCTGGCCTTGCGAACCGGTCTCCACTTCTTCCTTGCCGTCCTTGCCTGCCAGCAGCGAGTTATAGGCGTACTCAAGGCCGGCCTCACCATGCAGGTCGCCGGTCGCCGGGCTCGTGTCGGTGAAGCCGAGCAGGTTGGCGGCGAGGTCGCCGTTGGGGTAGACGCGGCTGTAGCCCGGCGTCTCGGCGATGCCGAGCAGGTCGAGACTGGTGATCCGGCTGCCGGTCGCCGCGGGGACGCTCTTCTTCAGCACGACGTATTCCGGCGAGTTCGGGGGATGGTGGTTGATGAGCCACAGGATCCGGGCGGCCGGCATCGCGAGCGGGCCGGCCAGCGCAGCGGCGACTCCCGGCCGTTTCGCCGCGGCTATCTGCGCCGGGTCGGCGAAGACCAGGTCGGTCTGCACCGTCATGGCCAGTACCTTGCCGTCGCTGGACGTGATGGTTCCGCGCACGGCGGGGATCGTGATCGTGGTGAGCCGCTGGGCCTCGGCCAGCTTCCGGTACTTGGCCCAGTCCAGGCCCTGTATCTGCACGAGCCGGCCGGCGAAGAGGGACAGGACGAAGATCATGCAGACCAGCGTGGCGTTCAGCCGCCGGGCCGGGCTGCCGCGGCGCAAGACGCGCCGGAAGGGCGGGAAGTGGCGGCCGCGGCCGGCCTCCGGCCGCCGGCTGGCGCCGCTCCCCCGGCCCTGGCCCTGGCCGGCCGACGTCGCCGCCGCTGGCCCCCGGGCCCCTGGCCGCCGGGCCGCCGGCCCCCGGGCTCCAGCGCCCCGCACCTCAGGACCCCGCGCCTCAGGACCCCGGGCGCCGGGCCGCTGAACGCCGGGCCGCTGAGTACCCGGTGCCCGCCGGCCGCCCTCCGATCGCCGGTCGCCCTCGCGGCCGAGCCTGCTCGCACCCGGGCCTGGTGACCTGCCGGGGCTCCGCGGGCCCCCGGCCGCCCCCGGCCGGCTCCCGGCCCGCGGCCGCGGGCCGCCATCGCCGCTGCGATCCCGGTTACGGGCCGTCACGGAGCATATCCGGGCACATTGGGTATGCCCGGCATGCTGGCCGGCTGCCGGTAGACGCGGCCGGTGCGCAGGTTGAGAACATTCAGCAGCGGCTGGGTGCGCATGCCCAGCTTCAGCGCCCGCCGCTCAAGCCAGGACGGGGACTCCTCGGTAGCCACCTGCTGCTGCAGCGTCTGCTCCCGCAGGGTGAGAGCAGCATTACCCCGCTGCAGTGCGTCAATACGGAACGATGCGGTGGCCAGCGTCGTGTTGATCACCAGCAGGCAGACCAGCCCGCCGCCGAGCATGCCGAGCACGAGCAGGATAAACCGGGTCCGCGGGACGTGCCGCGCGGCCTGGAACCGCGCTCCGCCGGGGCGGGCATCGGGCAGGCCGCGGCCGGCCGGCCGGCCGGTGGCCTGATCGCGTACGCCGGGCTGGCTGCGCCCGGCCTGACGCGTTCCTGCCGGGCGCGCGCCGGGCCGTCCGGCGCCGGGAAGGCGAGCGGGCGGGCGGACGGTATCCGGCGCCGCTTGGCGGCCGGACGATTCCTGGCGCTGTGCTCGCCTGCGTGTGCTTACCTCGGTATTCATGCGGCTGCGCCCGTCCTCCCTGTTGCCTGGCCTGCTCTCCGCAGGACAGGCCCGTCGCACCTGACCCGGTCACTGACCTCGCATCCTGAGTCCACGCCGCGGCCCGCGTTCATGCCGCGGCCCTTATCCGCGCGGCGGCCCGTAGCCGCGCCGAGGCCGCGCGCGGATTGCTGGCGACCTCTTCCGCCGCCGGGCGCTCGGCGCCTTTGGTGAGAAGCTGGAACCGCGGCCTGCTGCCGGGCAGCGACACCGGCAGACCGCGCGGCGTCGTGTCCGACGCGCGTTCCGCGAACGCCCTCTTGACCAGCCGGTCTTCAAGCGAGTGGTACGCGAGGACCACGATCCGCCCGCCCACGGCCACGACGTCCATAGCCGCCGGCAGTGCCCGCCGCAGCGCCTCGAGCTCGCCGTTCACCTCAATCCGCAGGGCCTGGAACGTGCGCTTGGCAGGGTGGCCGCCATGCCGCCTGGCCGGCGCCGGGATGGAGTCACGGACGAGCTCGCCCAGCCGCATGGTGGAGGTGAACGGGGCCTGGGAGCGTGCTCGCACGACCGCGTCGGCGATCCGGCGCGCGAAGCGTTCCTCCCCGTACTCGCGCAGCACGCGGGCTAGCCTGGCGGCGGAGTAGGTGTTGACGACGTCCGCGGCGGTGAGCGGCCC
>Ga0302324_100001811_pt1 | contig 50897 bp, 45 predicted proteins | sample Palsa_T0_1_FD_201949 | JGI IMG/M metagenome (GOLD analysis project Ga0302324, IMG submission 201949) | Peat permafrost microbial communities from Stordalen Mire near Abisko, Sweden - Palsa_T0_1 | ecosystem: Environmental > Terrestrial > Soil > Palsa > Peat permafrost | place: Sweden: Abisko...
CTCTTTTGGTTTATCCTGTTTCAAGGTCATGATCCCTTTCCTTTTCTGTCACCTGCCGGTAACAACTAGGAAATATCATGGCCTCCACCACTTTTGCAGAACCTTCGAAGCATAACCCACTCGTGCCGGCACAGGCGAGTGTAACTCGCCCTTACACGCCGGTGTACTTTACCTTTTGATAGGTCGGGATGCCGGTATGCCATTGGGGCGGATCGTGGCCGCGGAGGTAATTCGCCACTCCCGGCAACTGGTCCAGACCGGACGCCGCCGCCTGGCTGCTCGCGCCCAGCAGTTTCATCCGCAATGGCGCGCCATTCCTGAGGCGCAGTACGGCTTGATCTCGCGTCAGAGCAAGGTATAGCCCTTGCCCCTCGATAGATAATCCACGTGGGCATCGGTCTGTCCGCGGTTAGCAAAGCCGAGCGGCACCTTGCCAAAGTCCACGTTAAGTTTGGCTGGTGTGCCGGCGAAGCAGATGATGGGTACACAAGCGGCGGTGAGCCGAATGCAAAAAACGGGTGCGGATGTTCGTCAAAAATTGTCTCTTGGGTAATGCAAGGATTCGCCGGCCAAACCTCCGCGGTATGAAGTTCTTCCGCTAGGGAATGGTGAAAACCAGGTTGCTCGTAAGCGTGGTCCCGCGGGACGTTACCACCTGCACTACGCCGGTGGTGGCGTCACTGGGTACGGTCGTGGTGATTTCGGTACTCGAGGCCACCGTGAACGTAGCCGCGACACCGTTAAAAGTGACGCTGGCCGCCCCCGTCAGCTTGTTTCCCAGAATCTTTACCTTCGATCCCACCTTGCCGGAGGCCGGCAATGTTTTCACGAATGGGCCGAGACCCATGGACAAGCTGAAGACGGTACCGTTGCAAGTGGAGCAGGTTGCATAATTGGCCCCGCCCTGTTCAGTCACCCCGTAGAACGTCCCATTGGTGTCCTGTATGAGCATCGGACCGTTATAGAAGTTGTTATTGACCGCGCCGTCGGTACCGACGAAGCTGTGCTCCGTGGTCAGTGAGCCGCTGGGGGTGACCTGGAAGATCGTGCCATAATCGCTGGCCCCACCGTTTCCCGTCAGCCCATAGAAGTTCCCGTCGGTTGCCAGCATCAGCGCCAGGGGGTGGTTGCCGTCGGTGCAATCGCCGCCCGCGAGGCAAAAGGTGTAAAGCGTGGTCAGCGCGCCGCTTGGGGTCATGGTGAAGAACGTGCCGGCGCCGTTGCCGCCGCTGCTGGTTACCCCGTAGAAGTTCCCGTCGGCGCCCTGAACCAGCGCGGCTTTGGGGTTCCCGCCGTCAGGGCAACTTGGGGTGACCTCGCAAAAGGCGTGAAGCGTCCTAAATTCGCCCGCCATGGTGATTTTGAAGATCGTACCGGAGCCATAGGCCCCGTTATCTTGCGTGGTGCCGTAGAGGTCTCCGTCCGTGCCCTGCACCAGCGCCGTATAGGGAGACGAACCTCCATCCAGGCAATAACCTTCCGCGTTCTGGTGTTCGCAAAAGGAGTAGAGCGTGGTCAGCGCGCCTCCCAGGGTGACTTTGAAAATCGTGCCCTGGCCGTAGGCTCCGCCAGCCTCCGTTGTCCCGTAGAGGTCCCCGTTGCTGGCCTGCACCATCGCCGCGTCGGGGGCATAACCAGACGACGCGCAGTTTGCTGAAGGACAAAGAGTAGTGATAACGCCGCTGGGAGAGACCTTGTAGACCACTGAGCCGGACGAATTTGTTGACCCGTAGAAATCACCGTTGGTGGCCAAAGCCAGCGCCGCCCAGCTTGCGCAGCAGAAATCAAAGATGGTCTCCGTCCCCGTGGTGCTGATTTTGAACACCGAGCCGGCGACGTCGCTACTAGGTGGGCTCCCGCCCGATTCCGTGGTCCCGTACAAATATCCGTTGGCGCCCTGCACCAGCCCGGTGGGGTAGCTGCCTTCGGTGGGGTACCCCGCGAAGCTGTGCAGCGAGGTAAAGGTTTGCGCCTGGGCCGGAATCGCGATCCCGGCCAAGGCGAGAGTGAGCGCGAGTGTCGCGACGATGCGAATTGCTTTATGCTGCCGAAGGTGTTTCATTGAAAAGTCTCCTGGGTTCTACGAGTTCTCGAAAGAGTTCCGGCTGGCTGAGTGTCCGCTCGGCCGTTCAGTTAAGACGGCGCAAGATGTCGCCAAAAGCTGACACGCGATTTTCGTTTGCGGATCGTGGCAGTTTTTCCCGCCGATTTGCGCCGTCTCTTGTGTGGGGGTTTGTACCGTACTGAACCGTGCAGTACCCGCTCCCGCCGGCCCGGCTGGCACACAGCGGTTTATGATGAAGCGTGGCGGAATCCGGGCAAGGGGAGATCACCCAGCTCCTGGCGCGCTGGGAGCAAGGAGAATCCGGCGCAGTCGAAGCTTTGGCCCCGTTGGTCTACGATCACCTGCATGCCATCGCGGAGGGTTACCTGCGCAACGAGCGGCCCGATCATACGTTGCAACCCACGGCGGTGGTCAATGAAGTCTTCGTCGATCTGTTGCGCATGCGCCGGCTGTCCCTCAAGGACCGCGCGCACTTCTTCACATTTGCCGCGCAGCTCACCCGCCGCGTGCTCATCGATTCCGCGCGCAAGGCCAAATCGGAAAAGCGCGGCCTGGGCTGGCAGCGCGCGCCGCTGGACGCCGAACTGGCCTGGCTCGGCGGCGAGACCGCCGAGTCGCTGGATCTTTCGCAAGCGCTCAACGATCTGGCGGAATTCGATCCTATTAAGACGCGCATGGTCGAGCTGCATTACTTTCTGGGCTGCACCGTGGACGAGACCGCCGATATCCTGGAACTTTCCAGCCGGACGGTGGCGCGCAGCCTGCTTTTTTCCCTGTCCTGGCTGCGCGACCGCTTGGCCTAGAGGTAGCACGGGCTTCAGCCTGTGGTGGGCGCACTTGACATGAATCCTGCTGAACAGGAACGATTTCACGAAGTCGAGGAGATCTTCTACGCAGCGCTGGAACTGCCGCCGGGCGCCGAGCGCGACGCGCTGATCCATGAGCAGTGCGGCGCCGATGAGGGCCTCAGCGCTCGAGTCGCCCTCCTGCTCGAACATTGCGAGCGCATCCGGGCGGTGGCGCCCGCGCCCGCGCGCCCGTTGCCGCGGTTCGGCGCGTGGCAGGCCGTGAAGATGCTCGGGCGCGGCGGCATGGGCACCGTCTATCTGGCCGAACGCGCCGATGGAGCCTTTCAGATGTCGGCGGCCGTGAAGGTGGTGCCGATGGCCCTGGCCTCCCACGAGATCGAAGAACGCTTCCGCCGCGAGCGCCAGTTCCTGGCCAGCCTCGATCATCCGAAAGTCGCGCGCCTGATCGATGGCGGCGTATCCGAGACCGGCCTGCCCTATCTGGTGATGGAATTCGTCGGCGGCCTGACCATCGACCTCTTCTGCGATGCCCGCGAGCTTGACACGCGCGGCCGCATCGCCCTGATGCGCCAGGTTCTGGAAGCGCTGTCGTACGTCCACGGCCGGAATGTGATTCATCGCGACGTGAAGCCCTCCAACATCCTGGTGGATGACGCGGGTAACGTGAAGTTGTTGGATTTCGGCACGGCGCGCCTGGTGGACGCGACCGCCGAAGCCGCCCTCACCAAGACGGGCGTCTTCGCTTTTACGCCGGAGTATGCCAGCCCGGAACAGGTTCGCGGCGAGCCGGTTGCTATTGCTTCCGATCTCTATTCGGCGGGCGTGCTGCTCTATCGTTTGCTGACGGGCCGCTTGCCTTACCGGATCACCGACCCATCGCCGGCCGGTGTGGCCAAACTCATCGCCCATGCGCAGCCGGATCCGTCCCGGTTGGATGCGGCGCTCGACGCTATTCTTTCGAAAGCGCTGAGCACGGACGCCGCGGCTCGCTACCAGTCCGCCGCGGAGATGGATGCGGACCTGGCGCGCTACCTGGAAGGGCAGCGGGTACGCGCACGCAAGCCGCGCACTAAGTTTTTGGCCGCGATGGCGGGAGTGCTGGTCATGGCCGCCACTGGTATCTTGGGGTGGCGGGTGCTGCGCGTTCCGTCTCACCAGCTCATTCCTTTTGACGCCGGCGTTCCGAACGCCATGCAGCCGGCGCTTTCGAGCGACGGCAAGTGGCTGGCGTTCGCCTCGCCTGGAAAAGATGGGACGCATCCGGAGATCTGGGTCAAAGCTATGCCGGACGGCGCTGCCAAACGCGTGACCGCGGGCGATGCCGCGAACGATGAGCCATCGCTCGCTCCCGACGGCCGATGGCTGGCGTTTCATTCCGCGCGCCGGCCTGCCGGGATCTACTTGCAGCCGTTGCCCTTTGGATCCGGCGGCGCGGCGCGCTTACTGGTGGAAGGCGGCCGGAGCCCGCGCTTTTCGCCGGATGGCAAGTGGATCGCTTATCTGAACACCAGCGAGCGTGGCGGGGACGTTCAGGCTTTTGATACGCGCGTGCTATATATCGTGCCGTCACAGGGAGGCGAGCGCGTGCGCCTGGCCAGGAACGCATCGTCGTTTCAGGGATTCGCGTGGGGCGCCGACAGCCGGAACGTGCTCTTCCTGTACCTCGACGAGGGAGCCACGCCCCGATTGTGGAGCGCCCCACTCGATGGCGGACCCGCCGCGATGATACCCGACTTCGGAGAAGCTGTTTATTTGTACGCACGCGCCTGCGCCGTAGCGGGAGAGCGGTTCCTTTACTCGCACATGGACGGTAAGGAAAAGGCCGCGGCGCTGGGCGAATTCCTGCTCAAGCCGACCCTCGGTGCCAGCCGGTACTCCAGTGCGCAGCCTCATTCACAGTTGCTGATTTCCGGTTGCGCCGCATCCGCCGCGGACACGATCTTGGCCGATGGAGAAGACAACCAGTCAAGCGCCTGGGCGCTGCCGATCGATGCGGAGAGCGGAGCCGTGCGCGGATCGCTCGCGTCTTTGAGTGAACGTGTGCACGGAGGATGCCGCCCGCAATTCACCCCGGACGGCGGCTCGTTCCTGCTGGAGGCGGCTGGCGCCGCGAGTGTCCTGCGCGATTACCGGACTGGGAAGGGCAGAGAATTTCCGGGAGTACATACCCTCAGTTCCGATGGCCTCTTTGCAGTGCAACCGAGCGCACGGAGCGCTGGCGCGGCTCCTGAGATCTCGAGAATCCTGAATCTGAAAACAGGCGATTCTTGGGGATCGATGCAGGGCGGCGGCGTGGCCTGGGATCTCTCGCGTGCCGGTCAATGGTTACTCAGGACAAGCATAGAGGGACACCGCACGATTGTGGCCTGGGATACGAGAACCTCCGAGCATAAGCCGATTTACTCGCATCCCAGCGCGAACCTGTACCTGGCCAGCTTCTCGAATGACGGGCGCTGGGCGGTCTTCACGTCCGAGGAGGGCGCCGGGCCGCCGCACATGTGGGCCGCGCCGTTCCGCGGCTTGCAGGATGTTCCGCTCGCGAGTTGGGTGGACCTCGGAGTAGGCGATTATCCGCGCTGGTCCCCAGGCGGAAGCCGCATTTACTTCACGCAGGTACATGACGGGTTCGAGTGCATCTTCACGCGCGCCGTCGATCCCGTAACCAAACAGCCAGTGCGTGCGGTGAGCGCGGTACAGCACTTCCATGGCCGGATGACGCCAAAGGGCATGGCGGCGGGCACCTTCCGCATTTCGGTGGCGCAAGACAAGCTGGGGTTCGCGCTGGGCGAGCAGGTGCACCAGTTGTTGGAGTGGAAGTAGCGATTTTACAATTCAGCTCTTGACAATGGTATAAATATACTTGACTATTCCAGTGGTTTGAGCTATACTTTAATCATGGAACAGGAACCCAAGACCCTTCAACAAGTTACGGTGATGTCAGCCGATCCAGACAAGGCCCGCGAGTACGTTCAGCCCCGCCGCTGGAGCAATGGGGTGGTTTGCCCAACCTGTGGCAGTGAAAAGGTGACCTTCCAGCCCAAGCACAACCGCTGGCAGTGCACCAATCGGCACCCGCGCCGCCAGTTCACCTTGAAGACCGGAACCGTGATGGAAGATTCGCCCTTGGGCCTGGATAAGTGGCTGATGGCCATGTGGTTGGTAGCCAGCAACCGGAACGGGATTAGCTCCTGGGAACTCAGCCGCGCCATTGGTATCACCCAGAAGTCTGCGTGGTTCCTCTTGCATCGGATTCGCCTTGCGATGCAGGATGAGCATTGGGGCGGAATGCTTGGTGGTGAAGTCGAAGCGGACGAAACTTTCATCGGCGGCAAGGCGCGGAATGTTCGCAAGTCCAAGCGGGCCGATAAGGTCACGGGGCGCGGCACTGCTGACAAGGAAATCGTATTCGGGATGGTTCAACGCGGTGGCACGGTTCGCGCTATGCACGTTGACGGGCGCGGCAAGCCAGAACTTCAGAAGCACATCAAAGAGCACGTTGAAGCGGGATCGGCTATCTTCACCGATGAGCTAGATTCTTACGATGGACTCGCCCCCGAGTTCAAGCATGAAGTCATCAACCACGCCGTTGAATATGTGAACGGCAATATCCATACCAACACAATGGAGAACTTCTGGTGCCTGCTGAAGCGCAGCCTGAAAGGGACCTAGGTTTCGGTAGAACCTTTCCACCTGTTCCGGTATTTGGATGAACAAGCCTTCCGTTATAACAATCGCTTGCCGATGTCCGATGGAGATCGGTTTGGCTACCTAGTTCGCAAGATTGTAGGCAAGCGGCTTACGTACGACCAATTAACCGGCAAGGAGAATACCGCGAGTCCAGCCTTCTAAACGACAAGGACGGGGCAAGCGGAAATCGCTATAATGATCCAATGCCCCGCGTTCCCGATTCAATCCGCGTCAAGATCGAACGGGCCAACCATCACATCAAGGATCTGGAAATCGAGACCTCCAGATTCTTGAATAGTGGGCCATACAAAACGGTCGGCGAGATGGATGCAGAGGGACGCCCTACGTATCGCGTCTCGAACGTACAGCCTATCCCTACCAAAATTCTCGTCGTTACCGGAGACGCTATCCAAAACCTCAGAGCGAGTTTGGACTACCTTACATGCGCTCTCTGGCGTCGAACAAATAGCGGCGAATGTGAGCGCGTTCAGTTTCCGTGCCCTAGTGCCACACAGTATAAATCCAAGGGACTTGGAAAGATAGAGGGAATGAGGCAAGACGCTATAGATGCGATATGCGCTGTCGAGCCATATGAAGGAGGCAAGGGGGATATTCTCTGGCGCTTGCACCGCTTGAGCATCGTCGATAAGCATCGGCTCCCAATCGCTATTGCCGGAGGCAATCTGGGAATCAACCTCCAGGTGTTTTATCCAGAAATGTTCCCAAAGGGAGCGGCCGTGAATCCGTGGAATCTCCTTGTCAGTGATATGCGATTCTCCATGAAAGACAATGACATACTCTTTCGGGATGACCCCGGCAGAGAACTTAAGCAGGACGTGCAGTTTCCCTTCTTTGTAGCGTTCGACGAGGTGGGGATTTTCGAGCGCCAACCGCTCCTGCCAGTGCTGAATAGAATCTCTGATTTTGTTAGCAAGACCGTTTCCCGTTTCGATCCGCTCTTCGCGTGATGCGGTAGGTGTGTAGTATCGCTGCATGGTGTACCCTCTCCGGCCAGCTATGCTATACTGGCCTAGAGAGGGTTAGGTACACCTCTCCCGCTTCACCGGGCATCAACGCCGCCAGCCGCCAAGCATAGCCAGCGATGAATGCCACCGTCCTAAAAACACACTTCTGCCGCTAGGCGAAGTGTATCATATTTGCGCTGTTCACTGATAACGGAACGAAACCCATGCGAGCACTCCTTTTGTCGTTACGGGCACGCCGCCCTTGATGGCAGGCTTGAATCTCCATTTCTGCAATGCCGTGACGATGTTGTCGTCAAGTCCGAGTCCGGGTGAATTTAGCACAGTTACACTCTCGACGTATCCGTGTTCATCAATCGTGATCGATACCTGCACATTACCGTTGAACTTCGCGCGGCGCGCTTCGTCCGAATAGTCAGGATCTACTTTAGATAAGAGGATCGGCTGAGAATCTGGCAGCTTAGGCTGATTCTTAACTATCGGTTTTTCGGGAGCGCTTATGACTCCAGTTGCAATGTCCCTATCGATTCCCGCCAAGTGCTTCCGAGCATCGGCCAGTTTTTCGCGCAATTCATCTGGTGCCGGAATTCTTTGCGCCCCGGCCCTAACCATCCCCCGACAAGTGCTCACGTTCTCATTGAAGGCTTCGATTCGATCTAGAAGTGCTTTCAATTGGTATTGTCGCCTTACCTCTTGCTCTCTTGTGGGCGGCTCAGAACGCATCAGTTTCGCATAAAGCTGTTCTACGTCCTTTTCGGAATGGACGCCGAGAATCTGGAACGACGGCGCTTGGTCAACGTATAAGCGGCAATAGATTTCGGTGCGTTTACCGAAAGAAGATGTGTTCAGTAGATCGGTGGTGAACGCGATTATGTCCAAGTCATGTTGGCGCTGTGCGGTTAATTGTTGAAGTTCTGTCGCGCTTAGCTTGGGGTGTTGAGGTTTATTTGCCTGCGAACGCAGTATGCCGAGCGCTCCGATAAACAGAACAAGACAGGCTCTCATCTGTTGCTAGGTCTTGACTTTTGGTTTCGGCCCGCGCCGATGTGGATTCAGTAACGATTGCCGCTTGTACTCCGCTTCCCGCCTCATAATCTCCTCATGCGGGATGGACAGGACTTTCCGCACTAGCGCATCGAACAACGCCGCCGCCTCTGGGCCTTCAATCGGTTCCGGGTGAGGTTTCACGTCCCCATCATAACCCAAAGACGCTCGGCGCGAAAAGCGCGCTACGCCAAGGTACGTAGCGCTACATAGCGGGTAGGCATAGCGCCTTCCGAGAGGAACCATCGCGTACCCCTTGCGCTTGATCGCTTTCTTGGGGTATGATCTAGGCAGCCGGTTTGGGCGGGATTCGAACCCACAGCAGGACGGTCGGAAAACGGGCTCAACCGGGACTGAAAGAAAGGAGAAAACGCAATGGCCATCAAGGTTCAATGGGAAGCGGACGGCCCGTTCGCTATCTGCGATAGCGCCGCTGAAGCCGTCGAACTTCTGAAGCAAGCACGGTCCATCAACAGGGCCATACCGAAAAATGCCGCGCCGTTGGAAGTGCCTATGCCGCAAGCGCCGCGCGCGAATCCCACTAGGACCGATAACCTGAGCGAGTTTTTCGGGTCCATAAACGAACGCAGTAAGAAGTTGTTGGCCGAACTGGCGAAGCATCCCGAAGGCGTGGACGGCGATGCATTCGCCAAGGTTTGTAACACCGATGGGCCGGGATTGGGCGGAATCTTGGGCGGCATTTCCAAGCACGCCAAGAAAGCGCACATGACGATAGGCCATTGGGTGCAATCGGAAATGAGAGTCGAAGGCATCCACCGCTTTCGCTGGATAACGCCTACAAAGCTTCTACTAGAACAAAAGGACAGGATTTTATGATCTCTGAGAAGAGCGGACGGAGCTTGGTGAAATCTGCCAGACCGGACGGAAACGCCGAAGGCCCAGCGTTACGAGCGCTGGGCCTCCAGAAAGTGAGGTATCGCCTATCGAACCACCGTGACTTAAATTAACCAGTTTCCAGCGTTGACAGACGCTCACGAATGATGCACCGACAAGCACCATTCTAGCCTAACGCTACAGCCACGTCAACGCTTAAATGCGGCCCGCGCGTCATCACACGTCAACGTGATGGCGCGCACAACATTGCGAGGAACAATAACAATGAAGGTGTATCTGATCAGCTACGACTTGGACAAACCAGGCCAGAACTACGAACAACTCATCGCGCGCCTTAAGGCCCACGGCGCGTTCCGTGTACTCATGTCTCAGTGGGCATTAGGGACGAACTGGAATGCGAAGCAACTTCGGGACGACCTTGCGCCGTACATCGATTCCAACGACAGGCTGCTGGTCACGCAAGTGACAGATTGGGCTTCTTGGAATATCATGGCCGCTGAGCAATTCAAACGGATCGCTGCCTGAAGCGGCACCGTAGCCGGACGCCTCGAATATGAGCGCGTCCGGCTTTCTTGAATCCGCGCGATCCATCATCGTCATCAACGCGGCGCATTCATCAGGGCCTTCCGGCTCAATGTGAACGCCGCCTTGCCACCAAAAAATCCTCACAAGGTAAATGTATCTCTTGTCCGGCCTGTCACGCCACTACTATTTTTGTCGGATTGAATTGGAATAGTCAAGTATATTTATACCTTGACAATAGGCGAATATAAGACGAAACTAGCCGATGGAGGAAGTAGCTATGATTCGTGACGCCTTATTGCCCGAATTCGATCAAGAGATGGCCAACACCCGCAAAACGCTGGAGCGCTGCCCGGAGGACAAGTATGGCTGGAAGCCCCACCCGAAGTCTTTCAGTATGGGGTCGCTCGCCACGCATATTGCGAACATGACCGGTTGGACCACGGATGTCGTCGAGAAGGACTCGTTCGACATCGCCCCGGTGGGCGCGCCGCCGTACAAGGAAGAGCCCGCAGCGTCCCGGGAAGAGCTGCTGGCGAAGTTCGACAAGAGCGTGACCGCCGCGCGCGCCGCTCTGGCCGGCGCGAGCGACGAGCGCTTCGCGCAGACTTGGTCGCTGCTGGCGGGAGGCCAAACTCTCTTCAGCATGCCCCGCATCGCGTGCATCCGCAGCTTCGTGATGAACCATACTATCCACCATCGCGCGCAATTGACGGTGTATTTGCGGCTCAACGATGTGCCCGTGCCGGCATTATACGGCCCGTCGGCGGATGAACAGGGGTAGGAGGGCGGCGCCATGCGCCGCCTCGGCAGCGCATGGCGCTGGCCTACTCACCTGCCAAGGCTCCGCGACCAGTTGCACGCCTGGCACGAACAACTCGTTGATGAAGTCTTCGTCGCTAGCTGGGCAGCTTCCCGCATCCGCGGTCAGTGCGATATCCAGGGGCGCCATGGCTTTGCCCATGCCGCAGGGCCTCCGGGTAACCGTGAGCGACATGCCGGCCAACGCCGTCGATGCGCGGGGCCACCTCGTTTTCGATGTCTCTTCGGCGGATTTGTTCTTCTACGGCCCGGCGCTTTACGACCCCGCCCGGAAGTCCATCACCCGCATCTCGGTGCGCTTTGCAGGCTCCGTTTGGAGCCCCATCTGGACCGCGGAGGGCCGCATCGCCGCATTGGGCGCGCGTTTCGCCGGATCCATCTGGCGCTACCATCCAGTTAAGGAGCATTAATCGCGTGCCGCCAGCCTTTTCTTGTTGTAACCTAGGTATTTGCCGGTACGCCTTAACACACGGAAGCTCAGCAGTTTCCATGCCGGCCGGTTCGGGGCCGCATGCTAGTCGATTTTGAGATTATCAAACGCGCACAGGCGGGTGACGCCTCGGCGTTCAACGAAATCGTGCTGGCATACCGGAAACGGACTTTGGGGACGATTGCGCGCCTGATTTCGAGGCCGGAAGACGTGGAGGATGTAGGGCAGGAAGTGTTCCTGCGGTTGTATTTTTCGCTGGATCAGCTCCGCACGGCCGAGGTTTTTGAACCGTGGTTGTATCGGCTAACGGTGAATGCGGCTTATGATTATCTGCGGAAGCAGCGGCGGCGCATGGAGTCGCGCATGTCGGATCTTTCCGAGCAGCAGGTGATGCTGGCCGATGCCATGGCCGGTGGGCGGGTGGATCACGACGTCCGGCAGCGGAAGCAGATCTCGGAGGCGGTGGACGCCATGCTGAGTACGGTGTCGGAAGCCGACCGCATTTTGTTGACGCTGAAAGAAGTAGAGGGGCTTTCGTTGAAGGAGCTTGAAAAAATCTACCGCGTCAAGGAAAATGCTCTTAAGGTGCGGTTGTTCCGGGCCCGGCAGCGGGTCTTGAAGGCGTTCGGAGAAGCCGGCCACGAGCCGAGCGCGAAAGGTGCGGCGAAAGCCGAAATATAGAAGTATGAACTGGACAAACCGAGGCGACGAAAACGCAAGATTGGACGCGTTGTTCAGGGCTTACCGGGAGGCCTGTCCGGATCCCGATGTGTCCGCCAACTTCATGCCAGAACTGTGGAGGCGCATCGACGAGCGCCAGCGGTCCGTGTTTTTCATGGGACGCTGGGCGCGCGCCCTCGTTACGGCTGCCGCCGTGCTTTCGCTCGGCATGGCCGCGTACCTGTATATCCCGCACAGCGGCACTTCGATGTTCTCCGTGGAGAGCTACGTGGAGGCGCTGGCCGCCGGACACGCGCAGGACGCTCCGGATCTGCCCGAATCGGTCGCGGACGAACTCTGATGCGCCGCTCGAACTTTGCCACGCTTGTGTACCTGCTGGTGGTCTTCGCCAGCGGCGCCGTAGTCGGCGGCTTCGCCAATCGCCTCTACATGGCGAAAACGGTGAACGCCCCGACCGCGAACGCTCCGTCGAGCCACGCCGAGATTCGCAAGCGATACTTGCAGGACATGCGCAGCCGTTTGCATCTGACCGACGCACAGGTTACCCAGTTACTGCAGATCATGGACGCCACCGGCCAGCGTATGCACGAGATGCACAAAACCATCGACGATGAGCATGCGCAGAAGGTGGCGGCCATGCTGGACGACACCCAGAAAGCCGAATACGCCAAGATGCGCGCGGAACGCGAAAAGCACCACCAGGAACAAGCCAAGAAATGATTTGGCTTTAGCCTGCCTGAATGCCTCCCCCACCTTAGAGAAGCCAGGCGAAACCGCCTGCCCCACCTATGCGTGATATGTTCTTCGGTGATGCAGCGGCTCATTGGAATCCTTCTGGCGGGAGCGCTCGGTGTGGCGGCACAGGATACCAAGTATCCTCCGGATGGTAGCCAGATACCGGGTCCCGGCCGGCAGTCCACCCCGGATTGGGTAGCGGAACTCAGCGAGTGGCAGATCGTCGGCAGCGGCGAGCACCAGGCCTGGCTCCACGACCTGCGCCAGTGGCGCCAGGAGCGCCTCATTCGCATGGGCTACGACGACGCCGAATACCGGCGGCCCGAACTCCTGTGGACCCAGCGGAACTTCATCCAGCCTCAAATGATGGCCGAAGAGCGATATTTCTACGACCCGGCGGCCGGCCAATATACCGTCGGCCGCTATCTGGACGACCTCGACCAGCGCTACGGCGGCGTGGATAGCGTCTTGATCTGGCCGGTCTATCCGAACATCGGCATCGACAACCGCAATCAATGGGACCTGGCGCGCGACCTGCCTGGCGGCATTCCCGCCCTGCGCCAGATGGTCGAGGACTTCCACCATCGCGGCGTGCGCGTCTTCTTTCCGAGCATGCCGTGGGACACCGGCACCCGCGACGTTGGTGTACCTTACTGGACCGCGACGGCGCAGCTCATGGATGAAACCGGCGCAGACGGCGTGAACGGCGACACCTTCGATGGCATACCGCGCACTTACCGGACGGCCTCGGACCAGACCGGCCATCCGGTGGCGCTGGAGCCGGAGGGATCGCCGCGCGCAGACGAGCAATTGATGTGGAACAACCAGAGTTGGGGCTACTGGAAGTTTCCGTTCGCCCCCATGGTGAGCAAGCTGAAATGGCTGGAGCCGCGCCACATGATCAACGTTTGCGACCGCTGGGCGCGCGACAAAACCGACAATCTGCAAGCCGCTTTCTTCAACGGCGTAGGCTATGAAAGCTGGGAAAACATCTGGGGCATCTGGAACCAGATCGCGCCGCGGGATGCGGAAGCTTTGCGGCGGGTCGCCTACATCGAGCGCCAGTTCGCGGGCTCGCTGGTGGCGCGCGACTGGGAGCCTTACGCGCCCACTCTGCAATACGGCGTTTTTGCCACGCGCTTTCCGGGCGAGGGGCGCACTTTGTGGACGGTGGTCAACCGCAACGAATATGGCGTCGTCGGTGAGCAGATCCGGGTACCGCATGCGGAAGGCACGCGCTATTACGATGTGTGGAACGGCGCGGAACTGCAGCCGCGGATCGTGGACGGCGCCGCCGTGCTGAGCTTCGCGATGGAAGGCAACGGCTTCGGCGCGGTCCTGGCGGCGACGCCGGGCGGGGCACCGCCGAAACTCGACGCCATCCTGGCGCAGACGCGGGAGTGGGCGCGCGTGCCATTGGCGAGCCTGTCCCACGACTGGAAGTTCCTGCCGCAGCGCATGGTCGAGATTGCGGCCACGCCAGGTGGGAAAGGCTTCAGCCGGTCATCGAGCATGGTCCACGTGCCCGCTGGCGAATTCGATTTCCAAGTGAACGGGATCGAGATCGAAGGGTTCAACTGGGTCGGCCTGGACGTGCAGTATCCCTGGGAAGATGCGCCGCGCCGCGGCCACCACAATTTGCTGAAGATGAAGGCTTTCTACATCGACCGCTATCCGGTCACTAATGCGGATTTCAAGAAGTTTCTCGACGCCACGCAATATCATCCGAAAGACGCCCACAACTTTCTGAAAGACTGGCGCGGGGGAACCTACCCGGACGGTTGGGCGAAGAAGCCGGTGACATGGGTGTCGCTCGAAGATGCGCGCGCTTACGCCGCGTGGGCGGGCAAGCGGCTGCCGCACGAGTGGGAATGGCAATATGCTGCCGAGGGCACGGATGGGCGGCTATATCCGTGGGGCAGCTCGTGGGACGAGCGCGCGGTTCCAGCGCCCTACAAGGGCCGCGATCTGCCCGGTCCCGCGGATGTGGACGCGCATCCGGCCGGCGCCAGTCCGTTCGGCGCGATGGATATGACCGGCAACGTGTGGCAGTGGACTGATGAGTTCGTCGACGATCACACGCGCGCGGCAATCGTGCGGGGTGGCAGTTACTACCGGCCGCAAGGGTCTATGTGGTATTTCCCGCAGGCTTACAAACTGACGGAACACGGGAAGTATCTGCTGATGGCGCCCTCCAAGGATCGCGCCGGTACGCTGGGGTTCCGCTGTGTGATGGATGAGTAGCGTGGCGCAGGCACGCATGCCTGCCGCGACCGCACTCCTGCGGTCGCCGGCGCGGAGCGCGCCGTGGGCGAGATGCGCTCGCCTGTGCCGGCAAGAGCGCCGACACGGCACGCACGAGTGCGTGCGCCACGTCACTCATACCGCAAAGCAGCTAGCGGATCCGTCTTCGCCGCGCGCCGCGCCGGCAACAGCACCGCCACTACCGCGACCGCCAGCAACACAGCCGGAACCACAATGAACGTCAGCGGATCGGTGGCGCTGATGCCGTACAACAGACTGGCCGCGAACCGGCTCATCGTCAGCGCCAAACCCAGGCCGATCGCCACGCCAATCCCCGCCAATGCCAGACCTTGCCGCGCCACCAACCCCAGGACTCCGCCGGCGCGCGCGCCCAGCGCCATGCGGATGCCGATCTCCCGCGTGCGGCGGCGCACCGAGTAGCTCATCACTCCATACAGCCCCACCGTGGCGAGCGTCAGACCCACTACCCCAAAAACTCCCAGCAGGACCGCGCTTATCCGCGGGATCAGCAGCGCCTTATCCACATGCTCCTCCATCGTCTCGATGTTATCGACCGCCAGGTTCGGATCGAGCGCCGCAATCTCCTGGCGCACCGGGCGGATCATGCCGTTTGGATCGCCGGCGGTCTTCACCACAATCGAAACGCCGTAGAAACTGAACACGTCCTCCGGGTGGGCCTCGAGGTACAGGAACGCGGCCGCGGCGGGCTCCTCGCCCAGGGTTCTGGATTTGAAGTTCTTGGCGATGCCCACAACCTCATAGGTTTTGTGGTCCGCCGTGACCCGCCGCCCGATGGGATCCGCGTTGGGGAATAATCGCTCCGCCGCCTTCTGGTCGAGGATCACGGACGCCGCGTCGGCCTGCTTGTCGAAATCCCGGCCGCGCAGCAGGGGTAGGCCCATGGTTTCGAAGAAATGCGACCCCGCAAAGTACACGTCGACGTTGAACGGTTTGGCGTCCTTTGCTCCCTCGGCATTAAAGTCGAAGGCCGTTCCGCCAATGCTCAGCGGAATGCTGTCCAGATAGCTCACCGAGCGGACACCCGGCAAAGCCGACACCCGCGCGCGGAGCTGCGCGAGATACTGGCGGGTTTTTTCCGGCGAGTACTGGCTCAGCTTGGGATTAGTGGCCATCAGCAGTACATGATCGGGGCGCATCCCGATATCGATGGAGGACGCGTTTTGCAGGCTCCGCAGGAACAATCCGGCGCCGGCCAGCAGCACCAGGGAGAGAGCCACTTGCACCACCACCAGCAGATTGCGCATGCCCAGGCGGCGGAATCCGCAGAAGCCGGCGGTCTGCTCCTTCAGCGCGGTCACCAGATCGGTGCGCGTGGCCCGCAAAGCCGGCGCCAGTCCGAAGATGACGCCGGTCGCTACGGCGAGCGCCGCGGTGAACCAGAGCACGCGCGCGTCCGGCGTAAAGTCGAATTGGATGGGCAAGGGCAGCGGCAGATTGAAGCGCGAGAGGGCCACCGTGGCTACGGCAGCCAAAGCGAAGCCGCCTGCCGCGCCGACCAGCGACAGCAGCACGCTCTCGGTGAGCAACTGGCGGATCAGTCGCCGCCGGCTGGCGCCCAGCGCCAACCGTAGGCCGATCTCCCGCTGCCGCCCCATGGCGCGCGCCAGCATCAGGTTGGCCACGTTCGCGCAGGCTATCAGCAGCACCATGCCCACCAAGGCCGCTAGCACCGCCATGAAGCCGATCGCGAAACGGTCGGCGCCACCGAACAATCCGCCGGAATCGCCGAGGCGGATAGCGTCGCTCGGTTTCTCGCTCTTACGATATGTTTCGTCCAGCCGTCTTTGGATTACGTTCAGCGCGGCGGCCGCCTGCTTTCGGCTGACGCCCGGCTTGAGCCGGCCGTCCAGCATGATCCAGTGGTTCTCCCGCTTGGCGAAAACGTTGTCTTTGGCCAGATCCGGCATGATCTGGCCGGTCATGGATAGCGGCACCCAGAAATCCGCCAGCACCGCGCGGTCGGTTCCGTGAAATCCCGGCGGCATCACGCCTACCACGGTGTAGCTCTGGCCGTTGAGCAGGACTTGCCGGCCCACCGCGTCCGGTGCGCTCGCGAACCGGCGCCGCCATAATGCGTTGCCCAGCACTACGACCGGGTGTCCGCCGGCTGCGCCATCCTCCGCGGGGGTGAACCCGCGGCCGATCGCGGGCTGAATGCCGATCACCGAAAAGTAGTTGCCGGCCGCCACCTGGCCCCAGATCCTTTCCGGCTGGCCCACGCCGCCCAGATTCGCCGGAATGAAAGGAAAGTGCGCCGTCAGACCCTCGAATACCTGGGTGCTCTGGTCGCGATAATCGACGTAGTTGGGGTAGGAGAACGTGTTGCCCTGGTTCAAGCTCACCAGGCGGGAAGGTTCCCGCACAGGTAGCGCTCCGAGCAGCAAGCCGTTCACGATGCCAAAGACCGTGGCGTTGGCGGCGATCGCCAGCGCCACCGATACGGCCACGGCGGCGGTGAAACCGGGATTCTTCAGAAGCGTGCGCGCCGCGAAGGTCAGATCCTGCTTCACGGTGCCGAAAAAGTTCGATTGCGTCATAGCGGTCTTGCGTCCCACTATACTGACGATAGGGACAGACCATTATGAACAAGCTTTTCAAATTTGGCGCGGCCGTTTTGCTGGCGACTGGCCCAGCGCTGGCGCAGGCATCCAGCGCCGACTCGGCCACCATGCAGGCGCTGCTTTCCGAAGTGCGCCAATTGCGGCACGCGGTCGAGAAAAACATGACGCTGGCTCCGCGCATGCAATTGCTCATGCAGCGCGCGCAGTTTCAGGAACAAAAGGTGGCGCGCATCCAGCAGCAATTGGACGAGGTGCGCAAGCAAATCGGCGAGCAGACGGCACGGCAAGCGGCCGCCAACGAGCGGCTGGCCAAGATCGAACAGGACCTTTCAGGCGAAAGCGATGCGGCCCGGCGCTCGCAACTGGAAGACATGCGCGCGGGTCTGAAAATGGTCGTCGGAAACGGCCCGGATCAGCAAATCAGGGCGCGCGAGAGCGAACTCAACAATTCGCTCGAAACCGAACAGGCCGTGCTCAACGAATTCAATGAAAAGCTGGATGCGCTGGAGCGCCAGTTGGAAGCTCCGCCCGCCGCGGAGCCGCGCTGACCTCGTATGCCGCCATCCCCGCCGGCCGGCCCGGTATTGGAGCGCGAGCGCATCCTGGCGCTCGATCTGCTGCGCGGATTCGCCGTGCTCGGCATCCTGGTGATAAATATCCAGGCGTTCGCCGAAGTCTTCGCCGCTTACCAGAACCCGACGGCCTACCCGCATAGCCTGGAGGGTGCGGACTACTGGGTGTGGCTGATCAGCCATCTCTTCGCGGACGAAAAAATGATGGCTATCTTCTGCATGCTTTACGGCGCCGGTATGGTCTTGCTGACTTCCCGCATTGCGGCACGCGGCCAGCGGCCCTGGCCGATCTACCTGCGGCGCAGTTTCTGGCTGCTGATCTTCGGGCTGATGCACGCCTATTTGATATGGTCGGGCGACATCCTGGTCTCGTATGCGATATGCGGCGTGCTGGTGTACCCGCTCCGCCACCTGGCGCCAAAACGCCTGCTGGCGATCGGCTTGGCAGTAGTGGCCGTGGGCTCGGTGCTGGCCTTCGCCGGCGGCTGGTCCATGCAGTTCTGGACGGCGAAGCAGGTCGCCGATTTCATGACCGATGTATGGCAGCCGAGCGCGCAGCAGGTCGCGGCACAGATCGCCGGCTATCGCGGTGGTTGGCTGGCGCAGATGCCGTTCCGCGCCGCGGAGTCCATCATCACCGAGACGTCCGGCCTGGTGTTTGCGACGCTTTGGCGCGCGGGCGGACTGATGCTGGTGGGGATGGCTCTGTATAAGTTTGGGCTGCTGACCGGGAGCTTGTCCGTGCGCTTCTACCGCAATCTGGGAATCGCCGGAGCGGTGTTTGGTCTGCCGTTGATCGCTTATGGCGTCCACCGTAATTTTGAGGAACATTGGAACGCGCAGTATTCGTTCTTCGCTGGTTCGCAGTTCAACTACTGGGGCAGCCTCGGCGTGAGCCTCGCGTGGATTTGCCTGCTCATGATCGCTTCGAAGACGCCCGCGCTGCGCGGTATGGTGAAAGTGCTGGCAGCCGCGGGCCGCATGGCGTTCAGCAATTATATCCTGGAGAGCTTGATTTGCACGTGGATTTTTTACGGACATGGGTTCGGACTTTTCTCTAGAGTGAGCCGCGTGCAAGAGGCCTGCGTTGTGATTGGGGTTTGGATTGTGGTGTTGGTATTTTCACAGTTCTGGATGCGGCAATTCTATTTCGGGCCATTGGAGTGGGTATGGCGATCGCTGACTTATGGGGAGAGGGAGCCGTTCCAACGTGCCCCGGGAGGAAATTGATTCAACCAGATTCAGCGCGACGGGATTTCTTCAAGGCGGGAGCCACCGGATTGCTGCTGCTTAAGCCGCAGACGGTCTTCGGAAGCCAGGCCAACTCCGCCGTAGAGGTGGGGCTGATCGGTTGCGGCGGCCGCGGCAATTGGCTGGGCGCGTTCTTTCCGGAGTTCACGGGCGCGCGCATCGTGGCCCTGGCAGATGTGATTCGCGAACGCCTGGACGCCACCCAATCCAGCTTTAAGGTGGATCCCGCGCGCACCTATTACGGGCCGGAAGCCTATCGCGAACTGGTCGAATCGAAACTAGACGCGGTGGTCATCGAGACGCCTCCCTACTTCCATCCCGAGCAGGCGCGCGCCGCAGTCGCTGCGGGCAAACACGTTTATCTGGCCAAGCCTGTGGCGGTGGATGTGCCCGGCTGCCGCAGCATCCTGGAGAGCGGCAAACGCGCCCAAGGGAAGCGCAGCTTCCTGGTGGATTTCCAGACCCGCTCGCAGCCCGTGTTCCAGGAGGCGGCGGCGCGCATCGCCCGCGGCGATATCGGCAAGCCGGTCTTCGCGCAGGTCTTTTACTATGCCGGCCGTCCCTCGCCCGACAAGTCCATGCCCGGCATGGACCCCGGCCAGGCGCGCATCCTGAATTTCTACATGGATCGCGTGTTAGGCGGCGATATCATCGTGGAGCAGAACATCCATGTGATCGACGTGGCTAACTGGTTCCTCGGGGCGCATCCCATCGCGGCGCACGGCGCGGGCGGACGCACGGATTGGAGCGGCACACGCTACAACGTCGGCGACGCTTACGATCGCTTCCTGGTGACCTTCCAGTATCCCAACGGCGTGCAGGCGGACTTCAGCTCGAGCCAGTTGACCAGGAGTTTCAGCGATCTTTGCGTGCGATGTTTTGGGATAGACGGCGCTGTGGATGCACACTACGGCGGCCTGGTGCGGATCGCCGGCAAGAACGCGTGGCTCGGCGCGGAGAAGGACGATACCTTCCGGCAAGGAGCGATCAACAATGTGAAGGCGTTTATGGACAGCATCCAAAACGGCAAGCTGCTGAATAACGCGGAAGCAGCTGTCGAGAGCAACCTGACCGCAATTTTGGGGCGCAACGCGGCGTATGAGAACCGGACGATTACCTGGGATGAGTTGCTGCGGTCCGAGGAGAAGTTCGAAACGAAGCTCAAGCTGCGCTGGTGAACCGGCTCGCGGGGCTGAAACCCCGCGCCGGCTCAGCCAGCCCTGTTTACTGCCAGTCAAACCATATACTAGCGTTTGCCTTCGGATACGTGGCCGCGTCCATCGCGCGCTTCGTTTCCTTGGAAGTGCGCGCTATCGACGCGCTTTTCCGGCTCGGCCTTCTCGCCACGTTTTGGCATGGGGCCCTTATAGCCGTGATCCGGATGGAGACGGTTATTCACATTGCCCTGGAAGTCGTTGGCGCCATGAAACCACGGGCCGGCGCCGATAAAGCCGTCGCCGTTAAACCACTCCGGGCCGTAGTAGCCCGTAGGAGCACAGGCGTAAGGAGCGACATCATAGTAACCATAGGGACATTCGGGAGCTACTCCGATGCTGACGCTGTCCTGGGCGTTCGCCTTGGGGGCGGCAGCCGTGAAGCCGAGTCCCGCAACAGCGGCAAAAACTAGAACTGTAAATCCGCGCATTAAATCACCTCGCAACTGTTAAGGCACTTGCCCGGCCATATGTGGTTCGCACAGTAAACCGCCGATTCCACGGATCGGGCGTGGCGCAATGGTGACCACCAAGGGTCACATGACCAAGTGTGGTCATGGCGTCTCTTGTGGGGCAGGTTGACAACCTGCAAGGCCGATTGCCAATCGGCCTTGGCGCAGCGTAGCTCGCCTAAGCCGGCTCAAAGACAGCTGCGGGCAGAATGGCCCGCCCCTCCCTACGGTTTGCGTTTGGGCTTCGACGGCGGATTCGGCTTGGGATTCCAAAAATCCGGATCGGCCGCCGCAAACTCCTTCGACACGTAGCTCATCCGCGGATTGAACGCGAACAGCTTGCTCTCCGTCGACTGCACCACCTCCGGCGCCAGCGTATCGAAATGTTTCTGGCCGCGGTCCCCCATGGCTTGGCGCGCGGCCGCCGAGCGCGCCGGCCCTTCGTCCATGCGCGCCAGAGAGTCCATTGGCGAAAAGAGCAGATACATTCCCGACGGCCCGCCGGACACCACCTGGTAAGCCAGCACCGGTTGGCTGGAGCCGGACTTCTCGTCGCCATCGATCAGCAGCTTGGCGAGCTGCGCCAGGTCCGCATCCTGGCCATACTTGACGCGGAGCACGGTCACGCCCATATGGCGGCACTTCGCCAGATTCGATACGGCCGCCGCCGCGTGATAGCTGAGATCGCCTCGGAATACCGTGAGCAGCGTGCGCGAGCCGGTGCGCAATTCTCCGTCCTGCACATTGGCGGTTTCCAAATCGGCCGCCATCGGCGATTGCTGGATCTCCGCGCGGGCCTTCTCCATGCCGCCAAACGAATCGTATGGTTCCAGGAACCACGCCTCCGAGGGCCCCGATTCCGAGGTCATGCCGATGTAATGCGATGTGGCATTGCCCTTCTGAAAGATGCGCGGCCAGGCTTCTTCGGCCCTGGCGTGCGCGGCTTCGCGGCCTTCCTTGATCTGCTCTTGCACAACCATCAGGACTTTGGGAGCGGGGGCTTCCTCCTGCGGCTCGGAAACCTGTGCGAAAAGCTGCGCAATTCCCGCCAGGCACAAGCCCAGCGCGGCGGCTCGGAAAACATTCGGCTGCATACATCACCTCTGGGGTTATGTTACAAGACGGCGGTACATGGCGGCAAACATTGGCAGGCCGATTTGTTCGGCGCGCAAGTTAACTTCCGGCCAATTGTCCACCGCGGCGCCATAGGGGGCAGCCAGATTGTTGCGCAGGGTTTTGCGCTTCTGCCGGAAGCAGAGCGACACGAAACGCAGAAAGTCCGCGCGCCCGGCGATGCCCAGTTCGGCGGCGCGGTCGTGCGGTTCGAAACGCAGCACCGCCGAATCTACTTTGGGCGGCGGATGGAAGGCGGCCGGCTGCACTTCGAACAGCAGTTCGATATCGGCGGACAACTGCATCGATACGCTGAGATATCCATAGTCGCGATTGCCGGGGGATGCGGTGATGCGCCGGGCCACTTCCTTCTGCGCCAGAAACACGCCGCGCCGCATGGCCGGGCCGAGCGCGACCACGCGCTCCAGAATCGCCGTGGCGGCGTAATAAGGAAGGTTGCCCGCGAACACCGCCGGTCCCCATTGGGCGAGATCGATGTCCAAGGCGTTGGCCTCGACCACTTGAAGGCGGGTTTCGGGGTCGGCAGGCGGAAGCGCGTGCCCCACTTTCTGTCCCACCGTCTGCGCCAGATAGCGGTCGATTTCGATAGCCACCACACGATCCGCGCGGGCCAGTAAGTGTGTAGTGAGGGCGCCCTTGCCGGGACCGATCTCGACGACCAGCGGTTCCCGCTCGGGACAGGCGGCGCGCGCGATACGTTCGAGGACGGAGCCCCGAATCAGGAAGTGTTGGCCGAGTTTCTGGCGCGCCACCGCTAGCCGCGGACCACGTAGTTGATACGGCGGAAGGAAACCAGCACCTTGCCGTTGGTGGGCTGTCCGAACCAGGTGGCCGGTGTGAAGCGGGCGAAGAACATCATCTGGGTGAGATCCGCCTGCATGGCGGGGCTGACCTTGCCCTGCTGCACGGAATAGTCCGTCGCCTGGCCCTTGGCGTCGATATACACCGCTACCACGGTTTCATCGCTATTCGCGCCCAGCGGAGCGGCTTCCACCAGAGTGGCCGCCGTATACAACCGGGTGGGGACGTCGTTCAGGACACTGGGCCGGAAACCCAGCGTAGGCACCAGCAGGCTGAACAGCAAGAGCGCGGAGGCCAAGCCTCCCGCCAGCGGCACGGCCAGCGGCCGCATGAGATTATCCGCGGCCAGTTTGATATTGGCGGCCCACGTGTACAACGCCAGAGACAGCGTCTTGGTCGCGTTCCAGCGCGCGCGCTCGTGCGAGGCCAGCACCTGCAACTGCGTTCGCAAGCGCTCGGGAACCGCCGCCTCCGGCAGGCTCCGCAGACCCTCGCGCAATTCGGAAAGCTCCCGCAAATGCGCCGCGCACTCCCGGCATTCCGCCAGGTGCCCGGCCACGCGCGCCCTGGCGTCCCCGGCCACTCTGTGGTCCAGGAACGCGGACAGCGAATTTCGCACCGTTTGGCAACTCATAGCACCTACTCTGCCGTTTTCGGCAACCAATTCATCACCGGTTGCGACTGCAGCTTCTTCTCCAACTCATGGCGCAAGGCCTCGCGGCCCCGCAGAATTCGCGACTTCACCGTGCCCAAAGAAACCTGCAAAACGTCCGCGATCTCCTCGTAGCTCAAATCGGTGATATCCCGCAAGACCACCGCGGACCGGAACGTGGGGTTGATACGCGTCAGCGCCGCTTCGATCATGGATTGCTGTTCGCGGTCGAGCGTGTAATCGAAGGGCGACTGGGCGGAATCGGCCAGGGTGTCGGCCCGGCTTCTGCAATCCTCCTGCTCTTCTTCGATGCCCACTTCCCGGTGGCGGTGGCGGAAAAACCAACGCCGCTGGTTGTGCGCCTCGTTGATGGCGATGCGGAAAACCCAGGTCTTCAAGCTGCTCTGGCCCCGAAAATGGCCCACATTCCGGAATACCTTGAGAAACACTTCCTGCACCACATCCGACGCATCCGACGGGTCGTTCAGCAGCCGCAACGCCAGGTTATAGACCGGCTGTTGGAAGCGCGACAGCAGCGTTTCGTAGGCGCACTCCGACCCCTCCCGAAGGGCGCGGACCAGCGCCAGATCTTCGGAATCCATCGCTGCCGGTCTCTGCGCGTTCAGTTGAAGGATTGAGGTGGCCATGGGGAGCCTTCCCTTGAACCATTATAGACACCGGCGGGCGGGGAAAGGTTCCCACGCGAATTCGGGTAGTGCCGTTCGTTTGCGAACACGGCTTTGGCAAAACCGGACATCGGCTTGGCTTCCGTCGACGACAAGATCCCGCAACTCCTTGCCGCTCCGGTATTTTCCATTGACGAAGAGTGGGTCCAAAAGTGCCATTCCGGTGTTGGAGGATTCTTAATGTTCCGATCCACTGCTCGCGTCGTGGTTCCTGTTGGCTTGGTATCTGTTTCCATCTTGGCGTCCTTGGCCAGCGCCCAAATACGCATGCCCAATCCGATTACGGAGCCGAATCCGCTGACGGCGACCTTATCCATTTTTCGTAGCAACATGCAGGACAAGATCCTGAAGTCGGCGGATGCGATGCCAGAGTCCAAGTACGACTACCGGCCAACGAAGGACGTTCGCTCGTTTGCCGACATCCTGACCCATGTGGCGGATATATCCTACATTTTGTGTTCAAACGTCAAGGGTGAAAAGCCCCCCGCGACGGCTCCGGAGATGGGTTCGAAGACCAATATCGTGGCCTACCTCAAAGGCTCGTTCGACTACTGCGATGGCGTGTACTCCGGGTTCACCGATGCGCACCTCAATGAGCCCGCGGACTTCTGGGGCGCCAAGACGAACAAGATGTTCATCTTGACGCAAGTCGCAAATCATGACGCCTTGCATTACGGCAATCTCGTCGCGTATCTGCGCCTCAATGGCCTCGTGCCGTCCGGGGGCTGGTTTTGATGGCCCAGCGGCGCCCGCGTCCCACTAAGCGATTTCGCATCGGCCGGTCATGCGCGCGTGTCGGTATCCGGCCGCGCGCGGGCTGGCTTTTTTTGTGCGTGGTGCTGGTCGAGTCCTAAGGCGCTCAACACCCCCATGGTCTGCTCCGGGGTTGTGTCGTGCCGATATCGTGTCCGCCCGACCGCCTAGGTGGCTCTCGTCGAGAACGGGGCAGCTTAGGGCAAACCGAATTCGCACCACTTGGAGAGCGCATCGAGGCCCTAACGAACCCCCTTCCCGAGCACGTCGCACACCGCCTTTCCCGGCCCTCCCAACCGCGCGTATCCCGGATGTACGCCCGGCGCCAGTCCCTGCTGGTCCGCAATGCGCCGCAGCAGCACCGCGAGCTGCCGCTGCTCGTCCTCATCGAGCGAACTCAAAAATCGCTTGCTGATGTTCGCGCCCCACACGGCCGACCGCCTCCAGCCTTCCGCGTCCCTTCCCGGTCAGGTGCAAGGCGTAGCTGCGCCGGTCGTCCCGATTCTCCCGGCGCTCGATCAGCCCGCGAGTTTCGAGTTCGTCCACCAGCGCCACCAGCCGGCTGGCCTGCATCCCCAGCGCGCCGGCCAGCGCCTGCTGCGTAATGGCGGGTTGCGCGCCCAGGATTCGCAGAATCCCGGCGTGCGGCGGCGCCAGCTCCAGCACCGCCAGCCGCGCCGCAAACTGGGACGCGGCATGCGCTCCCACCTGGGCCAGCAGAAATGCGGCCGCCTGAGGCAAAAGGCACAGAATGGTTTGAGGAGGGTCTTGCCGCACGCGGCGGCCTTGTGGGAGCGTAGAGAAGCCACTGAAGCCTGAGCAAATCCAACTGATCGCGATGGCTGTCGGGCCGGTGGCCACGCTGATCGTGGTATTTCTGGGAGTGCTCTTTCAGAACCGCCACGTAGATACGCGCATCGGCGACTTAACACGGTCGATGGATGTGCGGTTTGCGGACACCAAGGAAACGTTGCGCGCGGAGATGCGCGCCAACCAGTCGGAGCTGCTGGCTAAGTTCGCCGGATTGGACAATCGCCTCTCGCGACTGGCAGGCGAGCGAAGGATCGTACAATAGCCAATCGGCCAGAACTACCCGGTTGCCTGGCATGGCCGCGGGGTACCTCGAATCTTTCGGGCGATATATTGTGCCTACTTTCTGGAACTGTAAATCTCCTCTATCATCGTGTCCACATCTTCATCCGTAGGCATCCTCGTGGCCAGGTCGGCCGCGCTCTTTAGGGGTTTCACATTCTGTGCCGCTGCCAGGTCCTGTATGGATGGCGACGCATAGAACATCTCCCTGCCCAGTTCAAGGGACGGTAGCGGATTGATCGTATGTATGCGGATTACATCAGGCTTCTCCCCGTAAGGGCGCAACATCCCGGCCCCAGTAACTCTAGCTGGCTTGCGCAGAAGACTATATACTACATTCTCAAAATCTTCGTCAAATTCGCATGTGGTCGGAGTCCCAAGCGCTGGGTCTATTCGACACTTTCGGTCGTTAGGTCGAAAGTCGGCCATATCTAGAATTCCCTCGATAACGACAGCAGCCTGACGCGGGCGGCTCAACTGAGCTGCTATCTTAATGGCGACAGCTTTCGTGAGAGGTGCCGATACCCGTTTGTGGCCTCCTTTCCTCGGCGAAATCCAGTCTATCTTAGATATCCGGTGGTTTGACGCGAGTTCTCCAAGATTGTAGAGGCTGTTAAGCACGCCAGGAGCTATCTCGCTATACAGATCCCCGCTCGACCGGTTACTGAACGTTTTGATTGTATGGGCCAACTCTGCGACGACTTCGGCGGCGAGAGTGGGAGCATCTTCAAAAAGACGCGTTTGTGGCTTTGCGACGTCGAATTGCAGGGTCGTTGTTCCTTTCTTGATGCCGACAAGCTCCAAGGTGCATTCCAGTTGGATCGTCTGGGCTATAGGTCCCGGATGGAGGGTCTTCCTGCCTTCAATCGCTTCAGCTGCCGACTGATGGCGTTTTGCATCTCTTGGCAGATTCTGATGAGATCGGGAACGGCGAGCCTTCCACTGCGGACACCGGGGCCGTGGACCTTCAGTTGTAGGACGCTTTGCCTTTCGTTGACCTTGCGCCTTTTCTTCGCCGTGGGGGGTTCCATGCCCCTAAGCGTACACTACTTCAGCCATCTGATGCCACAGGAGAATGTCCATGCGTGCCCGTGCGGCGTTCCACTCGGCTGACGAACGCATTCAGCAAGAAAATCGAGAACCACCTGCTTGGAGAACATTTCCCCGAAACGCCCAGTCTCTCATCGTGGCAGCCCGTCATAACCTCGCCGTGGGAAACGCTGGTGGCGTCAGCATATCCAGGCGCTACAAAGGGAAATAGGGCGATTTACCATTCAAAGCCACCAACTGGGGTATTTTCCGAGCGCAAATGGGGGCATTAAATTAGCAACCACCATAGAATCAATCTCCTAATTGTTACTTCAATGTTACTCCCCCCCTCACTGCACCCGCAGCGCCACCACCGGATCCACCCGCAAAGCCCGCCGCGCCGGCAAATAACTCGCCAGAAACGCCACCCCCGTGAACAGCACCGTCACCGCCCCGAACACCACCGGATCGGTCGGCTTCACGCTATACAGCAGGCTCGCCAGGAACCGCGTCAGCCCATAAGCCGCCGCCAGCCCCACCACGATCCCCACGCCCGCCAGCGTCATGGCCTGCCGCACGATCATGTTCCGCAGCGCCGGAAAATCCGCGCCCAACGCCAGCCGGATGCCGAATTCCAGTGTCCGCTGCTCCACCGCGTACGCCATCAACCCATACAAGCCGATCGAAGCCAGCAGAATCGCCACCCCCGCGAAAATGCCCAACACCCAAGTGTTGAACTGGTCGCGCGCGGTCGACCCCATCACGATCTGCTCCATGCTCCGGATGTGCGCGGCCGGCAAATCGGCGGCATCCTGAAACGCGCGCTGGATCGGCGCCGACACCGAAAACGGCGCAACCTTGGTGCGCACCACCCAACTCAGCGGCATGAAGCTATTGTTCAGCGCCATGTACGCGTCGCCCACCTGCGCCAGCGGCACGAACGTCTCCGGTTGCGGGTCGTTGTTCAGCCCGCCATCGCGCGCGTCGCCCACGATGCCGACGATCTCGCGCGGCGGCTGCTCAAAATCGGGCCCCATGCCGCGCCCGATGATCAGCCGCTGGCCGACCGGGTTTTCGTCTTTTTTCCAGTACTTTCTGGCGAAAGCCTGGTTGATCGCCACCACCGGTTGCCCGGCGGCATCGTCCCGCTCCGTGAAACCGCGGCCGCGCACAATGGGGATTCTGAAAACATCGAAGAAGCGCGCGGTCACGTAGTTCCAGCCGGCGCCGCCATGCGCCGGTCCGCCACTCAGTGGACGCCCCTCGATGATGAATCCCAGCCCCAGGCCGCCCTCCAGCGGCAGATAGGAAGTGGCGGCCGCGGCTGTAACGCCAGCGATAGCGTGAATGCGGTCGAGCGCCTGCCGGGTCATCGTGTCGATGGCCGCCGTGTGGTCGAAATGGCTCCCTGTGAGCGCGGTATCCATGGTCAAAACGTTATGCGCATCGAAGCCCGGCGCCACACTGTGCAAGGCGGAAAACGTCCGGATGAGCAGCCCGGCGCCGATCAGAAGGACGATAGCCAGTGCCATCTCCGCCATCACCAGCACGCCGCGCATCTTGTTCTGCCGCATGCCGGAGCCGCCCCGTGCGCCGGCTTCCTTCAGCGTGATGTTGAGATCCGCGCGCGAAGCCTGCAGTGCGGGAACCAGCCCGAACAGAATGCCGGTGACCAGCGACAGCAGCAGCGTGAAGCCCATCACGGTCCAATCGAGCGATACCGCCGAGCCCTCCGGCCCGATGCGCGGAATATTGCCCGGGTTGACTGCCAAGAGCGCGCGTACGCCTAGGGCGCCGATGGCCAGGCCCACGATCCCACCGGCCATCGACAGCAGCACGCTTTCGGTAAGCAGTTGGCGTACGATGCGGCCGCGGCCCGCGCCAATCGCCGACCGGATAGCGATCTCGCGCGCGCGGCCGGTTGCCCGCGCCAGCAGCAGGCTGGCGACGTTCGCGCAGGCGATCAGCAGCACGCAACCCACCGCGCCCAACAGCACGAACAGCGCGGTCTTCACGTTGCGCACCATGAGCTGCTGCATCGGTTCCGCCGAAAAGCTCATCTTGGGATCCATGGCGCCCGGATACCGGCGCTTGAACTCCTCGCCCGTCAGCTTCAAGGCGGCTTGGGCGGCGCTCAGCGAGACGCCCGGCTTCAGGCGCGCTGCCGCCTGGAAGAAATGGCCCTGATTGGTGCTCTGCGGGTCCGCTTGGAACGGCAGGTATACGTCCGGCGACGGATCGAAGGTGAAGCCGCGGGCGAGCACGCCGATGATGGTGTAGGACTCCCCGCCGAGCGTGAGCGATTTCCCCACCATGCTGGGATCGGAGCCGAACCGCCGCCGCCACAGTCCGTTCGAAAGCACGATCACGTGGCCGCCGCGCGGCCGGTCCTCGCCGGCGGTGAACGTGCGGCCGAGCAGGGCCTGCGCGCCGAAAAGGTGGAAGAATTCGTAGGAAACGTGGATGCCCTTAAGCTGCTCGGGCTTGTCGCCGCCGCCGAGATTCAGGCCCGGCCCACCGGGGTCGTACGCGGCGACGTCTTCGAGCACCTGCGTTGTCCGCCGCCAGGCGTTGTACTTGGGTACGGAAGCGCCCGGAAAACCGCCTTGCGGAGTGCTGCTCATCAGGGTGACGATGCGCTCCGGTTCGGGAAAGGCCAGAGGCTTGAGCAGCACCGTGTCGACCACCGAGAAAATGGCGGTGTTCGCGCCAATTCCCAGCGCCAGCGCGGATATCGCGGTAAGCGTGAAGCCGGGACTCTGCCGCAGCATGCGGAAGGCGTGCTTCAGGTCCATCCAAAAGGTTTCCATGAGATGATTAGACGGAACTCCATGCCATTTGTGCCTCGTGGCGCAGGCACTTTTGCCTGCCGCGCTGGCACTCCTGCCAGCGCAGGTTCTGCTATCATGGAAGTACCCCCTTGCTTTCCATTCAAAACATCTCCATGCGCTTCGGCGCCAAAATACTGTTTGACGACGTCACCTGCACGTTCCTGGCTGGGCGGCGCTATGCCATCACCGGGCCAAACGGCGCCGGAAAATCGACGCTGATGAAGATTCTCGCGGGCGATCTGGAACCCGCCAAAGGCACCGTCTCGCGACCCAAGAAATTCGGCGTGCTGCGCCAGGACCAATTCGCCTTCGACGGGTTTCGTGTCGTCGACACCGTCATCATGGGCAATGCGCCGCTCTGGAAGGCGCTTGAAGAACGCGACGTACTCTACGCCAAGCCGCACGACCAACTCACCGATGCGGACGGCATGCGTTTAGGCGAGTTGGAAGGCATCGTGGGCGAGGAAGGCGGCTACACCGCGGAAGCCGACGCCGCCACGCTGCTCGACGGCCTGGGCGTGGAGTCCGCGCTGCACGAGCGGCGGATGGGCGAGCTGCAGGGCGGCCAAAAGGTGCGCGTGCTGCTGGCCCAGGCTCTGTTCGGCGCGCCGCCCGCGTTGCTGCTCGACGAGCCCACCAACCACCTCGATCTGGAATCGGTCCACTGGCTGCAGGATTATTTGTGCGACTACGCCGGCGTGCTCATCGTGATTTCGCACGACCGGCATTTTCTGAACAGCGTTTGCACGCACGTCGCCGATATCGACTACGAAACGGTCATTACCTACACCGGCGGGTACGACGACATGGTGCTGGCCAAGACGCAGATCCGCTCGCGCATCGAGGCTGGGAACGCGCAACGCGAAAAAAAGATCGCCCAGTTGAACGAATTCATCGCCCGCTTCTCGGCCGGTACGCGGTCGAGCCAGGTGATGTCGCGCAAGAAGGAAGTGGAGCGATTGCAGACCTCCGAACTGGCGAAGTCGAATATCCAGCGCCCGTACATCCGCTTCGATATGAAACGAACGTCGGGCCGGCATCCGCTGGAGGTCAAGGGACTGGCGAAAAGCTACGATGAGTTGCGGGTGATCGACGGGTTCACCGCCAGCGTTTCGCGCGGTGAGAAGATCGCCCTGATGGGCCGCAATGGCGCCGGCAAGACCACGCTGCTGAAGTCGCTGGTGCGCAGCGCCACCGGTTTCATCGAGGATAGCGACCGGCACTTCGAAGTGGACGCGGGGGTGGTCGCGTGGGGTCACGAGGTTGCTGTAGGATACTTCGCCCAGGACCACTCCGATTCGATTACGCGCGGGACCACGGCGATCGAATGGCTGCACGAATTCGACCCGCAGGCGTCGCAAGAGGAATTGCGCGGCCTGCTCGGCCAGATGCTGTTCAGCGGCGAAGACGCCCTCAAACCGACCGGCGCTCTATCCGGCGGCGAGGCGGCGCGGCTGATCTTCTGCCGGCTGATGCTCCAGAAACCAAATTTTCTGGTGCTGGACGAACCCACCAATCACCTGGACTTGGAGTCCATCAACGCCCTCAACATCGCCTTGCAAAAGTATGCGGGAACCGTGCTGCTGGTCACCCACGATCATGACTTGATTGAGGAGGTCGCTACGCGGATCTGGCATTTCGACGGCGGACGCATCGAAGACTTCAAGGGCCCGTACTCGGAATACTTGGCGTACGCCGAGGAGAAAGCGTCTTAGCGCGAATTCGCATCTGTGGTTTAATGCTTCGTATGCGCTCGCATACCCGCATCCTGGCCTGCTTGGTTTTTCTTTCCTGCTTAGCTGCTGGCGCCAAACGGCCTATCACCCAGACCGATCTCTACGCCTTCCATTGGATCGCCTCGCCCCAGATCTCGCCCGACGGCGCGAAAATCGTATACACCCTTGTAACGGTGAATTCCAAGCACGATAATTACGAAACCGCCCTGTGGATGATTCCTTCAAGCGGTGGCGCGGCGCGTCAGATGACTTCCGGCACGCACGACTCCAGCCCGCGTTGGTCGCCGGACGGCCGCACGCTCGCCTTCCTTCGCGCCCCCGAGCCAAAGGACAAAGACAGTAAACCCCAACCCGCCCAAATCTACATCCTGTCGATGGAAGGCGGCGAAGCACGCCCGCTCACCGACATCCCGAAGGGCGCAAGCGGCCTCGCATGGGCGCCCGATGGCAAGTCGATCGCGTTCCTCTCCACCACGCTGCCCAAAGACTTCGATAAGAAGAAGGACGACAAAGACGAAGCCGAAAGCGACGTCCGCGTCATAGTCAAAGCCGCCTACCGCATGAACGGCGAAGGATACTATGAGCCGGACCGTCCCAGTCACATCTGGACCGTTCCCGTGCCCGCCACCCTTGCCGGTACCCAGAAAGCCACGCAAGTCACTACCGGCGCGTTCAGCGAGTCCGATGCCGTCTGGTCGCACGATGGCGCGAAAATCTACTTCACCTCGAACCGCGTGCCTGAACCCTATTACGAGCCGCCGCACGACGAGATCTACGCAGTCAAATCAACGGGCGGCGATATCGCGAAAGTAGCCGGCATGGACGGTTCCATTCACGCCATCTCCCTCAGTCCGGATGGCGCCCACCTCGCCTTCGTCGCTTCCATCAATTCCGGCGGCGGCCTGCCGCAGCGCTCTTACAGCCAGCCGGATCTGTTTGTCACTCCGTCGGAACCGGGCGGAACTCCCCGCAATCTGACCGCCGCTTACGACTACGATATCGGCGGCGGCGTGGGCGGCGATCAAGCGCCGCCGCGCGGGTCCGGTCCGTCGAAACCTTACTGGAGCGCGGACGGCCGCAACATCTTCGTGGACTCCGCCGAAGAGGGCCGCGCCAATCTCAAGCGCATCGACGCCGAAACCGGCAAGGTCGAACCGCTCACCAGCGGCGATCAAAGCGTCTACGCCTACAGCGCCACGCCCGATGCATCGAAGGCCGCTGTTCTGATTTCGACACCCACCAACATCGGCGACCTGTACCTTCTCGATGGCAAGTCGGGCCGCCTCGACCGGCTCACTCACATCAACGACGATCTGTTCGCCAAGCTCAACCTGACTGAGCCTGAAACCATCCGGTACAAGAGCTTCGACGGCCGTCTCATCGAGGCCTGGGTGCAGCGTCCGCCCGACTTTACGCCCGGTAAGAAATACCCGCTGATCCTCGATATCCACGGCGGCCCGCATTCCGCCTATGGCTACACCTTCGACCACGAATTCCAATGGATGGCCGCCAAGGGCTACATCGTACTCTATCCCAATCCGCGCGGCAGCACCAGCTACGGCCAGGAATTCGGCAATCTCATCCAGTACGCCTATCCTGGTGACGATTTCAAAGACCTCATGACCGGCGTCGACGAGCTCATCCGGCGCGGTTGGGTGGACCCCGAGAAACTGGGCGTCACCGGCGGCAGCGGTGGCGGCGTGCTGACGAACTGGACCATCGGCCACACCACCCGTTTCAAAGCCGCCGTCTCGCAGCGATCCATCGCCGATTGGCGCGACTTCTGGTATACCGCCGATTTCACCCTGTTCACGCCCTTCTGGTTCCGCGGCGCGCCGTGGGAGCAGGAAGCCGATTTCAAAGAACGTTCGCCCATCACCTACGTGGACAAAATCACGACGCCGCTGATGCTGATCGAGGGCGAGTCCGATTTCCGCACCCCGCCGGGCGCGGGCGGCGAGCAAATGTTTCGCGCGCTGAAATACCAGCACAAGACGGCAGTGATGGTGCGTTTCCCCGGCGAGTCCCACGAGCTGTCGCGCTCCGGCAAGGCCATACATCGCGTCGAGCGCTTGCAGCACATCGTCGCCTGGTTCGACAAATACCTGGAGGGCCAGGAAATCCACACCTACGATATCAATTAGGACAAATTTTACAAATTTTGATCAAAGGCGTTGGGTCAGCCGGTCCTGGTTCTCGCGCGCCGTACCCCGCCGTACCGTCACGCTTGACGCACCTGAGCCGCAGTGGTATAAATCATGACACCATGAACTTACTGTTCCACGGCGTAACGCCGAGCGGCCCGGCGCACGCCGTTTTCGTGGAGGAATTCGGGCCGCAGGCATGGAGCCAATCAGGCGGCGCCACAGGGCGTGCGCCGTTGTGGGGTTGCAGTCCTGCACCTGGAACGCCCTCTATCCGAGCTTCTTCGCCTCGCTTCTGTCATTTCTCGCCAGCCAAGGCGTGACCGACGCATCTCTCTTCGGCGCTGAAGCGCTCGGCGCATGCGCGCCGGGACCCATTGGCGGGAGATCATCCTGCACGCCTTCACAGATTCGAACGGGGACGGCGAGCAGCCCGAGGCCACCCCAGTCTTCGGCCCGGGCGGCGTGCTGTACGGCACCACGGCCAATGCCTCTCTACAGTCAGCCCTGCAATGCCGACTACCAAACTGCCTTTAGATCCAGTGAGTTGGGCTTTGATCGTCCCAAACTGACGCCCCTGACCCGCCGCAATGCCCCTTGACCTAACCCAACCGCATCTGGCATAGTCTAACTATGTCAGATATGTGGCGCCGATTGCGTTACCTCTTTAACCGGAAACAACACGAACAGGACCTGGCCGACGAGATGCGCCTGCATCGGGAACTGGCAGTGGGCCGGTCATTCGGCAACGCAACCCAACTCGCGGAATCGAGCCGCGCGGTCTGGATCTGGCCCTTCCTCGACACCTTCGTCCAAGACACCCGTTACGCCCTGCGCACCCTGCGCGCCAATCCCGGTTTCGCCGCCACCGCAGTTCTCTCCCTGGCGCTTGGCATCGGCGCAAACACGGCCATTTTCAGCATCCTCAACGCTGTAATGTTGCGTTCGCTGCCAGTGGAAGATCCGCAGCGCCTTATGCAACTTGCCGCCCCCCAAGGCAGCTCCTATAACCCCTATGTCACCAATCCGATCTGGGAGCAAGTCCGCGACCACCAGCAAGCCTTCTCGGGGACTCTGGCCTTTAGCGGCGCCCGCTTCGACCTGGCCGAGGGCGGAGAGAGCCATTTCGCCGAAGGCCTGTGGGTCAGCGGCGATTATTTCCGCGTCCTCGGGGTCCCAGCCATGCGCGGCCGCGTCTTCACGCCGGATGACGACCTCCACGGCGGCGGCCACGCCGGACCGGTCGCGGTAATCAGTCACGGCTTTTGGAAGCGGCATTTCGCGAGCGATTCCGATATCGTGGGCAAGACCATCCGTCTGGATCGCCACCCGTTTGTCATCGTCGGCGTGACAACGCCCTGGTTCACGGGCCTGGATGTGGATACGTCCTACGACGTAGCCATCCCCATCGGGTGCGAGCCGATCCTGCACACCGACCACAGCGCTCTGGACGCCCGAAGCTCGTGGTGGCTGCGCATGCTGGGGCGCCTCAAGGCCGGCGAGACTCTACAGCAGGCGGACGCCAAGATGAAGGCGCTGGCGCCGGGGGTGTATCGCGCCACGCTTCCCCCGAATTGGGACGCGGACGGCCAACGCGATTACCTGAAGCGGTCGCTCGCCCTCCGTCCCGCCGCTACGGGCTTCTCGGATACAGGCAGCCAGTACCGCACGGCGCTCTTCACTCTTATGGTCGTGGTCGGCCTGGTGCTGCTGATCGCCTGCGCCAATATCGCCAATCTGCTGCTGGCCCGCGCCGCCGCCCGCCAGCGCGAGATCTCCATTCGCATGGCGATCGGCGCAGCCCGCCGCCGCGTCATGCGCCAACTGATGTCGGAAAGCCTGCTGCTCTCCGTATTGGGCGCGGCCGGTGGCTTGCTGTTCGCCGTCTGGGGAAGCAGCCTGCTGGTGCGCTTCCTATCGAAGACCGGCAGCGAACTCCAACTCGACACCGCGCCGGACTGGCGCGTGCTTGCTTTCACCATGGGCGTCGCCGTCCTGACCGGACTTCTGTTCGGATTGGCCCCGGCCTTGCGCGCCACCAGCGTCTCGCCCAACAACGTCTTGAAGGAGCACGCCCGCGGCGTGGCCGGCGGCCGGTTCGGCCTGGGCCGCGCGCTGGTTACCGGCCAGGTCGCGCTGTCGCTGATGCTGCTGGTGGGCGCCGGCCTGTTTCTCGGGACGTTTCGCAATCTGTTGAGCACGGACCTTGGCTTCAGCCGCCACAATGTGCTGCTGGTCCACGCCGCCATGATGCAGTCCAACATTCCAAGAGCGCAGCGCCCGCGCGTGTACCAGGAAGTGGTAGAGCGCTTACGCGCTATCCCCGGCGTCGTATCGGCTTCCAGTTCCGTGGTGACTCCCATCGGCGGCACAACGTGGAACAACTTTGTGGAGCCCGAAGGCTATTCTCCCAAAGGAAAAGACGACACCATTGTGTACTTCAACCGCGTCTCGCCCGGATACTTCGCCACCCTGCGCATGCCTTTGCTATTGGGCCGCGATTTCTCCCCGCACGACGATGCCGGCGCGCCCAAAGTCATGCTGATCGACGAGTCCGCCGCGCACCGCTTCTTCGGAAACGCCAATCCCATCGGCAAAACCATCGGCCAGGAGAGTCAACCCGGCAAGCATGAAATCTACCAGGTGATCGGCGCGGTCAAAGACGCCAAGTATGAGCAGGTCAACGAAGACCGCCTCCTCTCCGTGTATGTCGCCGCCGCGCAGGATGCGGAGCCTTGGTCCGAAATAACCTTCGAGATCCGTACCGAGCGCCCCGTCGAAACGTTGATTCCGGCGGTGCGTGCCGCCATCGGCGGAGTCAACCGCAGTATTTCCCTCGAGTTTCGCAACTTCGAAACGCAAGTGGACGAGTCGCTGCTGCAGCCCCGCATGGTGGCGCTGCTATCGGCCTTTTTCGGCGGTCTGGCGTTGCTGCTGGCCATGATCGGGATCTACGGCGTAACGGCCTACGGAGTGGCGCGCCGGCAGGCCGAGATCGGCATCCGCATGGCGCTCGGCGCGCAGCCGGGATCGGTGGTCTGGCTGGTGCTGCGCGAAGTGGCCGCCATGCTGGCCGTCGGCACGCTACTGGGATTAGGCGCGTCGCTGGCCGTCGGACGCCTCATCGCGAGCCTGCTCTACGGCGTGAAGCCTCACGACGCCGCGCCGCTGGCCCTCGCGGCTGTGGTATTGGGAATCGCAACCGGAATCGCGGCTTATCTGCCCGCGCATCGCGCCGCGCGCCTCGACCCGATGGTGGCGCTGCGAGAGGAGTGATCCATGAGCGAAATGTGGCGTCGATTGCTTTTCCTCTTGAATCGGAAGCAACACGAACAGGATCTGGCCGACGAAATACGCTTGCATAGGGACCTCATCTCCCAATCCCCCACCCGCTCCCTCGGCAACGTAACCCAACTCTCCGAGGCCAGCCGCGCCGTATGGATCTGGCCCTTCCTCGAAACCCTGGCCCAGGACACCCGCTACGCGCTGCGTACCCTGCGCGCCAACCCCGGCTTCGCCGCCACCGCGGTCCTATCGCTGGCGCTCGGCATCGGAGCCAACACAGCCATTTTCAGCATCCTCAACGCCGTGATGCTGCGCTCGCTGCCGGTCGAAGATCCGCATCGCCTGGTGCAGCTAGGCTCTCCCCGTTCCGACCCGGCCCGTCCGTTACGGCTCTATTTCACCAATCCCATCTGGGAGCAAGTGCGCGATCATCAGCAGGCTTTCTCCGGCACGCTGGCGTTCGGCGGCGACCGCTTCGATCTGGCAGCCGGCGGCGAGAGCCATTTCGTCGAAGGCCTGTGGGCCAGCGGCGATTTCTTCCGCGTCCTGGGCGTGCCCGCCATGCGCGGCCGCGTGTTCGCGGCCGACGACGACGATATCCACGGAGGCGGCCGCGCGGGACCGGTGGCGGTGATCAGCCATGGCTTCTGGAAGCGGCATTTCGCCGGCGATCCCGATATCGTCGGAAAGACCATCCGGCTGAACCGGCGCCTGTTCACGATCATCGGCGTGACGCCGCCCTGGTTCACCGGCCTCGATGTGGATACGCCGTACGATGTCGCAATCCCAATCGGATGCGAGCCGATGCTGCATACCGATCGCAGCGCGTTGGCCGACCGAGACTGGTGGTGGCTGCGGATTCTGGGACGGCTGCTTCCGGGCCAGACGGCGCAGCAGGCGGAAGCCAAAATGAAGGCGCTGGCGCCGGAAGTCAACCGCGCCACGCTTTCCGCGAATTCGGGCGCGGACCGCCAGCGCGATTACCTAAGGCGCTCGCTCGCATTGCGCCCCGCCGCCACAGGGTTTTCGGATACGGGAACCGAGTATCGCACGGCGCTCTTCACCCTGATGGCCGTGGTCGGTCTGGTGCTCCTGATCGCCTGCGCCACTATCGCCAACCTGTTGCTGGCGCGCGCGGCCGCCCGCCAGCGCGAAATCTCCATTCGCATGGCCATCGGCGCGGCGCGCCGCCGCGTCATGCGCCAGCTCCTGTCGGAAAGCCTGCTGCTCTCCATATTGGGCGCGGCGGGAGGCCTGCTCTTCGCCGTTTGGGGGAGCCGCCTGCTGGTCCGCTTTCTCTCCACGGCCGGGAATGAACTCCAACTCGATACCGCGCCGGATCTGCGCGTGCTCGCCTTCACCATGGGCGTCGCTGTTCTCACAGGACTCCTGTTCGGACTTGCCCCGGCCCTGCGCGCCACCCGCGTCTCGCCGAACAACGCCCTGAAAGAGCATGCGCGCGGCATGGTCGGAAGCCGCTTCAGCCTGGGCCGCGCGCTGGTCACCGGCCAGGTCGCGCTGTCGCTGATGCTGCTCGTAGCCGCGGGCTTGTTCCTGGGCACCCTCCGCAATCTGTTGACTACCGACCTGGGATTCGACCTCCACAACGTTCTTATCGTCCGGGCCGACATGATGCAGACCAACGTTCCAAAGGACCAGCGCCCGCGTGTGTATCGGGAGATCGTCGAACGCCTGCACGCCATCCCCGGCGTGTCGTCGGCTTCCAGCTCCAGAATGACGCCCATCGGCCGGGGGCAGTGGGACAGCGAAGTTTATCCAGAGGGCTACGCGCCAAAGGCGAAAGACGATACGCTGGTATACTTCAATCGTGTCTCGCCCGGATACTTCGCGACGATGCGCCAGCCGGTGCTATTGGGCCGCGATTTCTCCGCGCACGACGATCTCGGCGCGCCCAAGGCGATGATGGTTACCGAGTCGGTGGGCCGCCGGTTCTTCAGTCACGCCAATCCCATCGGCAAGACCATCCGCGCGGAGGGGCCCGGCAAGGAGGGCGTCTACCAGGTGATCGGCGTGGTCAAGGATGCCAAGTATGCTTCCGTGGACGAAGGCTTGACGCTGACCGTCTACATCGCCTGCGCACAAGACGCAGATCCGTGGCCCGGGGTCAGCTTCGAAGTCCGTACCGAGCGCTCGGTCGAAACGTTCATTCCTGCCGTTCGTGCCGCCATCGGTGAGGTGAATCGCGGCATTTCGCTCGAATTTCGCAACTTCGAAACGCAAGTGAATGAGTCGCTGCTGCAGCCTCGCATGGTGGCTCTGCTATCCGCTTTCTTCGGGGGACTGGCGCTGCTGCTGGCCATGATCGGGCTCTACGGCGTGACCGCTTACGGAGTCGCGCGGCGGCAAGCGGAGATCGGCATCCGCATGGCGCTCGGCGCGCAGCCGGCATCGGTCGTCTGGCTGGTGCTGCGCGACGTGGCCGCGATGTTGGCCATCGGCACGCTACTGGGATTAGGCGCGTCGCTGGCCGCCGGGCGCTTCGTGGCCAGCCTGCTCTACGGCGTGAAGCCTCAGGACGCCGCGCCGCTGGCGATCGCCGCCATAGTGCTGGGAATCGCAACCGGCATCGCGGCCTATTTGCCCGCCCATCGGGCCGCGCGCCTCGACCCCATGGCGGCCCTCCGCGAGGAGTAGGACAGGACTGCCTGGCCTGACCCAGCGTACCCCCACCGCCCCGCGCCCGCGTCTCAGTTACAATACCTCCATGCAATCCAATTACTATCGTTCTTTCATCGCTATACTTTTCCTAACGCTTTCCCTAAGCCTGTACGCTCAGAAACCGACCACCTGCGCCGTCTCCGCCGTGCCCGCCATCGTGCACTCCGAAGGCGTCGCCGAGCGCATCGGAGACATTGTTCTGCAATGTACCGGCACGCCGGACGCGGCCGTCAACGGCAGCGTAACCGTCTACCTTCCGGTAGTTATTACCAACCGCATCAACTCCAGCGGGTACTCCACGGACGCCTCACTGAGCTTCGATACCAGTACCGGTACGGTACCATCGGGCGTATCCGGACTGGTCACCAACCAAAGTATTTCGTTCAATGGCTTTCAATTTACTTTCCCCGCCAACGGCGCTGTTTCGCTGGTAATCGACAATCTGCGCGCGAACGTGAACCAACTCGGCCTGCAGCAGCAGATGCCCATATACGCATATCTCGGTGGCTCGCTGTCGCTGGCGAACAACCCGGTGGCGGTAGCTCTGGCGCAGCAGGGCCTGCTGGCCACCAGCATGAACTCCGCCGCCACCTGCAGCGGCTCGCCCACGCCAGCCACCATCGGTCTGAGCAACCTCTTCGCCGCCGGGACCGCGGAACAAACCACGCGCGTCACCGAGGGCTTTCCGTCGTCTTTCCAGCCGAAGGACCCCGATAGCGACACCGGCACGCGCTTCCTGCTTACGTTCTCGGGCGTCCCATCCGGTGCGGTTATTTACGTTCCCGATGCGGTGGCCGGAACGGGTGCTACCGTGCCCACATCTGGCGGCGATCTGGGGACCCCCGCGACAGTTGGCCAATACACACAAGGCACCAATACGTTGCTGCTGGTGCGTGTCTTGAATGCAGACGACACGGGCGCCGGCGGCGCGTTCGCTACTCTTCCAGCTCCCAATGGCTCCGGCGTGCTCGTGCTGAACGGCGCCAACCCTGTGCCTCTCACAAACGGCGCGGGCTACGCCGTGTATGAGGTTGCCGCCGCCAACATGTCCGCCACCGAGAGCGCCCAAATTCCGACCTTCTTCACCATCCCTGCCAATAGTCCGCCGTCGTCGTCGAGCGGCAGCCTCTCGCTGGCGCCGGTCTCGACCGTGGGCACCGCGTCCACCACGGCGCCGATTCCTCGCTTCGTGGCCGTCACGCCGCCGTCCGATTGCACCGCGGATGGAGATTGCAACGCATCCTACTTACCGTTGTTGCAAGTCACGGCGAATCCTCTCGCGGCTACCTTGGCGGCCGGAGGGATACCAGGGGGCGCGGGTGTCATCCAGGTTCGCAATGCCAGGGGAGGGGTGCTTGACTGGACGGCTACCATCGCCTACACCAACGGTTCGGGCTGGGCGTCGGCCTCGCCGGCGTTTGGGACTGACAGCGCCGACATCCTGATCCTCGTCGATCCTGCCACGCTCACGCCGGGCACTTACCAAGCCACTGTGCTGATCGATGGCGGAGCGGTGGCGGGCAGCCAGACAATTCCACTTGCCTTCACCGTGACCACGCCTCCAGTTAAGTCCACGCCCACACCAGTCACCATCATCGGCGTTACCGACGCGGCCGATTTCCATCCCGGACCCGTGGTGCCCGGATCGCTGGCCGCCGTCTGGGGCAGCAACCTGGCGGGACAAAACGTGTCGGTCGCGTTTAATAATACGCAGGCGGCGCTGCTCTACACCGGCGCGAAGCAGATCAACCTGCGCATCCCTCAGTCGCTCAGCGGCCAGTCCTCGGCGCAGATGGTGGTCACCGTCGACAGCGTCGCCAGCGCGCCATTCACGGTTCCCCTCACCGCCGTGGCGCCCGCTATCTTCACGCCCGGCGTGCTCAATCAGAACAACACGTTGAACTCACCCGCCAACCCCGCGCCCCTGGGCACCGTGCTGCAGATCTTCGGCACGGGCATGCCGGACTCTGGCGGCGTCTTCACGGTCACGATTCAGAATCGCGGCAACCTGGTTCCGCTCTATGCCGGCGCGGCGCCCGGGCTACTCGGCTTGCAGCAGGTCAACGTGGCCGTACCGGCCGATCTGCAGGGAGTGCCTTCCAACCTGACGATTTGCGTCACGGGAGCCGGCAAGCAGCAGTATTGCAGCCAGCCCGAGTCTATCGCCTTGAAGCCATGACTCCGCATCCGCGCTGGCTGGCGCCGGTTTTCGTCTGCGTTCTCGTGGTGTTTTTGTGGGGCTGCGGGTATATCGGGCAGCCCCTGCCCCCTCTGATGAACATCCCTGGGCGCGGCGAAAACCTGGCGGCTATTCAGCGCGGGCCGAACATCCTGGCGCACGTCATGTTGCCCACTTTAACCACCGAAGGAGTCGTCATCAAGCAGGGCATGCGGCTGGACCTGCGCATCGGACCGAAGCCCACCGGACCGTACCAAATCGATGTGTGGGCCGCGGGCGCCAAGGCCGTCGGTGGGGCAACCACCGCGAACGGCATCGCCGAGTATCGCATTCCGGCCACCGAGTGGATCGGCAAACAGATCCTGATCGCGGTTAAGATTATCGGCGCGAACGGGCGCGACGCGGGCTGGTCCACGCCCGTCGAACTTATGGTGGTCGCGCCGCTGGAGCAGCCTCGCGATCTGCGCGCCGAGGCCGTACCCCAGGGCGTGCGCCTCGCCTGGCATGGCGCCGGGAGCGCTTTCTTGATTTTGCGGCGCGGCCCGGAACCGGACGAACAGGATTACAAGGAGACCGGCCGGTCCGCCCAACCCGAATACATCGACGCCACCGCCGAGTTCGGCAAGCGATATAGTTACATGGTGCAATCCATGGTCAGGGCGGGAACCGGCGAAGCGCAAAGCGACCTGTCCAGCGAAGCGGCCATCGCTCCGCTGGACACGTTCGCGCCTCTGGCGCCCGCGGGCCTCGCCGCGGTGCCCTCCACCGCCAGCATCGAGCTGGTGTGGGAACGCCTCGCCGAGCCGAATGTCGTCGGATATCGAGTCTACCGGGCGGTCGGCAACGGAGCCTTCGAACGGCTGGCCGATACGCAGGAGCTGCCCGCATATAGCGATCACAAGATCGAAGCGGGTCAGACCTATCGCTATGCCGTCAGCGCGGTTAAAAGCAACCAGGTGGAGAGTAAGCTGTCGGAGCCGGTGGAAGTTGTGGCGCCATAGCGTACCCAGCAACCCGCGGCTACAGGCACTGGCTCCTATCTTGACCCCGATTGGCGTCTTGGCAGTTGCGACTACCGCGGCGGCAAGGCCACAAATTCAGTTGTTTTGAAATGGTCCGATTTCCGGACGTTCCGCCACGGCGGATCGTAGAAGTCTGACGTCAAAGCGGAACGGCTGCGGATCGACAAACCGGATTCGTGAGAAGTCCGGGTGCTCCGGGTTCAGGATTAGATTGGATTCGAACACGATCACCGAGGGGACGCGAAGCACGGCTGAACGTCTGCTTCGAGCCCAAGCATCGCCAATGCGGTGAGTCGTCGCTTGCTCCTCTGGTACTGAGGTCTGCCAGTCGTCCCCGAGTTCGCCATCGGTAACATCCATTGCGAGATCGTCCGGAATTTCCGCGGAGCCGATGACATACTTGTCCGGCAGCGAAATCGTGAGGTGTACCAGCACTTCAAGTACGGCGAGCGCCCGACTCTCGCTCGTGTAGAGGACCCTCGTGCCTCTTGAGTTCCAGCGCCCACCGAAGAGCCGCGCGCCTTCCCCATCGTAAGATGGATGGCTAGCTCGGCATACTCGAAAAGCCCACATCAGCCGAGGACGCCGTATTCGATTCGGCCCAGGATGTCCTCGACCTCCCGACAGCCCGACTCCGTTTCAATGGCGCGAAGCGGAGTAGCGCCGCGAAGCGCCGGACTGGGCGTTTGCAGCCATTCCAGGGCCTTATCGCGGTTGGCAAATACCTCACCGGCGCGCGCCGTGATTGATAGGACGCGCAGCCATCTATCCGGCGACCCTATCTGCGCCGGTTCGGGGGTGTTCGGTCCTTGTCCCTCTACCATAGTCTTCTCCTACTCTACACCTTTGCGGACGAGGTGGGTACCCTCATCGTCCCCGCCCCTCCAACTCCTCCAACAACGCCGACAGCCGCACCGCGGCGTCCGCCTGCCCGCCAAACCGCAGCGCATTATACGCGGACGTGAATTGCAGCACCAGCATCCCCATCTCCGATGGAGGCAGCGAGCACGCGAACTCGTAGGGTGTGAACCACGCCGGCTTTTCATACCCGTGCCGCTTCAACAGTCTCAACATGCGCCGATAGAGCAGCGTCGCATCCGCTACGCTCACCTGCCCGCGCCGCAGCCGCCATACTCCCAGCCGCGTGCGCCATCCGCGCCAAAGCTTCGGCGCGGACCACGCCCCCACCACTCCGCAGGCCAGCGCCAGCAGCCACCACAGGCCGGTGTGGACCAGCCACGTCCGCGCGGACGTCCAGTTGTCCCCCACGTCGAAGATGCGGTCGAGCCACCGCAGGCTGACGCGCCGGCTAGCCTGCTCCATGCGATCGGCCAGCGTCGCCTGATGGCCCAGGTCGTAACTCACCACCCACTCCTGCCAGAACGTCTCCACCGCGTCCGCATAGAGCGCCAGCTTGATCAGCAGCGCATTGGCCCCCGGCGAAGGGTCGGGCGGCGTCGGATCGAACGTGGTCCAGCCGCGGCCAGGCAGCCAGGCCTCCACCCAAGTGTGCGCGTCGGACGCGCGGATCACATACAGATCCGTCATCGGATTGAAAATGCCGCTCTGGAAACCGGTCACCAGGCGCGCGGGAATCCCCAGCGTGCGCAGCATCACCACCATGGCCGAAGCGAAGTACTCGCAGTGCCCCTTCTTGCGCGTAAACAGGAAGTAGGCCAGCGGGTCGGCGACCTCGCGCGCGGGCAGTTCCAGCGTGTAGCCATAGCTGCGACGCAGGTGCCGCGCTACGGCCACTGCGCGGTCGGTATCGTCAGTCAGACCGTGTGTAACGGCCAGCGCCAGTTCCAGAATCCGCGGATCGACCGCCGGCAGGTTCAGGTACTGCCGTTTCGCGCGCGTGCCCAGGAAATCCTCGGCCCCCGTATCGCCCAGCCAGCCGTAGACATCGTAGAAGAACCCCTCCGCCGGTGGGGGCTCTAGCCGGTAGCTGCCATCGTCGCGCGCCGTGATCGCGCGCTGCTTCAGGTAGACGATCTCCGGGCGCCCGGCGAAGAACAGCACGTTCGAATCGATGCCGTTCAAGCTGATGCGGTAATTGGTGCCGCGTCCGGTATGTCCGCGTTGCCGGTCGTCCAGCCGAAAAACGCCCTTGGCGACCGGCGCAAGCCAGCGTGGATCGATGGAAGGCTCGAACCAAGCCCGGCCGTCGAAATCGCTCAAGGTCGCCCCGCGCCATTTCAAGTTGGCCGGCGGGTGGCTGTCGAAAAAGTGTACGTGCATCACGGGGCGGGAATTGGCCTTGATTTCGCCGATCTCGCCCAGCGTCACCTGGTTCGAGAATCCCGGCAGGTAGAAGCGCCTGGAGACCAGCCGCCGCAGAGCCGCGTCGGCTGTGCGCGGCAGCATGAAGAAAAGCCCCGCCGTGAGCCCCAGAATGCCCAACGTGATCACGGCCGTCAGCGCCGCCAGGCGCGGGTGGAACCGGCGCAATCCGCTGCGCGCCACGGTCAGGCGTTTCTGCATCGAGCGGCGGATCTCCGCGCTGGTGAAGGCGGCCATGGCGAACAGCAGATACAGCGCCAGGAACAGGAAGAAGTTCGAGTTGCTGGAAAGGATGGCGGCGGCCAGCAGCTCCAGAAACGCGATGGTGGCCATGAAGAAGTAGTCGCGATTGGTGCGCGAGGTCAGGATCTGGATCACCGCCAGGAAGAACACCAAATGCACGGTGGATTGGATGAAGGCGCGCGACAGGAAAAAGTAGTCCAGCGGGAAGAAGCCCACATAGGCGAGCGTGAGGGCCACGACCACCTTCGGCGAAATATCGAAGCGCAGCAGGCCGGAAATCAGCAACGCGCGCGCCAACAGTCCGGCGCCTGTCAGGATTACGGTAGGCGCGTCCAGGTAGCCGGAACCCGCCACCGCCAGGTAGCCGCTGACCACCAGGCCCCAGAGGGCGAACTGGAAGAATCGCTCGACGGCAGCCGCGGCATTCGCCGGTGAGCGGGACATATCTTCTATTGTACGTGCTAGGACACCGCGCTCACCGCGCGGAGAGAAATCGCAAGATCTCGCGCATGACCCGCTCTCCTTGATCGGTCTGAAAGAGAAACTGCGCGTGGGCCGAGCCGTCCAGGACGATCAGCTCTTTTGGGCCAACCGCCTTTTCGTACTGCGCGCGTATCCTGGGAAGCCTGGGTCCATCGTCGTTTGCGTCGTCACGGGCCACGATGAAGAGCTTCCGGCCCCTCATCCTTGTAAGTGGTGTGTAGGCGCCCGCGGCGAGCAGCACCAATCGATCGATCTGCGCGGGCTCGGTCTCGGCCGCTTCGGCCGCGTAGTCGCCTCCCATGCTCGCGCCCACGACGCTTACCGACTTGGCGCCTGTCCTTCGCAAGTAGTGGATTGCGGCTAGCACGTCGAGGCGGCGCTCTTCGTCGGCTGGCCGCCCCTGCGTGCCGCCTCGCGACTTGCCCTCACCGCGGAATTCGATTGCTAAAATGCGAAATCCTGCCGCCGCCAGCGCCTGCGCCTGCTTCTCCCAACTATCCTTCTTGAAACGGCCCCCGTGCGCCAGTACGACGCCGCGGTTGCCCTTCCCATACATGTCGGCATAGATCAGTCCTCCATCTTGAGTTGGGAAGGAAACCTCTTGCTGTGCCGCGGCGACGGCTGTCAGAGCGGCCGCGGTGAGGATTGCGAATAAGCTAGTCATTTGCGTAAGCGCTCCAGGGGGATCGCTTCAGTATAGCCGTCCGGACCCGCCTGCCCGGGGTGAAAGCTGAATGACGATCGCGACAACCGAGGCTGGATTTAAGTTGCATCGATCTCCCCACCCGCGCGCCTTCACTCCCGCGTGGCCCGTCCACGAATGTCCCGCCGGTCTGGCTCAAATCCTCGCGCCGAAGCACGGCTGGTCCTTTTCGAGAAACGAAGAGGGCAGAGCACCGCGCCGAACCAGTTTGAACGTGCCGAAATCTTTACACCACAGTCCATCCGGCACTTCCGGATTCCCACGAATCCACTCCATCAGCTTAAGCAGGTCCGCTTTGGACAGTTGCCGCATCCGCAGCCGCACCTCAAGGTGCTCCCGCACACCCGGGGAAGCGAGTGCCATCTAATGTTGGGCACGGGGCGGCCCTAATCCGGGTACTCCATGCCGAAGACCGTCTTCTCGATCTCCTTCCACTGCCGGTGCGCCCGAGCGCCGTCCGGCTCGCGCTGAAACTCGTCAATCATCTGCCCCAGTTTCCGCCGTTGGGCCTCGGCAATCCGCTCGACTAGCGCCTCGGCCGATTCAAGCATAGAGATCATCTGCTCGCTCTTCAGGTTTTCCAATGCCTCAGTCAGCCTCTGGCTTCCCAGTGACTGAACGGCCTCAACAATGGAATCAACCGGTATCGACATGGAACCGTCTTCCTCAAGGTGGCCCATCTGCAAGGTCCTGTCGCCAAGCCGGTCCCTCATGCGCCGCACTTCGGCGGGGCTGAGCGTGACGTGGTCGGTCGCCAACTCTTCGAGGAATTGCACGAATGCAAGCATGTCGATACGCGCCGCGCCACTGTGCGGCGCGGCCCTCCTCGCTTCAGTATAGCCGTCGTCCTCGCGCGGCAGCGCATGGCGCTACCCCACTGGTGCTAATATAATCTCTCCAATCCGCCCCTATGGACCACATTCTCTCGATCGTCCTGTTCACGCCATTGGCCGGCCTCCTGGTGCTGCTGTGCCTCCCCTCGTCGAACCCGCGCCTGATCAAGCTCTGGGCCAATATCGCCGCCTTCATCGGATTCCTGGTCTCCCTGCCGCTGGTCTTCCAGTTCGACCGCACCCGCACCTGGGCGTTCGAGGAGCAGGCCAACTGGATCCCCAGCATCGGCGCTTCCTACCACCTCGGCCTCGACGGGCTCGGCCTCCTGCTCGTCATGCTCACCACCGTGGTGGGCTTTCTCGCCATCCTTTCGAGCTGGAACGCCATCGAAAACCGCCTCAAGGAATACTACGCGTTCTTCCTGCTGCTGCAGACCGCCATGCTGGGCGTGTTCATGTCGCTTGACCTGCTGCTGTTCTTCGTTTTCTGGGAGAGCGTGCTGGTGCCGATGTACTTCATCATCGCCATCTGGGGCGGCCAGCGGCGCGCCTATGCGGCGATCAAGTTCATCATCTATACATTGATCGGCTCGGTGCTAATGTTCCTCGGCATCCTGATGCTCTACACCCAGCACTACGCGCAATTCCAGTTCTATTCCTTCGACCTCGCCGAACTGCTGCGCACCAGCCTTTCGCCCGGCCTGCAATGGTGGGTCTTCTGGGCGTTCTTCGTGGGCTTCGCGGTTAAGGTTCCCATGTTCCCGTTCCACACCTGGCTGCCGGACGCGCATACCGAAGCTCCCACGGCCGGCTCGGTGATCCTGGCCAGCGTGCTGCTGAAAATGGGGACCTACGGATTCCTGCGCTTCTCGCTGCCCCTGCTGCCGGAATCCGCCAAGAATCCGACCATCGTGAACGTCATGGCGGTGCTCTCGATCATCGGTATCGTGTACGGCGCGCTGGCTTGCATGATGCAGAAGGATTGGAAGAAGCTGGTGGCCTACTCGTCGGTGAGCCACTTGGGATTCTGCACGCTGGGGATCTTCGCGCTGAATCCGGCGGGCATCTCGGGGTCGATCATCCAGCAGGTGAACCACGGCATCTCCACCGGCATGCTCTTCCTGATTGTGGGGGTGGTCTACGAGCGGCGGCACACGCGCGAGATTTCGGAATACGGCGGGCTGATGAAGGTGATGCCGGTCTTCACCATCGTTTTCCTGATCGCATCGCTCAGCTCGTTGGGCATGCCGGTGCTGAATGGCTTCGTAGGCGAGATCGCCATCTTGCAGGGCGCTTACCAGATGTCCATCAATTGGGCGTTCTGGGGCGCGGTGGGCATCGCGCTGGGGGCCGCGTACCTGATCTGGCTGTTCCAGCGGACCATGCTGGGCGACGTGTCGGAGAAGAACCTGAAGCTGCGCGATTTGTCATGGCGCGAGATCGCCGTCTTCGCGCCGCTGATCGTCTGGGCGTTTTGGATCGGCCTGAATCCGCAGCCGTATTTCAGCGTGCTGGATCGGCCGGTGGCGCAGATCGTGGAGCGGGTGCGGCCGGGGTATTACGCGGAGCATCATTTGGCGAATCCGCTGGCGGGGACGGCGTCCACGGCGCGTCTGCGCTGATTCCCCTGTTGGGATGGACTTGGGGGGGCGGGCTTAAGCCCGCGCGGGATTTATCCCCGCTGGCGTCCGCCCTCCCACTCCTAGCTGAGTTTTCGACCGCGCGCGCGGGCGCAGCAAACCGGCCCGGCTACCCTTGCGCGGTAGCGGGCTTCGCTATTTCGCCCACCGGAAGAAGAGCCGCCCTCCCGGCGACACAGTCCTGGTCCTTGTTCGAATAATATGTCCTAACGAGCACGCCGTCCACCCGAAGGTTGACGCCCTGGCACACATCGCAGACCTCGACATCCTCTCCCGTCGCGGAGGCCACCCACCCCTTGCCCGGTTCCGGGTCGGTGATCGCTTCCACTATTTCCTCGGACAGAGTGCTGGTGATCCTTTCCAGCGCGGTGTCCGACGCCCCGGAGCGGGACCACCCGTAGTAAACCTTCTGGCCGTTGTGCTCGAAGTAGAAGTGTTGGCCAGCCCCGTCCTCATCGTCGTCGTCTGCCGTGCTGCAGGTTACGCCCTTCGGCATGATCACCATGTACAGCGCCTGCGAGGCCCCGTCGGAAGGCGGGCCGAGTTTGCTGCCGTCGATCAGGCGCGTGATCTCGTTCCTTACGTCGCTCGGGCCCCCCTTCTTCTCCGAATCCGCAAAGGGGTTCGGCGGGTCGCTATCATAGTCTTGTACCGCCGCCACGAGCCGCACCTCGAAGGGTTGCCCGGCCGGAACATTGTATTGGGAAAGCTGCGACAGGTAGTCCCCATCCACCATGCTCCTGACGGATTCCGTGACATGTGACATCAGGTCGCCTTCCTCTTTCCAGCGCGAGCCCCAATAGATCAAAGAGAGGTGCACGTGCGAGAGCACCGGTCCCTCCTTTAACTTGAACTTCAATTGTTTCTCGTCGTCATCCATTGCCTCACTCCTCCTTTGTACCCGCGAGGCTTCGCGGGGAGAGAACTATTTGGAACCAAGAGCCTATGGGCCTAGCCGCCACCCCCGCCGATGATGTTCGAGCAAGGGTGCCCAACCGTTCCGCCACTGTCGACACCGCCCCGGGCCGCCTTTACATCGGGGTCGTCCTCATTCAACAAACCGTTGGCAGCCAGGCTCACTAACTCTTTTCTGCGCAAGCCGTCCAGGCTGTCAGCGCAGGATTCTACAAGAGGGATCTCGCTCGGAGTGTACTCAAAGTCCAGGTCTGTCCTTTCTCCGATCTGCATCAGTCTAAATAGGTTCTGGAACTCGCTTCTAGGGTGCCGGAGGACACTACTCGTGGTGAATCCGGTCACCTCCTCGGCAAACACATGCAGATTCACGATTTCCCGTCCTTGCGGAATCCACGCCGGCAACCCCTGGACTGACGGAGCCGAGCCGCCCAAATCGAATGTGAGCACTTGCACCGCGCCGAACTCGTGCGGTATGTGAACTCCAGACGGAATCGTCCCCGTGAAGTTGCCCTTTTGTATGGTCACCCGCTGGAGCGTAAGAATCTTCTTGGGGTGTGGCAATTTCCACGAGCTATGCACGAGTTTGTCAGCGTCCGAGGCAACAGGGCCGTCGACGATGATGTTGTATTTCGGATCGAACTCATCTCCCGGTGCCGCTGTCCGCACGCCATGCAGCACCAGTGCTGTCCAAATTGGCGGGCTAACTTCTGGCCGAAGTGGAGGATGTCGCTGCCGGTGAGAGGTTGAGCCCCTGATACGCTGGATTGGGTTCCGGAAGAACCAATTCAACCTCAGGAGGCTCAAC
>Ga0302324_100001812_pt1 | contig 50863 bp, 42 predicted proteins | sample Palsa_T0_1_FD_201949 | JGI IMG/M metagenome (GOLD analysis project Ga0302324, IMG submission 201949) | Peat permafrost microbial communities from Stordalen Mire near Abisko, Sweden - Palsa_T0_1 | ecosystem: Environmental > Terrestrial > Soil > Palsa > Peat permafrost | place: Sweden: Abisko...
GCCCCGTCCGTGTCGTGCCCGGTGCGCCTCGTGCCCCGTCCGCGGCGCCCCGTGCCGCCGCCGGGCGGCTCCCCGCCCGCTAGCTGTAACTCTGCACGGCCCAGATGTCATCCCGGCTACGTCCGCGTTTCGTTCTCGTGCCTCGACGACGACAAGTCGTGGCACCTCCTGAGCTCCCTGATCGCACGCGTCCGCAGCTAAGGCACGGCGGAAACGGGGCAGCTCGGCGGCAGTGACAGGATGCGGTGATGACCTTCGACGAACTGGACGAGCGGATCGTCGCGGCCCTCGTCGACAACGCCAGGGCGACCTACGCGCAGGTCGGCGCCGCCGTCGGGCTGTCCGCCCCCGCGGTCAAGCGCCGGGTGGACCGGCTGCGGGCGTCCGGCGCCATCACCGGTTTCTCCGCCCGGGTGGATCCGGCGGCGATGGGCTGGACCACGGAGGCATACGTCGAGCTGTTCTGCCGCGGCCGCACCTCGCCCGCGGGCATCGCCGCGGCGGTGGGCAGGTACCCGGAGGTCATCGCGGCCGCGACGGTCACCGGGGAGGCCGACGCGCTGCTGCACATCAGGGCCGCCGACGTGCGCCATTTCGAGCGGGTGGTGGAGCGGATCGGCGCGGAGCCGTTCGTGGTGCGCACGCGGAGCGTGATCGTCTTGTCCAGGCTGGTGGACCGCCCCGACGTCCTCCCGCCGGGTGCCCCGGGATGAGGACGTCTGGGAGGTCTGGGACGGATCTGGCCGACCGGGAGATGTTCCCAGCCTGATCCGTTAAAGTCGTCAGCATGTCCGAGCGCGAGCCCGATACCGCCGCAAGCACCGCCGAGTTCCGCGCGTTTGCTGCGGGCCAGAACGCCGAGAACGCGCCGCCCTGGTCGATGCGCGCACCCGGCAAGCGGGTGGCACTCCTTGCCGCTGTCATCGTCGGCGTGGCGATCGTCGTCGGCGTCATCGCCGTGCTCGTCATCAACGCGTAGCCGTCGGCCCGGACCGGCGGCGCTGGCGCCCCGCCGGGCACACTCGTGCTGCCCGGCCACACGCTGGTACTGCCCGGCCACGCGAGTGCCGGCCGGCGATGCCTGACGTTTCGACGGGCCGCTCCGAGGTGCCGTGCGTCACCCGTGCTTGTATGACCAGTCATGACCGCTGCGACCGGTGACGACAAGGACCGGCTGACGGCGCTTGAGGGGCTGGCCGCGCTCTCCCTCGACGCGCTGTCGTCGGTCGCGTACGGGCCCGAGGCGATTGTCATCGTCCTGGTCGCCGCCGGGACCGCCGGGCTGTCCTACACGCTGCCCGTCACGGCGGCGATCGTGCTGCTGCTCGTCGTGCTCGTCACCTCCTACCGGCAGGTGATCGCGGCGTTCCCTGACGGCGGCGGCGCGTACGCGGTGGCAGGCAGGCACCTGGGCAGGCAGGCCAGCCTGATCGCGGCCGCATCGCTGACCGTCGACTACATCCTGAACGCCGCCGTCGGCGTGTCAGCCGGGGTCGAGGCGCTGACCTCCGCCTTCCCCGGGCTGTACCCCGACCGGGTGGTGCTCTGCCTGGCCGTGCTCGCCCTGATCACCGCGGCCAACATGTGGGGCGTCGCCGATTCAGCCCGGCTGTTCATCGCGCCGACCGTGGTCTTCATCGCGGCGATCGCCGCCGTCATCGTCGGCGGCCTGGTCCGGGCGCACCCGGTCGTGCCGCTCGTGCACAACCTGCCGCAGGTGACCCAGACGGTCGGCCTGCTGCTGCTGCTGAGGGCGTTCGCGTCGGGCTGCTCCGCGCTGACCGGGGTGGAGGCGATCGCGAACGCCGTCCCCTCGTTCCGCAAGCCGCGGGCCCGCCGGGCGCAGCACACCGAGATGTGGCTCGGCATCGTGCTCGGCGTCATGCTGCTCGGCATCGCCGTGCTGATCAAGAAGTTCCACGTCGGTCCGTCACCCTCGGAGACCGTGCTGGCCGAGCTCACCGCCGCGTCGCTCGGGCATAACGTCGTGTTCTACGCGGTCCAGCTGATCACCACCGTGCTGCTCGCGCTTGCCGCGAACACCTCCTTCGGCGGCCTGCCGGTGCTCGCGTCGCTGCTGGCCAGGGACAACTTCCTGCCGCACCTGTTCTCGCTGCGCGCCGACCGGCAGGTGCACCGCTACGGGGTGGGCGTGCTCGCGCTGGCGGCGGCCGTGCTGCTTGTCGCCTCGGGTGGCAGCACCCAGGCGCTGATACCGCTCTTCGCCATCGGCGTGTTCGTGGGGTTCACGCTGTCGCAGGCCGGCATGGTGCGGCACTGGCATTCCCAGCACGGCCGCGGCTGGGCGCGCCGCGCCGCGATCAACGGCCTGGGCGCGGTGCTCACCGCGGCGGCACTCGCGATCGAACTGCTCAGCAAGTTCACCGAGGGCGCCTGGCTGGTCGTGGTCGTCGTCCCGCTGCTTGTGCTGATGTTCAGCCGGGTGCACGCGATCTACGCCAGCATCGGCGCCCAGCTCAGGGTCGGGCAGCTGCCCCCGCCGCCGCGCAAGATGAGTTCCCTCGTGGTGGTGCCGGTCGGCGAGATGTCACGGCTCACCGTGGCGGCGATCTCGGCCGCGCTCTCGCTGGGCGATGAGGTCGTGGCGGTGACCGTCTGCTTCGCGGACGACCAGGACGCCGAGGTGGACGCCCATTTCCGCGACCGGTGGGACGCCTGGCACCCGAACGTGCCGCTGATCACGCTCCGCACGGTGCACCGCTCGCTTGCTCGGCCGGTCGTGGAGTACCTGCGCAAGGTCGAGAACGAGGACAGCTACCACCGGCTGGTGGTGCTCATTCCCGAGGTGCAGCCGGCCAGGCCCTGGCATCAAGTCCTGTTCAACCAGCGGGGGGTCGTGCTCGACCGGGCGATCCGCCGCGGCACCGTCGACGTGGTCATCTGCCGCCTGCGCTTCAAGCTGTCGGCCATGGCTCGGCCGATGGAGCCCGACTCAGCCGCCCCCGACTCAGCCGCCCCCGACTCAGCCGCCCCCGACTAGGAAGCGCATTCCCGCCCGGCCGTCCGCGGCTAAGAACTTGCCGCCGAAGTTTCGCCAGCGCCGCCACCCCCCGTCGGCGAAGCTGGTGGATCCCATCCGCAGCCGGGCGTCGATGCCGCCGGCCGCCGGGACGCCGCTGGCGCTGATCCACGCGGCCGGGCTGCCGAGCACGCTCCGGCCGATCGAGGTCCAGCCGGACCAGGCCGCGTTGCCCGCACCCCCCCGCTGGGTGATCACGCCGAGCTGGCCGCTGGTCAACTGGGCGTAGACCCTGACCAGGCCATCGGGCCAGCAGATCGCCGCCGGAGTCCGCCGGATCCGCTGGCCGGAGGCGCCCCCGGCCAGCTGCGTCCGCCAGGTCCAGCCGCCCCCGCCCGGACGCTGCCAGGCGTAGTCGAGGCCGCCGGAACTCGTGGTCACGAAAATCTCGGTCTGCCCGGCGGCGTCGGACGCCACGGCCGGGTTCGCGGTCAGGCCGGACGGGCTGGCGCCGACCGGATTCCAGCCCTGCCACGAGCCGCCGTGCCAGTTGTCGACAGCCGCGGTTCCCGCTATCGTGACGCAGAACACGGCCAGCGTGCCCCCGGTCTCCGGCAACGGCACCGGCGAGCTCGCGCAGCTGCCGCCGATGCCCCGCCACGGCGTCCAGCTGCTGTCCGCGTTCGGCGCGGTCTGGTGGGTCGTGCGCACCGTGCCGCCGGCCCGGGTGACGAAGACCTCGACCTCCCGGCCCGGCCGCCTGGCCGCCCCTGGGTCCCGCATGATGTCGCCGGGCGGCCCGCCCACCGGCTCGGCGCCCCATTGCCATCCGCCGGGTGCGGTGGGCTGCTGCCAGGCGTGCACCACCTGGCCCGCGGTGGTCCGGGCGAACACGGTCAGGTCGCCGTTCGCGTCGGCGGCCACCGCCGGGTTGCCCGCGACGTCGTCCGGCGAGTCGCCGACGGACTGGATCCCGGACCAGGTGTGGCTGGTCGTCGGGTGCTGGTAGTCGTGCACGAGCGTGCCGCCGGCCGCCCGCGCGAACCACTCGGCCGACCCGCTGACGTTGCGGCCCACCGCGACGCGGAAGCCGGGCCGGGCCGCGGCGAAGGAGACGGGACCGCCGAGCCTGACGTCCAGCTGGTCGTTGTCGATGTCGATGGTGGCGCCGCCCCAGGTCTCGTTGTGGCCGCCCTGGTACTGGTGGATGCGCTGGTGGTTCGTCCACATGGAGGCCGGCATGTAGGAGCTCTTCGTGGTCGCGTGGCCGTCCCAGTCCGCGTAGTAGATGACGTCTGGCTCTGTCATGGTCGCGGCGGAGTTGACCAGGTCACCGATGTCGGAGAACGACTCGTAGACGGCCGAGGAGTAGCCTTCGGCGGTCAGCTCGCTGTCCCAGCTGCTGAGGAACGTCACCACCTCGGATCGGCATCCGGCGTATGCCTCCATGTCGTCGACGATCGGCGTGCCGGGCGGGATGCCCAGGTCACGGGCCTGGGTCGCTGCGTCTACCGCGGCGGCCTTGCCCTCCGCTGCGGCCTTCGCCCACGTAATGACGGCGTCCCCGCCGGCCAGCACGCAGCTTGCCTGCAGGCCGACGTAGAGCGGGAAGTAGTGCCAGCCCTGCTTCTGGACGGCGGCGATCCAGGACGCGGTGAGGCTGGCCTGCGCGCAGGCCCGGTTGACCCCGCCGATGTAGACGCCCACGGCGCGGTAGGGCGAGGCAAGCCAGTCCGTCATGGTGGCCTCTGCGGGCGCTGCGCAGGCGTCGAACCCGCCGCCGGCGTAGGGCGCCTGCTGCGGCGCCGCGGCAGGCGACGCCATCGCCCGGGCCAGCACCGCGGCCCGCGCGGCCCGGGCCAGCACCGCGGCCCGGTCGGCTCGCGCGGCCTGGTCGGCCTGGTCGGCCCGCGCGGCCCGGTCGGCCAGCGCTGCCCGCGCGGCCGGGGTGGCCAGCGCTGCGCCGCGCAGTCCGGCGTCGGAGCTGACTGCGATGGTGGACTGGATCCGCCTGGCCAGGGCCGGGTCGCTGCCGTAGGTCAGGCTGACCTCGGCGCCGGCGGCCGGCAGGATGTCGGTGATCGTATGAGTGACGCCGGAGTCGGGGTTGGTCCGCCCGGGCAGCCCGCCGATCGTCGTGTCAGCTGTGGCCTGCCTCGCGTCGGGGCTGGCCGGGTTGGCGCGGTGGATCCAGGCCGTCTCGGTCTTTCCTTGCGCGGCAGCCGGGCAGGACGGGTCCGGCCCGGGGGTGCCGAGGTACACGGCGTGCACGTCAAGCACGGGGCAGGCGGACGGGTGCCTGGACAGGTTCAGCACCGGCCAGGCGGCCGGCACCCGGAGGCTGACCCCCCGGTAGGTCACCGTCTGCCAGCCGCCGGAGGCTGCGGCGTGCGCGAGCGCGGGCAATCCAACTACGAACAAGCTTGTTACACTTACCAGGACAAACGATATTTTTCGAAATCCCATACAATAATGTTCGCACGAGAACAGGAGAATGTGGCAATTTTCAGCTAACTTTTCGCAGTCAGTTCGTGACTGGCCGTTAATAATCGTTACCGGTAACTTCCTCGGATCCTGGCTGGTAGCGGTAGCCCATGCCGGGCTCGGTGATCAGCCAGCGCGGCCGTGCCGGGTCCGGCTCCAGCTTGCGGCGGAGCTGGGCCATGTAGAGGCGGAGGTTGCCGCCGGCCGCCACGTAGCCAGGTCCCCAGACCTCGGTCAGCAGCTGGCGCTGGCTGAGCAGCTTGCCGGGATGCCGGAGCAGCACCTCAAGCAGGTGCCACTCGGTCGGGGTCAGCCTGACGTCCTCGCCGCCGCCAGTGTCGGGCTTGCCGCGGTCGCTGCCGGGCTTGCCGCGGTCGCTGCCGGGCCCGGCCGCCCTGGTCACCCGCTTGGCGGCGAGGTCGATGACCAGCTCGCCCAGCCGGACCCGGGGCACCTCCCCGTCCGGCACCGCGCGGCGGCCGACGGCACGGATCCGGGCGAGCAGCTCGTCCATCCCGAACGGCTTGGTCATGTAGTCGTCCGCGCCCGCGTCTAGTGCCGCCACCTTGTCCGTGCTGTCGGAGCGGCCGGACAGCACGATGATGGGCGCGGTCGTCCAGCCGCGCAGCCCCTGGATCACCTCGACGCCGTCCAGATCGGGCAGCCCGAGGTCCAGGATGACGACGTCCGGCGGGTGCCTGGCGGCCTCCGCCAGCGCCTGCTGGCCGTTTGCCGCGACGGAGACCTGGTAGTCGCGCACCCGGAGGTTGATCCGGAGCGCGCGGAGCATCTGCTGTTCGTCGTCCACGACAAGGACGCGGGTCACCCCGGTTCACCGGGCAAGGCGCGGGCCGGTCCCGGCACCGCGGGCAGCGACAGCGACATGGTCAGCCCGCCGCCGGGGGTGTCCTCCGGCGCGAGGGTGCCGCCCATCGCCTCGGTCAGGCCGCGGGACAGCGCGAGCCCGAGGCCGACGCCGGCGGTGTTGTCGGTGTCACCGAGCCGCTGGAACGGGACGAACATCCGGTCTCTGTCGGCCTCGGGAATTCCGGGCCCGCGGTCGACGACGCGCAGCTCGACGCGGTCGCCGAGGGCGCTGGCCGTCAGCAGCGGAGGCTGACCGCGTGGCGAGTAGCGCAGCGCGTTGGCCGCGAGGTTCGCGATCACCCGTTCCAGGATCGCCGGGTCGACCCCGACCTCGGGCAGGTCATCCGGTATGTCGACAAGGACCGTCTTGGCCGCGGGCCCGAGGTCGTCCAGGGAGCGGGCGACGATCTCCGCCAGGTCGGCAGGCCGGGGGAACACCGACAGCGCCCCCGCCTGCAGCCTGCTCATGTCGAGCAGGTTGTCGACCAGATGGGCCAGCTTGTCGAGCGACTCGTCCGCCGTGGCGAGCAGCTCGGCGTGGTCCTCGGCGTCCCACTGGACGTCCTCGGAGCGCAGGCTGGTGACGGCCGCCTTGGCCGAGGCGAGCGGGGTGCGCAGGTCGTGGCTGACGGCAGCGAGCAGGGCGGTCCGCATCCGGTCGGCTTCCGCGATCGGCCGGGCCGCCTCGGCCTCGGCGGTCAGCCGCTGCTGGTCGAGCGCGGCCGCGGCGTAGGCGGCGAACGCGCCGAGGACCCTGCGGTCGGTGGCCGGCAGCGGGCGCCCGCGCAGGGCGAGGCACAGGTTGTCGGTCACCGGCACCTCGACGTCCGCGTCCTCGGGCCGGGGGACCGGGTGCTCGCCGGAGGTGGCGACCGCGGCCCAGCCCCCGGCGGGCCCGCGGGCAGCGCCGGCCTGGCCGGATCCGCGCTCCAGCAGGGTGACCGAGTCCATCGCGAACGCCTCCTTGACCCGGTCGAGCACTGCCGCCAGCGCCTGCTGGCCGCGGAGCACGCTGCCCGCCGTGGTGGCCAGCAGCGCGGACTCCGCGCTGGCCCGCGCGGCCTGCTTCGTGCGCCGCGCCGCGTCGTCGACCACCGTGCTGACCACCAGCCCCACCACGACGAAGACGCCGAGCGCCAGCGCGTTGTTGGCCTGGGAGATGGTGAACCGGTGGATCGGCGGCGTGAAGTAGAAGTTGAGCAGCAGGAAGCCCGCGACGGCCTCAAGGACGGCGGGCACGAACCCGCCGACCAGGGCGACCGCGATGACCGCGAGCAGGAACGCCAGCACGTCGCTGGTCAGGTTGAGCCGGTTGCGCAGCACGGCGAGGAAGACGGTGAGCAGCGGCGCGAGCACGACCGCTAGGGCGTATCCAGCGAGCCTGCGCCGCAGTGGCAGCCCGCCGCCGGCCTTCGGCAGCCCGCGCCCGCGCCCCATCTGAGCGTGCGTGACGATGTGCACGTCGATGTCACCGGAGTCGCGGATGGTCCGCATGCTGACGCCGGGTCCGGTCAGCAGCGAGGAGAGCCACGTGCGCCGGCTCGCGCCGAGGACGAGCTGGGTGGCGTTCTCGGCCCTGGCGAAGGTGAGCAGCGCGTCGTGCACGTCGTCGCCGATGACCTGGTGATAGCTTCCGCCGAGCGATTCGGCCAGCTGCCGCTGGGCGGCCAGCGCGGCCGGGTTCGCGCCGGTCAGGCCGTCCGACCTGGTCACGTGCAGGGCCAGCAGGTCGCCGCCGGACGAGCGGGCGGCGATCCTGGCCGCGCGCCTGATCAGCGTGTCGCCTTCGGGGCCGCCGGTGAGCGCGACGACGACGCGCTCCCTGGCTTCCCAGGTCCCGTGGATGTCGTGGGCCGCGCGGTAGCGCTGCAGTCCCTCGTCCACCTTGTCGGCCAGCCACAGCAGGGCGAGCTCGCGCAGCGCGGACAGGTTGCCGGCCCGGAAGTAGTGGGTGAGCGCCGCGTCGATCTTCTCGGCCGGGTAGATGTTGCCGTGGGCCATCCGGCGGCGCAGCGCCTCCGCGGTCATGTCGACCATCTCTACCTGGTCAGCTGCCCGGACGACGGCGTCGGGCACGGTCTCCCGCTGCGGCACGCCGGTGATCTTCTCGACCACGTCGTTCAGGGATTCCAGGTGCTGGATGTTGACCGTCGAGATGACCTCGATGCCGGCCGCGAGCAGTTCCTCGACGTCCTGCCAGCGCTTGGCGTTGCGGGACCCCGGCACGTTGGTGTGCGCGAACTCGTCCACCAGCGCGATCTCCGGGTGGCGCGCGAGCACCGCGTCGAGGTCCATCTCCTCGAAGGACGTGTCGCGGTAGGGGATCCGGGCGCGGGGCACGACCTCCAGGCCGCGCAGCTGGTCGGCAGTGTGCTGCCTGCCGTGGGTCTCGACGAAGGCCACCACGACGTCGGCGCCGCGCTCTTGCCGCCTGCGGCCCTCGCTGAGCATGGCGAAGGTCTTGCCGACGCCCGCCGCCGAGCCGAGGTAGATCCTCAGCTGGCCGCCGGCCGGCGGGGCCTGCTGGCCCGGGTAGCCCGTCTGGCTCATAGCCTTCCTTGCCGGCGCGCCGCGCATCTCGGCCTCGGCGCGCCGCGGACCTGCGTCCGCGATAGTTGCGCATCTGTCAGGAACATAGGCCACCGCGGCAGCGGCCCGCATCGCCGCCCCGGCCTGACCTGGGCACTGCCGCGCGCGGGCTGCGTTCTCGCGTGCGGTTCATGGCTGGTACCGGTAGCCCATCCCCGGCTCCGTCAGCAGGTAGCGCGGGCGCGGCGGATCGTCCTCCAGCTTGCGGCGAAGCCTGGCCATGTGGAACCGCAGGTGGTGGGTGCTGTGCTCGTATCCAGGCCCCCAGACCTCGGTGAGCAGCCGGTCGGAGCTGACCAGCTGCCCGGCGGAGCTGAGCAGGATCTCCAGCAGCCGCCACTCGGTGGGGGTGAGGTGAACCGCCTCCGTCTCCGGCTCCGGCTCGGCAGGCGGCGACGGGCCAGCACCGGGGTTCCTGGCAACGGTGCGCGCGGTCAGGTCGATCTCGCACCGGCCGATGGTGAACCTGGCGCGGCCCTGGGCGTGCTCCCCGCGACGCAGCGCCGCCCGCAGCCGGGCCAGCAGCTCCGCCATGTCGAACGGCTTGGTGACGTAGTCGTCGGCGCCCGCGTCGAGTGCGCCGATCTTGTTCCCGGAGTCGGTTCGCCCGGAGATCACGATGACGGCAGCAGCGGACCAGCCGCGCAGCTCGCGGATCACCTCGGCGCCGTCGATGTCGGGCAGCCCGAGGTCGAGCAGGACCGCGTCGGGATGACGGCGTGCCGCCTCGGCGAGAGCCGCTCGCCCGGTCGACGCGGTCGCCACGTCGTAGCCGCGGGCGCGCAGGTTGATCCGCAGCGCCCGCAGCAGCGCGGGCTCGTCCTCGACTACCAGGATCCGCACGCGGCCCGCCGGGGCCGGCCAGGCCGGGCTCCCCGCCTGCCCGCGCGGCTGCATCCGCTGCCCCTTCGCCGCTGCCGGGATCAGACCGGGTACCTCTGGTCGAGCGCGATGTTCAGGTCGAGCACGTCGACCCTGGGCTCGCCGAGGAACCCGAGCGTGCGGCCCTGGGTATGCTGCCGGACCAGCGCCATGATCGCCGCCGCGCTGACGTGCCGGGCGGCTGCCACGCGGTCCACCTGGATGGCGGCGTTCTGCGGTGAGATGTCCGGGTCCAGGCCGGAGCCCGACGCGGTGACCGCGTCGGCCGGGATCTGCGAGATCCTGACGTGGTCGAAGGCCGCGATCTGCTGCTGGCGCTGCCTGATCAGCTTTATCTCCACCGGGTTGTCCGGGCCCAGGTTGGACGCGGAGGAATACCGCGGGTCGCAGCCGTAGTCGTCCTTGGCGCCCTCCAGGATCGCGTCGGACGGCCGCGGCTGGAAGTACTGCGGCAGCGGGTCGCCCTTGGCGCCCACGAACTCCTGGCAGAGCAGGCTGGAGCCGACCACCCGTCCCTTGTAGCTGACCAGCGAGCCGTTCGCCTGGTGGTGAAAGGCCACCTGGGCGATGCCGAAGATGACCAGCGGGTAGATGATCCCGCAGATCACGGTGAACAGGAGCAGGCCGCGCAGCCCGGCGATGGCCTGCCGGACGCTGCTGGGGAGACGATTCATGCTGATCACCGGAATCCTGGGATGAACTGAATGATGAGGTCGATGGCCTTGATCCCGATGAACGGGACGATCAGCCCGCCGACGCCGTAGATCCACAGGTTCCTGCGGAGCATCGCCGACGCCGAGGCGGGCCGGTACCGGACACCGCGCAGCGCCAGCGGGATGAGCGCGACGATGATCAGCGCGTTGAAGATGATCGCCGAGGTGATCGCGGACTCCGGGCTGTGCAGGCGCATGATGTTGAGCTTCTCCAGGCCGGGGAAGACCCCGGCGAACATCGCGGGGATGATCGCGAAGTACTTCGCCACGTCGTTGGAGATCGAGAACGTGGTCAGCGCGCCGCGGGTGATCAGCAGTTGCTTGCCGATCTCCACGATCGCGATCAGCTTGGTCGGGTTGGAGTCCAGGTCCACCATGTTCCCGGCCTCCTTGGCGGCCGAGGTCCCGGTGTTCATGGCCACCCCGACGTCGGCCTGGGCGAGCGCCGGGGCGTCGTTGGTGCCGTCCCCGGTCATCGCGACCAGCTTGCCGCCTTCCTGCTCCTTCTTGATCAGCGCCATCTTGTCTTCCGGCGTGGCCTCGGCGAGGAAGTCGTCCACGCCGGACTCCTCCGCGATCGCCTTGGCGGTCAGCGGGTTGTCGCCGGTGATCATGATGGTCCTGATGCCCATCGTGCGCATCTCGGCGAACCGCTCGGCGATGCCCTCCTTGATGACGTCCTTGAGGTAGACGACGCCCAGCGCCCTGGCGGTGCCACGCCCGCCCGCGGCGCCCGCGGTGCGCTCGGCCACCACCAGCGGGGTGCCGCCGACCCCTGAGATGCCGTCCACTATCGCCCCGAGGCCCTCGTCCGGCGTGCCGCCGTTGTCGCGGACCCACTGGATGACGGACGCCGCTGCGCCCTTGCGGACCTGCCGGCCGTCGGTCAGGTCGACGCCGCTCATCCGGGTCTGCGCGGTGAACTCGACGAACTCCGCGCCGTGCAGTTCGCCCTCGCTGCGCTCGCGCAGGCCGTGCTCGCTCTTGGCCAGGACCACGATCGAGCGGCCCTCAGGGGTGTAGTCGGCCAGGCTCGACAGCTGGGCGGCGTCGGCGAGTTCCGCCACCGGCACGCCGCCCACCGGCAGGAACTCGGTGGCCTGCCGGTTGCCGATGGTGATCGTGCCGGTCTTGTCCAGCAGCAGCGTGTTCACGTCGCCCGCCGCCTCGACCGCGCGGCCGGACATGGCCAGCACGTTCTGCTGCACCAGCCGGTCCATGCCGGCGATGCCGATCGCGGACAGCAGCGCGCCGATCGTGGTCGGGATCAGCGCGACGAGCAGCGCGACCAGGATCACCGTGCTCTGCGGCGCCTTGGAGTAGAAGGCCATCGGCTGCAGCGTGACCACCGCGAGCAGGAAGATGACCGTCAGGGCCGCGAGCAGGATGTTCAGCGCGATCTCGTTCGGCGTCTTCTGCCGCTTGGCGCCCTCGACCAGGGCGATCATCCGGTCGATGAACGTCTCGCCCGGCTTGGAGGTGATCTGCACCACGATCCGGTCGGACAGCACCATGGTCCCGCCGGTGACCGCCGACCGGTCACCGCCGGACTCGCGGATGACCGGGGCGGACTCGCCAGTGATCGCCGACTCGTCCACCGACGCCACGCCCTCGACGACGTCGCCGTCACCGGGGATGATCTGCCCGGCCTCGACGATGACGTGGTCGCCGAGCTGCAGCTGGTTGCCGGGCACCGGCTCCTCGCGGATCTCCTGCTGGCCGGCCTGCCAGCCGACGAGCCGCCGCGCCACGGTCTCCCGCTTGGTCCGGCGCAGCGTTTCGGCCTGGGCTTTGCCGCGGCCTTCGGCGACGGCCTCGGCCAGGTTGGCGAACACGACCGTCAGCCACAGCCAGACGACGATCGTCCAGTTGAAGATCCGCTTGTCGGAGGGCCCGACGATCGCTGTGTAGGTGCACAGCGCCGCGCCGACCTCGACCACGAACATGACCGGGTTCTTGAGCTGCACCCGCGGGTCCAGCTTCTTGAAGGCGTCAGGAGCTGCCTTCCACAGCGTCTTGGGCTCGAGCAGGCCGCCGCCGACCCGGTGCGGCTGGCCGTCGGCCAGCTTCTTGCCCGCGCTGACCGGGACATCGGGTGTCGTCACAGACATCAGTGCAGTCCTTCTGCGAACGGGCCCAGCGCGAGCGCGGGGAAGTAGGTCAGGCCGACGAGGACGAGGATGACGGCGATCAGCATCCCCACGAACAGCGGCTTGTGGGTCTCCAGAGTGCCGGCGCTGGCCGGCACGGGTTGCTGCCTGGCCAGCGATCCGGCCAGGCCGAGCGCGAAGATCTCCGGCGCGAACCTGCCGACCAGCATCACGATGCCGCCGACCGTGTTGTACCAGGTCGTGTCCGTCGCCAGGCCGCCGAACGCCGATCCGTTGTTGTTGGCCATCGAGGCGAACGCGTACACGATCTCGGTCAGGCCGTGCGACCCGGGATTGAAGATCGAGCTCTGCCCGGTCTTCGTCCCGATGGAGAGCCCGGCCGCGGTCAGGATGACCACGGGAAGCGTCAGGAAGTACAGTGCCGCGTACTTCATCTCGGCGGGCCGGATCTTCTTGCCGATGTACTCGGGCGTCCGGCCGACCATCAGCCCGGCGACGAAAACGGTGACGATGGCGAGCACCAGGAGGCCGTACATGCCGGCCCCGACGCCGCCGGGGGCGATCTCCCCAAGCGCGATGTCGAACAGCGCGATGCCGCCGCCGAACGGGGTCAGCGAATCGTGGAAGCAGTCCACCGCGCCGGTCGACGTCACCGTGGTCGACGCGGCGAACAGCGAGCAGCCCACGCTGCCGAACCGGGTCTCCGCGCCCTCCATCGCGCCGCCCGCCAGGTGGGTGGCGACTCCGCCGCCCTGGGCCTGGAAGAAGCTGATGCCGGCCACCGCCGCCGCCCAGATGGTCGCCATGACGGCGACCAGCGCGTAGCCCTGCCGGTTGTCCTTGACCATCTTGCCGAAGGCGCGCGGCGTGGCGAACGGGATCAGCAGCAGCAGGAAGATCTCGAACCAGTTGGTGAACGGGTTCGGGTTCTCGAACGGGTGCGCGGAGTTGGTGTTCAGCGGCCCGCCGCCGTTGTTGCCCATGTCCTTGATCACCTCTTGCGAGGCGAACGGCCCGCCGACGATGGTCTGGTGCGCGCCGGACAGCGTGGTGATCGTGTGGTAGGTGGCGAAGTTGTCGATCACGCCGCCGGCGGCGAGGATGAGCCCGCCGACGAGCGACAGCGGGAGCAGCAGCCGGAAGACGCAGTGCGTCATGTCCACCCAGAAGTTGCCCAGCTTGTCGGTCCTCGACCGGGTGAACCCGCGGATCATCGCGAACGCGACCACGATGCCGACGGCCGCGGACAGGAAGTTCTGGACCGCGAGGCCGCCCATCTGCACCAGGTAGGTCATGGTGGACTCGCCGGCGTAGTTCTGCCAGTTCGTGTTGGTCACGAACGAGACGGCCGTGTTCCAGGCCAGGTCCGGCGGGACGTTCGCCATGTGCGGCCCGGTGAACTGCAGCAGATAGTGCTGCAGGCGCTCCAGGCCGTACAGGAACAGCACGCTGACCCCGGAGAACGCCAGCATGCTGCGGACGTAGGCAGACCACTTCTGGTCGGCGGCCGGGTCGACGCCGATCAGCTTGAAGACGCTGCGCTCGACCCGCCAGTGCTTGTCGGTGGTGAAGATGCGGGCCAGGTAGTTGCCCAGCGGCAGGTAGCACGCCGCCAGCGCGGCGACGAGCAGGCCGAACTGCAGCCAGCCCGCGGTGGCGCTACTCATCAGAACCGCTCAGGCATCACGAGGGCGATGAACAGGTAGACGGTCAGCACGACGCCGACGATCAGGCCGATCAGGTTCTCAGCGCTCAAAGCGCTCGACCCCCTTCACGATGAGGAAGAGCACGCCGAACACCACGATCGTCAGGCCGACGTAGAGCAGGTCTTGCATGGAGCCCTCCAGGCTGTCGCGTAGGACGAACTCAGTGAACCTCGCCGGGCAGGCGAGAGACCGCGCCCATGCGCGACCCATGCGCGGCCGTGGTGATCCCTAACAGAACCCATGCGCCGCGCGGGCGACGGCGGAGCCCCCGATCCTCGCGGCATACCCGACCGGCCGGCGAGTATGCGCGGGACCAGCCGGGCCGGATCCCGGCCGGCCGCGTCAGGCCAGGTCGCGCACCCCGAGCTCGTCGGCCCTGGCCAGCATCTCGGCCGGGTCGGCGTAGACGCGGTAGGCGCCGGCCCGCTCCAGTTCCTCGCGGCCGTACCCGCCCGACATCAGGCCGACGCCGAGCGCGCCGGCCCGCCGGGCCGCGAGCAGGTCCCAGACGCTGTCCCCGACCACCATGGCGTCCCGCGGGTCCACCCCGAGCAGTGCCGCCGCGGCGAGGAACAGGTCCGGGTCGGGCTTGGCGTGCCGGACCATGTCACGGGTGATCATCGGGGCGTCCGCCGGCAGGCCGAGCAGGCCGAGCGCGTGGCCGGCGGTGGCGCGGTAACCGCTGGTCGCGATGGCCCACCTCACCCCTTCCGCGGTGAGCGCCGTCAGCAGTTCCGCCGCGCCGGGCAGCGGCCGCACGGAGTCCGCCTGGGCGAGGTACTCCTCGCCGTGCGCTCGCTGCAGCAGCGCGATGTCCGCGTCCGACAGCGTCCTGCCCGTCTCCCGCAGCAAGGCGGAGACGAACAGGCCGCCGCTCATGCCGATCCGGCGGTGGATCCGCCACACGGACAGGTCGATGTCCAGCCGGGACAGCGCGGCACGCCAGGCGATGACGTGCTGGTAGACGCTGTCGATCAGCGTTCCGTCAAGATCGAAGAGGAACGCAGGATCGGGTGGTTGACGGTAACTGGCCAGGCTGGTCATGGGACGACACTAGCGACGGAGCAAGACTCGGGGCGGGTGCATCGGCGAGAGCAGGCGGGCTCCCGCGAACGGAGAAGTCCCGATCCCCGCTGGCGGCGCCGGGTTTTGTTCGGAGAACCCGGCGATCACGAATTGTATGCGTATAGAATCCCAGCGTGACAACGACGGCAGAGCCCATCGCCTCGCGAGACCGGCTCCACAAGGCATACGCGTCCCAGCATCCCGGCCGCGCCGGCAGCGGGCCCACGTCGATCTACCGCCGGGACATCCGCCCGGCGCTGCCCCGTCCGTCCGCCGGGCCGGTCGTCGACATCGGCTGCGGGCAGGGCGACCTGGTCCGGCTGCTGGTCGCCGACGGCTACGACGCCGAGGGGATCGACGTCAGCCCGGAGCAGGTGGCCAGAGCGCACGCGACCGGAATCGACCGGGTGCTCCTAGGTGACTACCGGGACCTGCTGGTGGAGCGCAAGAGCCAGCTCGCAGCGGTGACCGCCGTAGATCTGCTTGAGCACCTGCCGAAGGATGAGGTGCTCGACACCCTCGACCACGTCTTCCGGGCTCTTGCCCCCGGCGGCGTCCTCGTCGCCCGGGTGCCGAACGCCGCCAGCCCGCTCGGCGGCTACGTCCGGTACGGGGACTTCACCCAGGAGTCGTCGTACACCGCGCGCAGCGTCCGGCAGATCACCGCCGCCGCGGGCTTCTGGTCCGTCACCGTTCGGCCCTGCCCGCCGGCCGCGCACGGCTTCATGAGCGCAGCGCGGGTGGCGGCGTGGAAGCCGGTCAGCGGGCTGTGCAAGATCGCGCTCGCAGCCGAGACCGGAGTACTGCGCGGCCACGTGGTCACCCAGAACCTGACCTTCGTCGCGCGCAAGGCCTGATCCGTCCCGCGTCCCGGACAGCGCGTCCCGGACAGCGCGTCCCGGACAGCGGGTGACCGCGGGCACGCTACCGCTGGCGCCTGGTCCGTTGCTTCGCGGCGGGGCCCAGCGGCTCGATCACGACCGTCCGGTACGGCCCGGCCAGCTGGCTGAGGTCGTCCGGATCACCGGTGAGCACCACTCCGCCGCCCGCCTCGACCGCCACCGCGACCGGATGGGCGTCCGCGAGCAGCGCCGAGCCCGCGTGCGCTTGCGCGAGCAACCCGCCAACCAGGCGGGCCAGGCTACGGTCGGTGTCGCGAATCCGGAAGGCATCCGAGGACTCCCTGGAGAGCAGGGCATCCAGTGCCCGGCTGCGCCCGGCGCCCCGGTACAGCTCGGCGAGGGTGACCGTCGCGATGGCGGACTCCCGGCGCAGTCGGCGCGCCGCCTCCATCGCCCTGCGCACTGTGCGCTCGGCGGGGTGGCGCGGATCGAGCAGCGCGTTCACGGCCTCCGCGTCAAGCACGACGCGCATTCAGCCTGCCCGCAGCGACTCGCGGGGCTCCGCGGTACCGCCAAGCAGACGCATGAACCGGGCGATCTCTGCCTCGTCCTCGGCGCTGTCGAGGGGCCCGCGCTCGTCCGCCAGCCTGTCCAGCAGATCCCCCAGCGCCCGCTGCCGGCGGCGGCTCTCCAGGTCGGCGCGCAGCGCCGCGTTGACCCGCGCCGACAGGTTCTCCCCGTCGTCGACCTCGTCGACCAGGTCTGCGTCCAGGGTGACCGAGATCTTCCGCTTCGGCTCACGAGTCATACCAGAATCCTACCTTGGTCGTCCCATCTGAGCCAGGCGTAGCTGAACATTCGCGAAGATGTACAATTACTTATTGTGACATCTAATGCTCCTAGCGTGACTATAAATTGCGTGACTCCAGGTTGCATGCCTCAGGACGATCATGAAGGCCGCTTACGGGGACGGAGGCAGGGCTCGTAGGCTCCCAGCCGCTGCGCTCGTGAGAGATGTCAGGAACGTCGTTAAGTTCGTCTGGACGCACCCGGCCAACGAGCGGAGGCGGGCGCGCGCGTTGCTGCGCGCCGTCGTCTTCCAATCTCGCGGCAGAGTATTGCGTCGGCGGACCCTCGCCCGGCTGGGCCGTCAGTCGAGCGTCTGGGCAGACCTGCACCGGACGGCGGCGTCGAAGGCCGTGTACGCGAACCCGCCTGACCATCCGGAGATGCTGGTCTGGCGACAGGTGCTCCGGCCAGGGGACCTCTTCGTCGACGTCGGCGCCAACGTCGGCAGCTACACCATCTGGGCGGGCGATCTGGGCGCAGAGGTCATTGCCCTGGAGCCGGCCGAAGACACGTTCGCGCTCCTGGCGGAGAACGTCGCTCTTAATGGGTATCCGGTCGAGGCGATTCAGGCCGCTGCGGGGGCGGCCTGCGGTACCGCACGGTTCACGAGCGGGCGTGATTCCGTGAACCGGCTGGATCCTGAGGGGAGCGTCGAGACCGCGATCGTGACGATCGACTCGATCATCGGGGATCGCACGGTGGCGGGGATGAAGGTGGACGTCGAGGGCTTCGAGATCGACGTGCTCCGCGGCTGCGAGCGGGCGCTGTCCGAGCACCGGCTCAGGCTCATCCAGCTCGAATGGAACGCGACGTCAAGGGCGGCTGTCGGTGCCGACCGCCAGCCTGTCGCCGACCTGCTCGCTGTGCACGGGTACAGCCTGTACCGTCCCAGCAGCAGTGGAGTACTCGTGCCCCTCACCAATGTGGCCTTCGGCCCCGATGTCTTCGCCCGCCACGATCGATAATTCCAGCTCATGAAATGTCCCGATGCGGTCATTGCTTTGTACCACGGGCTAGACCGTATTAACCTAGCCCGGAATATTATTTGCGGAAAGTAATGATTTGTTCCCGACGTCTTGGCAAGCGAAGCATGTGATAATGTAAGGTGAAGGCGCAACGATGGTTTGTTTACGGGGACATGTTTAGTCTGGGCAATAGATCGGATTCTATTCGCAGGCGCAAGCCGGGGTTGTTGCAAGTGGGGGCAGTTTGTCTTCCTGCGTGTTTCTGCCGAGAGTCCTAGCCGAGTCTCGGCGGCTGCCAGCCAGGCGGCTGGTGAGCCAGCAGGCGATGGCAACAGGGGGAGCGAGTACTGATGCGGATGTTCATCGCGGGCATGGACGGTTACCTAGGCTGGCCGCTGGCGCAGCATCTCGCTCGGCGTGGCCATGAGGTGGCCGGCGCCGACGCGCTATTTCGTCGGTCGTGGGTCGAGGAGATGGGCTCCGTCAGCGCCATCCCGATCGCGAAAATCGATGGGCGCCTGGAGGCATTGCGTGAGAGCACGGGCCAGAAGATCCCGTTCTGGAGCGGTGATCTCCGGGACTACGGCCTCGTTGACCGGATCTTTCGGGAGTTCGAGCCTGAGGCGGTCATCCACCTAGGCGAATGCCCGTCGGCCCCGTACTCGATGATCGACCGTGCGCACACGACATTCGTGCAGATAAATAATCTTACGACGACGTTTAACCTCATGTTCGCCATACGTGATCTAGCCCCGGGCGCTCATCTGCTGAAGCTAGGGACGATGGGTGAGTACGGCACGCCAAATGTTGATATCCCCGAGGGCTTCTTCGATGTGGAGTACCGGGGACGCAAAGATCGGATGCCCTTCCCGCGGCAAGCGCCGAGTTGGTACCATTGGTCCAAGGTCCACGGGTCGAACAACATCATGTTTGCGTGCAAGATCTGGGGCCTGCGAGCCACGGATGTCATGCAGGGAGTGGTCTTCGGCACCCGGATCGACGACATGGGTGAAGACCCGCGCTTGCGGACTCGTCTCGATTTCGACCAGGCTTTCGGTACTGTCATCAACCGCTTCTCGTGCCAGGCGGTGATCGAGCACGCTCTGACGCCGTATGGCGCGGGGGGGCAGCTGCGCGGGTTCATTCCACTGCGCGACTCGATGCAGTGCCTCTCGCTCGGACTAGAGAATCCACCGGAGGCAGGGGAGTACCGCGTATTCAACCAGTTCGCAGAGACCTATAGCATCCGTGAGCTTGCGAGCACGGTGCAGGATGCCGCGCTGGCTGTAGGGCTCGAAGTTGATGTGCTGCCGGTGGAAAATCCGCGCGCGGCGATCGAACGGCATGGTCACCATTTCGCGCCTGACCACGATCGCCTGCGCGAGCTCGGCTATCGGCCAACCCGTGATGTCGCCAGTGAAGTGCGGGGAATGCTGGAGGACCTGCTGCCCCACCGGGACCGGATCGCGAAATATCAGTCGGCGCTCCTGCCCGACGTGCACTGGGACGGCACGCGCCGCCAGGTGAGCTATTTGGGCGCGGTTCGGGCAAACGACGGGCCGCTGGCTGAGCCCGCCGAGACTGTAGTGAAGGTAGCCGATCGAGTACCGGCGCCCGCGTCAGTGATCGCAAAGCCCAGAGCCACGTCACAGAAAGCTGGCTGATAGCTCTTGGTGACGGGAAGCGATCGCCACAAGGCTTCCGCACGGTATTCGGCGGGGTTGCGGCACCGGCTGTACGAGGCATACGCGACTCAGCACGCGGGCTGCGGAAATGGCGGGGCTGCCGCTCTCATCTACCGGCGCGACATCCGCCCGATGCTACCGTTGCCAGGGTCCGGGCCGGTCATGGACATCGGCTGCGGACAGGGCGCACTTGTCCGGCTGCTTCTGGCCGACGGCTACGACGCGGAGGGCGTCGACATTAGCCCTGAGCAGGTGTCGCTCGCCCGCGCGGCAGGCCTGGACCGGGTGCGGCACGGCGACTACCGCGACCTGCTGCTGACGCGCTCCGGGCAGCTGGCGGCAGTCACCGCGACCGATCTGCTGGAGCACTTGACCAAGGAAGAAGTGCTCGAGACCTTCGACGTGGTCGCCTCGGCGTTGATCTCAGGCGGCGTTCTCATCGCCAGGGTGCCGAACGCCGTCAGCCCGTTCGGCGGTCACATCCGGTACGGAGACTTCACCCATGAGTCCTGGTTCACGGCACGCAGCGTCCGGCAACTCGCAGCTGCTGCCGGCTTTGGCCGGGTCACGGTGCTGCCTTGCCCGCCGGTCGCGCACGGCCTCGTGAGCGCGGCCCGGGTAGCGGTGTGGAAGCCGATCAGCGGTCTCTACAAGGTCGCACTCGCTGCCGAGACCGGTGCCCTGCGTGGGCACATCGTCACCCAGAACCTGAACCTAGTCGCCCGCAAAGCGGGATGAAGGGAAGCCGGACGGTGCCGCTCACCGACCGCGGCTACCGGCCATGGCCACGCCAGGCATCCGGCCTCATGGACCATGTCGGCCAGGTGCTCGCCGGGAACATCGGGGAACCGTGATGGCGCACGCCTCGTCAACCCGGCTCGAGGGGTTCGCCACGAAATTGCGCCGACCGGGCATGCAGCGGTCGATTGCGCGGACAGCGGGATTCAACGTGGCGGCGGCAGCAGCCGCCGGTCTGGGCGGCATCATCCTGGCGCGTACTCTCGGGCCTACGGTGCGCGGCGAGTACGCTGCGATCACAGCCTGGTTCGGGGTCGTCCTCCTGGTCGGAGCGATCGGCCAGCCTGCGGCGCTGTGCTTCTACGTCGCCCGGGAGCCGTTGCGCGCGCAGGATTACGTGGCGACCTCCCGGGCCATGATGCTGACGACTGGCGCGGTCGCTCTTACGGCGGGCATGCTGTTCGCCCCTGTCCTGGCGCACGGAAATCCTTCGGTGACGTTCGGCTACCGGATCGTTTTCGGCACCGCGGCGGTGGCGTTTGTCTCAGCCAGTTACACGTTCTCGCTTCAGGCACGGGACCTGCGTCGGTGGAACGTCGTCCAGGTGACTCAGCCTTTGCTCAGCGTGATCACGATCGCTGTCCTGTGGCGCCTGCGCCTGCTGACCCTGGACGCAGCGATGGTCGTCCTGGCGGTGACGTTGTCGCTGCAGTTGGTATGGGCCTACCGGTGCTGCCGGGAGACCGGGCTAGCACCAGGGCATGCTCGGATAGTCCTCGTCCGGCCGCTCGCATTGTACGGCGTGGCGCAAATCGCCGCGGTGGCACCCCAGTTCGTCAATGCTCAGCTGGACCAGTTGGTGCTCTCACAGACGGTGCCGCCAGCGGAACTCGGCCGCTACGCCATCGCGGTCTCGCTCAGCCTGATCCCGGTTCCGTTGATCTCAGCCATAGGCAACGTCGCGTTTCCGCGGCTGGCCTCACAACGCGCCGTCGCCGGCGGGACGCACAGACTCCAGCGGCTCGCGGTACTCACCAGCGCGGGCCTGGCCGTGGCGATGCTCGTGCCTCTCGCCGCGACCGCGTACTGGCTAGTTCCGCTCGTCTTCGGCACGGCATACCGGGGAGCAGTGCCACTGCTCTGGCTGCTGACACCGGGAGCTGTCTTTCTGGCCTGCGGGAAAGTTACCGGCGATCTGCTGCGCGGCAGGAACCGCCCGGTAATCGTGGCATGGGCGCAAGGCATGGCGGCCGTGTTCACGGTCGCGCTACTGCTCGCCCTGCTGCCGGTCATCGGCGTGGCCGCCGCGGCGATCGCGTCGACGATCGCCTACGGCGTCGCTCTCGCCGTGATGCTCCGTTGCCTGTGGCGGCTGCCGGATGGCGGTGACGGGAGCCAGCCCGAGACGCCTCGCGGCGGCCGCGCTGCGCCCGACCGTGCTCCTTAGGGAATTCCGCGCTGGGTGCGCGGCGGAAGCTCCGTCAACCAGTTAGGGAGGTAGCGATGGCGATTAAGGACTTGATACGTCCGTTTCCGGGCGTCCGGCGGCTCTCGCTTGTGCGCCAGCACCTCAGGTTTGCTGGCTCCGCTAATTTCTGGGACCGCAGATATGCCCAAGGTGGCACGAGCGGTGGCGGGTCTTACGGTCCCCTAGGCAAATCTAAGGCCGAGTTCCTCAATGCTTTTGTCCGCGAGCATAACGTGAGATCAGTCACGGAGTTCGGCTGCGGGGACGGTAACCAGCTGTCGCTGGCCGATTATCCCCGCTACATCGGGTTGGACGTCTCCCGTGCCGCCATCGGCCTGTGCAAACGCCGATTCGCTGACGACAAGACTAAGAGCTTCTTCCTTTACGACGGTGCGTGCTTCGTCGACCGGGCCGGCCTGTTCGGCGCTGACCTGGCCATTTCCCTCGACGTCGTATACCATCTCATTGAAGACAGCGTGTTCGAGGACCACATGGCACACCTTTTCGCTGCAGGTAACAGATATGTGGCAATATATGCGACAAATGCTCTGATACGTGATACGGCACCGCACGTAAGGCACCGGCACTTTACGTCATGGGTAGAAGAAAACTACCCACAGCGGCGGCTGGTCCAGGTAACAGCGGGCCCGAACTCCGGATCGGGCCGAGCCGACTTCTTCATTTACCAGGCCACCTACCAGCACGAATCCTAGCTAACGCCGTTGAGCAGCTGGTCACGTGGTGCAACGTAGTAATCCAAAAGCAGTCAACTCGGGGGAACAATGCGAGTTGGTGTCGTCGGGCCTATGGGCCTGGACCGCGTCGCGGAGAACATCGCTGACGCACTCCGTCGAATGGGTCACCAGGTCACGCCCTTGGGGTCTCCCAGCCCGCGCCACCGGATGCGGCTTGCTACGCGCGTTGACGGGCTCGTCCGGCGGGCCTCGCCACACCTCGACGAATGGGCCCAGCGCGGAATCGCGAAGGCGGCGCTGGACGCCGAGTGCGAAGTCATCATCAACGTCGACTCGAGCCTGATGCCCGGCGTCGTCACCGAGCTCAGGCGCCACAGCGCCCGCGTCGCGTTCTGGTTTCCCGATCATGTGGCGGGTCTAGGGCGGCAATTGATGCTGCTCGGGCCGTACGATGCGATCTTCTTCAAGGAGCCGCACATCGTCGACCACCTGAGGGCGCTGCTCGATCTGCCAGTCTATTACTTGCCTGAGGCATGCAATCCTCGGTGGCACCGGCCGCTCGTCGCGGCAGGCACAGACCCGCACATCGCCGTTGCGGCCACCATGTATCCGAGCCGGGTGCGGTTGCTCGAACGGCTTGTCGCCAAAGGAATTCCGCTGAAGCTGTACGGCCGCGGTTTCCCCCGCTGGCTCGGCGATAGCCCGGTGCGAGCCATGCACACCGGGCGCGTGATCTTTCGCGAGGAAAAGGCCAGAGCCTTTCGGTCTGCCGTAGGTGTCCTCAATACCATGTACCCAGCCGAGATAGAAGGCGTCAACGGGAGGCTGTTCCAGGCTGCGGGTTCGGGTGCGGCCGTGCTCTGCGAGTACCGGCCGACTGTGCCCGATCTCTTCGACGTCGGCGAAGAGGTGCTGGCCTTCCATGACTTCGACGAGTTGGTCGACCAGGCGACTCGCCTGCTCAGCGAGCCTGGCCTCACTGCGCGACTGGGCGACGCCGCAGCGCGGCGTGCCCACCGGGATCATACCTACGACCTGAGACTCGCAACTATCCTCGAAAAGCTGTCGTGACCGCGACCGCAGGCTCGTTGACGCCACCGGAGGCGCAATGAGCCTGACGATGTACACGGCGCTGTGCGTGCAGGCCGTTGCCGTGGCACTGTTGCGGTGGGATCTCGGCCGGGACTGGCTGCGGCGGCCGGTGCCCCTCTTTGTCCTTGCTGCAGTCGTCTACCAGGGTCTTTCGCAGATCTTTCTGCTGATCCCGTCGGTCCGAGTATGGGACATAAGTCGTCTGGGCATCGGCCAGAGCCATATCGATGCGGCTACAATCATCATGTCCGCTGGGTTGCTTGTCTTTGTGATATGTTACCTGGCGGCTAGGCCAGTGCAGGTCGTAGCAGCCACTCGCGGTAACGATAGCTCTGATGTTGCGCGAATCCTGGACTGGCGGCTGCTCGCGCTTGCCTCGGCTCCGCTCGCTGCTCTCACCTATGAGGGTCGTGGCTACAACAGTGCCATCGCTGCGAGCGAGAAGACCGTGCCGACTGACTTGGCGGCGACGTTCCTGGCCGTGCTGGTCGTTCTTGCGGCATTCGGGTTCTTGCTGCAATATGGCATGAAGTGGTTCGTCATCATACTAATGGCCCAATCTATCTTTCTTGCTGCCGCGGGCGAGCGGTTTCCCATCATAGCCGGATTTGTTACGCTGCTTCTATTGCTCTCCCATGTGGGGCTGCGGCCCTCACGAAGGCAAGTCCTTATCACGCTCGCGCTGACAGTCATGACCGTGCTGGGGATCACTGGGTATCGAACGGCATCTGGGCGCGGTCTGTACCATCAGGACTCTGGTCTTATTTCCAGGGCCCAGGCTGTAGGAAGCGGCTTCTATTCGCTCATCCATGATCCTCATCAGAAGAATACCTTCACAGGCTTGGTCGGGCAGGTGACGGCTCGGTTCGATGGCGACTCCTTCGCTGGCGGCATTCAGCAGTCGATGAGTTTCGGCCATCCTGCGCTCGGCGTGGCACCGGTCGCAAAGTACACTCTCGTCGTCATACCAAGCTTCGCCTGGCCGTCGAAGTTGAAATATATCTCCCGCACTAATCCCGCGTGGACTGAGACCTACGCCTTTGGCCTGCAACGGATAAATCTCGTCCCGACGTTTCTGGGTTTGTATTTTGGATTTCTCGGGCCATACTGGCTCATGGTCTTTCTGGCGATCATGGGCACGTTGTCTGGTTGGGGGGAACGGTGGCTGTTCCGACGGTACACGGCAGTGCGTGTCGTAGCCATGGCCACTGCGGTTCAGGCGGTGTTCAAATATGAACAAGGGCTTCCTGGGATTCTTGTGACGTTGCGCACGGCAGTCGTACTAGCGATCGCTGTCAAGGTAGTCGAGGCCGTACGTGGCCGAGTTGGGAAGTCGGCATTGCTGGAACTGGAAAAACCACGCAATGGCCGTTTGGCATGAGCAGTCGCGCGCTTCTGCTGACGCTATCCCGGGGGCTGGGCGGAGGCATCGAGCGTTATGTAGAAACACTGGAGTGGTCGTTCGCCGAGCAGGGGATCGACTACGGGCGGATCGACCTTCGCTGCGCGGGCGCGGCTGCGCACGCCCGGCTCTTTGCCGAGGCCCGTGATTGGCTGCGCGCAAGGGTGGTGCCAGCTCGCTTGGTCCTCGGGCACCGGGCGCTGCTACCGGTGGCGGCAATTCTTGCCCGGGACCGGACCGTGTCCGGCATATCTGTCGTGTGCCACGGCAGCGATGTGTGGGGTGCGCACGTCCGGCCTCGATGGTGGGTTGAGGATCGCCTCATGCGCCGGCCTGACGTCCGGGTGATCGCCGTCAGCAGTTTCACGGCCGGGGCGCTTTCCCGCGGCTTCCCGGCAGCCGTGCTGCCTCCGGGGCTGTCTCGGGGATGGTTTGACACGCTCGTCAGGGCGTCCACCACGGCCCAGCGCAGGCGCCATGCAGTCCACTTGGTCACAGCCTTCCGCCTGGCAGATTGGCAGAACAAGGGGTTGCCCGAGTTCATGGACGCCGTTGCGACCCTCGGCAGATCGGACATTCACTTGACGGTCTGCGGTACCGGCGAACCGCCAGCCAGCCTTCGGCGGGTTGTAGAAGCGCGCCGCTGGTGCACCCTGCGTCCAGGGCTGAGCGATGACGAGCTCGCCGGTCAGCTGGCGGCGGCAGACCTGTTCGTGCTGGCTACCCGGACCAGGCCCGGCCGGAACGCGTCGGGCGAGGGCTTTGGCATGGTTCTGCTGGAGGCCCAGGTCGCGGGCACGCCGGTAGTTGGTCCCGCGTACGGCGGTTCGCACGACGCTTACCTCGACCAGGTCACCGGCGTTGCCCCGACAGACGAAAGCGAGCGGGCGCTGGCCGGAACTCTGCACGACCTGCTGCAATGCCCGGCCCGGCTATCGCAGATGGGCAAACGTGCTGCGGAGTGGGCAGGTGAGTCCTTTGCCCCGGAGCGCTATGCGCCGCTGGCGGTCGCAAGACTGCTATGAAGTCGGGGGCCTGCGCCCGCCACAGATCGCGAATGCTGCCTGCTCGAAGCCGTCGGCCGTGCGGTCCAGGCTGTATCGCGCGGCATGCTCCCGCATCCGGCCGCGAGTCTCCGGGTCCTGCACCCGCAACAGAGCGCGGGCCAGGGCCGCGGCGAGGCCAGGAACGTCACCGCACGGGTACACCTCCCCGACGCCAGAGACCAGGTCAGGTGCGGAGCCGACGCGATCTGACACCACGGGGAGCGTTCCAGCGGCCATGCCTTCGTTGATGACCAGCCCCCACATTTCAACCTGGCTTGGCAGCACGAGAACGTCCGCGGCGTGGTAATAGGCGGGCAGTTCCGACTGATTGACAAAGCCGGTCACTACCCCGCTGCCGGGACGAAGCGCGGCCCGAACCTGCTCCGCCAAGGTTCCATCCCCGACGAAGAGCATGTTCACCTCGCCGGGCAGGAGATTGAGAGCGGCTACGAGATCGAGCGGCCGTTTGCCGGGGTACAGCTTGCCGCAGTACATGACTACCGGCTTGTCGTCTCTCAGGCCCCACCGTGCGAGCAGCTCGGCTCGCCCGAGCGGCGGCGGGCAGGCAAACCTTTGATCGTCCACCGAATTGGGCGCGAAGATCACCCGTCGCGTGCGGTGCTGACGATAAAATTCCTCGTTCAGATGACCCATGGCAAGGCCACCAGAACTGGCAGAGACAACCAGTCGGGTGCCCACCTGCCGGACGTAGCGCCGGGCGCCGGTGGACAGGCCGTGCGGGTGCGAGGAGGCGCGCAGCAGGTAGGGGACACCGCGCGCGCGGCAGAGCGCCATGGCAGACAGCATCCATCCGCTGGTGTAGCCATTTACCACCACGGCATCGTGCGGTGGTAGCCATCGCATCAGTGTCCGGGCTTGCCGGGCAACACTCGTCGAGCATCCGCCCGTTGTCATGAACTCGTGCGCGTATCCTGACAGCAAGTCAATGTCCCAGGCGACGGCAACCCCGAATTCTGGGTCGATTGTTGAGCGGTAGCCTCTATCGGAGAGATAAAGGACGTCAAGCTCCACGTTTCCTCGCTGCGCCAATCGCTGGTACAGCGGGGTGTGGTACTGGATCGGGCCGTAGGCTAGCACACCAAGTCTCGGGCGCATCAGCTTGCAACCTCTTTCATGTCAGGCGCACTAGGATATTGAACGGTATTCCGACTGGCCAGGGTATTTACAGGCGTCGGCAGTAGGCGTAGTCGGGATGGCCTGAAGCGCTGGCCGTGTTCCTTCCGTCGTTGTCGCGCAGGTCGATAGCGAAGCCCTGACGTCGCAGTCTCTCGATGAGCGCAGCGGTGTCGCCGAACCCCCGATGTAGCTCCAGCGCGAGCTGGTCCACTCCGCGCAGCCAGCCCAGATCTTCGGTGTCGGCGAGTACCGCGAACTCGCCTCCCCCGATATCCACTTTCAGCAAGCCCACCCGATCGATCCGGTGCGTCGAGATAAGTTCTGGCATAGAGACGTCGACGGGCCGTGCGGAGCCGCCGTGCGAGGTCGCCGCCCGCCGGAGATCATCGGCCACCACGCCGACGCGGGCCCCCGACGTCGCGACACCGCTGGCCAGCGCAATCTCCACGTCGATGCGATCTGCGACGCCGTTGTGCTCGGCCAGACCGCGGATTTTGTCCGCGAAGTCCTGCTGTGCCTCGACCGCGATGACCTGTGCGCCGGTGACCGCGGCCCACACGGCGAACAGGCCGCTGTTGGCGCCGAGATCGACCACCCAGCCGTTGGCCGGCATCCGCAGCCCGGTCCGCAGGTAGACATTGCGGCAATACATCTCGCGGGCGCCGGCCGTGTAGCCTGCTGGCAGCGAGACGACTGCGCCGCTAGCGGTGCGGAAGCGCGCGCCCGTCTGCGCCCACGCGCGGTCCGCCGGGACCAGCGAACGCGACCGCACGCACTCGGGCAGATGCGCAGCGAGCGACGCGCCCCATCGCAGCGCCGCGCCGGGGCAGGCGTTGCGCCAGACAGACCGGACCTCGACGGCGGCTCGGCCGACCAGCTTTGCGTCCATCAGATGACCTCCCGGTCGCCTGCGCGGCCGGGATCGACACGGAACCATGCCGGGCGATGCCCCTGTAGCCATGGTTGAAGGGGATGACCACCACAAGGAAGAAGATCACCGCCGCGGCCATCCACCCTTTCGGGATCCTGCGACGCGCGCCCGCGTAAGGGATGGCGACTGCCAGGACGGCGACGATGAAGCTCTGCTTACCGCCCGCCACAGCGCCGATAGCGATATCGGCTGCGAGCATGACGACCACAGTCAGCCGTGATCCCCTTGTCACCGGGCTGAATGCCCGCAGCGCTGCTACGGCGACCGCCAGCGGGACGCCTAGGCTGAAGATTCCCAGGATCTGCCCGTAACCCGATGCCGAGGTCACGGCGGACTCCGGGTCGCCGGCATACCCGAAGCGCCCGGTCGCTGCAGTGCTGACGAGCCGGGCGGCGATGCCAGTGCCGAGCAGAATCCACGGGACAGCAGCGCTGCGGACCTCATTATCGTAGCGCCGGGCCAGCGCAGTGGTGAGCCGTGCCACTTGCTGTACGGCCAGCCGCCTGGACCCGCCGCAATATCCGAGCGCCCAGGCGGTCATGGCCAGGGCGACAAGCCATAGTGCTCGAAGGATGCTTGTTATCGCGATCTGCGAGGCAATGCCGTGTTGCGGCTGCCTCCAGGTGAGCGTGGCAAGGCCAGACGTGATGGCGCACCATGCCAGCGACCACTGTCCGATCTTCCAACTTGCAATGCCGAGGCCATCCCGGCCCGTCGCGGCGGCCGTGATGCACAGCAGCCCGGTGCAGTAAACAGCCAGCGCCAGACTGCTCCAGATGACGGCTGTGGTGGGAAGCACGGTCTCTATCGCCACAGCGAACAGGATGATGGCGATACCAGCGATTGCCAGCCCTCCGGCGAGCCGGCCGGGCAATGAGGGCGCTACGTGCCGCGCACGCGGCAGCCGAGCGTATCCAGTGGTCACCATGACGCCCCCCGTCAGATGCAAAGAGCTTATCTTCGTCCCTCCTCGGATCTGCCTTGGACCGTAGGCAAGGGTTTAACTCGCGGGCCTGGCAGACTGCTGGGCAAATCACCGAGTTCTCGGCGGACGCCAGGTTCCCGGGTCGGGCAAATACCAGCGATATCTGCTAACGTCCGGTTAGTGCCGCAGCGTATATTCTAATGTGGCGATAACGCAGTCGAAGACGAGTCCAGATAGAATTCGTAATCTAGGCACTCCGACGCTGTCGGCTGTGCTGCGGCCAGGAGTTAAAGCGATTAATCCAATAAAGCGTCCCGTTTGGTGCATATATGCGTAACGTACGACACTGGACGCCACGTTACGTATACAACCGCCTCCGCCTGATGTCATCCGAGCATTCCCACCCCGACGATCCATGGATCACCCCCGAGGCCGTCCGGCTCTTTACATCGATGCTCCGGCCATCCGATCGGGGCGTCGAGTACGGCTCTGGCCGCAGCACAATCTAGTTTGCAGAACGCGTCGGCCATCTGACCAGCGTGGAACATGACGGGCAGTGGCATGCCACAGTGTCTACTAAACTAAGGAACCGAGGATTGAGTAATGTAGAATATATTCTCTCCCCACGAGACCAGCCTAAGGAGCTTGGCGGGACGAGCGAGTATACGCGCACTGCGCTCAAATTCGCTGAGCTGAGCATTGACTTCGTATTGGTCGAACTCCGTGCTCCACTCGCAGTAGTCCGCCACGGTGCCGACTGCGGTCAGGGCCTGGCGACGGAGCCGTCAGCGCCTGGCTATGCAGTGAGATCTGTCCACCCATCGGATCGTGAAGTCATGGGCCTGCAGCAGCCGGATTATCCGGGCCGGCTCGTGCGGTTTTCCGCGCTCGGTGGGCGCGCCGAAGTGGATCTCGGCCCCGATGGCCCGCAGCGACGAGCCGCCGAGCAGCGCGGCCATCCCGTCCAGCACCTCGCCCTCGTGTCCCTCGACATCGATCTTGATCACCGCGGGCTCCGCGTATCCAGCCGCAACGAGCGAATCGCCGCGGCAAGCCCGCACCGCGATGACGCCGGCCTCATTTCGCCCGGCTAGCCGGTTGGACGGAGCCGTCTCCCCCGCCGCCACCGACAGCCACGCTTCGCCGTCCGCGTCCGAGAGGGCCACCGGGACGATATCCCACGGGGCGCCGATACCGCCGTCGTCTCGCCGCCTGGTCAGCATGTCCACGCAGGCGCGGGAGGGCTCGAAGGAGACAACCCGCCCGGACGGGCCGACTGCGGCAGCGAACAGCTCGCTGTAGAGCCCGACGTTGGCGCCGACATCCCAGACGCAGTCACCCGGGCGGACGCAGCCGAGTAGCGCGGAGCGGAAGCTGCGCTCGTACTCGTCCCCGGATCGTCCGAGCGACAGCGCACGCATGACCGCGCGTTGCATCCGGGGGTGCTGGCGCAGCTTCGACCGCGCAGCGATGGCGGGTCCGGAGGAGACCAGGCTCGGCATGGTTTTTCTTGCAAGTTCGTCACGTTCGGGCTGAGTCAGCTGGACGGCGCGCAGGCTCGATGTGAGCCGGTCGGCCAGTCTCAGCGCGAACACTACGATCATGAATGTCGGATTGGCCTGACTCGCTGTCAGGAACGCTGAACTGCTCGCGACAGCCAGGTTCGGCACGCCGTGCACGGCCAGGTGCTCGTCCACCACGCCGTCCCGCGCCCGGGCCGCCATCCTGGTGGTGCCCAGCTGATGCGATCCCCCGGCCATCCGGCTCCACGCCATCGAGCCGGGGTCATCCGAGATGTACTCCAGCCGGCCGCGGCCGTTCCGGCGGAGATACTCGTCCCAGACCTGATGACAGCGGATGATCCCGTCTACGTCGCACTGGGAGTACCGCAGGCTGATGTTCAGCCGGGGCATGCCGAGCGCGTCCCGGTCACCGGACAGGCTCACCTGGCTCTGCCGGCTGGGGATCTGCTCACCGTGGTACTGGAGCGGGTACAGGTTCTCCCGGCTGTAGGCCGCGAATAGGGCCGGAGTCCGGTGCCCCCGGACCAGGAACCGCCGCCCGCCGAACGCGGCCGCGTAGCGAGCCACCGAGACTCCGTCCCGTGCCACATTCACCAGATGCGGCCAGAGCGGCGCCTCGGCCGAGGCGCCAGCGACGGCACCGCCGGTGGCCGCGGCGTCAGCCGCGCTGACGGCCCCGTCGCCGACCCATCTGACGACCGCGTCGCCCGCCGCCGCGCCGCCGCCAGCCGGCCCAGCCACGCCGGATCCCGCCACCGAGAATCGCTGAGCGGCCGGCGCGGCCATGGTGCCCAGTGGCGAGCGCAGTGCAAGATAAGCCAGCGACAGGACTCCGTTCCGGTGCCGGCCGTCGGCTAGCTCCGGGTTCGCGAGCTGGGCGATGACGTTCGGCAGCTCTCGGTCCAGCTGCGTGTCCCGGCTGATGGAGAACCGGCGCCGCAGGTAGGTGCCGTCGAGGTCGCGCTCATAGCCGAAGATCGTGGCCCGCGGCGGCCCGGCGAAGCGCACCTTCGCGATCACCCCGCCGACGTGCGCCATGTACCAGGCACCCAGGTGCCCGGAGTGATCGCCGGGCGGGCGGCCGTCCCGCCCGTGGGACGCCAGCAGCAGGCGCGTCGTCTCCAGCCCGCCGCACGCCAGCACGTAGCTGGCCGCCCGAACCCTAACGCGCCGGCCCTCCAGGGTGCGGCAGGCCAGTCGGTCAACCCGCGCGCCGTCGTCCCGGATCAGGACCTCAGTGCAGGTGAGGCCGGTCACGACCCGGACCCGGTCAGACCGCCGGAGAGCGTCGGAGTACTCGCGGCCGAAATCTGGTGCCAGCGACCACCGCTCGAACGTCGCCGTGCTGGCGTCGCCGGCAACCAGCCCCGGCACGATGGACCCGGCGACATGCGTCATGCCGGTCACGTCAAACGCGGCCCGGCCGCAGTGCAGCCAGTCGCAGGCCCGCTGGAAGTACGGCAGCAGCTCGTCATAGCTGACCGGCCACGGAGTCTCGCTGATGTACGGGCGGCGATCGAAGTCCACCCGGTCGTACGGAACGCACCGCCCGCCCCAGATCGTGGAAGTGCCGCCGAGCTGCCGGCGCGCGGACATCGACATGGGGGCATGCCGACGCGGATCCCAGGAAGAAGCCTCAGATAGCTGCTGGACCCTCGGGTCGAACGTTTCCGCGCCGCTCTCGATCAGCAGCACGTCCAAGCCGCCACGCGCCGCCTTTAGCGCGATCACGATCCCGGCCGGCCCCGCCCCGACCACGGCGAGGTGGCCGGACAGCTCGCAGTCGTCCGGAAGCGCATCCGATGACAGGAACATTCGGCCGCCCTCTCAGGATCGCAGATCGTGCCCGCTGGGCAGCGGCCGCAGCTCGGCGTCGGCCATGCGCTCAAAGGCGTCCAGGGAAGCGAAGTCCCGCCGAAGATGACCGGAATGATCTTCGAGTGCGCGGCCGTTGTGATCCCGGGAAGCGAGCATGCGTCGAGTGGTCTCCAGGCCGCAGCAGGCGCGCTGGCAGTACGAGATGAGCTCATCATAATTTACCGGCCAGTTTACCTGGCTAATATAATCACGATTTTCGAAACCAACACGGTCGTAAGGCATTCAACGGCCTCCCAAGATAGTCGGCGTGCCGCCGAGCTGGCGACGGACAGACAGAGACATCGGGGCGTGGATTGATCGATTCCAGTCTGCTGCCTCAGCCAGTTTCTGAGCGCCTGGATTAGCTGTCTCGTAGCGGCCCTCGGCCAGGATCACACCAAAACCCTGAGCTGCTACCTCGAGCGCGACTGCGATACCAGCAGGACCCGCTCCGACGATGGCAAGATCCGCTGAGAGCGCAGCATCATCAGGAAGCTCATCGCCCAAGATGATCAACTTGTGCTCCTAGTTTCGGTATCTGGGGTCTGGAGCTCCGTCCGGACCAGTGACATGAAGGAGTCCAGATCAGAATTCTCGGTTGCGACAAGGCGACGGCTCTGTCCGGCGATCGCCGAGGCCGTACTGATGTGCTGCGACCGGGTCGCGCCGAATAGAACGACACCGTCGCTATTCGCTTGAAAGGCTGCCCGCAGGAGAAAAGACGCTGTAACTTCGGGGTCTCCGCAATCGGCGCCCGTCGCCGTGTTCCATCTTTCACAAGCGGCGTCGCTTGCCCGCACGTGCTGCACGATCCGTGCAAGAGGAGTGCCGATGACACCAAAGGTGATCAGTGCCGAACCGTCCGGGATGCTTGCGGATGGCGGCGTGAAGATATCGCTACGGATCTGCTGTACTGGAACGTGCCGGAAGCTTTGAGCTATCTCGGCCGTTACCTCCGGCACTCCCGTAATCCCCCACGACCGGATCAAGCCAGCAGTGCGGGCATCTTCAAGGAATGCGCAGATTTCAGCGGAGCGAACAGATTCCGGAGCTGGATCATGCAACAGGAAAAAGTCGACGTAGTCGGTTCTGAGCCGACGCAGACTGTTCCGCAGGCTGCGCTTGGCGCTGGCCGCATCGTAGCCGACCTCAGCGTAGAGCAGACGGCTGGGCGTTGCCGCATGTGCGCGGACGTGATCGCCAACCGCTTGCTGAGAGCGCAGGAGATGGCGAACCGGGCGCTGTACGCGGGCCAGGTACCGGCCGGCGGACGTCGGGCTTCTGCCGAATTTAGTGGTTACCGTGACTTCTGTTCGACGCGACCGAATGAAGCGCCCCAGCTCGGACTCGGCCCGGCCCAATCCGTATATCGGGGCCACATCAAAGTGCCGTATGCCCGCCTCGTACGCTACGTGGAGGAGGCGCAAGCGCTCCGCCGGGTCTGGAGCACGGAAAAGAGTGGCGCAGCCGAACCCGAGAGTCGTGGTCTTGTTCCCGGTGCCGCCGAGGTCTACTACTGGTAGGGACATGTCTTCCTAGATGGTGAGATCTTTCACGTCGTTGAGCGCCTGAGCGCTATGCTCCGCTCGCCGTGGCACGACTGCTCTGAGCTGGCGGCACCTGCAAGGCACCGCAAACCGCGAATGCTGCCTGCTCAAAGCCCTCGGCAGTGTGCTCAAGGCTATATCGCTCAGCGTGCTCCCGCATCCGGCGGCGAGTCTCCGGATCCTCGACTGCCACGAGAGCGCGGGCGAGGGCGGCGGCTAGGCGGGGAACGTCACCGCATGGGTATACCTCCCCGATACCAGAAACCAGATCAGGGGCGCAGCCGACTCGATCTGATACCACGGGGAGCGCTCCAGCGGCCATGCCTTCGTTGATGACCAATCCCCACATCTCTACCTCGCTCGGCAGTACGAGAATGTCTGCAGCATGGTAATAAGCAGGGAGTTCCGACTGATTCACGAAGCCGGTCACGACTCCGCTGCCGGGACGAAGCGCGGCCCGAATCTGCTCCGCCAGCTTTCCATCACCAATGAAAAGTATATTCACCTCGCCGGGCAGGAGATTGATGGCAGCTACGAGATCGAGCGGTCGCTTGCCGGGATATAGCTTGCCGCAATATATCACTACTGGCTTGTCGTCCTTGAGGCCCCACCGTGCGAGCAGCTCGGCACGCCTCAGAGACGGCGGGCATGCAAACCTTTGATCGTCCACTGAATTGGGCGCGAAAACTACCCGCCTTGCGTGATTCTGATGGTAGAATTCCTCGTTCAGATGACCCATGGAAAGGCCACCATAACTGGCAGCGACAATCAGTCGAGTGCCCACCTGTCGAATGCAGCGCCGGGCCCCGGTGGAAAGTCCGCGCGGGTGCGATGAGGCACGCAGCAGGTATGGGATATTGCGTGCGCGGCAGAGTGCCATGGCAGACAGCATCCATCCGCTGGTGTAGCCGTTCACGACCACAGCATCGTGCGATGGCAGCCATCGCACGAGTTTCTGGGCTTTTCGGGCTACACTCGTTGAGCGTCCGCCCGATGTCATGAACTTGTGCGTATACCCTGACAGCAAGTCTATGTCCCATGCCACGGGAACCCCGAATTCGGGGTCGATCGTTGATCGGTGGCCTATGTCGGAGAGATAAAGAACATCAAGCTCGACATTCCCTCGCTGTGCCAATCGCTGGTACAGCGGTGTATGGTACTGGATCGGGCCGTAGGCTATTACGCCCAGTCTTGGTCGCATCAGATTTCAACCTCCTAGGTGTCAGCCGCCCAATCGCATTCCTGCTTCGGCCATGCATTGCCCTCCTCAGTGCGAATATCGTTGGTGGTTCGGTTGGCCATGCTTATATCCATCAGATTACCTTTCGCTCGGTTACCGGCGGGCTCGCTTGCAGCGCGCTCACACAGGTCTCGTACCAGGCGTGGAAGAAACAGAAGCGCAGCCCAGCCAGCCCATCGAGCAGACCGAGCCTGACGATGTACATATAGATGAACAGCGCGGCTGGCCTAGCCGGCACTGAGGGAAATATGACGTCCTTAAATACCGCACGAATCGCTGGCCGAGTGTCCGTACGGAATCGCAGCGAGTGAAGACGTTGCCGCAGTGACATTGGCGCACTACGGCGCTCTGCCTCCAGTTCGGCGTAGCGCACGTGCTTGTGCAGCCAGCTGGCTAGGCCCTTGTGATCCTCGTCGACAATGTCGTGTCGCAGGCGCCGGACCGGTCCGTCCACGCATACTCGCTCGCCGACCAGGTTTCCGTCGAATTTCGCGCATCGCCTGTCTTCGAGGCGGACTACCCAGGAGCCCCGATACCAGCCACAGTGGCGGATCCAGGTGCCCTGGAAAACGAGTCGCAGGCGGTGCTCGAATCCCGCGCACGACGGCGCCCGCAACCGCAGGGCGATCTCGGTGGCGAGTTGCGGGGAGACCCACTCGTCGGCATCGACGAAGTAGATCCAGTCGTGCCGGACAATGGGCAGGCGGAGCGCGAACTCACGTTGTCCGGAAAAACCGAGCCAAGGCTGCTCCACCACATCGGCCCCCGCCGAGCGCGCGATCGGCACCGTATCATCGGTCGAGCCAGAGTCGATCACCACCACCTGGGCCGCCCACGCCACCGAATCCAGGCAGCGGCGGATGTTCACTTCCTCATCCAGCGTGAGGACCACGACGCTGACGGGAACATCGCCCCTGGCAGGATCGTCTCCGGCACGGTAAGGCCGCAGGCCCAGCCTGGTCATCGGGCCGGTCCCAGCAGCCAGCTGAAGTAGGCGTCGGGTTCGAAAGGCGCGGGATCTGGCTGCACGTCGGTGGCAAGAGCCCGCATGGTCGCATGCCGCAGCGAGTCTCGATCACCCGGAGTGAAACCGCACAACGCAGGTCCGGCGATCTCCCGGTTCTGCTCAGTGTCGCGGGCGATGACGGGCTGGCCGCTAACCCGCGCCTCAGCGAGCGGGTAGCCGAATGACTCGATGCCGGTCGGAAAGTAGATGGCTCGGCTTCGGGACCGGAGATCGCGCAGTTCTTCGAGGCCAAGTCGGCCGACGAGATCGACCCTTGGCTGGCACGCCATGGCTTCCGGCACCTCCGCGCGGTCAGCGGTCACGCGTACCCGGACCGAAGGATCGCCGCACTCCTCGATCGCCTCGAGCAGTTCCGTGAGCCGCTCGACCATCTGCTTGTAGGGCGCGAACAGCACCGGGCACAAGATGGCGCGATCGCGCTGTACTGTCCGGATTGAGTCCGGCGACACGGGATTCAGCCGCGGCACGACGCGGCTGGCCAGGCCTGGCAGGGTGCGCTGCACTCGCTCGGCCATCGCGGTCGAGGGTGTCACGAGGACGTCTGATCGACACGCGGTCATGTGCACCACGGCCGCCTGGCGATGCATGGCGACGCGCAGGTCCGGGTCGAGCCGGGCAGCCTCGTCGTCCGTCAGGAAGTGCAGGGCATTGCCCAGCCGCGTCCACCGCTCGCCGCCGGGGGCGATGAAGCTGACGTTGTTCAGCGCCACCCGCCGGCCCCGTGGTGGCCTGAACATCTCCCGGCGCAGCAGCCAGGCTGGCTTGAGGCGCCGGCCCACGCCGACGAGTCTGATGTCATCGCGACCGGTCCGGGCGAGATGCTGATACAGCTCGGTCCTGAACCTGGCGCCGCCGCCCGTCATCGCGCCTGCGGCGTCGACGAGCACAGTGGCGGTCACGAAGGCCGCACCTTCGCGTCGCCGGGAACCCGGAACACGAGCAGGCGCAGCGGCGCGCGTCCGTCCAGGCCAGGCGGGCAGGGAACCAGGTACAGCCCGGCCTGCTTCCCGGTCGTACGCCACCAGCGCGCCAGCGCCCGGTGCCGGGAGATCCGCAGGTAGGTGAGGTAGCGCTGACACCGGGGCCAGCGATCGCTCGCGGCGCGAACCCACGGCAGCCGCGCCGCCAGCCCTGCCAGGAACTCCAGCCAGCGGATCGGGTGCGAGAGATCGGGAACCGTGCACAGAACGACCCCGCTGGTGCGGAGCACGCGGGCGCACTCGCTAAGAACGGCGGCAGGGTCATCGACGTACTCAAGGACACTCGATGCGACCACCGCGTCGAACGTGCGGGGCTGGAACGGCAGCGTCTGCCAGTTCAGACGGAGCTGTACCCACTCCACAGCGCCGCCCGGATCGCGCTGCGCCGCGCGGCGCAGCATCTGCTCCGAGATGTCGCACGCCGTCACCCGCATGCCGCGCGCAGCCGCGGCGCGAGCCAGCTCCCCGGTGCCACAGCCGAGGTCAAGCACCCGGCCAGCGGCCGGGACGTGTTCGCTGAGGGCTGCGGCAAGTCGCGTGAGGCGGCCAGTGAGGCGGCCGTCGGGGGCATATTTGGCCGGCCACATCGCAGCTTTCGCGTCAAACAGCCTCCGGACCTGGCCGGCGTGGTCGGCCAGGTGCTCAGCCATGGCCGCCACCGGAATCCGCTGCCTCGATGGTGGCACGCATCGAGGCCAGCATGAGCCGGGCCGGCGCGGCGGTCCCGCCTTGCACCGCCTGCCAGAACGCGGCCGCCTGAGCGCGATGGCCCTTGTCCTGCCGGCCCTTCCAGAGCGTCCTGCCGTTCAGCTTCGCGAAGCAGAAGTCGTCGATCACGAGCCGCCGCGATCCGGCCGTTACCTCGATCCATTCCTTGCCTTCGGTCGGCACTGCGCTGCCATAGCAGATGGTCGCGAGCGAGCCGTCGGCGAACCGCAGGGACACGATCGCGTCGTTGCCTGCTACGCCGTCGGCATCGCCGAGGATCCCCGCGGCCTCCTCGATGTCGGCGCCGACGAGTGCCTGGGCGGTGTCGACGAAGTGGCACACCTCGCCGAGCAGTCGGCCGCCCTGCCGCCGGTCGCGGTACCAGTGCCCGTCGGGCACCGGCCCGGCGGCGACCCGGTACACCAGGAACTTCGGTGAGTTCGTCCCCGCGAGCGCCTTCTGCGCGGCGAGCACGGCCGGTGACCACCGGCGGTTGAACCCGGCCATGAGCTGCCTTCCGGACGCCTCCCAGGCGGCCTCGATCTCACTGAGCCCGTCGCTGGTCAGCGCAAGCGGCTTCTCGCACCACACGTGCCGCCCGGCCTTCAGGGCCAGCGTCACCAGTTCCTCGTGCGTGTCATGGGGGGTGGCGACCACCACGACCTCGACGGATGGGTCATCGATGACGGCGAACGCGCCCGAAACCGCCTTCTCGAAGCCGTGCCGCTCCGCGGCCCTGCGCGCCGACAGCCCGCTGGCCGAGGTCACCGCCACGAGACGGTCGAAGCCTGCGGCGCGGAACGCAGGCAGCAGCGTTCCGGTCGAGAAGGCGCCGGCGCCGATCCAGCCGACCCCCGGCGAGGAGCTCGCCTGTCGCCGGAGCTGCCGTCGAGGCTGCCACTGCGTCCGAGGCCGCGACTGGCGCAGCAGCCGGATCGGGCCCTCCGGGGCGAGGTCCGCCGGATAGGTCAGCCGGATCGCCAGGTAGGGCTCGGTCCGCCGCTCGATCAGCTGATAGGCCTGCGCAGCCGCGCCGATGTCGTAACTGTGGGTGACGAGATCGGAAACAAGAAGTCGGCCGGCGGCCAGCAGGTCGAGCACCGCCTCGAAGTTCCGGCCCTCGGTCCAGCGCACCTGCCCGGCCGGATAGTCCACCCCCCATTCCTCGTACGACAGCTCGTACCGGCCAGGGCCGTAGGAGCGGGCGAACCGCAGCGAGAGCTCCCGCTGGTAAAACGGGGTGCGGCTGAGGTTGAGGCCGACGTCCCCCACGATCACCACGGCCGCGCGGTCACGGCACAACGCGGGAACCCGCGTCACCGGCCCGGACGACGGGCTGGCCGCGCACACCAGCACCGCGTCAGCGCCGCGCCCCCGTGACCAGGCGATCACCTGATCCGTGGTCGCCTCGCCACATTCATCCAGCGCCAGCACGCCGGATCCGGCCGCCGTGGCCCGCGCGTGCCCGGCGGGGTCGATTCCGGCGACGTCGCAGCCAGCGGCCATCGCGAGCCTGGCGGCAAGCTGGCCGACAAGGCCGAGGCCGACCACGACAACCTTCGAGCCGGGGCCTGCCTCGGCGAGCCGTAGGCCGTGCAGCGCGACGGACGCGACTGTCGCGAACGCGGCGTCCTGGGCAGGCACGCCGCCGGGAACGGCCGCGCAGAGCAGGCCGGGAACCGCCTGGAACTCGGCGTGGTTGGCCTTGCCCGCTCCGCCCGTCGCTACTAGCTGCCCGACCCGGATGCCGGTGACCGCCGTGCCCACCTCGGCGACCACACCGGCCGCTGAGTAGCCGAGCGGCAGGTCCTCCGCCAGGCGGCTCCGGACCTTCTGCGCGGTGGCGCCGATTCCCTCGGTCCTCGCCCTGCGCACTACCTGGCGGACCAGATCCGGCCGCGCCCGTGCCTTGGCCAGCAGGCTGGAGCGCGCCAGCGCGGTGACCGCCCGCTCGGTGCCCGGTGAGATGATCGACGCGACGGTGCGGACCAGCACCTCGGTCGGGCCTGCCGTGGGACGGGGCACCTCCAGCACCTCGACCGGCCCGCCCGCGATCGGCTGCACGGCCTGCTTCACGCGGCCTCCATGGCGTGCATCGCGTCATCGCAGCGGCTGGCGCGGCGCCAGCCGGTGCTCACCCGGACCGGCAGCTCGGCGTCGATGCGGCAGGTCAGCACCAGCGCGTCGGTGCGCTGCCGGAACCCGACCGCGACCGGCCGTGACTCGACGGCCAGCGTTGCCGGATCCGCTGCAGTGACACAGACCCGGAACGATCCAGCAGGCGTCGCGATGATTGCGGAGCGCTGCTCCAGGAGCATCGTCGAGCCCGGCGCGAGATGCCAGTAGATGAGGACGGCATGCCGGCCCTTGCCGGACACCAGGTCGTCGATCTGTAGCCCGCCCGCCGTCAGCAACCAGTTTCGCTGGTGGCACGGCCGGCCGGGAAGCCGCCGGAATCCGTCGTGCGCCGCCTGGACGCTCACGCCGCCGGCGCTGGTGAAGGCCGCGAAGCCGCTGACCCTGGCGCGCCGGGCGGCCCGGAACGCGCCCCACACCTCGGTGGAGTCGGCCCCGTCCACGCCCACGGTGTTGTGCGCCGCGGTGGACCGCTCGTAGTCCCTGGCCGGGCCGGCCGCATACGTCGACGTGCCGGTGTCGACGAGCAGCGGTGTCCCGTCGACGTGCAGCACGAAGCCCAGCGTGTCCGCGTGCGCGTGCGCCGGGAGCTCGTCGGGGCAGGGCGCGCCGACGTCGGCGAGCAGGTGCCAGCCGCCCGCGGTGGCCAGCACCAGGCCGCTGCCGCGCAGTGCGAGCAGCGGCTGATCCGCGGCCGGTCCTGGCCGCAAGGCGGCGACCAGCGCGCGGGGCACGGGGTATCCGTCGTTCAGCAGCGGCACCCGGCCATCGGGCGAGAGCACGCCGCCCAGCCAGCGGCGCATGCGCCCGATGGCCAGGGTTATCTCCGCTGCGGGCTCGCCCCCGTTAGCCGTCACCAGGTCCGCCACGTCGATCAGGTCGGCGAGCACCTGGCAGTGGTAGGCCGGCGCCCGCTCGTAGTGGCCGCCGTCGGGCAGCACCTGAACGGCCAGCTGCCGCCGCAGTCGCCGCAGGACGCGTCGCAGCAACTCGCTGTCGGCGAAGAACACGGCCAGCCCGGCCAGGGCCTTGAGGTCCTTGACGAGGTGGTTGCCGCCGACGTCGGACTCCAGGTGCCGTCGCAGGAAGCCGGCGTGCACGGCCAGCTCACGGACGAACACCGGCTCCAGGTCGCTGCCGGCGACGAGGTCGGCGTGCAGCCCGCACCACGACCAGGCCCGTAGCGCCGCCGGGTAAGGCAGCCACGCGTCGCCGCTGCCGAGCTCGGCGGCCCCCTGCCAGGATCGCCACAGCCGGGCGAAGGCCGTCCGCGCCGCGCCGCGATCCGGATCAGCGGCCAGGCCCCAGGCCCAGTCCCAGTAGTGCAGGTGGAAGCGCCACAGCTGAGGCGCGCCGGCCTGCTGCCAGTCCGGTGGCTCGCCAAGTTCCCTGGTCATCCCGAGGAGTTCGATCCGGCCGGAGGCCAGGGCGGCCAGGCCGGGCCAGCCCAGCGAAGCCCGGGCGTCGACCGGGACGAAGTCGGCGGGCCAGCCTTTCGCGGCAGCGGGACCGGGACCGGGACCGGCGAGCAGCCTGCGCCCGGCCCGCGGCCAGCGGCGCAGCGCCGTGCGCTGCGCCCGCAGCCGGGCCCGGTGCGCTACCTGCCCCGGCTGCAGGTGGACGGCGCTGCGGGCCAGCAGCGCGAGGTCGCCGCCGGTCACCGGGCCAGCCCCAACGCCTGCGCCTCGGCCCGGATGCCGGCCGTGAACGGGCGCGGCGCGTAGCCAAGGTCGCGTGCCGCGTCACCGATGGCGAACGCCTTGTCCTCGGCCAGCCGCAGCACCTGCTCCGCCCTGAGCCTGGGGCGGCGGCTCAGCCGCTCGTATCCGCGCGCCACGGTCACCAGGGGCGTCAGCGGCACCGGGACGAACCTGGTCCTGCTGGCGACAGCGCCGGCGCAGATCCGCAGCAGCTCGGCGAAGGCGAGCGGCTCGGGCCCGGCCACGTCGTAGCAGGATCCGGCGGTCCCCGGCCGCTCGGCCGCGGCCAGCACGGCGCCGGCGACGTCGGCCACGTGCACCGGCTGCTGCAGGTGCCCGCCGCCGGGGACCGGCAGCACCGGGGCCCGGCTGAGCAGCGCGAGCAGCCTGGACAGGTTCCGGTCGCCAGCCGCTCCGTAGATCATGGTGGGCCGCAGGATCGTCCAGTCCAGGGTGGAGTCGCGGATCCGCTGCTCGGCGGCGAGCCGGACCCGCTTCGACGGTGCCGCGAGCGTGGTCGTGACCGCCGTGGTCGAGACGAAGACCGCGCGGCGCAGACCCGCCTGCTGGGCGGCGGCGACGATCGCCGGTGCGTGCCCGAAGCCAAGGGACGCGAGGTTCACCAGCGCGTCGCAGCGGGCCGCGGCGAATATCTCGCCAAGGTGGCCTGCCGCGTCGAGGTTCCCGGTGATCGGCTGCGCGCCGCAGCCGGCCACGGTAAGCGCCGCTGCCGCGCTCCGGGCCAGACCCACGCTCTGGTGTCCCCGCCGGGCCGCCTCGCGCAGCACGTAACCGCCGAGGAAGCCGCTGCCGCCGGTGACCAGCAGCCTCACCGGGGGCCTCCGGCCGTCTCGAGGATCTTGCGGTACTCCCGCGCGAGCGCGACGCGGTCGAAGCACCGCTCGGCGTGCGCCCGCCCCTGCCGGCCCATCGCGCGACGCCGCGCTGGGTCGGCGGCCAGCGCCCGGATCGCGCCGGCCAGCGCGTCGCTGTCCTCGGGCGGCACCACCGCGGCGCCGGCCTCGCGGAGGATCTGCGCGGCCTCGCCCGCCACCGCGCCGACCACGGCCTTCCCGGCGCCGAGGTACTCGAAGATCTTGGACGGGATGAACGTGGCAAACAACGGCACGCAGCGCAGCGTTGCCAGGCAGACGTCGGCGGCGGCGAGCAGGGCCGGCACGTCGCAGTGCGGAACGCCGGGGTGCAGGCTCGCGTTGGCCAGGCCGAGCTCGTGCACCCGGGACCGCAGCCGCGCCTTGTCGGCACCCTCGCCGACGAACGCGAAGACAACCGGCTCGCCGTCCAGCCGCGCCGCGGCGTCGGCCACGGCCAGCAGGCCCTGGGAGATCCCGTGCGTGCCGAGATACAGCACCAGGCAGTCGCCCGGCCGTGCGCCGAGGCGGCCGCGGACCAAAGGGCTGGCGGCGCTGTCCGGGTCGAACTGGCCGAGGGTGACGCCGTTGCGGATCGTGTGCACCTTCCCTGGCGGGACGCCCCGGCCGATCAGGTTGGCCCGGAACCCTTCGCTCACCACCACGACCGCGTCCGCGGCGGCGTACGCGGCGAGCTCGAGTCGCTCCAGCAGGCCGATCAGGCCGCGATTGGTCAGCACGCCAAGCTCGACGAAGATGGCGGGCCACAGGTCACGGACCTCGACGACGAGCCGGGCGCGCTTGCACCGCGCGAGCAGCCACGCGGCGCCGATCGAGAAGAACGTCGGGGAGGAGACGACGACGACGTCAGCCTGCCCGCACGGGCGCCAGCCGAGCAGCACGCTGCTGACCATGAAGCTCAGGTGCCCGAGGGTCTTGCGCGCGACGCCCTCGTTCGGCGTGGCGTACACCCAGGTGCGCACGATGCGGTAGCCGTCGCGCCGCTCCCGCCGCCGGATCGCGCCCCGGTACTCGGGCGGTACCACGCCGGTCGGATGGTTCGGCATCCCGGTGAGCACGGTCACGACGTCCCCGTCCGCCGCCCAGCTGGCGGCCAGCGCGGACAGCCGCGCCTGCGGGGCTCCGGTCTCGGGCGGAAAGTAGTGGGTCACCAGCAGGATGCGCACCTAAGGCACGCTCCAGCCGCGCGGTGGTCCGGCGGAGCAGCACCGGGGACCGCAGGTAGCAGGCCAGCACGCCGATCGCGACGACGTCGGCGCCGGACCGGACCGCAGGCTGGCCGGTGAGGCTCGCCGCCCCGAGCAGGCAGAGCAGCACGGTGCCGCCCGCGGTCACGGCGGTGACCCGCAGGTGCGACCAGCCCAGGTCGCACCACTGCTGGTAGATGTGCGTGCGATGCGCCTGCGACCAGCCCGCGCCGGACCGGATGCGCCGCTGCAGCGTCCACGCGGTGTCCGCGAGATACAGGGCGAGCGGCCCGAGGACGGCCTCGACCGGGATGCCGCGGATCACGGCGCATGCGGCCAGCACCGCCAGCGCGGCCCCGAGCCCGTAGCTGCCGACATCGCCGAGGAAGACCCGGGCCCGGACCGCGTTCCAGGGCAGGAAGGCGAGTGCGCCGGCCGCGACCGCAGCGCCGCCTGCGGCAAGGAATACGTCATGCTTCCAGATCCCCAGGCACGCGAAGGCGGCGCCGCCGATCAGCGCGTGAGCGGCGGCAATGCCGTTCACCCCGTCCATGAAGTTGAACGCGTTTACGAAGGCGGTTACCCACAGCGCGACGGCGACCGTCGCGACCGCCCGCTCGGCCGGCGGCAGGCCGAGGCGGCTCACCAGTGCGGCGGCGGCGGCGAGGCCCGCGATGCCTTGCAGCGCTAGCCGGCGGCGGACCGACAGCCCGGTCAGGTCCTCGGTGAGTCCGATCATGCTGAACGCCGCGACCGCGATCGCGAAGGCGACGGCGGCCGGGTTGCGGGTAAGCAGCGCGGCCAGCACGAGCCCCACGGCGATCGGCGCCCCTCCGCCACGTGGTGTCGCCGCGGTATGTGACGAGCGCAGGTTCGGCACGTCCATTGCCCCCGCCCGGCGAAGCAGCGCGATGGTCACCGGCTCCGCCAGGACGACGACGCTACCGCAGGAGACGGCGGCCATCGCGATGGTGAACTCTTCCGACACGTCCCCATACTAGCGCCCCTATTACTTATTGTAGTTTAATAATTACTCTGAGGTATCAAAATGTATCGCCGTGCGCTGGCCGGGAGCGTTCCCGCAGATGCGGGGATTGACAGGCCAGGTCAGCCGGCCCGTTCCGGGCCCGAGGGGTGCGCGTCGCGAGTCCGTGAGCGCGCGTGCCGGTGGCTGGCCCCGACGGACCCCTCGCCTGGCGCAGTGCCGTTGGCTGACTTCAGCGCGCTTCCGTTAGCAGACGCCGGGATGATGGCAGGGGACAGGCTCGGCTCCTGCGTCCCGTAGCCGTAGGCACCGTATCCGTGCCCGTAGCCATCGCCGGTCCGCCGGGTGACCTCGTTCAGGATGGTGCCCATCATCGTGGCGTTGACCTGGGCCAGCTTCTCGGTGGCGCGTCGCACGTGGGCTCGCCTGGTCTGGCCGGCCGCAAGCACGAGCAGTATCCCGTCGGCGTCCTTCGACAGCACCGCGGCGTCGGTGACCGGGAGCACCGGCGGGCTGTCGATGAGCACAAGGTCGAACTCCGCGCCCAGCGCCGTGAAGAGAGCCTGCGCGGCAGGCCCGGCCAGCAACTCGGCCGGGTTGGCGGGAAGCTTTCCCGCGCCGAGCATCCAGAGCTTGTCCTGCCCCTTCACCTGCTGCACGGCCTGCGTCAGCGACTGCTCGCCGAGCAGTACCGTGGTGAGCCCTGGCTGCTCGTCAAGGCCGAAGAACTGCCCGAGCCGGGGTCGGCGCAGGTCGCAGGACACCATCACCACCCGCTCGCCCGCCTGCGCGAAGACCGTGCCCAGGTTCGCGATCGTCGAGGTCTTGCCCTCTGCCGCGACCGGGCTGGTCACCACCAGGGTCCGCAGCTCGTGTTCCTGCCGGATGAACTGCAGCGAGGTCCGCAGCGAGCGGTAGGCCTCGGCCGACACCGACAGCGGGTGCGAGGTGGTTACCAGGAGAGGCTGGTCGCGCTTCTTCCACGACGTGATCATCGGGACCAGCGCAAGTACCGGGGCGCCGCTCAGCTGCTCGGCCACGTCCTTGGAGGACAGCGTGTCGTCGTAGCTGTCGCGCAGGAAGGCGGCGGCAAGGCCCAGGATCAGGCCGGCCGCCAGGCCGAGGAGGCCATCTTGCCGGGGCTTCGGCGAGCTCGGCGACGCTGGCGGCACCGCCGGGGTGACAAGCTCGACCCCGCCCGTGGTGACCGCTCCGCTGACCTGCATCTGGGCGAGCTGCTCTCGGAGAACCGCCTGCTGGTCCAGCAGGGCAGCCTGCTGCGACGCCGTACTGGGGCGCCCGTTCAAGTTCCGGATCTTTGCGCCCAGCGTTCCGATCTGCGTCCGCAGCTGAAGCTCGACCGCGGTCAGCTCCTTGATGGCTGCCTGCTGCTGATAGCTCACGAACGCCTTCGCGTACGTGTTGGCGATCAGCGCGGCGCGCGACGGACTGGAGCTGATGGCGGTAAGGGCGATCACGTCCGTCTGGGCGACCTCGGCCGCGGATATCGACGGCCTGCTGCCGAGTCGCTGGCTGACCGCCTGCACGACCGGCGCGCTGGTCACCAGCTGCAGGTCGGTCTGCACCTCGGTCGGCGTCACCGCGATCGGGGCGCTCGTGACTGTGCTGCCGGAGGCCAGCACGAGGAGCTGCGAAGTAGCCGAGTACTGGTCCGGCTGCGTCAAGGACAGGCCCAGGCTCACCGCGAGGCCAAGCAGCGCGCCTGCGGCAAGCCACCATTTCCGCCTGCGCATGAGCGCAAGGTAGGAGCGAAGAGTCGGAGCCGTTCCGATCTCAGTCGTCATCCACGTCCTTCCCGGTGGACCGATGGCGTGGACGTTGGCCACGGAGCTGGCCGAGGCGCTGGCCGAGGCGTTCGAGCCAAGCAGTCGATCATGTGCGTGAGTGTACACTCAACTACGCTAAGTAACTATTCTGGCTATCCAGGACGATGCGAGCCGAAGGAGCGGGACCAGGCCGAGCCGCGGCAGGCCGTCCGTCGCATGACCGAAATCCTGCTGCTCTGCAGCGCCAACCAGTGCCGGTCCGTCCTGGCGGAGTCGCTGCTGCGGCGCCGCCTCGGTGAGGCCGGCGTGTCCGCGTCGGTCCGCTCGGCCGGCGTGCTGCACGACGGCGGACCGCCCGCGCCGGAGGTGATCTCGGCGCTGGCCGCCTACGGGCTTGATGTCACCGCGCACCGCGGCTGCACGCTCAGCGAAAGCGATCTGGCCAGGTCGGATCTGGTGCTGGCGATGGCCCGTGAGCACCTCAGGTACGCCGTCGTCGCCCTGCCGAGCGCCTGGCCCCGTGCGTTCACGCTCAAGGAGCTGACTCGCCGCGGCCAGCAGATCGGGCCCCGGCCGGCCGGCGAGTCACTGGCCGGCTGGCTTCGCCGTGCGCATCACGGCAGGCACCGCTCAGCGCTCCTTGGCGACTGCGCCGATGATGACGTGGCGGACCCGAGCGGAGGCCCTCCGCAGGCCTACACCGTAACTGCGGAGCAGCTAGACCAGCTGCTGGCAAGGCTCGTGCAGCTTGCCTGGGGCCGCTTATCCGCAACCTGGCCGGGGCGGCTGCCGGTATCAGGGCGCCCCAGTCGGCGCCCGGCCCGCTGGCGCACCCGGCCAGGGCGTCCCGCAGCTCGCCGGCTGGCATGCCGGGGTCCAGGCGAGTGACGAACTCCGGAGGCAGCGGAGGCACGGGGACGTGACGGATCGAAGGATGGTACAGCGGCTCGCCCGTCTCGTCGTGCCCGAGCAGGCTCTCGGTCAGTTTCTCGCCGGGCCGCAAACCGGTGAAGACGATGTCTACCTGGCCCGGCGCGCTGTTGGCCAGCCTGCGCGCGATGTCGGCGATGCGCATCTGCTGTCCCATGTCGAGCACCAGGACCTCGCCGTCCCGCCCGATCACCGCTGCCTGCAGCACCAGCTGCACGGCCTCGCCAGCGGTCATGAAATACCTGCTGACCTGGGGATGAGTGACGGTCAGCGGCCCGCCCGATGCGGCCTGCGCGGTGAGCGCGGTCAGGAACGACCCCCGGCTGCCGAGGACGTTGCCGAACCGGACGCTCAGGTAGGTACCCGTCGCCTGGCCGGCCATGTGGGCAGTGAGCCGTTCCGCGACCCGCTTGGAATAGCCGAGCACGCTCACCGGGTCGGCGGCCTTGTCGGTCGATATGTTCACGAACGACTCGACGCCGCTTGCCGCCGCAGCCTCCAGCACCGCGAGCGTTCCCCAGGCGTTGCTCTTCAGCGCCTCAGCCGGGTAGCGCTCGAGCAGCGGCAGGTGCTTGAGCGCGGCGGCGTGGAAGACGATCTGAGGCCGGCGCTGCTCGAAGACCTGCCGGACGCGTCCCGGGTCCCGGATGTCGGCCAGCACGAGCCGGTCGGAGTCGAGCAGCGCGCGGCCGTACAGGGCCAGCTCGATCGCGTGCAGCGCCGACTCGTCACGGTCCAGCATGATCAGCTCGGCGGGCCCGAACCGGTTCAGCTGGCAGCAGAGCTCAGAGCCGATGGATCCGCCGGCTCCGGTGACCAGGATCCGCTTCCCGGCGAAATGTCCGGCGACGGCGGCCATGTCGGTCGTCACCGGCCTGCGGCCGAGCAGGTCGGTGATCCTTGGGTCGCGGACTCCCTCGATGCTCGCGCTGCCGCTGAGAATCTCGGCGGCGGACGGGACCACCTTCGCGATCAGCCCGCATCGCTCCGCTTCGCAGGTGAGGTCGCGGATCGCGGTGCCGCTCGCCCGTGCGATGGCGATGACAAGGACGGTGGCGCCGGTCTGCGCCGCCAGCTCGGCGATGCGCGTCCTGTCTCCCAGGACCGAGATGCCGTGGATCCGCAGGTGCCGCTTCGCCGGGTCGTCGTCGAGGAACGCCACCGGCTGGTACTCGGCGCCCGGCTGGTGCGCCAGGCCGTGCACGAGCTGGGCGCCCGCGTCGCCCGCCCCGAAGACGATGACCTTCACGCCAGCTGACGTGGCCATCCGGGACCACTGCCGGCCCGCGGTCACCATGTGCCGCGCGCCGACCATCGCGAGCAGGGCGAAGACCGTGCCGCCTACGACGGTATGCAGCGGCGCCCGCTGCCCCTGGACCAGGTGGCCGCTCAGTAGCGCGAGCGCGACGGCCATCGCGGCGGCCGCCCGGCCGAGGCCGATGAGCTCATCGAGCCCGCCCCGCTGGTAGCGGCCCCGGTACAACCCCGCCAGCAGGCCAGTCACGGCCGACAGTGCGCACACGGCCAGCGCCGCACGCGTCGCGGCGGCGAGCGTGAGACCTTGGCCGGTCACGTCACCGGTGACCCACGCGGCCGCGAGCAGCCCGCAAAGCCACGCGACCGCGTCACAAGCCGCCTCGATGGCCCGGTAAAACCGGCGCAGTTTTCTGCGGGCATGGCTGGCCGACTTCTGGCGCAAATTTGCATGAAACGTGATGCCCGTCACGTGCCCCTGTTTCCTGACTAGTCATGCGGCGCTGAGAATTCCCGGCTTATCCCGGTCACCGCATAGATGTAGACTACACTCAGTAATTGAGTAGATGCCATCAGTAACGACGGGAGACGTCCGGTCCGCGGCATCCGCGGGCACACCGCGCCGTCACGGCCAGGCCGGCGCGCACGGCGACGGGACCCCGCCGCCGCGCGGGCCGGCGAAGGGGGCAGAAGTTGCCGGACACCTCAGTGCAGCACGACCAGCCGCGGCACGACCAGCCGCGGCACGCCGAGGGCGCCGCGCCGCGGCGTCCCGGCCGCGGCCGCCGGGCCAGGCGCATCGCGGCGGTGTCCGGGGCCTGCCTGCTGGCGCTGGCGGTGCTGACCGCCGCCGCGGCCTACCTGTTCGCCAACCACATCTTGTCCGGCGTCCGCCGGATCCCCGTCCCGGCGCTGACCGCGCCGCACCAGCCCGCCGCGACCGGCGGCACCACGGTCCTGCTGACCACCGACGAGGCGGCCGGCGCCCGCGACGGCAAGGTGCCCGCCCAGTCCAGGGGGGCGGCCAGCGGGCTGATCGCGCTGATCCACCTCGACGGCGACAAGAAAGCGGGCGCGGTGATCTCGCTGCCGCCCAACGCGGTCGTGCCGGTGCCGGGCCACGGCAGCACGGACCTCGGCGACGCGCTGGCCCTCGGCGGCCCCTCGCTGCTGGTCACCACCGTGGAGCAGCTCACCGACGTGCGGGTCGAGCACTACTCGGTGCTGTCGTTCTCCGGCGCGCTGGCGGTCATCGACGCGCTCGGCGGCGTCGACGTCGACGTCCCCTACACCACCACCAGCTCCGGCTACACCTTCCGCCGCGGCACCGACCACATCGACAGCCGCAGCGCGCTGGCCTACGCCCGCCAGCCCGGCGTCAGCGAGATAGGCCGCGAGCTGCTGCAGCAGAACCTCGTCCGCGCGATGGTCAGCAAGATCTCCCAGCAGCACCTGTTCCGCAGCCCCACCACCGACTACCACCTGATCCGCGCCCTGGCCGGGGCGCTCAGCGTGGACAGCAGCATGGACAACTCCCAGCTCGTCTCCCTCGCGCTGGGCCTGGGCGACCTCGGCAGCAGCGCCGGCACCTTCGTCGACGCGCCCACCACCACCGGCTCGGCCACCCGCGGCGGCAGCAAGCCCGTCCACCTCGACCAGGGACTCAGCAAGAAACTATGGCAAGCCATCCGGGCCGGCGACGTCGCCGCCTTCGCCCTCAAGCACCCCTCCACCGTCACCACCCCAGCCCCCGCCTGACCACCCCGCCTGACCCGCCCCGCCTGACCGCCCCGCCTGCAGTCCCTCACAAGGTCTCGACGTTGTCGCCGCTGGTGAGGGCGTGGCGGCAGTCCAGGACGTAGCGGGCGTGGGTGGTGATCTGGGGGAGGTCGAAGGCGTCGTGGTCGGTGAGCAGGATGACGGCGTCGGCGCTGGCG